>Ga0081455_10000027_pt1 | contig 156832 bp, 143 predicted proteins | sample TabmetS3T2R1_FD_70207 | JGI IMG/M metagenome (GOLD analysis project Ga0081455, IMG submission 70207) | Tabebuia heterophylla rhizosphere microbial communities from the University of Puerto Rico - S3T2R1 | ecosystem: Host-associated > Plants > Roots > Rhizosphere ...
GCTCGATGCCGTGCTCGTCGCAGACCCGATCGAAGATGTGGTGGAAGGCGTATTTGTGGTGCGCCATGTTAGTGAACTGGATGCCGTTGTCGGTCAGCACGATGTGGATGGCGTAAGGTACGGCGGCGATGAGATTGCGCAGGAACTGGGCAGCGATCATCTTGCCTGCTTGCCGGTGCAGTTCGACAAAGGCGAACTTGCTGGTCCGATCGATCGCCACGAAGAGCCGCAGCTTGCCCTCGGCGGTCTGCACTTCGGCGATATCGACGTGGAAGTAGCCGATCGGATAGGCTTTGAACTTCCGCTTCGGCTCCTTGTCGCCCATCACCTCCGGCAGCCGGCTGATCCCGTGCCGTTGCAGGCATCGATGCAACGATGATCGGGTCAGCGACGGGATCGTCGCCTGCAGGGCATAAAGACAGTCATCCAGCGACAGCAGCGTGTGCTTGCGAAAGGCAACGATGATCGCTTCTTCCTCGATGCTCAGCACTGTCGAATGCACATCGATGGGACCGGTGGGCAGATCCTTGACCGCGGTGCGCTTCTTCCACTTGGCGACTGTCTTCTGGTTGATGCCGTAGCGCTTGGCCAGAACCCTCAGGCTCTCTTGACTATGTTGTATCGCTCGACGGACTGCCTCTGTCGTCCGGGCGCTCCCGTGTAATATCTGGCCCATAGCGCATCCCTCCATTCCTGCATGGATAATGCACCATCAAATGCCGGGACCAAACACCTAGGTCAGGCGTCTTCCACCGTTAGCGCCTCAACGGCAAAGACATGCGCGTCGGCGCTCATCTCAACATCATTGAACGTGATGTCGGCCAGTATGTGACCGGGCAGCTCGAAATCCCGTTCGTTCAGGTTGGTATCGAGATTGGCATGAATGGGCAGGCGCAGGAGATATGAATGTCGCGCGCCGGAAAAGGTCGCGCTTGCCCAGGGGGTCTGGCGGGATTCGATGACCTGGCCGCCATAGGCATCGGCCAATACCTGCCCGAGCCGGGCATGTGGGTCCGGAAAGCGCGACATCAGGGCCTCACCTGCTGAAATTGCTCGAGATAGGCGCGGATGCGTCGCTCGGTTCCGGCGCGGGGTTCGCGTCCTCTGCGCAGGTCTTCGACGAAGCGGGGGTCGCCGAGCGCGTCGCGCCCGAAGCGGGTTGGGGGAGTTCCGGTTCGCCGCAAATGCTGTTCGATGGCGCGAAGCAGGTACATCGAGTCGCCTCCTAAGAATCATCCTGTTGAATAGGAATTATCCTATCAAAGGCGATTTCCTACTTGTCTAGGGAGATTCCTATCGTTAATACCGGATTATGGCGATTGAGGATAAATTCGACGCGCGGCTTGCTCTGGATCAACTCATTCGGGAGCGCGGCGAGGATTATGCCTCGCTATCACGGTTGCTGGGCCGCAACTCGGCCTATATCCAGCAGTTTATCAAGCGTGGCGTGCCACGTAAGCTGGACGAAGACGATCGCCGCATTCTTGCCGACTATTTTGGCGTGCCCCAGAAGATGCTTGGCGGCCCCACGGAAGAGGCACCACGTTCCGTGCGGAGCGTGGAAGCATCGGCGGTGCGACGCGGTTCGGAACTGGTGATGGTCCCGTATATGAACGCGATGGCGTCGGCGGGGCCCGGCGCGTTGGCTTCGGACGAACGTGTTACCGCGCGGCTCGCTTTCCGCCATGACTGGCTGCGTGAGCTGACCGGGGGTAGCCCCTCGGGCCTCTCCGTGATCACCGTAACGGGCGATTCCATGTCGCCGACTCTTTCGGACGGCGACGACATCCTCGTGGACGCCAGCGACGGGGCGGATCGGCTCCGCGACGGTATTTATGTGTTGCGGATCGAGGATATGCTCAATGTGAAACGACTTGCCATGAACCCAACGGGCGGCGGTTTCGAAATCCGTAGCGACAATTCGGCCTACCCGACCTGGCGCGACTGCGATCCGGAAACCGTGTCGATTATCGGCCGGGTAATCTGGGCGGGTCGCCGGATCAGCTAGCGGCGGCTCCGATCGCGCAACCAGAGCATCAGGGCCACCCCCACACCGAATGCCGTCCCGCCCAGAATGCCTATCGTTGGTTGTCTGAATGCCACACCCAATCCAGTTCCGATCAGAATGGACGCAGCGATCAGGAAACCGCCGGCGCGGTGAGACGGAGGATCGGCATCGGTCATGGTTCCCCAATGCCAAACTGTTCGCGGCTATGCCATCTGTTTCGGATCGGGACGATTGTTCCGTATCGGGAATGACTAACAAGTCATTGATCATGAAGGCGAAGCAAGCTAGCGGGCATGCGCCCGTGGCACGAATTTTGTATGGAAGCGCGAGGGCAAGAATAAAAGAGCGGGGCAGCATGTTCGATGATTTTGATGGGCCATTGGTCCATGTGGCCGATCGCGACACCTATGACGGTGCGACCGATCTGATCGCCTCCTTTGGATCGGCGGCGGATATTGAGGCGGCGGCGCGCGCGGACGCCTGCCGCGAGATGGGCAATGTCCTTCAGTTTGCGCGCTGGCGCCAGATCGAGCGGCTGATCCCGCTGCTCATGGGCGAGGAAGTGATCGGCACGTTGCATTAGGTTTTTCCACTCGCCGCCGTTTCAGCGGAGCTGAACGATCTTCAAGCCAAAAGGCGAGGAAATTCGGTTCGACGCTGGGCAGGGCCCGGTTTGGGTGCTGGCGGCGGCCAAACAGTAGCGCTAGGACCAGCATATGAGGTCCTTCGCGTCGCGGCCATCAATGGGTGTGATCCTGTGCGCCGCGAGCTTCGCCGCAATCGGAGCGCCGGGACGCGCGCAGCCCCAGCGGGATTCAGAACCCGTGCTGGACCCCTCTTCGCCAATGGACGCAATTCCTGGTTTTGGGGTCGAATGGCCCGATATGGATGCGACAGATGCGCCCGTGATTGAAGGGGACCAGGGCCACGAGCCTACGGATGTGATTGCGCCGGCGCAGCCGGCGGCAGCCACCACGGACGTCGCCGGTGAACGGCGCTATTCGGTCGTGATCGAGGGGCTCGACGTCAATGGGTCCCAGCGCGTCCGCGCCCGGTTCGATGGCTTGTCCACGCTGAAGCAAAATGAGCGCGAGCCGGCCAACACGGCCCAGATCGATCGCCGCGCGCGCGAGGACGAGACCGTGCTGCGCGACCTCTTGCGATCCGAAGGCTATTACGGCGCTTCGGTCGTTACGGAGGTCGACAGCAGCAGCAGCCTGGTCCGGGTGATCTTGCGAGCCGACCCGGGTCCAATCTACCAATTTACCTCCGTTTCGATCGAAGGCCTGGCGAGCGGCGGCGAACGCGCCGAGAAATCGGCCGACGCCTTTACCCTCAAATCGGGTGATGCGGTCAATGCCGAAGCTGTGCTGGCGGCGACGCAAAATCTTCGAAAATCTCTGGGCGACAACGGTTTTCCTTTTGCCAGGGTCGAAGAGCCGCAGGTCACGATCGATCATTCCGAACGAACCGCAAGCCTGAAAATCAAGGCGGAGCCCGGAGGTCTTGCCCGTTTCGGTGATATCGAGATCAAGAGCCAGGGACGCCCGCCCTTCGGGAAAAAGCATGTCTGGCGGATCGCGCGCTTCAAACCGGGGCATCCCTATAACATTGCCGATGTCGACGACTTGCGTCGCGCGTTGATAGCTACCGGATTGGTTTCGTCGGTTACCCTTACCCCCAAGGCTACCAGTGATCCGGGAGTCGTAAATCTGGAAATCGCGCTTGAGAGTTCCCCCCCGCGCACCGTCGCGGGCGAACTCGGCTACGGCACGGGCGAGGGCGCGCGCGTGGCTGTAAGCTGGACGCATCGCAACCTGATCCGGCCCGAGGGCGAAGTAACCTTCCGGGGGGTAGCCGGAACCCAGGAGCAGGTGCTTGGCGCCTCGCTTCGACGCCACAATTTCAAGAAGCGCGATCAGGTGCTGACAGCGCAGATCACGGCAAGCCATCTCAACCGCAAGGCCTTCGACGCCAAGACCTTCACGCTCGGCGCGGGCCTCGAACGGCAGACCAACATCATCTGGCAGAAGAAATGGATCTGGTCGGTCGGTACCGAGCTGTTGATCTCGGACGAGCGCGACACCATCGCGAGCACCGGTGCGCCACGCCGGCGCACTTACTATATCGCCGCTCTGCCGGGCACGCTCGCCTATGACGGCTCGGACGATCTCCTGAACCCGATGAAGGGCTTCCGCCTGTCAGGCCGTGTTTCGCCGGAGATCTCCTTCCGTGGAGGCACCTTCACCTATGCTCGCGCGCAGATCGACGCGAGCTTCTACCAGCCGATCGGGAAGGGCGTAGTGATCGCCGGCCGGACCCGGCTCGGCACCATCTATGGCGCTAAACGGGATCAGATCGCCCCCTCGCGGCGCTATTATGCGGGCGGCGGAGGATCGGTGCGGGGCTATGGCTATCAGGACATTGGCCCGCGCGATGTCGACAACACGCCGATCGGCGGCCGCAGCATCGCCGAATTCTCGCTCGAAACCCGCATTCGTTTCGGCGATTTCGGCGTCGTCCCATTCTTCGATGCTGGCAATATCTATACGCAGGTGCTGCCGCGCATCACGAATATGCGATACGGTGCAGGGCTCGGTGCCCGTTACTATACCAATTTCGGACCGATCCGGATCGATGTCGGCACGCCGCTCAATCGGCGCAAGGGCGACGCGCGGGTGGCGGTCTATGTCTCGCTGGGCCAGGCTTTCTGATGGAAACGTCCGACCAGCCTGACCGGCCCGCGCCTCCTCGAGTGGGTGGACGGCGCATCGCCCACTGGTTTGGTGTCGGCCTGGTTCTGATACTGCTCGGGCTCGGCGTGATGATGTGGGCGCTCGATACCGGACCCGGGCATCGCTTCATCGCGGATCGCGTGTCCGCTTTATCGCCGTCCTCAGGGCTCAAGATCCGAATTGGCCGGATCGACGGATCGATCTACAGCCGGGCGACCCTTCGCGATGTCCGCCTATCCGACCCTCGGGGATTATTCTTGGAGGTGCCCGAACTGCGGTTGGATTGGCGACCGCTCGCATGGGCGGCGAACCGTCTCGACATTCGCAGCGCGATAACGGATCTCGCTATCCTTTATCGCATGCCCAGGTTGCGGCCGTCACCGAAAAAGCAACAGGCGATATTGCCGGGCTTCGATATCCGTATCGATCGATTGGCGATCCGGCGGCTGCGCGTTGAGCCGGCTGTCACCGGCACGCGCCATGTCGCCCGCATCCTTGCCAGCGCGGACATTCGCGACGGACGGGCGAAGATCAATCTCAACGCCCTTTCGACCGCGCGGGATCAAATTCGGCTGATGCTCGACGCGGAGCCGGATCGTGACGATTTCGATATCGATTTCCGGCTGCGCGCGCCGGTCAAGGGCGTCATCGGTGCAATGTTGGGCACCGAGCGGCCAATCGTGGCGGCAATCTCGGGCGAAGGACGCTGGAGCGCGTGGAAGGGGCGGGCGATCGCCGACATTTCCGCTTATCGAGTCATCGATCTGGCGCTGACGGCCGATCACGGAGCCTATCGTCTGCGCGGCCTGCTTGCCCCGGCGCCGATCACAAGAGGCAAGATCCAACGGCTGAGCAACGGTGGCATTAGCGTGGATGGACGGGCGACATTGGCCGACCGTCAGCTCGATTCACGACTATCGCTTAGGTCCGGGGCGGCAACGATCACGGCCGTGGGCGTGATCGATCTCGCCGGCAGCGTCTTCGACGGTTTGAAGGTGGACATCAACCTGCTCCGTCCGCCGGCCCTGTTTCCCAACATGACCGGGCGCGACGTGCGCCTTCACGCCAATTTCAATGGTCCTTTCGGCGCGGCGGACTTCGATTATGAGCTGACCGCCCCCCGTATCGCCTTCGACAATACCGGTTTCGAGACGGTTCGTATCGTCGGCAAGGGGCGGCTTTCGAAGCCTCCGGTCAAGGTTCCGATCGAGATGTCGGCGCGGCAGGTCACGGGCGTGGGCGATGTCGCAGGTGGGATTCTACGGAACCTCCGCGTGAAAGGGGTGGTCAACGTCACCGCGAAGGAGCTCAAGGGCTCGAATATCGCCGTCGTCTCGGACAAGCTTCAGGGCAAGCTCACTCTGTTTGTGGATCTCGTCACCGGGCGCTACGAAGTAGCGCTCAGCAGCTCGTTGCGGCGCTATCTCATTCCCGGAGTGGGTATCGTCGATGTGCTCACCGAACTGAAGGTCGTGCCCGGAACACAGGGGCGCGGTACCCGTCTCGATGGACGGGGGCGGGTCTGGGTCCGCCGATTCGACAACGGCTTCCTGCGATCGTTGGCGGGAGGGTTGCCCGAGATCGAAACCCGGCTGATGCGCGGCAGCGACGGCATCATCCATTTCGAAAGCCTTCGGCTGACGGCCCCCGATATCCATCTCACCGGCAACGGATATCGGCGCCGGGACGGCAGCTTCTATTTCGAGGGTGCTGGAACCCAGCGCCAATATGGGTCCGTCAAGCTATTGCTCGATGGCGATATCAGCCGGCCGAAACTCGATATCGCCCTGGCGCGGCCGATGGACACGCTTGGACTCGAAACCGTGCGGCTATTGCTCGATCCGACGCCCGAGGGCTTCGCTTGGCGCGCCGAGGGCGGTTCTTATATCGGGTCGTTCGACGGCAATGGACGGATTGTCCTGCCGCGCAACGCCCCTGCCGTGATCGCGATCGGTCGGCTCGATGTCAGTGGCACGCGTGCCGCCGGAGAGTTCAGCGTCGCTACCGGCGGCTTCTCGGGAACGATCACAACGAGCGGTGGTGGCATCGACGGCACGATCGGTTTTGTGCCAGTGGGCGATATCCAGCAGATCGAGCCGCATCTGCGATTCACGCGTGCGCAACTGGGCGGCATCGCGAGCGCGCAGATTGGACGAGGTCGCCTCGACGGCACGTTCCTGCTCGATCCGGCAGGTGCGTCGGCGAGCGCGACGATCGAAGGCCGGGGCTTGCGTCGCACGCAGCTCTCCCTCGGGCGGCTTTCGGCGACGGTGACGTTGCGCCGTGGTAAGGGCCAGATCAACGCCCGGTTGGCCGGCGCCAGGGGCCGCGCCTTCGATATCCAGACGCTCACCGAGCTGGAGGGCGATATCATTCGCTTCAGCGGCAGCGGCACGGTGGACCGAAAGCCCATCAAGCTCGAAACACCCGCTGTCATCACCCGAACGGCGGACGGTTGGCGGCTCGATCGCACGAGATTGAGCTTCGCCGGCGGGCAGGCCAGCCTGTCGGGAAGACTCGGTGGCAGCGCGACCGAAGTTGAAGCGAGTATACAGCGTATCCCTCTCTCGGTGCTTGATATCGTCGCGCCGGACCTCGCCTTTGGCGGCTATGCGACCGGGCGACTGAGCTATCGATTGCCGCGCGGCGGGCGTTTGCCCGTGGGCGACGCAAACCTGATGATCCGTGGGCTGACCCGTTCCGGGCTCGTTCTTTCCTCGCGTCCGATCGACGTCGGAATCACCGCCCGGTTGTCCGAAACCGCGTTCGCGATGCGCGCGATCGCGATCAGCGATGGCAAGGCGATCGGTCGGGCCCAGGCGCGTATAGGATCGCTGACGCCCGATGGCACGATCGTGGAGCGGCTTTCGCGCGCGCCGATCTTCGCGCAGCTTCGCTACAACGGGGCGGCTGATACGCTGTGGCGGCTCACTGGTGTCGAATCGATCGATCTTTCCGGGCCGATCGCGATCGGCGCGGACGTCAGCGGGGTCACCAACGATCCGCGCATCCGGGGATCGCTACATACTGCCAACGCTCGCATTGAAAGCGCAATCACCGGCACGCTTATCGATCATATCCGGGCGACCGGGCAATTCGGCGGTTCGGCGCTCAGGGTCGGCAGCTTTACGGGCACCACCCCGGGCGGAGGTACCATCTCCGGCAGCGGTAGTTTCGATCTCGCGGCGGTGAATGGCTTCGGAATGGACCTGTCGATGCAGACGGAGGGTGCGCAGATCCTCAATCGGGACGATATCGCGGCGATCGTGACGGGGCCAATGACAATTCAATCCGACGGCTCGGGTGGCATGATCTCGGGCGATCTAAAGATAGTGCGCGGTCGTTTCCGGTTGGGACGTGCCACGGCGGTCGCCATCCCGCGCCTGAACGTCACCGAACTTAACCGGCCTGGAGATGAAGAGGAGGAACGCATCGCCAAGCCATGGCAACTCGACATCAAGGCCGATGCCCGAAATCGTCTCACGGTGACAGGACTGGGTCTGGACAGCGAGTGGCGCGCCGCACTGGCGATCAAGGGGACCGTGGAAAATCCTGCCATTACGGGCCGCGCCGATCTTGTGCGAGGCGGCTATGAGTTCGCTGGACGGCGCTTCGATCTGGAGCGCGGCACGATACGATTCCTGGGCGAGGCGCCGCCTGACCCCGTGCTCGACATTGTCGCGCGGGCGAGCGTCCAAGGGCTGAATGCCACCATCCAAGTCACCGGAACCGGTCTGCGACCGGAGATCCAGTTTGCGAGCGTGCCCGCGCTTCCCGAGGACGAACTGCTTTCCCGTCTCCTGTTCGGAACCTCTATCACCAATCTTTCCGCGCCTGAGGCTCTGCAGCTCGCCGCCGCAGTCGCATCGCTCCGAAATGGAGGAGGCGAAGGTCTTAATCCGATCAATGCGGTTCGCCGGGTAGCCGGGCTCGATCGGTTGCGTATCCTGCCGGCCGATGTAACCACCGGGCAGGGAACATCGATCGCGGCAGGAAAATATATCACCCGCCGAACCTATGTGGAGCTGATCACTGATGCTCAGGGCTATTCAGCGACGCGGGTGGAATTCCAGATCACACGCTGGCTGTCGCTGCTCTCCTCCATCTCGACAATTGGGAGGCAGAGCGTCAACGTACGGATTTCGAAGGATTACTGAGTGGGTTGAGGCTGCGGATGCTGCGGCTTGAAGAGCTTGCCGCGTTCCGCGAAGAGTGTCGCGAGCAGGGCGCCGATACCGCACAGGAAATAGCCGGTCACCACCGGAACGGCTGTACCATCGAAGCTTTGACCCACTATGATCCCAATTCCCGTCGCGCCGAGCGTCGATACGGTTCCTTGAACGGATGAGGCGGTCCCGGCGATTGATCCCATCGGCTCCATCGCCATGGCGTTGAAATTTGATCCCACAAGCCCCGAACAGAACATGATGCCGAACTGGAACAGCACGAAGCTGACAAGATTGTCGCCAAATAGTTTGATCGAGGCCAAGTGTACCGCACTGATCGCGATATAAGCCATCAATGCGGTATGGGACAGGCGGCGCGAGCCGAACCGCAGCACCAGGCGGCTGTTCACGAAGGCGGATACGCCCATCGATGCCGCTACAACCGCAAAGATCAGCGGGAAGATCTCCGCGGCATCAAAGGTGTCGGTGAAGAGCTGTTGGGCGCTGGTCACGAAGCTGATCAGTCCACCGAATGTCATGGTTTGCCCGAGGGTATAACCGATCGAGCAGCGATTGGTGACGACCGTTTTGACCGCTGCCAGAATAGTGCGAGGATTGATGCTCCGGCGAAATTCGGGATGAAGCGTCTCGCCGAGCCTGAGCGTCAACCAGATGACGAGCACCGCGGCAAACGTTGCAAGAGCAAGGAAGATCGCGGGCCAGGGCGCGACCAGCAAGATCAGCTTGCCGATCGACGGCGCCAGTATCGGCGCCGCCAGAAACACGATCATCGTCAGCGACATGATCCGGGCCATGTGGCGGCCTGAATAGCAGTCGCGTACGATCGATACCGCCAGGACGCGTGTGGACGCTGACGCCATTCCCTGAATGGTGCGTGCCACGATCATCGTGGTGAACGTATCAGCGAAGCTGGCGATCACGCTCGTGATGACAAAGAGGATCAACCCGGCGATGATCACCGGTCTGCGGCCGTAGCGATCCGACAGCGGCCCGTAGATAATCTGCATGGTGCCGAAGCCGAACAAATAGCTTGATATGATCCATTGCCGCTGGTTTTCGGTCGTCATTCCGAGCGAGTCCGAAATCGCGGGCAATCCCGGCAGCATCAGATCGACGCCAAGCGCATTGACCGCCATCAATGCGGCCATCAGCGTTACAAACTCGCGAAAACCGATCGCTGTCCGCGACCCTGCTTCCGGCGGTGTTGGGGATAACATCACATGCTCCAGACAGTTCGGCGCCAATGCCATCAGTGCGGCGATCGCACAACCGCCTGGCGTGCGGGCGCGTCACCTTCGAAAAAGAAAACGCTCCGGAGGTTGCCCCCCGGAGCGTCTCGTGACGATCGGTGCCGGATCAGGCGCTGTAGTACATGTCGAACTCGACCGGGCTTGGAGTCATCTCCCAACGGGCGACTTCCGGCCACTTGAGTTCCATATAGGATTCGATCTGGTCCTCGGTGAACACGCCGCCCTTGGTCAGGAAGGCATGATCGGCCGCGAGGGAGTTGAGCGCCTCGCGCAGGGATCCGCACACGGTCGGCACCTGAGCGAGCTCTTCCGGCGGAAGGTCATAGAGATTCTTGTCCATCGCATCGCCTGGATGGATCTTGTTCTCGATGCCGTCGAGACCAGCCATTAGTAGCGCCGCATAAGCGAGATAGGGGTTCGCCATCGCGTCCGGGAAGCGGAACTCGACGCGCTTCGCCTTTGCGCCCGCGCCGTACGGGATACGGCAGGAGGCCGAGCGGTTGCGCGCAGAGTAAGCGAGCAGCACCGGCGCTTCATAGCCCGGAACCAGACGCTTGTAGCTGTTGGTGGTCGGGTTGGTGAAGGCATTGAGCGCCTTGGCATGTTTGATCACGCCGCCAATGAAGTAGAGGCAAGTGTCGGAGAGGCCGGCATAGCCGTTGCCGGCGAACAGCGGCTCGCCCTTATTCCAGATCGACATGTGGGTGTGCATGCCCGATCCGTTATCCTTGGCGATCGGCTTCGGCATGAAGGTGACGGTCTTGCCGTAGGCCTGCGCTACCTGCCACACGACATATTTGTAGATCTGCATGCGATCGGCGGTGGTGACGAGCGTGCCGAAGGTGAGGCCGAGCTCGTGCTGCGCGGCGGCCACCTCGTGATGGTGCTTGTCGCAGGGCAGGCCCATTTCGAGCATGGTCGAGACCATCTCGCCGCGGATGTCGACCGCGCTGTCGACCGGGGCGACCGGGAAATAACCTCCCTTGGCGCGCGGACGGTGAGCGAGGTTACCGCCTTCATAGGCCTTGCCAGTGTTGGTCGGCAGCTCGATGTCGTCAATCTTGTAATAGGATTCGTTGTAGGTCGAATCGAACTGAACGTTGTCGAACATGAAGAATTCGGCTTCCGGCCCGACATAGATGGTGTCGCCAATGCCGAGTGTCTTGAGATAGGCCTCAGCACGCTTCGCGGTCGAACGCGGGTCGCGATCATAAAGCTGGCCGGTCGATGGCTCGACGATGTCACACACCAGGATCAGCATCGGAGTCGCCGAGAAAGGATCGATCCAAACCGCATCGAGATCCGGCTTCAGGATCATGTCGGATTCGTTAATGGCCTTCCAGCCTTCGATCGATGAGCCGTCGAACATGAAGCCGTCGGTCAGTTCGTCTTCGCCGACGACGCTGGCGACCATCGACAGGTGCTGCCACTTGCCCTTCGGATCGGTGAAACGAAGGTCGACCCATTCGATCTCGTTTTCCTTCATCAACTTCAAAACATCAGCCGGTTTGTTGGCCATCGTGTCTGCCTTCCCCAAGAAAAAACCATGGATTGCGGGTTGCCCGCATTGTGCCTGTCATTCGCGATTGTCAGATCGCGTCCGCGTCCCTCTCCCCGGTGCGGATGCGTACGGCCTGTTCTACAGCCGTTACGAAGATCTTGCCGTCGCCGATGCGGCCGGTTTGCGCCGCATTGGCGATGGCTTCCACTACCCGATCCGCCAGATCGGTCGGGACGACCACCTCCAGCTTCACCTTGGGCAGGAAATCCACGACATATTCGGCGCCTCGATAAAGCTCGGTATGCCCCTTCTGCCGGCCAAAGCCTTTTGCCTCGGTAACGGTGATCCCCGAAACCCCGACTTCGTGAAGCGCTTCCTTGACCTCGTCGAGCTTGAACGGCTTGATGATTGCCTCGATTTTCTTCACCTTGTTATCGTTCCTCCGCCAGACCCTGTCTTCAATAAGCGTGCCAGACGCAAACACGCAAGCAACTGCGGAAAATTGCATCCACGCAACCGATATTTGCGTGAAAACGAGGCAGCTTTCGGCTTTCTTGCTCGAATATTGAGCAGTGTTTTACATCGAGGTGCTGTCCCGTCGTGACTGCTTTGCGACTCGCTTCCACGCATGGATGAAGAGGGGCCGGGCCACGCCGTGAAACTTCCTAGATTGCGAGCCTCGATGCAGGAGTTTTCCCGGTCAACTGGCTAAAAATAAGGATTGGGCTGGACGTCAGGCAGCGCCCGATTTTTGCGATTGTCTTGGCGACGGCTGGAGCGCGCCGAGCAGTTCGCTGAACGGCCTGGATTCGGACGCTTCGATTATCTTGCGCTCAAGATCGCGATAATGTCGGACGACGCGTTTGCCCAAGATGCTGAGCCGCGCACCGCCGCCATGGCTACCGCCGGTCGCGGTTTCGACCAGAGGCTCAGTCCAGCAGCGGTTCATCGTGTCGACCAGAAGCCAGGTGCGCCGATAGCTCATACCTAGCGCGCGGCCTGCGGCGGAGATCGAGCCAGTCCGTTCGATCGCCTCGAGAAGATCCGCCTTGCCCGGCCCAATGGCGATTTCGTCGCCGAGCAGAATCTGCGCCTTGAGCTTAAGCCGGGCCTGTCCGGGCGCTTCGCTCATACGCACGTTGGCTGGTCAGGAATAGGGCGGCGCATCGAGCCCGGCCGGACTCTTGGTGAAAATCTCGCAACCATCCTCGGTAATGCCGATCGAATGCTCGAACTGAGCCGAGAGCGAACGGTCTCGGGTGACGGCCGTCCATCCGTCATCGAGCACCTTCACGTCGGGTCGCCCGATGTTGATCATCGGTTCTACGGTAAAGAACATGCCCGGCCGCAATTCCGGTCCCGTGCCGGGCCTGCCGACATGGACGACCTCGGGCGCATCGTGGAAGACCCGACCGAGGCCATGACCGCAGAAATCGCGGACCACGCCATAGCGATTCTTCTCGGCGAAGCTCTGGATTGCATGACTGACATCACCCAGCCGGTTGCCGGGCCTTGCCTGTTCAAGACCCAGCATCAGCGCATGATAGGTGACATCGACGAGCTTGCGAGCCTTGATCGGGACTTCGCCCACGAGGAACATGCGGCTGGTATCGCCGTGCCAGCCGTCGATGATCACGGTCACGTCAATATTGACGATATCGCCTGACTTTAGCGCCTTGGCGCCAGGTATGCCGTGGCACACAACATGGTTGATCGATGTGCAGCAGCTATGTGTGAATCCGCGATAGTTGAGCGTCGCCGGAATGCCGCCGTCGCGCAGCATATGCTCACGTACCAATGAGTCGAGTTCCTCGGTCGTCACGCCGGGTACGACATGCGGCACAAGAGCGTCCAGGACTTCTGCGGCCAGCCGGCCGGCCCGGCGCATGCCTGCGAAACCTTCGGGACCATAGAGCTTGATGGAGCCGTTGCGGGACACCCGATCGTCCGCGCCCACCGAAATATAATCGACCATGAGCATGGATATAGGCCAGAACGCATCGATTTGCGAGCGCCGCGATTGAGTTTTGCGGGTCAGCGGAGCTATGGCCCTCAGCATGTCGGATTCGCGAATATGGACCGCGGCGCTCGTTGTGATCGGGGACGAGATCCTTTCGGGACGAACGCAGGACAGCAATGTCGTGCAAATAGCCAAATGGCTGAACCTGCAGGGCATTCGCTTGGCCGAGGTCAGGGTGGTAGCGGACGACATGCGGGCGATCGCCGAAGCTGTGAACACGCTGCGCGCGCGCAACGACTATTTGTTCACGACCGGCGGCATCGGCCCTACCCACGACGATATCACGGTAGATGCGATCGCGGCGGCATTGGGATTGGACATTGTGGTCCATCCCCAAGCCCGGGCGCTGCTGGAGAATTATTACGCGTCGCGTGGAGGGATCACTGGAACCCGCCTGCGAATGGCGCGCGTGCCGGAGGGAGCCGATTTGATCGAAAATGGCGTTTCGGGCGCGCCTGGCATACGCGTCGACAACATTTTCATCCTGGCCGGCATTCCGCGCGTGGCGGCGTTAATGCTCGAGGCGCTCAACGGCACGCTGGAAGGGGGAGCGCCGCTGATCTCGCGAACGGTGGGCTGCTGGGTTCCGGAAAGCGAGGTGGCCGACCTTCTTGGCGAGACCGAACGGGCCCACGCCGGGTGCCAAATCGGCAGCTATCCCTTTTTCCGGGATGGCAGGGGTGGTGCCAATTTCGTCATCCGTTCGACCGACCAAACGGCGCTCCATCATTGTGTCGAGGATCTCGTGGAAAAGCTGGCCACAAACGGTTGGGAACCCGTTCGAGACGGAATCTGATCAGGTTCGCAGGCGCTCGATTGCCTGGGCGAGCGCGACATAAAGTTTGCCCATGTCGGAAGAGAGCAGCGTCACCCCAAGCGGTGTGCCGTCTCGCGACGAAAGCACGCGGCGCAGCATTCCCTCAAAGTCGTGGATATAGCGGTTCACCTGTTCACGGAATTCGGGCTCTTCCTCATAATGTCGCGCGATGTCGCGCGCTTCGCCGGCTTCGAGCAGCTTGACCGCACGGCGCGTGAACACGCCCCGGTCGCCACGAAGATAAGCGGCCCATGCGCTGTCGGTCACGTCGTTCGATAAGATCTTGGTGACGTCGATTGCGGTTGAATTGAGCGATTCGATCAACAGTGATACTCGCCGAGACAGGCTATCTTGCGTGCTGCGTTCAGCTTCGGTTTTCGCGACCTCGATGCGTTCTTCAAGCACCCGGCTGGTTTGCTCGATCGTCGCCATCTGGCGCGAGAGGTTTTCACTCGCCGCTTGCACCGACTGAACTGCATGTTCCGCAATCCGCGATATTTCAGCAAGCTGATGCTGAACCGGCTCGGAAACCGCGCGCTGGATCGCCTCGCCGCTGGCGGTCGAAAGCGCTTCCGCCGCATCCGGGATGACGGCGCCCAGCGTAGCCCGCGCGCGTTCGGTTGCTTCGGAGGCGGCTTGGCGGACGCGATGGAGCGCCTCGACAAGCTGGGCGCTGGCCCCACTGGACAAGCCCGCGATGCTCTCCTCGGCATTGGTGATGATCGTGCTGAGTTCGTCAGCCTCGCGTCGCACCTGATCAAGCTGCGCGCCCGCCGATTCTCCAAGATCGCTGATGCCGCTGCTGTGACGGGCTAGCGCCTGGCCAGCCTCATCGAGGCTCGACGCCACCGATCGCGCGGCACGTTCAAGCTTTTCCGTCTCAGGCAGCGTTGTTCGTACGGCTTCCTGGCTATGCAGGAGCTGTTCTTCGAGCTGCGCCAGCGCCAGGGGCAGCGATGAGTTGACGTCGCGCGTGCAGCCTTCGATCGCCGATCGTAGTGTTTCCGCGCGCTGGAGCAATTCATCGGCGGCTTCAGAGCTGCCGCCCAAAGTGCTCGTGACCCGTTCGGCATGCTCGGTCAAGGAAACGATTGCCTCGGCGAGATCGGCCGTATGCTCGGTAGCGGTGTCCTTGAGGCTCGCAAATCGTGCCTCCGCATCGCCAAGCGCTCGCTCGAGATGGCTGAACAGCGTTGCGCTGGATTCTTCCTGGGCCGCCAGTCGGGCTGAGATCGTATCGACCTGCCGCCCGATCTCCTCGATTCGCTGGGCAATATTATGAACCGAATCGATGCCCGCGCGATCGAGCACCTCGCGACCCTGCTCAATCATCGCGATCATCGCCGCGCTTTGAACATCCATACCCCGGCGGGCATCGTCGATGCCGCGAGCGACCTTATCCGTAGCCGTATCAACCGAGGCCTCGATCTGTTCCGAGGCAATCCGGAGTTCCTGGGCTGACTTTCGGGATGTGGATTCGATCCGGTCGAGCTGCCCGGCGAGCCGTTCAGCGGCCTGGCCTGCCGAATCATCGGCGTCCCTCGCCCGTTGGGTCAGCGTGACGAGCTGGCTTTGCAATCCAGCGGCCTGGCTATCGACGATATGACCTGCCCCGCGCAGAAGGTCGGTAAGCTGATTCATGCGCGTTTCGGCATCGGGAAGATCGACCAGCAGAGTCTTCATCTCCTCGCGGGCAGATGTCGCCGCAGCCCCGAGCAGAAGCGAATGGCGCGCGAGCGTGGAAATATTCTCCCGCATGGATTCGTTGATCTCGGCGATCTGTCGAGCCGTTTCCTGGCCCTTGCCCTCGAGCAGCACGATCTGTTCGCGCATCGCCGACGTATTGCCCTCGATCCGTTCGATCAGCGCCGACATGACCTCATCGAGCCGAGATGATTCGATCCGCATGGCTTGCGCCGTGCGGCCATAGCGACGGGTTTCGCGACGGCTGGTCGGGCCGACGAGCAAATAGGCGATGGCAAGCACGGCGGCGGGACCGCTCGCCAGCGCTATAAGGTTGAGTGTAGTGATGAACTCGGCGGTCATGCCGGGTTCGGACCCGAAAATCTTCCAGCTCACGCCCCCTATCCACGCGAGTGCAACCAGCACCAGCAACAGCGCTGGCAACCTGTCTCCTGATCGGGTTCGCGCAGGCAGGGCCGTTTCCTCTTCCTCCCGCACGTCGTCATCATCGCCATAATCCTGGTCGAGCAGTGCCCAGGCGTCATGCCGAGCATCCACAGCGGTGGCGAATGCATCCGTTTCCGGCGTCGTGTTGTCGCCCCATTCTTCCGCGGGCTTGCCCCCAATGTTCATGGCCCTGACTCTAACAGCTTTTGGGCCAAGAAAAAGGGGCGCGATCTCAACTTCCCGTTAAGTATGCGCTCGTTATATCAAGTCCTATGATCTATGATCCCGGAGCGTTGCACGTCGCGCTTGCCGCTGCGGTCGGTGACGACCCCCAACTTGTCGCCGAACTGCGGGGCGCGTTTCTCGAGAGCGCCGCCACGCTTGTTGATCAGCTCAGACGTTCTCGTTGCGACGGCAATTGGCGGATGGCGGCGCTTCGTCTGCAAGGGTTGGGCGCGAGTTTTGGCGCGGTTACCCTGATATCGGTCGCCGAGGCTGCCGCCAATGGCGCACCCGGCGATCCCGCGGCACTTCGCGAAATCGAGCAGGCGATCTCCGCTTTCGATTCTTGATCCCGGGCGGCTTCGGCCGCGCAAGCGTTTGATAATTACGTGGCTTCGTCCTAATCGCTCTTGAAGGCTTTTGGGGACGTCTATGGCGCTGGCCGCGCTGATTTTTGCCTCTCGCACGATCGATGACGGAAGCGATGCGCTTCGAGCGAGCTTGCCGCTCGCGGGCGCGACCCTGCTGGAACATCAGGTCCGGCGGGCGGTGCGCGCCGGCGCCATTCATATCGTCGTTCTCGTGGAGCGCTTGCCGGCCGCCCTGATCGGCGCCGTCGATCGGCTGCGCAAGGGGGGGACGCGGGTGGACATCGCCCGCAGCGTTTCCGATGCGGCCGGTCGGATCCATCCGGACGAAACAGTGCTGATTGTTGCTGACGGCTGTATCGCTGGCGCCGATATCTTCAACCGGCTGGTCGCCTCGCCAGCGCCGGCGGTGATGGCGTTGCCGAATGTTCCGGGATTGGAGGAATTCGAGCTGATTGGCGCGCAGCATCGCTGGGCGGGGCTTAGCCTGATCGATGGAGCGCGGCTGCAGGCCACGGCGGCACGCCTGGGCGAATGGGATTTCGAACTGACCTTGCTGCGCCAGACTTTGGCTGACGAAGGCGCCGTCCTCTCCGCTTTCGGGACATCAACCGAAACGCTACCCTCGGAACGGCCGGTCATCGCGCGGCACGTCAGCGATCTTGCCGCGCTGGAGTTGCAGATCCTGGCCGGGTCCGCCGGCTTCCGGCATGGCTGGCCGGCGCGCTACATATTCCCGCTAATCGAGCGGATCGGCTTCGCCCGCCTCGCGCGCGGATCGGCGGACCCGTGGTGGCTTGGGGTTGGGGCTGTCGTTCTGGCGGTGCTGGCAATCCCGGTTGCATCGGCGGGCTGGCTCGCGGTCGCGCTGTTGCTGCTGCTGGCCAGTGGCCCGTTGGCTTCGATTGCGCGACGCCTCGCCGATGTCCGCATGACACGCGTACGCCATGACGAACGGCTTTCCTTCGCGCGACTGACGGCTGCTGCCGCGACGATGATCATTCTCGGAATCAGGCGCGGCGACATCGACGGGCAATGGGGCTGGGCGGTGCTGGCGGTGACGACGGTAGGGGTCATGATAGCCTTAGCCATCGAATGGCGTACCGCGCACCGGCTCGACAACCGTGCCGACATGCCCTTCATGGCGACCGGTGATGGGCTGATCTGGATGTTTATCCCGTTTGCCATCACGGGACGTTGGGGGGTCGGAATGATGATCGAGGCGCTTTACGCGGTCACCTCGTTCGTCGTGGCGCAGCGGCTGGTCCATGACGCAATCGCGGCAAACGCAAAACGTGATCGGTTAGCACCGCCTTAACGCACTTTGTCCTATGAGACGGCCATGTCCGCGTCCGATACTATGCGCCCGATGCCTAGCGGAGCGCATGCCGATCGCTTGCTCGCCGATGCCGCGCGCGCGGCCGATGGCGCGCGTGCGCGGCTGACGGGGGCCCTCAACGATCTCTTTCGCACGCCTGAATACCGGCTCAGCGATCGCGATCACGCGACGATGACGCGGATGCTCTCAATGCTCGTGGAGACGATCGAACGCGATTTGCGGACGCATCTCCTGGACGTGCCACCCGTAATCGATTCCGAACCGCTAAGGGAAGAATTCGCCGACGCCAGGCTCTCCATCGCGGGGCCGAGACTGGCCCGGTCGCGGGTGATGCGCGATACGGATCTTGCCGCGGTTCTGCTTCGTCATTGCGACGAGCACCATATCGGCCGGGCGTTGCGTGGGGCCTATCCGCGCGGGGAAGGTAGCGGCGCGCTGATGGACCGATTGACCAGCCATGGCGATGCGGCGATCGCCGATGCGGCGGCTTCCTTGCTCGTGGCCGAAAGCCGTCGCCTGGACCGGTTCGGCGAGCCCGTGCTCAATCGAGTGGATTTGCCGATCGAGCTGCAACACCGGATGACCTGGTGGATCGCGGCGGCGCTGCGTGATCAGATGCTCCATGAGCATGACATCGAGGCCGCCGCCGCCGACCGGGCGCTGGTGACGGCGGTCACCGCGTTGATGACCGGCTATGACGAACACGAGACGGTCGACGCGCGCGCTCATGAACTGGCGATCCGCTTGGCGCGCGTTGGCGGATTGGACGATGCGTTGCTGGTCGCGCTTCTTTACGAAGGACAGCTTGCGGGCTGGGTAGCCGGCCTGGCCGTGCGGGCCATGCTGGACAGCGCGGCGGTGTGGACCATGCTGGCCGACGCGGATGTCAGCCGCCTCACGCTTCTCCTGCGTTCGATCGGCATGGAAAGGCACATCGCGCTTGGTTTGCTCGCCGGATTGTTTTCGGCCCGGGCGGGCTCGGGAGCCGGCAATGACGTTCAGCTTGCGCGTGCGGCCGTCGCCTTTGACGAACTCACGATCGAGCAGGCGCGAAGCGCTATCCGAGCGTGGGGTCTCGATGACCATTATCGCCGCGCCATCGCCGGCCTCGACGCCTATGAGGAGCGGGCATGATCGAGGAAGCCGTTCCCTTCTTTCCAATTCTCGGCAAGGCCGACGCGGAAGGACGGCTGCTGGAAGCCGATCCGCCATTAGCTGCGCTGCACGCCCAAACGGGGGGACGACCGGGCGGGACGCTCGCCGTTCCACAGCTCGCCGCACTTGTTCGTCTAGTCGCGCGGCTCCAGGCGGCTGTTTCGCGACCGATAAAGGCCGCAGACGACGGTTCCGACATCAGTCTCTTCGTCCATGCCCGTCCCGAGGGCAATCACGTTGCGATCGAGATCACCGACTGGACGGCCCGCCCCGTGACGCAAGGCAATCGATTGCGGAGCGAAGGACGGATCGACGATTTCCGTAGGGCAAGCGCGGATTTTCAATGGATGGTCAGCGCGGAGCTCAAGCTCGCTGATATTTCCGCCAATGCGGCGGCGGCGTTAGGTTCGACCGCAAGCGGGTTGGTGGGCCAGCCTTTCACGCGGCTGTTCGGGTTGTTCGATTCGCCGGATGGAGCGATGCCAATGCTTGATGCCGTCGCCACCCAACGGCCTTTTGAAGGTCAACGCTCCCGTTTGAGGGGGACCGATTTCGGCATGCTAATGCTCGACGGCTATCCCGTCTTCGACGAGAATGGCCGCTTCATCGGCTATCGAGGCGCCGCGACACGGATCGAGGAGGACGAGGCGACATCTCCGGTGGCGGTGGCCGCGCTCGCGGATGAGACATTCAGTGCCGAGATCGGCAAGGTACTGAAGGCACCGCTCGACCGGATCATCGCCAATGCCGACACGATCAGCACCCAGGCCGATGGGCCGTTGCGGCGAGGGTACGCCGATTATGCGTCAGATATCGCATCGGCGGGACGACATCTCATGTCCCTCGTCGATGACCTCATCGAGCTTCAGACCATCGAACATCCTGACTACAAGCCGGAACAGGACGAACTCGACCTGTGCGATCTGGCGCGCCGAGCGGCCGGCCTGCTGCAAGTTCGGGCGGCCGACAAGGGCGTACGCATCGACCGGCCCGGCGAGGGCGAAAATCTGCCCGCGTTAGGCGAGTTTCGTCGGGTGTTGCAGATTCTCGTCAACCTGATCGGCAATGCCGTCCGTCATTCGCCAGATGGCGGGATGATCTGGCTACGCGCGGAGCGGGAGGACGATAAGGCGGTATTGATCGTGGCCGACCAGGGCGTGGGCATCGCCGAGACCGATCATGAGCGCATTTTCGAAAAGTTCGAGCGGCTGCATGGCGCGCAGAGCGGTGCCTCCGGCCTCGGGCTCTACATCTCGCGCCAGCTTGCCCGCGCCATGGGCGGCGATCTCACGGTGGACAGTGCGCTGGGTCAGGGCGCCCGGTTCATCCTTACCCTGCCGGCGCGGTAGACAGGCACAACGCCCATCTGTTCGCTTCGGTAGGCTTCTCGATGACGCCCCGAAGCGAACGAGAACTCAGCTCAGCGCTGATCGAGCGGGATATAATCCCGTGACGTCGGGCCGGTATAGAGCTGGCGCGGACGACCAATCTTCTGCTCGGGGTCCGAGATCATCTCGTTCCATTGCGCGACCCAACCGACGGTGCGGGCGAGTGCGAACAGCACCGTGAACATCGTCGTCGGGAAACCAATCGCCGACAATATCACACCCGAATAGAAGTCCACGTTCGGGTAGAGCTTCTTTTCGATGAAATAGGGATCGGACAGCGCGACGCGCTCCAGCTCACGGGCGGTGTCGAGCACCGGGTCGCTCTTGCCGAGCCGGTCGAGCACGTCGGTCGCCGCCTTTGAGAGAACCTTCGCACGCGGATCGAAATTTTTGTAGACGCGGTGGCCGAAGCCCATCAGCCGGAACGGGTCGTCCTTGTTCTTGGCCCGCGCGATATATTCGGGAATGCGATCCGGCGTGCCGATCTCACGGAGCATGTTGAGAGCGGCTTCGTTGGCGCCGCCGTGCGCCGGTCCCCACAGGCAGGCGATGCCCGCCGCGATGCAGGCGAACGGATTCGCGCCCGACGATCCGGCGAGGCGGACGGTCGAGGTCGATGCATTCTGCTCATGGTCGGCGTGGAGGATGAAGATCTTGTCCATCGCATCCTCGACAACGGGATCGATCTCATATTCCTCGGCGGGCACGCCGAAGGTCATGCGCAGGAAGTTGCCGGTGTAGCTGAGATCGTTCTTCGGATAGAGGAAAGGCTGGCCGATCGAATATTTATAAGCCATCGACGCGATCGTCGGCATCTTCGCAATCAGGCGGTGCGAGGCGACCATGCGCTGATGGGGATCGTTGATGTCGGTCGAGTCGTGGTAGAAGGCGGATAGCGCGCCGACCACGCCGCACATGATCGCCATCGGATGTGCATCGCGTCGGAAACCGCGATAGAAGGTCGAAAGCTGCTCGTGCAGCATCGTATGACGACTAATCGTATAGGTGAATTTTTCGAGCTCGGCCTTCTTCGGCAGTTCGCCGTTGAGCAGCAGATAGGCCACTTCCATGAAGCTCGATTGTTCGGCGAGCTGATCGATCGGATAGCCGCGATGAAGCAGCACGCCCTCGTCGCCGTCGATATAGGTAAGCTTCGATTCGCAGCTCGCCGTCGACGTGAAACCAGGGTCGTAGGTAAACGCACCGGTGTTGGCGTAGAGCTTGCGGATATCGAGCACGTCGGGTCCGACCGAACCCGACATCACCTGATAGTTGCTCTCCTTGCCGCCGAAACTCAGCGTTGCGCTCTTATCCCCCATGCCATGCTCCTTCTTTCAACCCGTATTACCGCCCTGCCGCCGCGATCCGATCATTGAGACGAGCAAGACTTTCATCGCGTCCAAGCAGGACCAGCACGTCGAAAATGCCCGGGGATATGGTGCGGCCGGTAAGCGCGGCACGAAGCGGCTGGGCAATCTTGCCCAGCCCGATTCCCGCCGCTTCGGCCACTCCCCTTATGGCACCCTCGATCGAGGGGGAAGTCCAGTCCGTCAAAGGCGTGATTGCCCGATGAACGTCCGTAAGCAGAGCCAAACCGCGATCGTCTAGCAAAGCGAGGGCGGCTTCGTCCATCGGTATTGGGCGGCTGCGAAACAGAAAAGCCGCGCCGTCGGCCAATTCGTTCAAGGTTTTCGCGCGCAGCTTAAGATATTCCATACCGCGCTGCAGCAGATCGTGTTGTCCTACAGAAATGTCGACATCGGACTGCCGAGCGACAATCGGCGCTACCAGATTGGTCAGCCGCGTATCATCGGCCTCACGAATATAGTGGGCGTTCAGATTTTCGAGTTTTTTGAGATCGAATCGCGAGGGTGAACGACCGACATGGTTCAATTCGAACCATTGAATCGCTTGTTCGCGGCTGATGATCTCGTCGTCGCCATGCCCCCAGCCTAGCCGGAGCAGGTAGTTGCTTACCGCTTCCGGCAGCATACCCAGTGCGTCGCGATAGGCATCGACTCCGAGCGCGCCATGGCGCTTAGAGAGTTTTGCGCCGTCCGCGCCGTGGATCAGCGGGATGTGAGCGTAAATAGGCTCCAGCCAGCCCATCGCCCTGATCAGCGCGAGCTGACGGAAGGCGTTGTTGAGATGGTCGTCCCCGCGAATGACATGGGTAACACCCATGTCGTGATCATCCACCGCGACCGCCAGCATATAGGTCGGCGTGCCGTCTGAGCGGAGCAGAATCATGTCGTCCAGTTCGCTGTTCCGGACAGTGACCGCACCCTGAACGCGGTCCTCGATCGTCGTCTCTCCCTCGGCCGGCGCCCTGAGACGGATGACGAAGGGAGCGCCCTCGGGCGCTTCCTCGGGATCGCGATTGCGCCAGCGCCCATCATAGCGCAGCGGAAGCCGCGCGGCGCGCTGCTGCTCGCGCAGCTCCGCGAGTTCCTCTGCCGTGGCGAAACATTTATAGGCGTTGCCTTGATCGAGCAGTTGGAAGGCAATCTCGGCATGTCGGCTGGCGCGGGCGAATTGATAGGTTTCCTCGCCGTCCCAGTCGAGGCCGAGCCAGCGCATGCCCTCGAGAATGGCCTCGATTGCAGCTTCGGTCGATCGCGCGCGATCGGTGTCCTCGATCCTGAGCAGGAAGCGACCGCCGTGGTGACGCGCGAACAGCCAATTGAACAACGCCGTGCGCGCGCCGCCGATGTGGAGGAAACCAGTAGGCGACGGCGCGAAGCGCGTCACCACAGGACGGGTTTCGTTGCTTGCCTCCACGCGCGCTTGCTCCCAATTATGCCGCGAAGGGGCGGCGGGCAGGCGGCCCACTAGCATAGCGTTTGCAGCGCAGCAAAGGGGGCGCGGTGCCAGTGATCGACCGCTTGGAGCAATGGCTCGACCTTGAGCGCGACCAGCTCGTGCTATGGCTGCCCGTGGGACTTGGTTGCGGTATCGCGGGCTGGTTTCTGATACCGACGCGCGACGGCTGGATCGGTTTCCTTCTCTTCCTGTTCGCAATGGCGGTCGCCCTCATGGCGGTTTTGCCCGGGGGACGGCTCAGACGCGCACTCGTCATATTCCAGCTCCTCATGGCCGGCGGCTGCCTCCTGGTGTGGTGGCGGGCGGAGAGCGTGACCACGCCCCGGCTTGATCGCCCCGAGGTCACGCAGTTGACGGCACGGATCGAAGCCATCGAGCGGCTTGCGGCGCGCGACATGGTGCGACTGACATTGGCGCCCGTATCTACACAAGGGTTGCTAAAACGGATCAGGGTGAATGTGGACGAAGCAAACCTTCCATCGCCTGTTCAGCCGGGAATGCGGGTCGAGTTTCGCGCCCGCCTGATGCCGCCGGCGCCAGCGGCTCTACCCGGCGCCTATGATTTCCAGCGGGTCGCCTGGTTCAGACAGCTCGGCGCTACGGGAACGGCGCTCGGCCCCGTGAAGATTGTTGACCGTGCCGGAAGCGGCGGCTTCCTTGATTGGATCAACGGACTGCGCGCGCGGTTGACGGAACATGCCCAGCAAAGGGTGGCCGGTTCTGCCGGTGGGGTCGCTGCCGCGCTCGTGACGGGCGATCAGGGCGGGATTTCCGAAGAGGATGCCGAAGCGATGCGGGCCAGCGGACTAGCGCATCTGTTATCGATTAGCGGGCTGCACGTTGGAGCGGTGGTGGCGGGCGCAATGTGGCTCGCGCTGCGACTCCTCGCGCTTAGCCCGACCCTCGCGCTTCGAGCGCCCGTGCCCCTGATCGGTGCAGGCATAGCCGCCGTTGCCGGTATTTCCTACACGTTGCTTGCCGGCGCGGAAGTGCCGACCGTCCGGTCCTGCATCGCTGCCCTGCTGGTCCTCATCGCGCTGGCCATGGGCCGCGAGGCAATGACACTCCGTTTGGTTGCGACCGGCGCGTTCATAGTTCTTCTGTTGTGGCCGGAGGCATTGGTCAGCCCAAGCTTTCAGTTGAGCTTTGCCGCCGTGACAGCGCTTATCGCCTTCCACGAACATCCCCGCATAAAGGCGTTCGCGCGGCGTCGGGAGGAAGAAGGGCCAGTGTTGCGCGCTGGCCGGGCCTTTATTCTCCTCCTCATGACAGGCGTGGCAGTTGAGGTAGCGCTGACTCCAATCGCGCTGTTTCATTTCCATCGTGCTGGAATTTACGGTTCGATCGCAAATATGATCGCTATTCCATTGACTACATTTGTAATTATGCCGTTCGAAGCGGCCGCCTTGGTGCTTGATATGATGGGGGCCGGAAGTATCTGCTGGTACATAGTAAATATTGGACTCAACATACTGTTAAACATAGCACATTTTATAGAGAATCAACCTGGATCCACCGCATTGTTGCCGACCATGCAAGATGGGGCATTCGGCCTGATCGTAATCGCGGGACTATGGCTTTGTGTGTGGCGTACCAAAGCGCGCTGGGCTGCGGCTCCGCCGCTCATGGTTGGCGTGGCTGCGGCGTTGCTGACGCCGTCTCCCGATCTGCTCGTCACTGGTGACGGCCGTCACGTTGCGGTGCGCGCGCCAGGCGCGCGCCTTCATATGCTGCGGCCGCGCGCCGGTGACTATGTCCGGAACATGATCGGTAGCATTGCGGCCAGGCGTCAACTCGATGGGCTTGATGACATGCCGCTCGCGCGCTGTAATGCCGACTTATGCAGCGCTGACATCGTCACCTCCAACGGTCCCAGGCGGTTGCTCGCCACGCGCAGCCCTTATCTGGTCGAATGGAGAAAGATGGTGGGAGCCTGCGCTCAGGCCGATATCATCGTAAGCGACAGGCGCTTGCCGAGGGGGTGCAAGCCGCGCTGGCTAAAGGCTGACCGGCCGATGCTGGCGCGAACCGGGGGGCTTGCGATCCGGTTGCATCCGTTTGTCGTCGAGACGGTTCGGCGGCCGCACGACGACCACCCCTGGCTGCGGATCAGCCCTGCGTCATATCCGAGGTGATGGCTGCGAGCGCAAATGCCACCGCCTTGGAATCGCCTGAAAAGGCGATGCGGATGCCGTCTGGCGCGAAACTGGAGACACGCGCCTCGATCGTTCCCGCGTCGGGATGAAGGAAGCGCACGGCGCTATTGAGTGGCGGGCGCGCATTGGTTTCGAGAAAGGCGCCGAAGCCGGAAATGTCGCGCAGCGCGGCCGGGGCTGGCCGTTCCGTCACGATCATGCACATACGACGACGTCGCCATGGAGAAGCCATGCGTTCCGTCGGTTTCGCCCTGAGCTGATGAACCGCTGCCACACTGCGCCCCTTTTTACCCTTGTTATCGCGGTGGTTAGGGCAGCAGCCGCAAGGAAAGGTTACGCGAAATGGTTATTGAATGCTAAGCCCTGTTTCCTTGCCGATCCCTGTCAGGGGGCGACCGGGAAGCAGTTGAATTTGGCCTTCTGTAGCGCTTGGCACGCTGAATTGGCTTCGGCTTTCCCCGCGAAGGGGCCAATCCGCAATCGGGTGAGCGCTCCCACCGGAATGTAATCCGGCGTCTTGCCCCGCACAGCGTCGCCTTTCGAAGCGTCTTCCCACGCTTTTTGTGCGGCCGCCTGGGATCCGTATGCGCCGACCTGCACCTTCCAGCCGTCACTGGAAGACGGCGTGGCAGTGGACGCCGCAGGGGTTGGGGCCGGGGCCGGCGGCTTGGGCGTCGCTTGCGCCGGCTTTGAGGGCGAGCTCGCCGGCATGGTCGGTGCGGAGGCAATTGGCGCCGGCTTGGCGGCTGCGATCTTTGGAGCAGGCGGGGTTTTTGGTGCGGCCGGCTTTGCCGCGGGACTTTTGGCGGGCAGCGTCGAGGTCATAGAGGGAGCCATCGCGACAGTGAAGCTGCCGCCCTTTTCCATTTCGCGCGCCAACGCGGCCCCCGCCTGGCGATCCGCGATCGAGATGTAACCATCCATCTGCTGGAGGCTGGTCGCCGCCTGCGGCAGGCCGGAAGCGGCCGCGCGCGTCATCAGCGCATAGGCGCGCGGCCAGTCGCGCGCCACGAGATCACCGTTGAACATGGCCGTGCCCAGCACATATTGCGCGCGCGGTTCGCCCTGTTGGGCCGCCTTGATGATCCAGGGAACGGCGCCCTTGCGATCGCCGCCCTGGAACATGATCAGACCAAGATTGGCCTGCGCCTGCTCATGACCCTGTTCGGCCGCCTTCACATACCAGCTCTGAGCGATCTTGCTGTCCATCGGCACGCCGCGCCCGAGTTTGTAGGCTTGGCCGAGGTTGAACTGGGCGTCCGCGTCGCCCTGCTCGGCGGGCTGGCGCCATTCGGTGATCGCCTTGGCATAGTTCCCTGCTTGCCACGCATCGACCCCATCCTTTACGGTTGCCTCCGCGGATGAAGCAAGAACTGCCATGATCAGGCCCCAGAATAGCGACTCTCCCCGCAAACGCATCTCGATACCCCCGTGTCGAACCGCGGCGCCTTGCAATCATGCTTAACGCGCGTTTTCAGTAATAAGGTTGATGGTTCGAATGTCACGATTTTTCGCGGCTTTTTTGATCCGTTAACTCCTCTTTAGCTCTTCCGTGCCACCGTGGGACAGCGGAAGACCGTGAAGAGGGATATCATGCGAGTATTGGCGTTGGCTTCGCAGAAGGGCGGGTCCGGCAAGACGACATTGTCAGGGCATCTTGCCGTCCAGGCGCAGCGTTCGGGCGCGGGCCCGGTCGTGCTCATGGATATCGATCCGCAGGGGTCGCTGGCCGACTGGTGGAACGAGCGCAAGGATGACATGCCCGCGTTCGCGCAGACCACGGTCGCGCGCCTCGCAAACGATCTCGCGGAACTGCGCGAGCAGGGTTTCAAGCTGGCCGTAATCGATACGCCGCCGGCTATCACCGCAGCGATCCAGAGCGTCATCCAGGTCGCAGAGCTTATCGTCGTGCCGACCCGCCCTAGCCCGCACGATCTGCGCGCCGTGGGCGCCACCGTCGAGATGTGCGAACGCGCGGGCAAGCCGCTGCTGTTCGTCGTCAATGCCGCCACCCCGCTCGCCAAGATCACCTATGAGGCCGCGATCGCGCTGTCGCAGCACGGCACGGTCGCACCGGTCATGCTTCACCACCGCACCGATTTCGCGGCCTCGATGATCGACGGCCGTACCGTCATGGAGGTCAATCCGTCCTCCAAGTCGGCCAAGGAAGTCGAGGAGCTGTGGAACTACATTGCTGACCGACTCGAGAAGAATTTCCGCCGCACCGTTTTCAACGCGCCGCGCGCGCAGAGCCTCGCCGTGCCTCAGCGCGCGGCGCAGGGCTTCGGCCGCAGGGTGGTATCGCAATGAGCGGCGCGATGAATGGCGGTTTCGCTTCGCTGACTTCGAGCCTGCTCGCTCGCAAGGGCGCCGCAAAGCCGGCCATGCGTCCGACGATCAGCACGCATCCCGACGATCTCGGCTGGAACGACATGGGTGAGGATCATTCCGAAGCGGTTCCCCAGCCTCTGAAATATCAGGAAACGATTGCCGAGGAGCTTTCGGTCGAGGTCGAAACTGTCGCGCCGATCAAGCCGGTCGTTGCCGTCGACAATGTCGTGCGGCCGATCAAACCGGCCATGCGCGTCACGCGCAAGCCGCAGTTGGCGGTGGGCAAGGTCGCCTTCACGCTGCGTCTCGATGCCGATCGGCATCTCAAGCTGCGTCTCGCGACGGCGATGACGAATCGCTCCGCGCAGAAGATCGTCACCGATGCACTCGATGCCTTTCTCGAGACGCATCCTGAAATCGACGAATTGGCGGGGCATGTCCCGCCGCTCAAGGCCGACGGCCGCAACTAGCGCCATTGGGGGAAGAGATGAACCGGACCATATTGAAGCTCGCCGCCAGCGGACTGATCATCGGCACCATGGGGATGGCGACCGCCAATGAGGTCACGCCCAAGATGATGAAGGCCGCCTCCAAGGCCGCCAGCCAAGCGATGGCTGCGATCAAGGAACATCAGCAGCAGGCGGCGGTGCGCTATGCCGAGCAGGCCGTGCTCTACAATCCGTCGAGCGCCGATCATCGCGCGCTGTTGGGCCAGGCCTATCTTCAGGCCGGGCGCTTCCATTCAGCCGAGACCGCGTTCTCCGATGCGCTGCGGCTGACCTCCGATCACGGCCGTGCCGCGTTGGGCCTGAGCCTGACCCAGATCGCGCTCGGCAAGAACGATGCCGCTTTGGCTTCTCTGGAATATGCGCGCGGCCGCGTGCCCGTCGCTGACCTCGGTCTCGCGCTGGCGCTGGCCGGCGATCGCGCCGGCGCGCTCGAAATGCTCGAGCCCGCCGCCCGCTCGGCCGATGCGACGCCCAAGACCCGGCAGAATCTCGCCTTGACCTATGCGCTCGCGGGCCGCTGGGCCGAGGCCCGCACCACTGCCGCCCAGGATGTCGCGCCCGATCAGGTCGATCAGCGCATGGCCGAATGGTCGAGCTTTGCCCGCCCGCGTGGAGCCAATGAGCAGGTCGCCACGCTGTTGGGCGTGAAGCCCATTATCGACAACGGCATGCCAACCGAACTGGCGCTGCTCGAAGCATCCGCACCGACCGCTGTCGCGGCGGCCGAACCGCAGCCGACTCCGGTCGAGTCTGCTCCCGCGCCACTAGCCGAAGTCGCCGTCGCCCCTGAGCCGGCTGCTCCGCCATCGGCGATTCGCACTGTCGATATCCCACGGCCCGCCGCGCCGGTCGTTGAGGCTAAGCCGACAAAGCCCTATTTTGTCGATGCTTCGGCGGCAGACGCGCCGAAGGCTAAGCCCACATATGTGAAGCCCGTTGCAGCGCCGCCTAGGAAGCTTCCAACCGGTATGCGCAACGGCGGCAATTTCGTTGTCCAGCTCGGCGCTTTCTCGAGCCGCGATCGCCTGGAAAGCGGCTGGAACAGTTCGGTGCGCAAGGTTTCCTGGCTCAAGGACTATACGCCGGTCAGCACTACCTTCAAAAGCTCGACCGACGGCCGCTCGCTTCACCGCCTCGCGATCAGCGGCTTTTCGAGCCGCATCGAAGCGGTCAATCTCTGCCGAAAGGTGCGCGAACGCGGCGGCGTCTGCTTCGTGCGCGGCACCGCTGGCGACGCGCCAGTGCAGTGGGTGAAGAATTTCGTCGGCAAGAAGGAGCAACTCGCTTCCCGCTGACCAAATCGTTATCATCTAAAAGGGGAAGGGCGGCTAGCCGACGCGCTGGCCGCCCTTAATCGTTTGGAGAACTTTGCCCTGGACGGGCAACCCATCGAACGGGGTATTGCCGGCGCTCGCCGCCAGGTCGTCGCCGACGATGCGCCAGGGCTTGTCGGGATCGAATATCACAAGATCGGCCTCCATTCCCGTTTCAAATCGTCCGCCCGAGACGCCGAGCAACGCGGCGGGATTGGTCGACAGCAGCGAAAAGAGGCGAGGCAAATCGATCAGGCCGTCTCGTACCAGACCCAGCGATAGCGTCAGCAGCGTTTCGGCTCCTGCCATGCCTGGTGCCGCATCGGCGAAGGGAAGACGTTTGGCTTCCGGCCCCTGCGGATCATGGCCAGAGCACAAGACGTCGATTGTGCCGTCCGCGAGCGCGGCGAGCGTCGCCTGCCGGTCGACTTCCTCGCGCAACGGCGGTGAAAGGCGCGCGAAGGTGCGGAAAGTACCGATCGCCATGTCTGAAAGCAGTAGATAAGCCGGTGTGGTGCCGCAGCTAATATTCAGGCCTCGTGCCTTCGCCGCGCGAACTAGGTCGAAAGCGGCCGCAGTACTGAGTTTGCGGAAATGAACCCGCGCGCCGGTTTCCTCGGCTAGTGCGATATCGCGCGCGACCGCCATTGCCTCGGCAACCGCCGGTGCCGAGGCGAGGCCGAGCCGCGTCGCGCTCTCGCTCGACGTGGCGACGGCATTTCCGGCCAACCCGCCGTCCTCCGCATGGCTGATGACAAGCAGGTCCAGTGCGGCGGCATAAGCGAGCAGTCGGTACATTACGCCTGAATCAGCGACCCAGCGCCGTCCGGTCGCCACCGCCGTGGCTCCCGCCGCCTTCATCAAACCGAGCTCGGCCAGTTCCAGCCCTTCCAATCCGCGCGTGGCCGCTGCGATCGGGCTGATCCAGACATGCGGCTTGCCCGCCTGTCCGGCCCGTTGGACGAGCGCTGCATTGTCGAGTGGGGGCGACTGGTCGGGCATAAGGCCCGCGCGTGTTATTCCGCCTGCCGCGAAAGCCGGAATATCAATGGCAAAGGTTCCGAGATCGACGATTCCCGGCGCTATGAGCGCCCCTTTCGCGTCGATGACCTCGGCCCCTGCAGGCGTTTCGAAACGTCCAATGTCGGCGATCAGCCGATTCGTAACGAGGATGTCCGCTTCACGGATACCATCCGGCGCGACCACCTTGCCGTTGAGGATCGCGATCGGTGTCATGCCCAGCCCTCGATGCCACGCCGCCCGCGCGTGAGCACGTCGAGGCAAGCCATGCGAACGGCAACACCCATCTCAACCTGCTCGGTAATCGCCGATCGATCGATATCGTCCGCGACCGACGATGCTATCTCGACGCCTCGGTTCATCGGTCCCGGATGCATCACCAGCGCTTCGGGCGTGGCCTTAGCCAGCCGCTCGGGCGTGAGCCCGTAAAGGGTGTGATATTCGCGAGGAGAAGGGACGAAGCCGCCTTCCATCCGCTCACGCTGGAGGCGGAGCATCATCACGACGTCCGCTCCCTCGAGCCCGGCTTCGAAATTGGTGAAGGGCGTCACGCCCAGGCGATCGACCCGGGCGGGAAGCAGGGTCGGTGGGCCGACTACGCGGACGTCCGCCCCGAGCGCGGTCAGCAGCAGAATGTTCGAACGGGCGACCCGGCTGTGCAGAACATCGCCGCAGATTGCGACTGTCAGTCCCGAAATCCGGCCCTTGCGCCGGCGAATGGTGAGCGCGTCAAGCAGCGCCTGCGTGGGGTGCTCATGGCGTCCGTCGCCAGCGTTGAGCACTGGGCAATCGACCTTGTCGGCGATGAGCTGCACCGCGCCGGAGGCGTCGTGCCGGATCACGATCACGTCGGCGCGCATGGCGTTGAGCGTCACCGCCGTGTCGATCAGCGTCTCACCCTTCTTCACGCTCGATTGTGCAACCGCCATGTTGACTACATCGGCGCCGAGCCGCTTGCCCGCGATCTCGAATGATAGCAGCGTACGCGTGCTGTTCTCGAAGAAGGCGTTGATCACGGTCAGCCCCGCGAGCCGGTCGTCATGCTTGGCGGCGAGTTGGTTGAAGCCGACCCACTGCTCGGCCTCGTCGAGCAGCCACATGATCTCGTGCGGCTGCAATCCGGCGATTCCGATGAGATGACGATGGGGAAAAGGCGTTGCCGACGGCTGTCCGGGGGGGCTGGCGGCGGGATCGATCATCAAAGCGCCGCTCTAGTCGCAAGCGTCTGGAAGCTCAAGGGGGCAGGGGGCACGGGACCGCTCACCGTGGCGATCAACCGATTCAACGCAATTCCTTAGGTGTGTTAACCCGACCCTATTCCCACGCGGTCATTCGGGTCTCTAGCAAGGGTTCACCAAGAGCGGGGATTCGATGTTTTCAATGTTGCGCGGCCTTGTTGTCGCCACAGCCCTTTTTGTTGCCAGCGCGGTTCCCGCTGCGGCGCAAAGCTATCTGCAGTGCGCCCCCTATGCCCGTGAAATTTCCGGCATCCAGCTCTTCGGCCGTGCCGCAAGCTGGTGGACCCAGGCAGAGGGCCGCTATGATCGCGGCGATACGCCCCGTATCGGTTCGGTGCTGTCGTTCAAGTCGATAGGCAAGATGCCCGCCGGCCATGTTGCGATGGTGACCGAGGTCGTCAGCGAACGCGTGATCCGCGTCACCCATGCCAACTGGTCCCCGATCAACGGCCGCCGCGGCCAGATCGAGCAGAATGTCGAAGTGATGGACGTCTCCCCCGGCAATGACTGGACGCAGGTTCGCGTCTGGTACGCGCCGCTGGATGGTCTCGGTACTTCATCCTACCCGACCGACGGTTTTATCTACGCCACTGCTCCGCGTCTCCAGTTTGCGAGCGTCGAGTAGCTAACCTACGACAAAGTCGGTCAGATAATTCCGACCAGCGCGTCGATGGCACCCTGCAGGATATAGGCCGCCGCCATCTTGTCGACCAGTGCGGCACGGCGCGCCCGGCTGGTATCGGCGGTCAGGAGAGTCCGCGTCACGGCGTCGGTGGACCAACGTTCATCCCACAACAGGATCGGCCGTCCGAGCCCGCCGAGATTGCGCGCGAAAGCCCGAACGGACTGGGTTCTCGGGCTGTCGCTGCCGTCCATGTTGAGGGGCAGGCCGATCACCAGTCCGGCGATCGATTGTGCGGTGATTACCTTCTTTAGAGCATCAAGATCAGCGGCGAATTTGGAGCGCCGGATGATCTCGGCCGCGCTTGCGATGTTCCATCCGGCATCGCAATAGGCGAGTCCGATCGTCTTGGTGCCGACATCGAGTCCCGCCAGTCGCCCGCCATGCGGCAGTCCATCCCGAAAAGCACGGGTGTCGCTCGTGATCATTTGCCGAGGAAATTCCGTGTGCGCGCTTCCGCGTCGGCGCGGATATTGGCCCAGAACATCCCGTAGTCGAAGACATGATAGTTGTTTCCTGGCAGGATATAGGCACTGTAGCCCGGAGGCGCAGGACCGATGCTGAGCCACCCTTGGCCTACGCAGCGCGCGCCGATCTTGCCGCGCTCGATGGTGCCCGCCGTAAGGCCTTCGCTGGGAACGAGCGATCCGCGATTAGCGGAAGGCAGGGCGGCGGTGCCGGGCGCTCCCGTGAGCGGATTGACGCACAGCATCGCACTTCCCTGCCTGGACTTGCCGTCAAGGCCTGTGCTGTGGTCGTAAAGGTCGAGAACCTGGTGCGGGTCGGCCGGATCGGCGAAGCTCTGCCAGGAAAGGATGCAGCCTGACTGGCCCGGCGCCTGACACGCCGGGAGCCCTAATGCGGGTAGATCATGGGCGATGGAGATCGGCCATCCGACGATATAGGCGGCGATGATCCGTTTCGCGACCGGCTGTCCCGCGACGCGTCGGGTCATCAGGTGCATCACGTGAAGCGCGCCCTGGCTATGCCCGGCCAGGATTATCGGTTGGGTTTTCGGGATGGCGCCCAGAAAGGCGTCGAACGCGCGTTCGACGTCCGTATAAGCGAAGGCAATGGCCTTCTCGGCATCTTCATTATTGCCTTGCGAGGACAGGAAGCTGCCCAGCACGGCCTGTCGGTATCGCGGTGCCCAAACCGTGCCGACGTTGTTGAAGGCGCCTGCCTGGCTCATCGTGAACAGCCGCTGCCGATCATTGGCTTCGACGTCGCTAGTCGGCGCATTCCAGCGATCGCGACCTAGATAGGTCGTCGGATGAACGTAGAAAACCGCGACCTTGGGCTGGGCGGCGGGCGCGAATCCCATGGGCGTCCAGCGTGAGGGATCATTAGCGATGCCTGGCCGCGACATCCATCCGCCGGGCAGGCCATAATCCGGCGCCGTATTCGGCGGAGGCATGGTGAAGGGCCCGCCCGGCACGAAGGCCACGCGCATGAGCTGGTCCTGAAAGAGGTTCCAGCCGATCGCCGCGGCTAAAGTCAGCATGATAAGCCCCGCTATTACGTAAAGAAAACGGCGCGCCGCCAACATGCTCTCCTGCGCTGCAATGCAACATGAAATCTGCCTGATGGCAAGTGCGTAGCGGACAATCGCGATGGGGTCGATGCGCAACCGCTGCTTGATGCGGGGCGGTGGCGATGCTAGCCGCCCTCGCATTCCTAACCGTTTCAGGCAGAATTTGATGTCCGTCGACAGCGCCACCGTGCGAAAGATCGCCAGCCTTGCCCGGATCGCCGTCAGCGATGCTGAGGCTGAGGCGCTGGCGCCCGAACTCAGCAAGATCCTCGGTCTGGTCGAGCAACTGGGCGAGGTCGATACTAGCGGCGTGGCCCCGCTCGCGGCCGTGATCCCCAACCATCTCCGCCTGCGCGACGATATCGTCACCGACGGTGATATTCGCGACAAGGTCCTGAAGAATGCGCCGCAGGCCGAGCATGGCTTTTTCGCGGTCCCGAAGGTGATCGAATAGTGTTCGAATTGACTGAAATGACCGTCACCCAGTTGCGTGACGGCTTCCGCAAGGGTGATTTCTCGGCGCGCGAGGCGGCTGACGCCTTCATCGGTGCCGTCGAAGGCGGCCGTGCGCTCAACGCATTCATCGTCGAGACGCCCGATCACGCCATTGCCGCCGCCGAAGCAGCGGATCGCGGCCGCGCCTCGGGCGAACTGGGCGCGCTTTCCGGCGTACCGCTCGGCATCAAGGATCTGTTCTGTACCGAAAGCTATCAGACCACGGCCGCGAGCCACATCCTCGAAGGCTTCACGCCGGCCTATGAATCCACGGTCACGGCGAAGCTGTTCGCCGCGGGTGCGGGGATGCTCGGCAAGCTTAACATGGACCAGTTCGCGATGGGCTCGTCCAACGAGACGAGCAATTTCGGCAATGTGATCTCGCCCTGGCGGCGCAAGGGCGGCGGCAATGCACCGCTGGCACCTGGCGGCTCTTCGGGCGGCTCTTCAGCGGCAATCGCGGCCCGGCTGGTCCCTGCGGCGACCGGGACCGACACGGGCGGCTCGATCCGCCAGCCTGCCGCCTTCACCGGTATTTCCGGTATCAAGCCGACCTATGGCCGCTGCTCGCGCTGGGGCATCGTCGCTTTCGCCTCGTCGCTAGACCAGGCCGGGCCTATGGCCCGTGACGTGCGCGATTGCGCGCTGCTGCTTGAGGTGATGAGCGGTTTCGATCCCAAGGACTCGACCTCGCTCGAAGCGCCCGTTCCCAATTGGGAAACAGCGTTGTCCAGCGATCTCAAGGGTAAGTGTGTCGGTATTCCCAAGGAATATCGTGTTGAGGGCATGCCGCAGGAAATCGAGGCGCTCTGGCAGCAGGGCATTGCCTGGATGAAGGATGCGGGTGCCGAGATCGTCGATGTCTTGCTGCCCCACACCAAATATGCGCTTCCGGCCTATTACATCATCGCGCCGGCCGAGGCATCCTCGAACCTCGCCCGCTATGACGGCGTCCGTTACGGCCAGCGCGATTTGCCCGATGGTGCCGGCTTGCAGGATATGTACGCAGCCACCCGCGCCGCTGGCTTCGGCGCGGAGGTCAAACGCCGCATCATGATCGGCACCTATGTGCTCTCGGCGGGCTATTATGACGCCTATTACACCCAGGCGCAGAAAGTCCGGTCGCTGATCGCGCGCGATTTCGAGCAGGCCTGGGAGAAATGTGATGTCCTTCTGACCCCGACTGCGCCGTCGGCGGCGTTCGCGCTTGGCGAGAAGCAGGCCGATCCGATCGCCATGTATCTCAACGACGTCTTTACGGTGCCTGCCTCGCTGGCCGGGCTCCCGGCAATGTCGGTGCCGGCCGGGCTGGACGGGCAGGGGCTGCCACTCGGTCTCCAGATCATCGGTAGGCCGCTCGATGAGCAATCGGTGCTGAATGCAGGGCTGGCGATCGAGGAACGAGCCGGGTTCACCGCGCGTGCGGAAAGGTGGTGGTGAGGTGACTTACGACGTGCGGATAATTCCTTATGTTGGGGAGGGTTATTCTGCTGATGCTAGCGTAGGGCAACCCCAGGCTTTTACGGTCAACGTTGGGCAATATGGCGTGATAAGCGATTTTCCCGTGGAGGGTTGGAGCGGCTCGGTGATCGAAGGGCAAAGCGAGTTTATAGGCAAGCAAGTGATAATCACGCAGGCTATACTAGGATATAACAAAGCAGTTGTTGCTTATGTGCATGCCGACGGAAATGCCGTCGGTTCGACTTTCTCAGGAAGATGTAGAGCTAAGGGTTTGAGATGAGCGCTTACCGAGTCCAAGGTGCCACGGGCGAGTGGGAAGTTGTCATCGGACTTGAGGTTCATGCTCAAATCACTTCCAATGCAAAGCTTTTTTCAGGCGCATCGACCAAATTCGGGGCCGAGCCCAACCAGAATGTCAGCCTGATCGACGCGGCGATGCCCGGGATGCTGCCAGTGCCGAACCGCGAATGCATCCGGCAGGCGGTACGCACCGGCATGGCGATCGGCGCGCCGATCAACAAATGGTCGCGGTTCGATCGCAAGAATTATTTTTACGCCGATCTGCCGCAGGGCTATCAGATCAGCCAGCTTTATCATCCGCTGGTAGGCGAGGGCGCGATCACGGTCGATGCCGACGAGAAGACCGGCATCGCCGAGCCAAAGCGGATCGGCATCGAACGCATCCATGTCGAGCAGGATGCGGGCAAGCTGATGCATGACCAGCACCCGACGCGGAGCTATGTCGATCTCAATCGCAGTGGCGTCGCGTTGATGGAGATCGTTTCCAAGCCTGACATGCGTTCTCCTGCCGAAGCAGGGGCTTATCTTCGTAAGTTGAGATCAATCCTCCGCTATGTCGGCTCCTGCGACGGCAATATGGAAGAAGGCTCGATGCGCGCCGACGTCAATGTCAGCGTGCGCAAGTCCGGCGATCCCTTCGGCACGCGAACCGAGACCAAGAACGTCAATTCGATCCGCTTCGTCATGCAGGCGATCGAGCATGAGGCCAATCGCCAGGTCGATGTCATCGAAGGCGGCGGCAAGATCGTGCAGGAAACCCGCCTGTTCGATCCGGACAAGGGCGAGACCCGTTCGATGCGCTCCAAGGAGGACGCGCACGACTATCGCTATTTCCCCGATCCGGACCTGCTGCCGGTCGAGCTTGACGACGATTTCCTCGAAGAATGCCGCGCCAGCCTGCCCGAATTGCCGGACGCCAAGCGCGCGCGCTACACCGGCGAGCTTGGTATTTCGGCCTATGCCGCCTCGGTCATCACCGCCGACGTCGAGACCGCCCGCTGGTTCGAGGCATTGCTTGCGGCGGGTGCCGAGCCCAAGGCCGGTTCAAACTGGCTTACGTCAGAACTGTTCGGCGCGCTCAACCGGCTCGGCAAGGAAATCAGCGAAAGCCCGGTCAGCCCGCAGCAAGGTGCGCAGCTTCTCGGTCTGGTGGTCGACGGCACGCTCTCCGGCAGCCTCGCCAAGCAGGTGTTCGAGATCATGTTGGAGACCGGCGACGATCCCGCCAGGATCGTCGAAGAGCGCAGTATGAAGCAGACCTCGGACACCGGCGCGATCGATGCCGTAATCGCCGAGGTGATGGCCGCCAATGCCGATAAGGTCGCGGAATATCGCGGCGGCAAGGACAAGCTGTTCGGCTTCTTCGTCGGTCAGACGATGAAGGCAATGGCGGGGAAGGCCAACCCAGGCGTGGTCAACGAACTGCTCAAGAAAGCGCTCGACGGCTGATTTACGCCGAACCGTGTCGTTTCGGGCACGGTTTGTTCAGGGTCGCGTAAGCCAACGCAGTTCAGGGCGCGCAGATGAGCCATTTTGCGGCATTGACGGCTTCGACCATGGCGGCGGCCTCTGCCGCCGGCGCGATGGCGCAGTTCGCTCGCCGACGTATCGGCGGCGTCGAGATATTGTCGGCGCCCACGAAAGGCACGGGTCTCAACGTCGCGCTGTTTTCCGGAAATTATAATTGCGTTTGTGACGGCGCCAACCGGGCTCTGAACCGGCTCGTTGCGCATATGACGGCGGAAGGCGCTCAGGTCCGTATATATTCGCCGGTCGTGGACGAGCCCGCCTTCCAACCCACCGGACAATTGGTGGGCGTACCATCGCTCTCCATTCCCGGCCGCTCCGAATACAGGGTTGCGCTAGGCTTGCCGCAAGCGGTCAAGACTGATCTTGAAGCGTTCGCGCCCGACATCATCCACGTGTCCGCTCCCGATCTGCTCGGCAGGGCGGCGCAACGCTATGCCAGCGAACATTCCACTCCCGTCGTGGCGAGCTATCACACCCGTTTCGAAACCTATTTCGAATATTATGGGCTCGGCGTGCTGCGCTATGGCGTTGAGCGCTGGCTTCGCCAATTCTATGCCCGCAGTGATCGCATCCTCGTGCCGACGAGCGCCGTCCGGGACGACATGATATGCTGGGGCCTTGGCGAGCGAACGCGCATCTGGAGCCGCGGCGTCGATGGCGAAATGTTCTCGCCCGCGCTGCGTGACATGGGGTGGCGCCGGTCGCTCGGCTATCGAGACACCGACGTGGTGCCGCTTTTTCTCGGCAGGCTGGTGCTGGAAAAGGGGCTCGGCTACTTCGTCGATGCGATCGCGAGAGTTCGTGAGTGGGGCTATCGCATGCGGCCCCTGATCGTGGGCGATGGGCCGGCGCGGAGCTGGCTCGCCGAACGCCTTCCGAATGCCGTATTCGTCGGCCATCTCAGCGGTATCGAGCTTGGCATGGCCGTCGCAAGCGCGGATATATTGCTGAACCCCAGCCTCACCGAAGCCTTCGGCAACGTCACGCTGGAGGCGATGGCGAGCGGTATCGCGATCGTATGCCCTGATGTCGGCAGTACGCGCGATCTGGTGCGGAACGAGTGGAGTGCGTTGATGGTCGAGCCCAATGCCGACGCCTTCGCGGAAGCGCTTGCGCGCCTGGCGGATGATGAACCCGGGCGTCTCGCCATGGGTCGCGCCGCGCATTTCGCGAGCCGCGCCCATAGCTGGCCCCGGATCAACGACGCGGTCGTTGAATGCTATCGCGAGCTGCTGGCGGAACGCATGCCGGAAGGTGCACGGGTGAGGCAATCATGCGGCGCCTGATCCTGCTCGCCATTGCGGTCTGCCTACTTCCCGGTTGCGTACGCACGGTCGCGGGCGTCGTGACCGCGCCGGTGAAGGTGGTCAGCCAAGGCGCCGACTGGGCTACCACCAGCCAGGACGAAGCCGACCGCAACCGCGGCCGGGAGATCCGGAAGCAGGAAAAGCGGGAGGGGCGTTAATCCTCCGCTTCTAAAATGATTTTCGTAACAGCGGAGTTTACGACTTTACGCCACGATGAGTTTTATAATTTTGCGCCGCCTCTTCGAAATTCTGCTTGAAGGTCTGGACCAATTCCGCATCTGCTGCCGTGACGTCCTCGCCCTCTTTAGGAAGGAATAGCTTAAGTCCATTGCCACCCCAAGTCTTATAGACTGTCGGCTTATCGACCGCCTTCCCAAAATCTCGTATGATGAATAGGGTTTTGAGCGATCGACCGTATATCGCCGCTTTTTGATAGAACACGTCAGCTACTATAATTTCGGAGTAACATGGTGATACGGATTCCGCGCGTCGGGTCGTAATCGTATTTACCGTCTTGCGATCGAGTGGCTGGTTGTGAACGATGATGTTGGCTTGCTTCAAGGAAAGCAAATTGACCAGATCGAGTTCCTGTAGAGCGTGGAGTTGCCCTTCCGAATCAAGGGCAGAGGCAAGATGAGATCGCCGCGCTTTGTCGCCTTGGGCATGGCCGGAGCTATCAGCGAGCGCGCCTACCATACCGAAACCCGAGAGCCAGCCGGTCGTCATTGCCTGGAAGCGTTCGGCTGGCCATACGTGGAGTTCGCACTCCGTGGCAGATGCTGCGGTCTGAGTTGTAGTGACCGTTGCCTGATCTTGGGGCGATGAAGAGGTTGTTTGTTCTGCAGGGGTCTGCGCGAAGACCGCAGCGGCCATTCCAATACTTACTAATGATGCAACGACTTTCATGAATATATCCCCCCTAGTGGTTAAGCGATTGTTTGAAATGCACCTTTGATTGATCGACAAGTTGTCCCACCGCCTCAGAATATGCACCTTCAACGATTTTGGTCGCTGTCTCGCTGTCTGCTGGCGCTTTCAATCTGAAATTCTGCATTTCCGCTGATGCAAAGCCACTATATGATGCGATTAGCTGGCCATGGGCGTAATGCTTTATCGCTCCAAAAATTCTCAAGGATCGTGTTGCTAAGCCGCCACGCTCCATGAAGATTTGAGGTATTCTGACTTCGATCTGGCACCCGTCTGTTGCGGCAACGCGAGGTCCATTTGATACGGCCTGGGAGCGCTCAATGGGTGTATCGTGCAAAATGGGCTGGATCGAAGATGAAAATCGTCTGTCGAGGTGAAGAGCTGTTACTATCGAAAGTTGATGAGCCGGTGTAAGCCACGCGAGATCTCGACCCGCAGCGTTGTAGTAGGATCTCAAATCCTGATCGAGTGCATGTACCGCATCAAAATCTTCGCCAACGCTTCGAATACGATCCGCCGGAAAGAAGTGGATTGCACATTGATTTGGCTCAGGCTCGACCGCTTGGTTAGCTAGCGTCATCATCGACACCATCAAGGCAATCACAACTTCTTTCCCCCACTCCCTCTGCCGTTCTGACTTTTCGGTGCTATTGACGCAAGATATTTCAGGGCGCGGGACTTCCCAATTTTGAATGGCCTCAGCTGAGGTGCACGCCTCCCTTGCCCTTTGTCCCGCCTTGGATTAGGTCGCGCCGGTTCGGGCGTCCTGCGGGCGTGGCGGAACTGGTAGACGCGCTGGATTTAGGTTCCAGTATCGAAAGATGTGGGGGTTCGAGTCCCTTCGCCCGCACCAGCTCCACCGATGTAGCGGGGCTGACCCAGAGCCTGATCGTCAAAGGTGGAAGCGCTTCGCGCTTCCGACTATGGCGTGAATCAGGCTCTGTACAAATGTTGAGACCTTGATTCACGCTTCAGGCCGCTGAAGCCTGAGACGATCAAGGTCTTGAAGGTTTCCTGAGAGGTTGTGTTAAAATGCAGACTGTTGAGACGTTGAATGAGGGCCTGAAGCGCGCCTATACGCTGACGATTTCCGCCAAGGATATCATCGCGCGGGTCGATGCGGAGGTGAAGACGGTGGCGCCGCAGGTGCGGATGCCCGGCTTCCGCCCCGGCAAGGTTCCCGCGAATCTCATCAAGAAGATGCATGGACCGGCGCTCGAGCGGCAGGCGCTCGATACGGCGGTGCGCGAGGGCGTACAATCGCTGATCAGCGACAAGCAGCTTCGTCCCGCGATGCAACCTGCGGTCGAGCTCGGCGAGGAGTATGAGCCGGGCAAGGACGCCGAGGTGAAAGTCACGCTCGAGGTGCTGCCCGAGGTTCCGGCTCCGAAGATCGAGGCCCTCAAGCTTGAGCGTCTGAAGGTCGAGGTGCCAGAGGAGAGGGTGAACGAGCAGCTCAACCAACTCGCGTCCGCCCAGAAAAGCTATGATCCCGCGCCTGAGGACCACGCTGCCGAGAGCGGCGATCTCGTCGTGATGGATTTCGCGGGCAAGGTCGGCGGCGTCGCTTTCGACGGCGGCACCGGCGAGGGCATGTCGGTCGAGCTTGGCTCGGGGCGCCTGATCCCGGGGTTCGAGGACCAGCTCGTCGGCGTGAAGTTGGGCGAGGAGCGGCTGCTCAATGTGACCTTCCCGGCCGACTACAATGTTGAGACGCTCAAGGGCAGGGATGCGACCTTCGAGGTCAAGGTGACCGAGGTGAAGCTGCCCAGGGAGACCGTGGTTGACGAGGAGTTCGCCAAGTCGCTCGGTCTTGAGGGACTGGAGCAGCTTCGCGGCCTGCTCCAGGGGCAGCTCGAGCAGGAGCTGAACGGACTCACCCGCACCCACATGAAACGCAAGCTGCTCGATCAGCTCGCTGCCGATCATGATTTCCCGGTTCCCCCTTCCATGGTCGAGGCCGAATTCGAGCAGATCTGGCGTCAACTCGAGCATGAAGCGACGCATGAAGAAGACCCGGACGCCGCGTTGGCCGAGATGGAGAAGGAGCGCGACGATTATCACGCGATCGCCGAGCGCCGCGTGCGGCTGGGTCTGCTTCTGTCCGAGATTGGCCAGAAGAACGGCGTCGAGGTGACGCAAGCTGAGATGAACCGGCTGATCGCGCAGGCCGCACAACAATATCAGCCCAAGGACCGCGACCGCTTCATCCAATATATCCAGCAGGAGCCGATGGCGGCCGCCCAGCTTCGCGCTCCGCTCTATGAGGACAAGGTCGTCGATTTCCTGTTCGAAAAAGCCGAGATTAGCGATCGCATGGTGACCCGTGAGGAGTTGGAAGCAGCGATCGAATCCGAGGAAGGCGCGCCGGGCCATATCCACGGCCCCGGCTGCGGCCATGATCATCACGATCATGACCATGATCACGCCAAGCCCAAGGCGAAGAAGGCTGCCGGCAAAAAGGCGGAGTCCGTCGACGCGGCAGGGGAGAAGCCGGCGGCAAAGAAAACTCCAGCAAAGAAGGCCAGCGCAGAGAAAGCCGCTGACACGGCATCTGAGGATGCGTTAGAGAAGCCCAAGCGCGCGACTGCCAAGAAGAAGGCGCCGGCTGCCGAATGATCGAAGCGAGGGACGTGGACAAGCCTGCGTCCCCCGTGTCGTTTTGGCCGCGCTGGCTTCCGCTGGCCGTGATCTGGGCAATTGCCGCCCTGGTCATGCTACCGGAACTGATCGGAGGCCCGAGCTACAGCTTCAGCTTCCGATACAACTTCATCTGGGCCGGCGAATTCAGCCGGCTTTTTCTTGCCGGAGACCCATGGCCGCGCTGGCTGCCCGGGCTTTGGGACGGGTTGGGCTCGCCCAGCTTCTATTTCTACCCGCCGCTCTATTTCTGGGTCGTCGCACTCGTTCGTGCGACCAGTTTCGCCACGCTTTCGATCGCCACGGCGACAAGCGTGGCAACGCTCATCATATTGGCCTTCTCCGGCATGGGTATGCGCGCATGGCTTAACGGCGTTGCGAGCGAGAAAGCGGCGCTGGTGGGCGCAATCGGCTATATGTTGGCGCCCTATCATCTTGACGACATCTACACGCGCGGAGCTCTCGCCGAAGTCAGCGCTTACGCCGTGTTGCCGCTCGTCATGATCGCACTGAAGCGCCTCGTAACGATAGGCAGGTCGAGCGATGTGGCATTGCTGGCCCTAGCCTACGCACTGTTGATCCTCTGCCATTTGCCGATAGCGTTGCTGGCGAGCGTGACGCTTTTGCCCTTGGCAATGCTCTGGTGGGCATGGCGTGGCGGGCGCATGCCGCTTCTCTGGCACTGCTCTCTCGCGATCGTACTTGGGGTCGGTTTGACTGCCTGTTACTGGTTTCCCGCGCTGGCGCTCAGGCACTACACCTCCTGGAGCGCCATGGGCGGCGATTTCTTCCGTATTGATCGCTGGTTCTTCTTCACGAAGAACTGGTGGCAGGTGTCTTTCCCCGTCTTCCTGACATTGGCGGCGTCGTTGTTCGCATTATCCGCCTTCGTCAAATCGCGTTCCGGCGACATTCCCCTGTGGGTCTGCCTTATTCTGTTTTCAGCATTGCTCGTATCCGGGGCGCTGCCGTTCGTGTGGAAGCTGCCGGGGTTGCGGGAGGTGCAGTTCGCCTGGCGGTTGCTGGCGGTAGTGGAGTTCGCGGTTGTCACATTGCTCGTTGTGGCATGCCCCCGGCTGACGCAGCCCCTGACCCTTGGCGGCATGATGGCCTTGTTCGCCGCGATCGGTATCATGCTTGTCACGACGACCAATCGCGTCAAGGCTGGCTGGAATTACGGTAATATTGGGCGGGCGACGGCGCTTTCCAATATGGCGGAAGCGCCGGAATATCTGCCCGCCGGCTATCCGATCGGCTACGACGAATGGGGCAGGGCGGATCCCGGCCAATTTGACCCGCCGTCCGTCCCGTTGGCACAGGCGACCGGCGCGGAACGCATTGACGCGATTTCGACGCGGGACGGCGGGATGGTGGTTCGCGTCAGGTCGGATGCTCCGGTTCGCGTGGTCGCGCGGCGCTTTTTCTTTCCTGGCTGGGTTGCGAGCAATGGAAAGACGGTGATCCAGACGGTTCCGCACGGGCGCGACAGGCTGGTGAGCTGGATGGCGCCCGCCGGCACCCACGCGTTTCGTCTGTATCGGGAAAGACCTGCTGCCGAAATTATCGGGCTCATTGTCTCGACGCTCTCCATGAGCGTGCTGCTCGCTCTTGCACTGTACCGCCGTTCTAAACATATCTTCACTTTTGGACGTTAAGGCACCGCAATGAAGTCCGTCGCTGCTCCTCCAAAAGTAGCCGTTATCCTGCCTTGCTATAATGAGGAAGCGGCGATCGGCACGACCGTTGCCGGCTTTCGTGCAGCGCTGCCGGCCGCTGAAATCTATGTCTACGACAACAACAGCAAGGATCGTACAGCCGAGATCGCCCGCGCGGCGGGCGCGATTCTGCGGGCGGAGCGGATGCAGGGCAAAGGCCATGTCGTCCGTCGCATGTTCGCGGATGTGGAGGCGGATGTTTATGTGATGGCCGACGGCGATGCCACTTATGACGCCTCGGCGGCGCCCAATATGGTCGCGATGCTGCTCGACGAGAAGCTCGATATGGTGGTCGGCGCGCGGCGGGATGAGGTCGAGGCGGCCTATCGGCGGGGGCATCGGCTCGGCAATCTGCTGTTCAATCGCCTGCTGGCTTGGCTGTTCGGCCGCACCTTCAACGACATCTTCTCGGGTTATCGCGTCTTTTCCCGGCGCTTCGTGAAAAGCTTTCCCGTATTGTCGTCGGGGTTCGAAATCGAGACCGAGATCAGCGTCCACGCTCTGGAATTGCGGATGCCGGTATCTGAAATCGTCACCGTCTATGGCGCGCGTCCCGAAGGTTCGGCATCGAAGCTTTCGACCTATGCGGATGGCTGGCGGATCATGAAAACGATTGTCACATTATTCCGCGTGGAACGCCCCGTCTTGTTTTTTGGCCTGATCGGAGCGGCGCTGGCGTTGACGGCCGTCATCCTGGCCGTTCCGCTCGCAATCACCTATCGCGAGACTGGCCTCGTTCCCCGTTTCCCGACCGCCATTCTGGTCACGGGGCTAATGATCTTGTCAGTTCTGAGCGGTATGTGCGGGCTCATTCTGGATACCGTCGTGCGGGGGCGGCGGGAGGTGCGGCGGCTCGCCTATCTGGCCCATCCGGCACCGGGCGAGCGACCCCTTGAATAGCATGGCCGAAAGGCCGATGTAGCTGTCACCATAACCAGCAGCAGGGCCTGAGTCTTCAAATGCACAATCCGATAACCGACGCTCTCGTGCCGATCGTCATCGAGCAATCCAATCGCGGCGAGCGCAGCTTCGACATCTATTCGCGCCTGCTGCGGGAACGGATCATCTTCGTGACTGGACAGGTCGAGGACCATATGGCTTCGCTGATCACCGCCCAGCTTCTGTTCCTTGAATCGGAAAATCCGAAGAAGGACATCTACATGTACATCAACTCGCCAGGCGGCGTTGTTACAGCCGGCATGGCGATCCACGATACCATGCAATATATCCGCCCGCGTGTTGGCACGGTCTGCATCGGCCAGGCGGCGTCGATGGGCAGTTTCCTGCTAGCGAGCGGTGAGCCGGGCATGCGCGTGGCGCTGACCAACGCACGCATCATGATCCACCAGCCCTCCGGCGGTGCGCAAGGACAGGCCACCGACATCGAGATCCAGGCGAAGGAAATTCTCCGCATTCGACACCGGATGAACGAGCTGTATGCGAAATACACCGGTCAACCGCTCGACGTGATCGAAAATGCCATGGAGCGCGACAAATTCCTGTCCGCGGAAGAGGCCAAGACCTTCGGCCTGATCGACGAGGTGTTCGACAAGCGCCCCGCGCCGGCGGAGGAAGCTGCGGCAGCGTGAACGCTTTGGAAGGTATAGTTGCGGTAAACGGCATTGCAGGCAACGCCCGGCGGGGTCTAGGATACCCGGATTCGGTGTCGGCCGCGTGCGGCCAGAGGAAGAGTGAATGACAAAGTTGAGCGGCGGCGACTCCAAGAGCACCCTCTACTGCAGCTTCTGCGGGAAGTCGCAGCATGAGGTGAGGAAGCTCATCGCGGGGCCGACCGTCTTCATTTGCGACGAGTGCGTCGAGCTTTGCAATGACATCATCCGTGAGGAAACCAAGTCCGCGCTGGTCAGCAAGAAGGATGGCGGTGTTCCGACCCCCCAGGAGATCTGCAACGTCCTCGACGATTATGTGATCGGACAGAGCAAGGCGAAGCGCGTCCTTTCGGTCGCGGTGCATAACCACTACAAGCGGCTCAACCATGGCGCCAAGGGCGCGGACGTTGAGCTTGCCAAGTCGAACATCCTGCTCGTCGGCCCCACCGGCTGCGGCAAGACGCTGCTTGCCCAGACACTTGCCCGCATCCTCGACGTGCCGTTCACAATGGCGGACGCCACCACGCTCACCGAGGCCGGCTATGTCGGCGAGGACGTCGAGAACATCATCCTGAAGCTGCTCCAGGCCTCCGACTATAATGTCGAGCGGGCGCAGCGTGGCATCGTTTATATCGACGAGATCGACAAGATCAGCCGCAAGGCTGACAACCCCTCGATTACCCGCGACGTCTCGGGTGAGGGCGTCCAGCAGGCGCTTCTGAAGCTGATGGAAGGCACCACCGCCAGCGTTCCCCCGCAGGGCGGCCGCAAGCATCCCCAGCAGGAATTCCTGCAGGTCGACACGACCAATATCCTCTTCATCTGCGGCGGCGCATTCGCGGGGCTCGAACGGATCATCGCGGATCGCCTCCAGGGCAAGTCGATCGGCTTCGGCGCCTATGTCGCCGCGCCCGAGGAGCGGCGCACGGGTGAGGTGCTCCAGCAGTGCGAGCCCGAGGATCTGCTGAAGTTCGGCCTGATCCCCGAATTTGTCGGTCGACTGCCGGTGATCGCAACCTTGATGGATCTCGACGAGGCCGCCTTGGTCACGATCTTGACTGAGCCGAAGAACGCGCTGGTCAAACAGTATCAGAAGCTATTTGACATGGAGGGCGTGAAGCTCGGTTTCACCGACGACGCGCTGGTTGCCATCGCCCGCCGCGCGATCGATCGCAAGACTGGCGCGCGCGGTTTGCGGTCGATCCTTGAGGGAATCCTGCTCGACACGATGTTCGATCTGCCGTCGATGGACGGCGTGGACGAGATTATCATCGACAAGGATGTGGTCGATGGCCGCAAGGAACCGGTGCGCGTCTTCTCGAAAAAGCTCAAGGAAAAGGCCGGCGACGCAGCATAGCCGGCGGACCATCGTGCTAGGATCCTCCAATGCTTGTGATTCAAAAGCTGTCGATCTGGATCCTTTTCGCTGGGAACGTCGGATTGGTTATCTATGCCATGCGTGCGGTGAAGAAGTCCTAGCAGCTTAATCCAATGTGGTCCGGTAGCGGGCCAGCGCCAGCGCTGTGATAACGCACACGAAAATGGCGAGCGCGATCAGGCTGGGCGCCATATCGGCCAGCGTCTGGCCTTTGAGGAGCGCGCCGCGCACCACGCGCAGGAAGTGCGTTACCGGAATCGCTGTCCCGATTGCCTGTGTCCAGACAGGCATGCCCCGGAACGGAAACATGAAGCCGGACAGAAGAATCGACGGTAGCATGTAGAAAAAGGAAAGCTGCATCGCTTGGAGTTGCGTCCGTGCGATCGTGGAGATCAGGAAGCCGAGCGCCAGCGATCCGATGATGAACAGCAACACGCCGATCGATAGGCCGACCCACCCACCCATCATTGGCACCGAAAAAAGCAGCTTAGCAAGCACGAGGATTACTACCGCCTGGATCAGCCCGACCGCGACATAGGGCGCGAGCTTGCCGATCATTACTTCTATAGGCTGGACGGGCGTCGAAAGCAGGCTCTCCATGGTGCCGCGCTCCTGTTCGCGGGTGACGCCGAGCGAGGTCATCATCACCAGCGTCATTGAGAGCACGACCCCCAGCAGGCCCGGCACGATATTATACGCGCTGATGTTGTCGGGATTGTAGCGGCGATGGACGATCACTTCGAACGGCCGCTTTGCATCCCCGCGATCTGCCAGCGCGCCGGTCAGCTCGTGCCGTAGCGCCTCGTCCGGCAACTGCGTCAACGCTGCGACGGCGCCACCAGTCGCGGCCGGATCGGTGGCATCGGCCTCGACCAGGATCTGCGCCTTGTCGTCCCGCACGACGCGCCGCGTGAAATCGCCGGGGATGGTGATCGCAAACTGCACCTGTCCGCGCTCGACGAGTCGGTCCAGCTCAGCCGGCGTCCGCACTTGGGCCGCGATATCGAAATAGCCCGAATTCTTGATTGTGGCGAGCGTCGCGCGAGCGAATGTGCTGTTTTCCTGCACCAGCACAGCCGTCGGCAGATGGTGCGGATCATTGTTGATCGCGTAGCCGAACAGCAATAGCTGAACCACCGGAACGCCGAGCAGCATGGCATAAGTCAGCCGGTCGCGGGTGAGCTGGATGAATTCCTTCACGAGCACGGCCATGACGCGCTGGAAGGAAAAACCGTTCATTGCACATTGTCCTTGGCGGTGCCCATCAGGTGGATGAACACGTCCTCCAGAGTCGGCTCCGTGCGGGTCCAGCGGAAAGGCGCATGGCGATAGGGAGCTATGGCCAATTCCAGTGCGGTTTCGTCCGTACCGCTCACATGAAGCGCAAGGCCAAAGGGGGCGGCCATCTCAACACCGGGCTGCTTGAGCAATTCAGACGCGAGTCGATCGGCGCCAGATCCTTCGGCCTGCCAGGTGAAGAGATGCGCGCGAGCGATCACCTCTTCGGCGGTGCCGCGCGCTATCAGTTTGCCATAGGCGATATAAGCGATGTCGTGGCAGCGCTCCGCCTCATCCATATAATGGGTCGACACCATGACGGTCAGGCCGTCGGCCGCCAGAGCGTGGATCTCATCCCAAAAAGCGCGACGCGCCTGCGGATCGACGCCGGCGGTGGGCTCGTCGAGCAGTAGCAGGCGCGGCTCGTGAAGCGTTGCCGCAGCGAGTGCCAGCCGCTGTTTCCAGCCACCTGAAAGCTTGCCGGCGAGCTGGTCCCGACGCTGAGTGAGGCCGAGCTTTTGGAGCGCATCGCGAACACGCTCGCTGCGACGGTCGAGCCCATGGATGCGCGCGCTGAACTGAAGGTTTTCCTCGATGGTGAGGTCTTCATAGAGCGAGAAGCGTTGCGTCATGTAGCCGGTCTGGCGCTTCACCTCCGCCGCATCTCGCACTATATCGAGTCCAAGGGCCTTGCCGTGGCCGGAATCCGGTGTCAGCAGGCCACACAGCATGCGCAGTGTCGTCGTCTTCCCCGAACCGTTGGGGCCGAGGAAACCAGTGATGCGGCCCTCGGCGACTTGGATCGAAAGATTCTTGACGACATGCAGGTTGCCAAAGCTCTTGTTGAGACCCGTGACATCGATCGCGAAATTCATCGAAGTGGTTCGACGTCAACCGGCAGGCCGGGCATCAGCATTCGCGGCTTGTCCGGGCGCGCCTCCACCATGAAGACCAGTCGGTCGCGCGATTCCCGGCTGTAGATCACCGGCGGCGTGAATTCGGGCCGAGGACTTACATAGGAGATCGTTGCGGCCAAGCCGCCAGCGCATCCATCGCAGCTAAAGCCGATTTTCGTGCCTGTGCGATAGGCGGCAATCTCTGTTTCCGGGACGAAAAAGCGCACGAATATCCGATCGTCCGGGATCATCGCGACGACGCGCTGATTGGCCGCGACCCATTCACCCTGCTGATAGAATACATCTTCGATGCGGCCGGGGGAGGGGGCGACGGGCGCCAGATCCTCCAGTCGGGCGCCGGTCTCTGCCAGCGCCGCTCGCGCTTGGCTGACACGAGCATCCGCCGCCCGAATTTGATCCGATCGCGCGCCGAGCCGGGCGGCATCGAGCCTGCGGCCCGCCGCGCGCGCTTGCGCGGATGCGTTGTCATATGAGGCCCGCGCATCGTCGAGCGCCGCTTTCGAGACGAAGCCCTTTGCGGCCAACGGCTCGATCCGGGCAAGGGTGGCCCGGGCGTCTCGCGCCCGCGCTTCGGCAGCCGCCTGCTCGGCGGCGAGCACTCCAAGCTCGACTGGACGCTGGCCCTTGCGGGCATCCTCAGCTTGCGCCATCGCGGCCGAGAGTTCGGCTACGGCTTGCTCGTTCTGGGCGGCCTGCTGGTCCGGCTTTATGACGAACAACGGCTTGCCCCGACCCATCACCCGCTGCCCCCGTTGCACGCTCAGTACAGCAACCGAGCCCGAGATCGGCGAAGCCAGGTAGAGCGTCTCGCCTTCAATATAGCCGGATAGGACTCGGACAGGCCCGAAAACCGGCGCAATCAGCAGCCAGGCCGCCAATGCAACAGCGAGACCCAGCAGCACGATGACAATGCGAGGAGGTCGTTTCATTGCTTGCCGCCCGTCGTCAGCAGTCCATCGAGCACGGTCTCGGCATGCTGGCGGGCCAGCTTCGGCAGATTGATATCTGTGGCGCCGAGGGGCGTGAAGGTTTCCCGCCAGATCACACCCATCAGCATTGGACCCATGATGGAAAAGGCATGGATGCGCGGATCGCCGGGCCGAATCTCGCCCCGATCTTGCGCATGGGCGATCAGTTTACCGAGCATGCCGATGGCATTGGAAATCACATCGTCATGCCATACGCGCGCCAACTCGGGAAAGTTGCCGGATTCGCCCACGACCATCTTGACAACCGCTCCCAGCTTGGTCGCGACCACTACCTCTGCGAAGTGCGGCAAAATCATTCGCAGCAGGTTCGTGAAGGACATGTCGGCGACGACAAGCTGTGCCTGCAAAGCCTCGATATTTGGTACGACCGTTTCGCGGACCACTGCCCGGAACAAATCTTCTTTCGTCGGAAAATACAGGTATAGCGCACCCTTCGAAATGCCAGCACGCGCCGCGATGTCTTCAATGCGCGCGGCGGCGAAACCCCTCTCGGTAAAAATCGCCAGCGCCGCGCTCACGATCTCGCTCGGGCGCGCGTCCTTTCTGCGTTTCCATCTTGGCTTGGTCATAACCCACATTTTTTAATTAATGACTGGTCAGTTACTAAAGTTATGCGAGCTTGTCGAGGCGAATCGGCATTGTTGCATTGATATGAATCCGGCACCGTCCCATATACGCCGGGAATGCAGTGCCCCCGGGGCCTGCGCTGGAGACTTATGACACTCACCCTGCCCGTATTGCCGTTGCGCGACATCGTTGTGTTCCCACACATGATCGTGCCGCTGTTCGTAGGGCGCGACAAATCCGTCGCGGCTCTCGAAAGCGCGATGGCGGCTGACAAATCGATTTTTTTGGTTGCGCAGCTTGATCCGGCAAATGACGATCCGGATCGTGAGGCGCTCTATGATATTGGCGTCGTTGCGACCGTCCTTCAGCTTTTGAAGCTGCCTGACGGGACGGTGCGTGTGCTCGTCGAAGGTCAACAGCGGGGACGGCTCGATCAACTTGATGACGGTGCGCATTTATCTGCCAAGGTGAAGCAGATCGAAGACCTTGCGACGGACGACAAGGAAGCCACCGCCCTGATGCGCTCGGTGATCGATCAGTTCGAAAACTACGCCCGACTTAACAAGAAAATGTCGGCCGATACCGCTGTCCAGATTGCCCAGATCGAAGAGCCGTCACGGCTTGCTGATGCCGTAGCTGCCAACATTAACATCAAGGTTTCCGACAAGCAGGCATTGCTGGTTGAGCTTAATCCAGCACGCCGTCTCGAAATGGCATTCGCTTTCATGGAAGGCGAACTCGGCGTGCTCCAGGTCGAGAAGAAAATTCGCAGCCGGGTCAAGCGGCAGATGGAGAAGACCCAACGCGAATATTATCTGAACGAGCAATTGAAAGCGATTCAGCGCGAGCTTGGCAATGCCGAGTCCGATGACGGGGGCGATGAGGTTGCGGAACTTACAGCCAAAATCGCCAAGCTCAAACTAAGCAAGGAGGCGCGTTCTAAAGCGACAGCCGAACTGAAAAAACTCAAGACGATGGCGCCGATGTCGGCCGAGGCCACCGTGGTGCGCAATTATCTCGATACGCTGCTCGGTTTGCCGTGGGGCAAGAAATCCAAGCTCAAGCGCGACATTCCCGAGGCGGAGCGTATCCTGGACGAGGACCATTTTGGACTCGAGAAGGTCAAAGAGCGAATCGTAGAATATCTCGCCGTTCAGGCGCGCACGAATAAGCTCAAGGGACCTATCCTTTGTCTTGTTGGACCGCCGGGCGTCGGCAAGACCTCGCTCGGCCGCTCGATCGCACGAGCGACAGGACGTGAGTTTGTGCGCCAGTCGCTGGGCGGTGTGCGCGACGAGGCCGAGATCCGTGGTCACCGCCGCACCTATATCGGCTCGCTGCCCGGCAAGATCATCTCGAACCTCAAAAAGGCCGGCACATCCAACCCGCTCTTCCTGCTTGACGAGATCGACAAGCTTGGCCAGGACTTCCGTGGCGACCCAGCCTCGGCGCTGCTCGAGGTGCTCGATCCCGAACAGAACAGCAAGTTTCAGGACCATTATCTAGAACTGGACTACGACCTGTCGGACGTCATGTTCGTCACGACCGCCAATTCGCTTAACCTGCCGCAGCCGCTGCTTGACCGTATGGAGATCATCAGGCTCGAAGGCTACACCGAGGACGAGAAGGTCGAGATCGCAAAGCGCCACCTGATCACCAAGCAGATCGAGGCGCACGGGCTGAAGGAGGGCGAGTTCACCCTCACTGACGCCGGGTTGCGCGATCTGATCCGCTATTACACGCGTGAGGCCGGTGTTCGCACGCTGGAGCGCGAGATCGCCAAGCTTGCGCGCAAGAGCTTACGCCGTATCCTCGAGAAGAAAGCGAAGTCGGTCACGGTCGATATCGACAATCTGTCCGAATTTGCTGGCGTGCGGAAATTCCGCTTCGGCGTTGGCGAGGAGGAGGACCAGGTTGGCGCGGTCACGGGCCTCGCCTGGACGGAGGTCGGCGGCGAACTGCTGACGATCGAAGCCGTGACGGTTCCGGGAAAAGGCGGCGTCGCCACCACCGGCAAGCTCGGCGACGTGATGAAGGAATCGGTCCAGGCTGCTTTTTCCTTCGTGAAGTCCCGTGCGCCGTCTTACGGTATCAAGCCGAGCCTGTTCACACGCAAGGACGTCCATATTCACCTGCCCGAAGGCGCCGTTCCCAAGGATGGGCCTTCGGCTGGCATTGGCATCGTGCTTTCGATCATCTCGACGCTGACCGGCATTCCGGTATGTCGCGATTTCGCAATGACTGGGGAAGTTACGCTGCGCGGTCGGGTGTTACCGATCGGTGGGTTGAAGGAAAAGCTCCTCGCCGCTCTTCGCGGCGGCATCACCACGGTTTTGATTCCTCATGAGAACGAAAAGGATCTTGCTGAGATTCCCAAGAATATTCGTGAGGGGCTCAAGATCGTCCCGGTTCGCCACGTCGATGAGGTTATTGAACTGGCGCTCAGCCGGCCCACGACTCCGATCGATTGGACGGAGGCTGACGAGCTGGCGTTGCAGCCGACTCCCGGTACAGGCCGGGCCGGAGGTGACCTCGGGGAGGCTCCGATCCGGCATTGATTGATCGAAATTACAAGAAATCGAACGAAATCGACGTAAATTTGGGGTTTCCGACGCTTTCCTTTTGACTCGTACGAAAAGGCGGCTTTTAGATGTCGCGCCGGCGAAAGCCGCGATTCCAAACAATTCACCTTTGCAAGGGGGTTCGAGAGGCATGAACAAACAAGAGCTGATCGGTTCGGTCGCGGATGCGACGGGCCTTGGCAAGGGCGACGCTGGCAAGGCCGTTGAGGCCGTGTTCGACGCAGTCAGCGGCGCGTTGAAGAAGGGCGATGAAGTGCGTCTTGTCGGCTTCGGAACTTTTTCGGTCAGCAAGCGCAAGGCATCGACGGGGCGCAACCCCCGCACCGGCGAGCCGATGAAGATCAAGGCATCCTCCCAGCCGAAGTTCAAGGCGGGCAAGGCCCTCAAGGACGCTGTCAACTGATATTGCCATCGCCGGCCTGGAAACGGGTCGGCATCGCATATTCGCTCGGTGGAAGGTCTTTCTCCGCAGGGAAATACCCAAGCGTGGGCGCGTAGCTCAGTGGTAGAGCACTGTGTTCACACCGCAGGGGTCGCAAGTTCAATCCTTGCCGCGCCCACCATTTGATTTCCGGTTCATCGTAGGGTGAACCGGAAATCAAAACTTCCCATTGGCTGATGGCATCGTGATAGGACTGGCGAGCTGTCACCATGGTACCTGATCGATCCTGTTTCGCGATATGAGTCCCTTCACCGCCAACCGCCGCGTTTTGGGCGCAAGTCTCGCGGGTACGGCGGTCGAATTCTACGATTTTTACATCTACGGCACCGCAGCTTCGCTTGTATTTGGGCCGCTCTTTTTTCCGGCCGAATCGACATCGGTTCAACTGCTCTCCGCTTATGCCAGCTTCGCGGTGGCTTTCTTCGCGCGTCCCGTGGGCGCTGCCGTGTTTGGTCATTTTGGTGATCGGATCGGCCGCAAATCGACGCTGGTGGCCTCGTTGTTGCTCATGGGCGGTTCGACAGTGGCGGTGGCCTTTCTGCCGATTTATGAGACCGCTGGCTGGATCGCGCCGTTGCTTCTCTGCGTGCTGCGCTTTGGCCAGGGCTTCGGGCTTGGCGGTGAATGGGGCGGGGCGGCGCTGCTTGCCATGGAGAACGCTCCGCCGGGTTGGCGCGGCCGTTTCGGCATGTTCCCGCAATTGGGAGCTCCGGTAGGCTTTATTGCCGCCAACAGTTTTTTCCTGTTGCTCGGCCTTTGGCTGACACCGCAACAATTCATGGAATGGGGTTGGCGTCTGCCGTTCATGGCCAGCATAGTCCTTGTCGGTATCGGTCTCTGGGTTAGGTTGAAGCTGACCGAAACTCCGGCCTTCGCCGCAGCCATGGCCGAAGCACCTCCACCCTCCGTTCCACTTGGCGAGGTTGCCCGGCGCCATACCGGTGCGCTGATTGCCGGCACGGTTGGCGTGATCGCCTGCTTTGTGATCTACTATATCTCCACCGCATTCGCCTTAGGCTATGGCACGACCAATCTCGGTTATGAGCGGACCCACTTTCTCGGCGTCCAGCTTGTTGCCATCCTTTTCATGGCGATTGGCATTATCGCTGCCGGGTGGCTCTCGGATATGTTCGACCCGCGTCAGGTACTTATCGGGGGGTGCGGTGCTGGAATGGTCGCCGGTCTCTTGCTTACACCGCTGCTGCAGTCGGGCTCGCTATCGCTGGTCGGTCTGTTCCTGGCACTGAGTCTGCTCGTTATGGGCTTTGTCTATGGACCGCTCGGCGCTTGGTTGCCGGGTTTGTTTCCGGCGCGGGTTCGCTACACTGGCACATCGCTGGCGTTCAATGTTGGCGGTATATTGGGTGGTGGCCTCACGCCCCTGATTGCGCAGGCACTGGCGGACAGCGGGGGACTTATGCTGGTAGGCCTGTATGTTTCGCTTGCCTGTGCGCTCAGCCTGATCTCGCTCGTGCTGGTCCGTCGCTGATTCAGGCCATTGTTTCGAAAAATGCTTCCGCCTTGTCGGCGAGCGTCACCCGATCAAGGATATTGGCCGTCTCATCCCGCACCGCGAGCATAACCCGGTGCAGTCGACACACGCTTTCATCAATGCAATTCTTGCACTTTTCATAGGCCAGCCTGCTTGCGCATGGCACCAGCGCCAGCGATCCTCGCGTCAACCGCACAATTGTACCATAGGTAACCTCGGTCGGCGGTTTGGCGAGCCAATAGCCGCCTTCCTTGCCGCGCAAGGTATCGACCAAACCCGCGCGCTTCATTTCGGAAAGGATCACCGTCAAAAACTTGGCGGGAATATTCTGCGCTTCAGAGATCTCGACGAGCTGTACGGGGCCCTCGCCATAACGGTCGGCAAGATGCTGGAGCGCGCGGATCGCGTAACGGGTGCGTTGGGATAGCATGACCTTGATCTGTCACGTAAACGCAAAGTCGGTCGCAAGGAAACCACTAATCGCGAGGATTTCGCGAAAAGCCGCCATGCTTTCTTGACGCTGGATACCCAGCGCCCCTATGTGCGCTTCGCTCCGCGCGGCGGAGTTTTTGCGGCGACCGTAGCTCAATTGGTTAGAGCGCTGGTTTGTGGTACCAGAGGTTGCGGGTTCAATCCCCGTCGGTCGCCCCACCTTTTCTGCTGCTGGACCGTATGGACGGACCAACCTAATTTGTCGGCGTCGCTTGCTTGGCGATCGACTGACGGTGCAGCCTTTCCCGATAAAAGGTATAAAGCCCTGATCCGGCGATGAGCAGTCCTCCGGCCGCGGTGCTCCAGGCAGGCAGGTCAGCCCAGATCAGCCAACCGATGAGCGCCGCCCAGAACAACTGGGTGTAGTCAAATGGCGCTGTGAGCGAGACGGGTGCAAGCCGAAGCGACATTGTGGTCGTTACTTGGACCACGGCGCCGCACACGCCCACTCCCAGCATCATCAACCATGTGAATAACTGGTGCGGCTGGTAGAAGAACGGGTAGAGGAAGCCCGTCACCACTGTTCCTGCCATGGCGAACCGGAAGACGATTGCAGCTTCGTTCTCGGTCGTGCCGAGCTGGCGCAGCGTGATGGTGACCAGCGCCATCAGGATCGACGCGGTGACGGCGATCGCGATGCCCAGCGTAGAGATGTCCGACGCGCCTCCGCCCGGATTCATCAAGACAATGACGCCGGAAAAACCCACGCCGATTGCTAGCCAACGCTGAATTCCAACTTTTTCGCCGAGAAGCATCGCCGATAAGCAGGTTGCAACCAGAGGCGAAATGAAGAAAATCGTCATTGCCTCACTTAGCGGCAGCAGGCTCAGCGCATAGAACATGAAGGCCAGCGAGGTGAGGCCGACGATAGCGCGGACCAGATGTGCTCTGGGACGATTCGTCCGCAAGGCCCGCAATCCCGGCCCAAGCAGGACCCATGCGAGGATCACCGGCAGGGCCACGGCTTGCCGGAAGAAGATAATCTCGCCCCATCCCGCTCCACTGTTGCCCGCGGCTTTCACAAAAGCGCCCATCATCGCCGCGAACAGCGCGGAAATGGCGCGGGCGAGAATCGCGAGGGTAACATGATCGTGAAACTTCGGGGCCGGACGCAACATGATGGTGCCAATAGGGATGCGGGCCGGCTTTGGCGATAGAGGATGATCCAATCCGCCTTCCAAGGCGGCAAGCGATCGGATAGAGCGGCGCGCGGAGATGCATGCCTTCGCCAACCCCACGCGCTTTTTGAAGCTCGCTCGCCCCCTGACCTCCTGGTTGGGTTGGCCCGGAGGCGTGTTGATAGCCGTTGGGCTCGGCAGCGGATTGTTGCTGACGCCTCCCGACTATCTCCAGGGCGAGAGCGTCAGGATGATGTATGTCCATGTGCCTGCGGCCTGGCTTGGCATGGCCGGCTGGCTTGGCATCGCGATGGCTAGTCTCATGCAACTCATCTGGCGTCATCCCCTGGCATCGGTCGCGGCGCGGGCTCTTGCCGTGCCGGGCGCATTGTTCACGGCCATTTGCCTGGCTACCGGTTCTCTTTGGGGGCGGCCGACTTGGGGAACGTGGTGGGAATGGGATGGTCGGCTCACGTCGATGCTGATCCTGCTTTTTATCTATGTCGGCTATTCCGCGCTTGCCCTGGCGCTCGCCGACCGACCTTCGGGCGCTCGGATCGCCGCGATTTACGGGGTCGTCGGAGCGATTAACCTGCCTATCATCCATTATTCGGTCATCTGGTGGAACACGCTGCACCAGGGCCAGTCTCTTGGTCTGACGGGTAGTACAATAGATCGGTCATTGCTCTGGCCATTGCCGATCGCGATGCTCGGCTTCACCTTGCTCTTTGCCGCTATCGTGCTGATGCGCATGCGCGCGCTGCTTGCCGAAGCTCGCATGGAGGCGCGCCTCCGCCGGATGGCAGGCGAATGAACCACTGGTCGTTCATCGCCGCCGCCTATGCGGTCACGCTGGTCGGCACACTCGGCATGACGCAGTGGGCCTATCTCACCATGCGCAGGGCCGAACGGCGCGCTGACGCGCTGCGGGACAAGCGATGAAGGCCAAGAACCAGCGTCTCGCCCTGGCTCTGGTAGCGGTCGCCGCCATGATCGGCGCGGTCCTGCTTGCCATGTCGGCGCTGAAAGATCAGGCCGCCTATTTCTACACACCGACGGATGCTGCCCGCGCGCGCTTGGAACCCGGCCGCGCCGTGCGGCTTGGCGGCATGGTCGCCGACAAGTCGATCGTCCGTGATCCCGACGGCGTCACCACCCGCTTCGTCGTCACCGATGGCCAGGCGACCGTCGCTATCCGTTTCATCGGCATCACGCCAGACCTGTTCAGGGAAAATAGCGGCGTCGTGGCCGAAGGCGCGTTCAAGCCGGACGGCACCTTCGTCGCCACCAACATCCTCGCCAAGCACGACGAACGCTACATGCCACCGCAGGTGGCGGGCGCGATGCACGAGACCAAGAGTCTGGAGCAATGATCGCCGAGGCCGGATTGGCGGCGCTCTGGCTTGCCGCCGCGCTCGCTGCGCTCCAGCTTGTGCTGGGCGCGGTCGGTATACGTGAAGCGCGGCAGGACATGCTCGCCGCTGTCCGCCCGGTCGCCGTCGTTCAGGCTTTGCTCACCCTGTTGGCCTTCGCGCTACTGATCGTCCTGTTCCTACGCGTCGATCTGTCGGTGGCGCTGGTCGCCGCCAATGATCATTCGGCTAAGCCCTGGCTCTACAGATTCGCTGGCGCCTGGGGAAACCACGAAGGCTCGATGCTTATGTGGGTCACGATCCTCGCAGTCGCGGGTGCGGCGGTTGCTCTGCTCGAACGTCGGCTCGAACAGCGCACGCTGATCGCCACGCTGGCCGCTCAGGCTGCAATCGGGCTTGGCTTTTATGCGTTTCTGCTGTTCGCCTCGAATCCGTTCGAACGACTCGATCCTGCGCCGCCGGAAGGGCAGGGGCTCAACCCGCTGCTCCAGGATCCGGGCCTCGCCTTCCATCCGCCGACGCTCTACATCGGCTATGTCGGCCTTTCGGTGGCATTTTCCTTCGCAGTCGGCGCGCTCGTCGCCCGCGACGTCGGTTCGGCGTTCGCGCGAGCGATGCGGCCTTGGGTGCTGGCCGCGTGGATCATGCTGACGCTGGGCATAACCGCGGGAAGTTATTGGGCTTATTATGAGCTGGGCTGGGGTGGCTGGTGGTTCTGGGATCCGGTCGAGAATGCCTCGCTGATGCCTTGGCTGGCGGCGACCGCCTTGCTCCATAGCGTCACCGTGCTCGCCACCCGCGACGGGCTTCGCGCCTGGACGGTGATGCTGGCGGTGGTCGCCTTCTCGATGTCGATGGTCGGCACCTTCCTCGTCCGGTCGGGCATTTTAACCAGTGTTCACGCTTTTGCAGTCGATCCTCGCCGGGGCAGCTTCATTCTAGCCTTGCTGGCAATTTATATTGGTGGCGCGCTCGCCTTGTTCGCCGCCCGCGTCGGCACGGTGCGTGAAGGCTCGCGCTTCGATCCGGTCAGCCGCGAAGGCGCACTGGTGATCAATAATCTCCTGCTAACCGCGATTCTGGGCATTGTGCTGGTTGGTACGCTCTATCCGCTGATGGCTGAAAGCCTGTCGGGGGAGAAGCTCTCGGTCGGTGCGCCCTATTTTAACGCCGCCGCTGGTCCGCTTGCGTTGATCCTGATGGCCACCATGGCGATCGGCCCGCTGCTGCGTTGGCGCCGCGATGAGCTGCGTACCTTGGCCAGCCGAATAGTTTTGCCATTGCTGCTGACGGGACTTGCTTTGTTCGCGGTGATGCAGCTCGCTCCGGGCATCCCTATCCTGCCGCTGCTCGGCCTGACTTTCGCCGCCGGCGTCGCCGCCGCCAGCATTGCACCGTTGTGGAAGCGTAACCTGCGCCGCACCCCGCTCTTTACCTGGGGAATGGTACTTGCACATCTGGGCGTCGCCGTCAGCGTCGCGGGCATGGCCTCTGAAAGCGCTTTCACCAAAGAACACCTGATCGCCGCAAAGGTCGGCGAGACGACCCGCATCGGTCCCTACAGCCTCCGCTTCGATGCGGTCGAACCGATCACCGGCCCGAACTGGACAGCGATCGAGGGCACGGTCACCGCCACACGCGGAAACGCCCTTTTCCGGCTCAATCCGCAGGTCCGCACCTTCTGGTCGCCACCGACTGAGACGAATGAAGCCGCGATCCGCACCGTGTTCGACGGCCAGCTCTATGTCGTACTCGGCCGTTCGGACGATCAGGGTCGATGGCAGCTTCGGATGTGGTGGAAGCCGTTCGTCACGCTGATCTGGGCTGGCGGGGCGATGATCGCATTGGGCGGCGCGCTCGCGCTGCTCGGTCGGCTGAGGCGAGAGCGGCGCGCCGTCGAACGGGAGACGTGGGCGTGAAGAGGCTGATTCTGTGGACGCCGCTTGTTGTCTTCGTGCTATTTCTGATCGTCTTTGCCGTTGGCATCAAGAAGCCCGAAGGCCGGATCATTTCGTCCCATATGATCGGCAAACCACTTCCCCGGTTCGCGCTCGAGCCAGGTATGGCGGCCCAGCCAGGTCTTGCTTCCATCGATTTTCGCGACGGCACGCCTAAGCTGCTCAATGTTTTCGCGAGCTGGTGTGTGCCCTGCGTTGCCGAGGCGCCACAATTGATGCAGCTCAAGCAGGCCGGCGCGACGATCGAGGCGGTCGCCATTCGCGACCGTCCGGAGGACATTACCGATTTCCTGAAGCGGTACGGCAACCCCTATCAGCGCATCGGCAGCGATCCGACGAGCAGTCTCCAGATCGCTCTCGGCTCGTCCGGTGTACCGGAGACCTTCGTCATCGACGGCAAGGGCTTTATCCGGCACCAGCACATCGGCGATATCCGCCCCGAAAACGTTCCCGAACTCCTCGCCGAGTTGGAGAAGGCGCGGTGAGGTTATTGGAATCGTCATTTCCGCGAGGGCGGAAATCCATAGACTCACGACGTTTGAGAATATGGATTTCCGCCTTCGCGGGAATGACCACGTGTATTTGTGCCCTAGGCGTCCAGGCCCACGCCGATTCCTCTCTGCCACCCGCACCGCTCTCCTATACCCAACTCCCGGACCCCAAACAGGAAGCTCAGGCAAAGGCGTTGATGGAAAGTCTCCGTTGCCTCGTCTGTCAGGGTCAATCGATCGCGGATTCGGACGCGGAGATGGCTGGCGACATGCGCGCGCTGGTCCGGCAGAAAATCGCCGCCGGGGAATCACCCGACCAAATCCGTACTTGGCTCGTCGATCGCTACGGAAAATGGGTCAGCTATGATCCGCCCTTTGACGCCATGACGGCGCCGCTCTGGATTCTACCGCTGTTGCTGGTGGGCATTGGCATCTGGCTGGCATGCGGACGGTTCAGGAGACGACGCTAATGGGCTGGCTTTTCCTTTTCCTGCTCGCGGCGCTCGTGCTCGTTTCGCTACTTCGCTTCGCGAACATCCGCGGTTCCACATTGGAATTGCTTGCCAGTGCGCTGCTACTCGGAATCGCAGGCTATGGCTGGCAGGGTACACCGGCCCTTTCCGGCAAGCCCACGCCGCCGCACGCCGAAACGAGCCAATCCGACAGCCTTTTCGCACAGGATAGGCAACAATTTCTCGAACGCTTCACCTCGGACGCGCAGATCCTCGACGCTGCCGACGCGATGCATCGCAACGGAATGGAAGTTTATGGCGTCGCCCTGATCCGAGGGGCTCTCGCGAAGCGTCCGAACAGCTCCGATCTTTGGGTCGGCATGGGGAACGCGCTGACGCTTTATGCCAATGGCTTCGTTACCCCTGCAGCGGAGCTTGCCTTTCAGCGTGCCACCGATCTTTCGCCAAATCATCCGGATCCGCCTTATTTTTTAGGCCTTGCTTATGCCCAGGCCGGGCAGATTGAACGCGCCCGTTCGATCTGGACCAATCTCCTCGCTCGCGCTCCAGCCAATGCATCCTGGCGCAACATAGTCGAACGGCGATTGTCGCAGCTTTAATAACGAGCCGACGAATGCTTCAGCCGACCAGAAGCCCGAGCGATTCGGCGACAGCCGCGTGACGAATACGTCCGCCCGCAACGTTTAGCCCCGCCGCCAGATGTGGATCGGACGCCATTGCTGCTTCAGCACCCGCGTCAGCGAGCCTCACAACGAAGGGCAGGGTGGCATTGTTGAGGGCGAAGGCCGAGGTGCGCGCGACCGCGCCTGGCATGTTGGCGACGCAATAATGAATCACGCCGTCCACCTCGAAAACCGGATCGTCGTGTGTAGTCGGATGTGATGTCTCGAAGCAGCCGCCCTGGTCGATGGCGATGTCCACCAATACTGATCCGCGCTTCATCGTCTTGAGCATGTCGCGTGTTACGAGTTTCGGCGCCGATGCGCCCGGCACCAGTACGGCCCCGATCACGAGATGCGCGCCTTTTACAGCCGCGGTAAGTGCGGCCTTGCTGGCGTAGACGGTCTTGATCTGGCTGCCAAAATGCATGTCCAGTTCGGCCAGTCGGTCATTGTTGATATCGTAGATGGTGACGTCGGCGCGTAGCCCTACCGCCATCTGGGCAGCGTTTACGCCGGCCACGCCGCCGCCGAAGATGGCGACCCGAGCAGGCGCCACGCCGGGAACTCCACCGAGCAGCACGCCGCGTCCGCCCTGTTCCTTCTCCAGATAATGTGCGCCGACCTGGATCGACATCCGCCCGGCAACCTCCGACATCGGCTTCAGCAGCGGGAGCGATCGGTTGGGAGAGGTTACCGTTTCATAAGCGATACAGGTCGCGCCTGACCGCATCAGCCCTTCGGCCTGTGGTCTGTCAGCGGCGAGGTGAAGATAGGTGAACAGGATATGACGGGGCTCGAGCAGGGCGATCTCCTGGGCCTGCGGCTCCTTGACCTTCACGATCATGTCCGCGCCACGGAAGACCTCTGCCGGATCGGACGCAATACTGGCGCCTGCCGCGCGATAATCGTCGTCCGAAAAGTCTATGCCGGTGCCCGCATTGGTTTCGACAATCGCCGAATGTCCGCGCGCGGTGAGTTCAGCCACCGATGCCGGGGTCAATCCAACGCGATATTCGCGGTTCTTGATCTCCCTGGGAACTCCGATCCGCATGCTGGCTTCTCCCATTCAAATATCGGACTGCTATGGTCATTCTAACGCCGGATCGAGGTAAAAGCCCCCTGTTGCAGCGCGAAATGGGCCGTGCTACGGCGCGCGCCGGTCGCCGCCCGTGCGGCACAGGGGACCAAGGACAAGGTCGATAACCGGATGAATGTCGAAGTCGACGGTCATCGCCTGCCCGACGAGGCGGTCCATGCCCATAGCGACCATGGCCAGGACGGCATGGTCAAGCTCGCGCTCGGCGCGATCGGCATCGTTTTCGGCGACATCGGCACCAGCCCGCTTTACGCCTTTCGCGAAACTTTTGCCGGCCATCATCCGCTAACGCCGGATAAGCTTCACATCTATGGAGTATTGAGCCTCATATTCTGGTCAATGATGCTGGTCGTCACGGTCAAATATGTGATGATCATCATGCGGGCCGACAATAAGGGAGAGGGCGGCAGCCTTGCCTTGCTCGCGCTGATCAACCGAAAATCGTCCGGTGCTCGATGGACGCGAGGTATCGTGCTTCTCGGCGTGTTTGCAACAGCGCTGTTCTATGGCGACAGCATGATTACCCCGGCAATCTCGGTGCTGTCGGCCGTGGAGGGCTTGGTCGTGGTCGAGGCCGGGCTCGCGCCGCTCGTATTGCCTATCGCCGTGGCGATCCTAATCGGGCTGTTCGTGATCCAATCGCATGGAACGGCAAAGGTTGGCCAACTCTTCGGCCCGATCATGGCGATCTACTTCCTGGTGCTTGCGCTGCTGGGGCTAAGTCACATCGTCCAGAATCCGACCATATTGCTCGCGCTGAACCCATATCATGCAGTTCAGTTCTTTCTTTCGGACGGCTATTTGGCGTTCCTCGCGTTGGGTTCTGTCGTGCTGGCTGTCACTGGCGCCGAGGCGCTTTATGCCGATATGGGACATTTCGGACGGGCCCCAATTCGCATTTCCTGGCTCGCGTTCGTGCTCCCAGCGCTGATGATCAACTATCTTGGCCAGGGCGCTCTCATTCTGGGCATGGATGTCGGCGCGGCTCAGCATGCCATCCGAAATCCGTTCTTCCTGCTCGCACCCGAAATGATGCGCCTGCCACTTGTGATTCTTGCGACTTTGGCGACCGTGATCGCAAGCCAGGCTGTCATCTCCGGCGCTTTTTCGGTCACCCAGCAAGCGATCCAGCTCGGTTTCATGCCGCGACTCCGGATCGCGCATACCAGCGCGCGGGCGGCGGGACAGATCTATATCCCGGCTGTCAACTGGGCGCTGATGGTGATGGTGATCCTGCTGGTGCTCAATTTCCAGACATCCTCGAACCTGGCGGCTGCCTACGGTATCGCGGTGACGGGCGCGATGCTGATCGATACGGCGCTGCTGGCGGTGGTGCTGTTCCACCTGTGGAGATGGAACCGCATTTTGGCGGCTCTTTTGATCACCATCTTTGCAGTTGTTGATCTCGCCTATTTCGGCGCGAACTTGACCAAAGTGCCGGACGGCGGCTGGTTCCCACTTCTGATCGGTCTTTTCGCCTTCACGTTGCTCACGACCTGGGCGAAGGGGCGCCAGTTGATGATGGACCGGCTTCGCGAGGCCGCCATGCCCGTATCGGTCTTCGTAAAATCCGCCGCCAATTCTGCCACGCGCGTGCCCGGGACGGCCGTCTTCATGACCTCGGCCTCGGATGGCGTTCCCCATGCTCTGCTCCATAACCTCAAGCATAATAAGGTGCTTCACGATCGCGTGGTATTGCTTACCGTCGCCATTGCCGATTTCCCGTACGTTGATGAGGATCACCGAATCGAACTCAAGGATCTGGGTCAGGGTTTCTTCCGGCTGGTTCTCAACTACGGATTCATGGAGGATCCGGATGTTCCGGCGGCGCTGCGGCGTGTCGAAAATTGTGGCGCGCAATTCAAGATGATGGACACGAGCTTCTTCCTCGCGCGTCAGACGCTCCTACCCTCTGAGCGGCCCGGCATGGCGATCTGGCGTGAAAAGCTGTTCGCCTGGATGCTGCGAAACGCCGAAAGCGCGATGGAGTTTTTTCGGCTGCCAACCAATCGCGTCGTCGAGCTCGGCAGCCAGGTCGAGATTTAACGCTTAGGATCGCTCCGGCGCTTCGTCCGTTCAAACCTGAGACGAGCCAGGAGCGGACATGGGAGAAATAGCAGGCTGGATCGCGCCGGTTGCGACCGCAATCGCAGCGATGATGACGGCCTCGAACCTTGGCGCAAGGATGACGGGCTGGGGCTTCGTGCTCTTCACCGCTGGATCGCTTGCCTGGATCGCCGTCGCTCTGACAAGCGGCCAGACCAATCTGTTGCTCGCGAATGTCTTTTTAACGCTGGTGAACATTATCGGAATCTGGCGCTGGCTGGGACGGCAAGCGACATATGAGAAGGGGGCCCGTGCGGCGGAATCCGAAAGTGCCAGCGCGCGAGAACCTGATCTTTTCCAGCTCGGTGCGCTTTCGGGAAAGCCGGTAACGGATGACTCGCAGACGACAGTAGGTCATGTTGTCGATGCAATGGGCGAATGCGACAGTGGCCGGATATCCTATCTAGTGGTTCGTGAAGGCACGGATGCCGCGATCGGCAGTCGGTTGCGCGCGCTGCAATGGGAGATAGTTACGATTGATCCCGAGGAGGTCCGCCTGAGCGGCGTCAAAAGGCTTGCGGAGGCTCCGGAGATTGATCCCGCACATTGGCCCGTACGGCTATCGCCTGGAGAAGATTAATCGATTTGGCCGATCCCCTCGCAGCTCAAGTCGAAGGCCGCCAGACCAGCATCAAGGTAAGCGGCCAGCGTCGGCATGTCGAGAAGCTGGGCCACCGCATCCTCGGCGTCGCTGTCGGTTTCCTCCAGTGCCTCATCCCATTCGCTGGGATCATAAGTACCGCGACCGATCAAGGCGAGGGCCAGCACTTCGGCGACCTCGTCGTCGGCTAAATCTTCCAGCAGGGCGCGTATCTCGTCCTCTACCGCGGTATTGGCCTCATCCTCGATCGCCGCGAATGGATCGTCGGAATCCGTGGGATCCTCGTCTTCCTCGGTTTCGATGGTGGGAACCTGCGCCTCGAGTTCGCGGGCGCGGACAATCAGCCTGCAAATGGTTTCGAGTGGTACGGCTAAGTCCATCTCAACGTCCCCATGCGGTTCCTTTGAGCGCCGAACGTGACATTCTGCGGTCAGTTCCCGATCAAGCGGGAACCAATGTCTTCAGCGGAGTCGCTGTATCCGCGAGTTGCTCGCGCGGTGCAGAAACCTCGCCGGTCACCAGTGCGCGGCCCTGTACATAATCCTTGGTCGCATTCACGCAATCAAGCGCGATCACTTTGCCTTTGCGCAGATAAATGACCGAGAAGCTCCGCGTCGCCGGATCACCTCGCACAACAACTTCGTCAAAGCCGATCGAAAGCCCCACGGTCTGTAGTCGCAGGTCATATTGATTGGACCAGAACCAGGGAATCGCATGATAGGGTTGCGGGTGGCCTGTGATCGTCTTGGCTGCTGTGGTCGCCTGGTCGTTGGCGTTCTGGACCGATTCAAGCCGAATGCGCGAGCGTGCCGCAAAGCGATTCTCATGAGCCGCGCAATCGCCGATCGCATAGACGTCAGGGAGGCTAGTGCGACAGAATTCATCCACCTCCACCCCGTTGGCGCCGACTGCCCCTGCCGCGATCAGTGGTTCCACCGCGGGAATGATGCCGATGCCGACAATCACCATCTGGGCCGGCAGGAGCGCGCCGTTGGCAAGCCTGACGCCCGTAACGCGGCCATTGTCGCCTTCGATGCATGAAACCGTCACGTTGAGCCGAACGTCGACGCCGTGCGCGCGATGTTCCGCTTCGTAAAAGCGCGACAGTGGTTCGCCCGCCACCCGCGCCAGGACACGATCGAGCGCTTCGAGCACCGTAACGCGCTTGCCGAATTTGGCGAGAACGGCGGCCGCCTCCAACCCGATGTAACCGCCCCCGATTACGACGACATTTTCGACTTTATCCAGCTCGGCGAGCATTGCGTCCGCGTCCGCGCGGGTTCGCACCGCATGTACCCCCGCGAGTTCGTTTCCGTCGCAGGAGAGCTTCCGGGGTGAACCGCCGGTCGCCCAGACCAGCTTGCCGTAGGAAAGGGCGGAACCATCCGCCAGCGTCACGCGATGGTGCGGGGCATCGACCGCAGTGACGCGTTTCTGCAGTAGAAGATCGACCTTGCGGTCGGCCCAGAAGGAGGCCGGGCGGATCAGGATTCGCTCGAAGCTCTTCTCGCCCGAAAAATATTCCTTGGAAAGCGGCGGGCGCTCGTAGGGTGGTTCTGGCTCTTCGCCCAGCAAGGCGATCGACCCGTCGAAATTCTGCTGCCGTAAAGCAATCGCCGCCTGCGCGCCGCCATGGCCAGTGCCCACGATGAGAACGTCGTAATGATCCAAGCTGATATCCCCTTCCGCATAGCGATTTCCGCGCAGTAGCGCCGTGCTGACGATCGCGCCAGTTGACCCCTGCTTACGGCCTGCCTATAGCGCCGCCTCGCCCATTTGGAAGGGTGCGGCCTGTGCCTGCATGGGGCGGAGTAGCTCAGCTGGTTAGAGCAGCGGAATCATAATCCGCGTGTCGGGGGTTCAAGTCCCTCCTCCGCTACCACCTTTTCCGGTGTTCAGCGCGCACGCGCCTCCTCTGGCTCATGAAATCGAAGAACCGGGTGCCCGAATGCGTGGCGACGACGCGACGTTGCCTATTGAGAGAAGGGCCCCAATTGCTCTACGCGAACCGCAACCGCATCCCTGCCAGAAAGTACGTCAAGATTACCTTTGATCTTGCCCAGCCGTATCAGACCCGGCGAATATCCGAAATCGCGATAGAACAGAGCAAGATTTTCCCAAGGGGCATAGTAAGTGAGATCACCGACGGCTGGATCGATTCCCTTCGGAGCACCCTGCGTGGAAAGTTTACGCGGCAAATATGCGATCTTCTCGGTCTGGTTATAGTCCGCCAGCATTAGCTCAAGAGGCAGAAGAGTTAAAAAATCACGGGCGGATGGACTGTCTTCCAATGTCGCGGCAAGTTCCCCGCGTTCCGTGATAATTCTGATTCTCACAACCATGACCTCAGCGTGTGGGGTGGGCTTCCCCCTCGGATGGTTTTGCATCCGCAGAGCTTGTCTCCTTCCCGAAGCGGGCTCCCGCCAAGATGGCGAGAGCGGCTGGCATCTCTCTGCCCGAAGATCACATTTGCTCGGTAGATGTCAGGGCTTGATCAGCACCTTGATTGCCTCGCGATCATCCATCGCGCGATAGCCGTCCGGAACGCCGTCAAGATCGACTGTGCGATCAAACACAAGGCCAGGCTGAATGCGGCCTTCCAAAATATCGGGCAATAGCTCCTCGATGTAGGCGCGAACCGGCGCTGGTCCGCCGGCGACGCTGACATTCCGGAAGAAGGTGGGCTGGCCTCCCGGCACCCTCTCATAGTGGGGTACGCCGACCCGCCCGACCGCGCCGCCGGGGCGGGCAAGCGCGACGGAGGTGGCGATGCCTTGCTCGGATCCAACGCACTCCAGCACCGAATGAGCGCCGAAGCCGCCGGTCAGCGTCATGACGCGCTCGACCGCTTCATCGTCACGCTCGCTGACGACGTCGGTCGCACCGAATTCCTTCGCGAGCGCAATGCGATCGGCATGACGCCCAAGGATGATGATCTGCTCGGCGCCCAATCGCTTGGCCGCGATGACCCCGCACAGGCCTACCGCGCCGTCGCCTACGACCGCCACTCTGCTGCCCTGTCGAACCTTTGCCGAGACCGCCGCGTGATGTCCGGTGCCCATGACGTCGGACAGCGTCAGGAGCGAAGGCATCAGCTCATCATCCGGACCCGCCGAAAGCGGAAACAACGTGCCGTCGGCTTGAGGAATGCGCACTGCCTCCCCCTGGGCGCCGTCCATGCCGTTACCGTTTCCGAAGAAACCGCCATGAAGGCAGGATGTGTTGAGTCCGTCGTCGCAAAATTGGCAAGTGCCGTCGGAGAAGGCGAAAGGCATGACAACGACCTGGCCCCGCTTCACCGTGCGTACGTCCGCGCCCGTCTCCTCAATGATGCCGATGCCTTCGTGGCCCATTGGCTGGCCATGCGGCGTCGGCGGGAGATCGTGATAGGGCCACAGGTCGCTGCCGCAAATGCAGGCGCGGGTTATGCGGATAATGGCGTCAGTTGGTCGTTCGATCCGGGGGTCAGGAACGTTCGCGATCCGTACGTCGCCTGCTGCATACATGACCGTTGCGCGCATGATTGAATCCCTTCTTGTTCACGAATTTCCGTAAGAGAGGCTGGCGAATGATTAGACTACCCCGTCATTGTTTCGGCGAACCGGCGAAATATTGCTCATCGCTCACATGCTCCATCCAATCGACCATCTTTCCGTCCAGCGCTTCCTGGATGGCGATGTGCGTCATTGCGGTTGTTGGGGTGGCACCATGCCAGTGGCGATGATCGGGTGGGCACCAGATCACGTCACCCGCGCGGATTTCCACGATGGGCCCGCCCTCGCATTGGGTCCAGCCGACTCCCTCGGTCACGATCAGCGTCTGTCCGAGTGGGTGGGTGTGCCACGCAGTGCGTGCGCCCGGCTCGAAGGTTACCCGCGCCGATGCCGCGCGCGCGGGCAAAGGCGGCATGTTGAGCGGCTCGATCACGGCCGATCCGGTGAACCAATCCGCCGGGCCTTTCTGGGAGGGTCGGCTGCCGCCGCGATAGAGTTCCATGTCTCGCTCCTGTCTTATTGCCTACTCGCCCTATTGTTCCAGCCGTTGCGGCTTGGCCGCGAACGACCAAGACCCTCGGTGTAAAGATCGAGGCCCAGATTGATGTCAGTCCGAAAAGACGGTTGTTCTGGAGCGGTTTCTCTCCATCTAGATCTCGACAATTTATCTATGCCTTTCGGTGACTTGACTATATGAGCCATATGTCTTCCGGAGTATCCTTCGCATGGTTGATGAACCAATGAGAGTTATTCATCATTTGCTGAGTGTCCATTGGACAGGCCAGCCCACTCACGTCTTCATGTCATAGCTCAGCATGCGGCGACAATTTGATGGCGTTCTCACCGACACGGAATGTGCCCGGATTGGCGTTAAGTCTGTCGGCAGGACATGAGCAGGCTTAACGGGATCAGCCCTGCTTCTCCGTTAGGCAGCAAATTATCATGATAATTATCTTGCATATGATTACCGCGATAACTAAAATCGTGCGGCAGGCTTCAATGGAAAACAGAACTGCTGGAGGCGAAGAATGGGGAGGGAGACACGGTCGGCTGTTGATCGTCGAGCCAGTCCGACAAAACCCTCACGTCGCTCTTGCGGGAACTGGCCTTGCAAATGGTTGAGGGAGAAAAACTATGTTACATTTTTCAAGCAGGATTGCCTTGGCTGCGGCAAGTATTGCTGCCACCATTCCCTTTGGCACCGAGGCCGTCATGGCGCAGCAGGCCGATGCGGGAGGGCAGCCCGAAGTAAGGCTGGAAGAGATCGTCGTTACCGCGCGCAAGCAAGCGGAGGATTTGCAGTCGACACCGGTGACGGTGTCGGCGTTCACTGAAACGGCGCTCATCAATCGCGGCATCGTCAGCAATGCCGACATCGGCAATTTTACGCCCAATGTGGTGTTCGATACATCCTCGAGCTTTGCGGGAGCCGACACCTTCCAAGCGTTCATTCGCGGTGTGGGGCAAAGCGACTTCGCCCTCAACACCGATCCTGGCGTCGGCCTATATGTGGATGGTGTCTATATCGCGCGTGCCCCGGGCGCCGTGCTGGATCTGCTTGATGTCGAGCGTGTCGAGGTGCTGAAGGGGCCCCAAGGCACGCTATTCGGACGCAACTCCATCGGCGGCGCAGTCAATGTGATTACACGCACTCCCGGCCAGACTTTCAGCTTTAAAGGCGAGGCAACATACGGACAGCGCAACCGGATGGAGGTCCGGGGGGTCATCAATGTCCCGCTGGCGCCGGAACTCGCTGGAAGTTTCGCGTTCGATATTGGCAAGCGCGATGGCTATCAGAAACGAATTCCGTTCGGCGGAACGTCCGGATTGGGCGGTACCAGCACGGCCACGCCCACCAGCATTCCGCTCGATCAGTTGCTTGTTTCCGACAAGAATGCGGGCGGCAAGCCGGGGGCAAAGTCCGGCGGAACGGTTCGCGCCAAGCTCTATTGGACACCGACCGATCAGCTCAAGGTGACCATAGCTGGCGATTATACGTCGAGACGCGATGCCGCGAACCCCACGACGCTGATCGAAGTCGATCCCAATTCGGGTCTTGGCGGCCTATATAACGCATGCATTGCTGGCGTGCCGATCCCGCTCTGCGGCACGTCGCCCTTCCTCCAGTCGGGGGCGAACGCCACAGGCGCGCGTCCAGACCTGCAGTATACGGGCCAGTTCATCACTGGAAACATCGATAAAACCTATGCGACCGGCGCCAATTTCTCGAACATCGATACCGGTGGCTTATCGGCGACGCTCGATTATCAGTTCAGTGACGGCTTCAGCGTTAAATCGATTTCTGCCTTCCGGAAGCTCACGGGCCGGTTCGGGGTGGATATCGACGGGTCGCCACTGGTGTTCGATCAGACCTCGTTCATCATGCGAACCAAGCAATATAGCGAGGAACTGCAATTCAATGCCAAGTTCGGAACGCTCTTCGACCTGACTGCCGGCGCTTATTATTTCTATGAGGACGGGTTCCAGTCCGACAACGTTCCGATCGCGGGCGGCCTTATCCAGGCGGCTGGGGGATTCGATCACGATACCCGTTCTTACGCTTTCTTCGGTGAGGGCAATCTGCACATCACCCCGAGGCTGACGGTGCTCTTCGGTGCGCGGATCAACAAGGATCAGAAAACGCTCTATCTCAATCAGCAGAACCTAAATACAGACTTTTCGACGTTTGGGCTCAATCTGGCCGATTTGCCCCGTCCCAATGCTCCGACCTTTCTGGACACTGGCGAACGGCGCCGGAAGACCTTCGACAATACGTCCATGCGCGCAGGCGTGAACTACAAGTTCAGCGATGATCTGTTTGCCTACGCAACGTATTCGCAAGGCTTCAAATCGGGCGGCTTCACCACGCGCCTCACCACCTTCTTCAGCCCTGCGCTGATCGCGGCGGCCGATCCGAACGATCCCAACATCCTGCGCAGCCTTGAGTTCGGCGAGGAAACCTCGGACAATATCGAGGTTGGATTCAAGTCGAGCTTCCTGGACAATCGCGTCAGGCTCAACGCGGCGGCGTTCTTCAACAAATATAAGAACATCCAGATCGTCGTGCAGCGCGGCGTCAGTCCGTCCAACGAGAATGTCGCATCTGCGCAGATCAACGGCGCCGAAGTCGAATTCGAGGCGCTCCCGGCACGCTGGTTGTCGCTCAATGCGACAGTAGGTTATCTCGACGCGCACTATACTTCATTTGATCCTGCAACCGCGCCCCTGCTTGTGAACCGGTTCGGGCAGATGATCACGAAGGCCACGAAACTGCAGAACACGCCCGAGTGGACTGCCAGTGTCGCCGCCAATGTGAAACTTTCCGATGCGTTTTCGTTCAACGTGAACGGGTCGTACAGCAGCCGTGTCGAGAACGACGTGTTCAACACGCCGGAACTTTCTCAGCCCGCCTATGTGTTGATGAACGCTTCCGCGTTCTACCAGAATGCCGACGGCTGGAGTCTTCGGGTCGGCGTCGATAACCTGACCGACAAGCGTTACATCGTCTCGGGCTTCGAGGCTGGCGCGCTTCCGTTCACGACCGCATCGTACAATCGCCCGCGCGAGTGGTACATCACAGCCGGCGTGAAATTCTGAATCTTTGATTTGAGAGTGAATGTGCCCACGGGGGACATTCACTCTCTTTTTTGGCTCGATCTCCCCTGAGAGGAAGCGCTCAAGATTTAGGGCGAAATCGACCCAGCGTTATGTTCTTCGATGAAAGTCGCAACGGCGGTCGAGCTCTATGCAGCGGTAGTGGGGTTCGCCGACTCCTCTGCAATCTTGGCTTCGATCAGTCGCCGACCGAGCGCTAGCCCATTGTCCGCAAGGATGAAGGCCATGCCAGCATCGCCACTTTCGTCGATCCTCGTCTGCTGCTGCTCAATGAAATATTTATCTTCCTCGAAGCCTTGGAGAATCCGGTCACTCAGCATCTGGGTAAAGGCGGTATCGTCGATGCGGAAATTATGGGCGTAGCTCCAGAAGAAGTGGGTATTCCGCTCGTCCTCGGGGGTAGCGATCTGGGTTGCGACGAACTGCATGGCCTCGGGTACCCGTGTGCCTTGCGGCGCCCCTGAATTCGCGGGCGCGCTGCCCGAATCCATAACGAACACGTTCCCAAGCGTCGAAAGGTGATAGATGTGCCATCGATCGACCGGGCCGTCGAATGTCGCGAAGCCATCGAGATACGGCGCGACGTGGGGCTCGTTAAGATACCAGCGCGTGAGGCGCACTCCCAGATCGGTCTGTTCCACCTTCGGCCTGGTTTCGGCAATCTGTCTGGAGCCACCCAAAGTGTTCTCATGCACGAACGTGAGATGGGAGAAATCCAGAAGATTGTCGAGAATCAGCCGGTAATCGGCATCATAATGGATGTATCGAGGATCACAGGCCCAGGATGGATCGGTCTGGACACTGCAGTCCGGAATCCTGTTTGGATCCGCCAGGGCGGGGTCGCCCATCCAGACCCAGACGAGGCGATCTCGTTCGACGGCGGGATAGCTGCGTACGTCGGTATTGGGGCTTACTCCCTTGCGTCCCGGCTCCTCGACGCATTTGCCTTCCGGATTGAACACCAGCCCGTGATACATGCAGCGTACGCAGTCGCCTTCGCGCCGGCCGATCGACAGCGGAGCAAAACGGTGACTGCAGCGGTCCCGCAAAGCCGTGATCGTCCCATTATCGATCCGATAGAATAACAGGGTCTCGCCAAGCAGCTTGCGCGATAGCATGTTCGTTTTGGTCAACTCATGACCCCAGGCACCAGCATACCACGCGTTTCGGATGAACACGCTTTTCTCCTTAATTGCCTTGCGTCCTGGTATCACCCCAGCGACCGTCGGCCCATCTCGCCGACTCAAAACTGCTGGCCAATTTCTCAAAAATCTTTAGCCTATTCAGATAGTGGCAACGCGACATACGCCCCTTTATTCGCTGTTCGGAATGACGCCCGACACTGTGATGGCGCGGTATCATGTCGAACGAGTCTCCGATCGTAGGAGTATTCACCGGGGGCAGGTTGAGCCGCATCGCCACCCTCATTTGCATCAACTGACGTACTGGATCGCCGGTGGAGGTGAATACCAAATCGAAGCCGCCCGGCACACCATTGCTCCCGGCAGCCTGTGCTGGATTCCAGCGGGTTACATACATGGCTTTTCCGTGGGACCGCAGACTGACGCGATCGTCCTTTCTCTGGCGCGCGATTATGTGGGCGAAGATCTTGCGGCGATAGCACAGGGATCGGCGGAAGCGGTCCTGCGTCACGCCTGTGTGATTTGTCCCGAGCGTGAATATGCAGAGGAATTGCACCGTATCTTTGCTTGCGCGGAACGAGAATATGCGCGTTCAGTCTGGGGGGCGCAGGATGTCCTGTCTGCTCTGGCCACGCACATTTTTGTGATCGTCGGACGGCATCAACAGGATCTGACTGAAAATTGGCCCCTGCCGAAACATCATCTGTTTCAGCGGCTGGAAGCATGCGTTGAGCGTCGGTTTCGCGAACATCCAACCGTGCATGATCTCGCCAACGAGTTGGGTAGCACGCCCTATTTGCTCAACCAGGCGAGCCGTGCCGCAACCGGCCTGAAGATATCGGACTATGTGCGTTCGCGTGCGATGCATGAAGCGCAGCGTCTGCTATTGTTCACGGCTGTCGACATCGCGGAGGTTTCTATCCTAGTGGGTTATTCTGACCCATCTCATTTTACCAGAACGTTTCGCGCATTTCACTCTGAAACCCCGCGCGATTGGCGCGACCGCCACACGCGCATCTGATTCACAAAGTGGATTCACTTCTGAATTCGACTTCCTGCCTCAATGTGGAACCGGCAAGATCAAATGGTTATCGCCAGGCGCGAGCTTTTGTGAAGCTCCATGCCAGTCGAAATCCCCAGGGACACCACTGGGAAGATTCACGTCGGCGATCAGCCTATTGTTGCGCTCCATGCGGTAACGCACCCGGATTGGTCCGCGCGGGTGGGCGAATGTCGCTTCAAGCATTCTGAGATGGCCGAGATGCGGCGCGATGCGGACTCGTGAAAATCCGGGTGCAGCCGGCTGGATTCCGGCGACGGTCGCCAGCAGGTCAAAGGTCGGATGCGCTGACCATGCGTGGCTGTCGGAACGGGTCGGATCCGGCTGTTCTGGCCAGGTGGTGAAATTCTGCCGCAACATCTGGCGCCAGGGGGCGAGGATTTGGAGATACTGATCGCCCATTCCGGCATGGTCGAGCGCGCGCGCCAGATAGAAATCGAAATAGAAAGTCGTAGGCGTTATCCCCTCAGGTGCTTGCGGCCATTTACCAGGTCGCAGGATTCGTTCGAGCAGCGCCTTACGGGCTTCGGGCGGAATCACGTCGTACAGCACGGCCAGGATATTGGCATGCTGGCTGAATGAGCTCTTCGTCGGTTGGTCCGCGAAGAGACCTCTCTCGGCCGACCAGCAATTTTCGCGTATGGCGTCAACCACGTGGGCCGCGCGAACGAGGTCATCCTTCGCACGCTCCGCGTCGCCCAGCGCTGCTTCGAGGTCGCCCGCCTGCCTGAGCGCGCCCAGATACATCAGCGAGATTATGCAGCGCTTTGTCTCGCTCGGATTCCTGGTCTCGGGATAATTGCTGAGGCCGTCGCGCCAGTCGATGAATTCCCAGCCCGTCATCGTCCCGACGAGCCCGTCCGCTTGGAGATAGCGGCCATACCAATCCAGCGAAGAACGCATCGTCGGCAGCACGTCGCGCACCGGCGCGGGATCGGGCTGCTGCATCCAATAGTCGTGCAACATGCCCACCCAGAGCAGCGCGAAGGGCGGAATTGACTGGAAACTGTTCGACGGCCAGCGCGATTGGATCAGTCCGTCCTTCTTGGATGCGGCGAAGGCCTCGATCGCCTGGCGCGCGAGCCGGGCGTCGCCAGAGACGGCGTAGGAAACGAGCGCCTGGATGCGAGTGTCGCCAACATATTGTAATTGCTCCCAATAGGCCGTGTCCATGTAGGTCTCATGGGCGTCGAGCCGGATCGTGTTCCAGCCGATCTGCCAGATGCGGTTGAGTTCCGGGTCGTCGCTTGCGAAGTTGCCACGGGTTTCGAATGGATAGCCTGTCGCCGTGCGCGAGAAGGATTCGAGTTTGAGTGGCTTGTCGCCGGTCTTGATCGTCAGTTCCGCGTAGCGCCAGGCGCGCCACCAGAAAGGGGAAAAGCTTTGGTTGCGTTCGCCAGCGGGCAGGAAACGGTCAGTAAGACCAAGGATCCAGCCCGCACTGCCATCGCCCCGGTCGGGAAGATAATTCAGATTTTTGCCATACGGGGCTTCGGCGTAGGTGATGTCGATCGTTGCGCCCTTGCCGCCGCTCGTCACGAGGCGTGGGTAGGCCGCGCGCATCGCGCCCATGTCAAGCCGTAGCTTCGCTTCGGTGCGCGGCGGGATCGTGATTGGTCGGACGGGGAAATGGCCGCCACGAATGCCATTCGCCTGCACCAGCGTACCGCCGTCAAGGGGTTCGAGCCGTGCCTGGGGCAGGCGGTCCTCGACGAGATGCCAGGGTGCGGTTTCCCCCTCCGTCAGCGCCGGGGTTGCTTGTCGCCAATCCGTGAGATGCTGTGCCGCCATGGCCCAATTGGGCGCCATCAGCGCAGCGTCGAGGGTCTCCGGAGGCGGGGCGGCGAAATACTTGTCCCACCCGATCACGTTCGCGAGTCCTGGTTGAACCGACGTGACAGTGCGCGAAGCATCGATCCTGACGTGCCACGCTGGTCCGGTTTCAAGATTTTTGGCTATTTTCCCGTCTTCGCGGACGTGCAACCAGAAGCCGGTGCGATCGGAAATCTGCGCCACTCCCGCGGCCGGCCCATCATTCCAGACTTGTGCCGCGATCACGTTCCGGCCCGGCTTCAGAAAACGGGCGATGTCGATCCGACGGTAGCGCCAATGCGCCAGATCCCCACGCGAAGGGCCGGCATCCACCCTTTGACCGTTGATGTAGAGAACATAACGATTATCGGCGCTGACATCGATCGTCAGGCTGGCAGGCGCGGTTGGGAGGTCGATCTCGCGCCGGAATTGAAGCGATATCGGCGCGAACCGCTGCTCGGTCCTTGCGATTTCTGGATGTGAGATCCATTCGGCCTCAGCCATGGCCGGGCTGGTCATACCGGCCACCAATGCGGCCATCATGCCGCGCCCAAGCGTTTCGAGGCGTGAATGCATCGACCTATCCTCTCTTCCTTTGTCGACCTCGGGGTCAGCGCATGAGCGGCGCGCAGTCCCAGTGTTCGTCCGCCTTGCCATCGACGAAACGCCACATGTCGAACCAGCTTGTGGTGTAGGTCTTGGAAGGATCGGAGGGCATGGGTAGGGTCGATACGGTCACGACCGCGACATAGTCGCCCTGAGCGACCACCTGCACCACGGGCGCGGACAGCCGTGCCGGAATGGGCTTGGGCTTGACGCCGAGCTTGTTGAAGAAATCCACGACTGCCTGCCGTCCGTTGGCGACGTTGGGATTGTGCTGGATGTAATGTTCGGTGAGATACTTGTCGGCCAACTCCCAGTGACCCGCTTCGAGCAAATCCCTCATGATGTGGTAAGCCGCCTGCTTGTTGGCGTTGAGCTTGGGACTCGGATCGGTAAACAGTGCATCGACGTCCGGTGCAGGAGTAGTCGCCTCTTGCGCACTGCCGGCGGTACTCGACGAAACCATGCCGGTGGCCAACGAAATGGCAAGAACGATACCGGCAAACTTGCACATTGATATGACTCCTCGGTTTTCCGGTGTCGAAAGCCTATGCGCTCCTTATGCGATCGGCGTCGGGCTCCTTCTCGAAGAACTGGCGCTCCAGCGATTCCGGATCGCTTTCGATGCGGCAAGCCGCATCGATGATCATCGTCTCGCGCGCTTCCAGGGTGTAAGGCTTCCACGTCGGCTGGTTTTTCGCCCCGGGCCTGCCGGTGCGTGCGAATGTCGCCCACATCTCGCTCATGTTATGGGCCGTGGCGAGGCGGCTCGTAGCCTTGGGACCGAACAACGGCGCGGTGTCGAACTTCATCGCGATATCCGACGCGTGGGGTGATCCCTCCGCGAAGCTGGTTCCCGGCACCGGCTCGGGCGACCGATAGTCCAGGATATAGGAATAAACCGGCGCGGCCTGCTGGCGCGCTTTCATTTCCGTGAGTTTGATCGCGTGGGCCCGCCAAGGCGTCGCAGTGGTAATGGCGATGAATAACTCGGATGGGCTCGCCTGTGGACGCGACCTGCGGAAGGTGGCGATCCAGGCATCGGTGCGATCGCCCAGGATTGGCGTGAGCCGCGTCTTGATGCCGGCCATGTCCAGTGCGAAGATGCTGGTGTCCATCCTGTAGAAAAACACCGTCTCGTCCTTACAACCGCCTACGATCAGTGGTTTTTGAGCGGAGATCATCGGTGCGCCGCTGGCGAACGGTTGCTCCGGCAGAATGGTGCCGTCCACAAAAGGCCAGAACATCATGGGTGGCTGGAAATCGGCCGGCAGATCCTTCCGCGCAGTGCCGGGCGGAAGGTTAGGCCCGGAGCCCGCTTGTGCCCTTATGATATCGGCGACCGGTGCGCTTAGCAGCGCGCGCGCATCACTGATCCCCATCCGCTTCATCACCTGCCGCGCCTGCTCGGTGGCCGCGTCCGCGTCCGCCGCTCCGGGGCCGATCGCGCTTTCGATCGAGGCTTTGTGAAAATAGGGAGCGGCCGAAGGCATGGCATAGAGGCAGGCCGTCTTGCCACCGCCCCCGCTCTCGCCAAAAATCATTACGTTGTCGGGATCGCCGCCGAACGTGGCGATGTTTTCGGAGATCCATCGCAGCGCGGCGACCAGATCCTGCAGGCCCTGATTGCCCTGATAATCCGGACCCAACAGTTCTCCGAGAAAGAGATAACCCATAACACCAAGGCGGTGATTGGACTGGACCACGACCACATCATACTGGCGGGCAAGCGCGGCGCCATCCTGCCACGGCGCTCCGCCCGACCCGGAAACGAAACCACCGCCATGATGATAGACCATGACCGGGCGCCGGGCGCCATCCAACGCCGGAGTCCAGATATTGAGCACGAGACAATCTTCGCCGATCACCTCGCCTAGACCGAAGAATCCGCCCGGCGGCTGTGGGGAGGCGGGGCCTAGCCCTGTCGCGTCTCTTACACCCGTCCAGCTTTGAGCTGGCGGCGGAGCACGAAAACGACGCTGCGGGCCGGCAACCGAACCGGCATAGGGCACGCCCTTGAATATCATCACGCCATTGTCGACCACGCCCCTGATCTTGCCTTGCGCGCAGGTCGCGATCGGCGTCTCCGGCTCGGCACTGCGCAACACGGCAGGGAACGCCAATGTGGGCGCGACGACGCCGGCGCCGCCGACGAGTTCACGGCGGCTTATCATGATGTACATTCTCCCTGATCACGAATGGAGACAATCAACCCCAGCGCGCCTTTCAGCAGCGGGCCGCCGGCGGCGTAGTTGCCGGCCAGAGCCGGCCGGTGCTTGAAGCCTGTCATGTGAAACGCACCGAGATGGAGCCGAGCGGCCCGTAATCTGCATGGAAGCTGTCGCCCGGTCTGGCAAAGACAGGCGCGGTGAAGCTGCCTCCAAGCACGATCTGCCCAGGTTCCAGGGATTCGCCGTACGGCGCAAGCTTGTTGGCGAGCCAGGCCGGGCCGTTGGCCGGATGGTTGAGGACTGCGGCTGCGACACCGGATTCCTCGATTACGCCATTACGAAAGAGCAAGGCAGAGACCCACCGAAGGTCCACCGCATCAGGCTTCACCGGACGCCCGCCCAGCACGATGCCGGCATTGGCTGCATTGTCGGAGATGGTGTCGAAAACCTTGCGTGTTGTGCCCGTGGCCTTGTCGATACGCTCGATCCGAGCGTCGATGATCTCGATCGCCGGAGTGACATGGTCGGTGGCGTTGAGGACGTCGTAGAGCGTGCAGCCCGGGCCCTTGAGCGGTTCTCTTAGAATGAACGCAAGCTCTACTTCGACGCGCGGCTCGATGAAGCGCTCGGTAGGTATCTCGGTGCCGTCCATGAACAGCATGTCGTCGAGCAGCGTGCCGAAGTCAGGTTCGGCCACGTTGGACGAACGCTGCATGGCGCGGCTGGTAAGGCCGATCTTATGGCCGATAATCTTGCGCCCGGCGGCACGCTTCCGCTTGATCCAGGCGCGGCTTACGGCATAGCCATCCTCCAGGGTCATCTCGGGATACTCCAGCGAGAAATGCCCCACCTGCGTACGACTTTGCTCGGCTTGATCGAGCCGCGCGGCAAGCTGATCGATAATGAGCTGGTCAAGCGCCATCAGTCGGCTCTCTTCAAGCGCTGGTGGATGCTGTTCTTCTTCCAGCCCTCGGCTTCCTCGACATACATGGACAGGGCGAAAGGGCGGCGTTCGAATAGATCGCCGAAAAAGGCGGTGACGCGCTTGAACAACGCATCGAAATAGCGTTGACGAAATTCGGAGCTGCGACCCGCGCCCATCTTCACGTCGAGGTTGACGAAGGCGTCGTGTGGTCCGGCGTCGTCGGCGATGACATAGTCGTCCACGCGATAAGCACGCACGCGGATGCCGCCCACCGGGAATACTCCGTCGGCGCGCTCGCGCATGTCGCGTGCGACCAGTTCCATCAGAGCACGAAGGTCGAACAGACCTTCGAGGTTGGCGGTCCACTCGATGGTGACGTGAGCCATCACGCAATCTCCATGATTGCGACGGTGCAGCTCACGGCGAAGATCGGAATCGGTCGGAAAAATTGCAGCGTTCCCTTGCCACGCGCCGCCGCGGCAGCAGCGATGAAAGTGCGGATCTCGAACCCACCCTGGCCGGCGTCGCGGTAGGTCTCTTCGTCGGTATAGGCGAGCAGCCGTTCGCGATCGTTGGCGAGCCAGCGATCGAGGAAGTCACGGTCCCACGCTTCGTTGATCTTGCCGCTGTCGGGAGTCGCCGGCCAGTGCGAGATGCCGCCCGTGGCAATGAGCGCGATGCGCTCTGGGACAGAGTCCGCCGCGCGCCGGATCGCCTCGCCGAAGGCCCATGCGCGGTAGAGCGGCGTCAGCGGCGGTCCCTGGCAATTGATGTTGGCGGGAATCACGGTCAGTTGGTTTTCGGGATCGAGAAGGTGTAGGGGCACGATGATACCGTGGTCGAACTGCCATTCCTCGGCGTAGGCGATGTCCACTGTCTGGAGCATTTCGCTGACCAGCCGCTTGCCGAGATCGGGAGCGCCACGCACCTCACGCTTCGGTATTTTCAGCCAGTTCGGATCCTCGATCGGGCCCGAATAGGTCTCCCCCATTCCCACCGCAAAGGCCGGCATGTTGTTCATGAAGAAGTTGGCGAAATGCTCGGCGGCGAGGATGATCACGGCGTCGGGCCTGACGGCTTCGATCTGCTCACGAAGGCCCGCCATCGCCGCGTACAGCGCATCGCGATCGGCGGGATCGGCCATCTCCGCGCGCGCGGTGATGCCTGGCGCGTGGCTGCATATGGCGGCGAAGACGAGACTCATACGCCCGCCACCTTTTCGTCGGCTCCCGTCGTCATTGCGTAGAGTCCCGCGCGGACGGGCCCGTATCGGGTCACGCCGTCGCGCATGGCCTGGAGATAGTCCGGCCAGGCGACGCCGCAAAGCGCAGCGAAATGCATGAGGATCTGCCCGTTCACGCCGAGCACGTAGAGAAGGCCGACGTCATGATCGAGCACCGCTTTGCACTCTTCCTCGGAGAGAGCGAATTGCTGCGTCAGCCCAGTGGGATCGCTCTTGAATAGTGTCTTGGCCGCATCGTCGCGGTTGAGCACGTAGAGCAGTTTGGAAAGCTGATAGAGACTCATTGCGCCACCAGATGATTGACCAGCCGCCCAACGCCTTCGATCTCGCATACCACGACATCGCCGGCATCGCAGAAATGCACGCCACGCGGAGTGCCGGTGAGGATCATGTCGCCGGGCATCAGTGTCGTCACGTTCGACAAGTAGGAAACAAGCTCGGCGACGTTCATGATCATGTCCGCCGTCGTTCCGTCCTGCACCACCTTGCCATTAACAATGGTCCTGAGCGAGAGCGCCTGCGGATCGGGCACCAGCGCGGCGTCCGCTATCCACGGCCCGATCGGTGTGGTGGCATCGCGGTTTTTCACACGCGCGTTGGGGCGGTAGAAATTCTCCAGATATTCCCGGATCGCGTAGTCATTGGCGACCGTGTAACCTGAAACATAGTCTAGCCCCTGTTCGGGGGCGACGTTGCGGGCGGGCTTCCCGACAATGGCAACCAACTCGCATTCGGGGTGCATCTGGTTCGCATCCTCCGGGCGTGGCGTATTGCCCTCGTGACCGACGAAGGCATTGCCACCCTTCATGAAGATGAGCGGAGTTTCCAGCTTCGGAGCGAAGCCGAGTTCCTTGTTGTGATCCGCGAAATTGAGGCCCAGTGCGTAGACTGCCGCGCCGGGAACCACCGGGGGCAGCCATTGCGCGTCGGCGAGCGGAACGAGCACGCCATCGGGAAGGCGCAATGCGGTGTCGTTCTCCACAAGTTCGGCCCAGACGTCGCGGCCGTGGTGATATATGCGGGCGCGTTTCATGGCAGGGCTTCCTCCAGCCTGATATCGAGCGCAGGCAGGCCCGGCGCCGACACCGACAGAAGCTGACCGCCGCGCACATGGGGTGCATCGCCGGGCAGGCCGACGAGCAGCGCATCTCCCGCACGCAAGGTCATGAAGGCGGATAGTTCCGCGATGAGTTGCGCTGGTTCGCGAGCAAGCTGGTCCAGCGACCAACTATGGCCAAGAATGTTGTCGATGTGGGTTTCGATCACCTTGGGGAGCACTGGCGGCATCCAATCACCCAGCGTCAGAAAGCCGTCTCGGTTGGCCTGTGCTATCGCGGGGCGATAATAGCTCGCCTGCGGCTCTGAGAAATCGAGCGCAAGGCAAGCCGCGCCCACGCAGTCGAGTGCCGTCTCCGCCGTACAGCGAACGGCATCGCGCGCGAATAACAGGGCAAGCGTCGATGCTGCGCGCAATTTTTCGCCAGGGCGCGCTCGCACAATACCACGCCCGATGGTCGAGCGTGGCTTCATGTACACTACCGGAGCACGGGGTGACGCGGCATATGGTTTGCTCCCGAACTGAGGAGCCAGCCGCCCCAGTTCGGCGCGGTCATTCAGTACGACGCCGTAGATATGACCGCTGACCGTCATGCTTGTGCCCACTTGCTTAGTTTGTTCCTCACATGGATTAGTGCGTCGGATTGTCGTCGACAGAGAGAGATATGACCCGCAAGTTTTCCACCGGTCTCAGACCATATCCCAGTTCCATAGCCGGCAGCCTGCTTGCTGCGCGCGAAGCAGTCATGGCGCCCATTAGGCCGCATTTGCGGGACGCCAACGTGACGGAACAGCAATGGCGCGTGCTTCGCGTTCTGGCGGATGCCGACACGCTCGATGCGGGAAGCATCGCCGAGCAAGCATTGCTCTATGCCCCCACCGTAACGCGAATTCTGAAGGAACTTGGAGACCGTAAACTTATCGAGCGCCGGATCGACCCTCAGGACGGTCGCCGATCGATAATTTCGATTACTGCGGAGGGCGAACGCCTGGTCGCAGCGACCGCCGCCAAGACCAAAATTCTGCTCGGCGCCTACGCCGAGGTCTTTGGCGAGGAACGACTTCAAGCCTTTATCGCCGAAGCGCAAGCTTTCGCATCGGCTCTTGGGGGCTTTCGCCCGAAGGATTGATCGTGAACAATTCATGCAGCCATGGTCACCGTCTTGAGTTCGAGATAGTCATCGAGGCCATGGCGGGAGCCTTCGCGACCAAGACCGGATGATTTCACGCCGCCGAAGGGCGAAACTGCATTCGATATGCGACCTGTGTTCACTCCCACCATGCCAACCTCGAGCGCTTCGCAAACGCGCCAGATTCGCCGCATATCATTGCAATATACATAGGCCGCGAGGCCAAACGGCGACTCGTTGGCCAGACGAATGACTTCCTCTTCGGTTTCGAAGCGAACGACGCTCGCCACGGGGCCGAATATTTCCTCTTCCAGCAGCTTCATTCCGGACGAGACATTGGAGAGAATTATCGGTTCGATAAATCGCCCGCGACGCTCAGCCGCCTCCGTTATACGTCGCGCACCCTTTATCACGGCGTCCGCGACAAGTTCATCGATCTTGAGCGCGGCGCGGTCGTCGATTACCGGGCCGATCTGTACCGTCGGGTCGTCGCCGCGCCCAATTTTTAGGTTCGAGACCTTATTCGAGAATGCCGTCAGGAAGTCATCATGGACTCCCGCCTGCACATAGAACCGATTGGTACAGACGCAGGTTTGACCGGCATTACGAAATTTTGACGCAATCGCGCCCTCTACGGCCTCGTCGATATCCGCATCGTCGAACACGATGAAGGGCGCATTCCCGCCGAGTTCAAGACTGAGTTTCTTGATCGTCGGCGCGCACTGTTCGTAGAGTTTTGCTCCCACGCCGGTCGAGCCCGTGAACGTCAGCTTTCGTACGATCGGGTTGGACGTGAGCTCGACGCCAATCTCGGAGGCTTTGCCTGTCACGATGTTGAAGACGCCTGCGGGAATACCCGCTTCCATCGCGAGCGCGCCTAGGGCTAGAGCGGTGAGAGGGGTCTGTTCCGCAGGTTTGAGCACCATCGTGCATCCCGCTGCGAGGGCAGGGGCCAGCTTGCGCGTTACCATGGCGGCTGGAAAATTCCACGGCGTGATCGCGGCGACCACTCCAACTGGTTGGCGTAGAACGATAATTCTTCGATCGCTGCTCGGTGCAGGAACGACTTCACCATAGGCACGCTTGGCTTCTTCCGCAAACCACTGAATGAAGCTGGCGGCGTATCGGATTTCGTCCGCAGCTTCCGACAACGGCTTGCCCTGCTCTGCAGTGAGGATTGCGGCGAGTTCCCTTTCGTTGGTGAGAACCAATTCAAAAAGGCGCTGTAGCGGTTTTGAACGCTCCACGGCGGTGAGCCTGGACCACGCCGGAAGCGCTTTCGCAGCGGCATCAATCGCCTCGCGTGTCTCACGCGTGCCGAATGATGGAACGCAAGTGAGCAGCTCGCCATCGGCCGGGTTGTGCACGGCCATCCAAGCGGCGCCGGTTCGCCATTCGCCATTGATCAGGCAGGCATCTGGTCGAAGGTTTGTCATCGGGAAGAATCAGACGCCCAGGCGCTGAGGTTTGTGCGTTCCCCGTGCCAGCGCCACATTCTTCGTCTCCATGTAGAAGTCGAAACTCCAATCGCCGCCATCGCGACCGATACCACTCGCCTTCACGCCGCCGAAAGGTGTAGGCAGGTGACGCACATTGTCACTGTTTACCCAAACCATGCCGGCTTCGAGCGCATCGGATACGCGAAGGGCGCGCGAAAGATCGCGCGTCCAGACATAGCCGGCGAGCCCATATTGCACATCGTTCGCCTTGGCGATGGCGTCGGCCTCATCGTTGAACGCCATGGCGGTCAGCACAGGACCAAAGATTTCTTCCTGGGCAATCCGCATGGCTGGGCTGGCGTCCGCAAATAGCGTCGGCTGGAAGAAGAATCCTTGGGTGTCATCCACCGGTGCCCCGCCAGCGGCAATACGCGCGCCGTCGGCGCGCGCGATGTCCATGTAGCTGCAAACCTTGCTGAAATGGCGCGGGTGGATCAACGGGCCGACCTCGGTGTTGTAATCAAACGGATCGCCGATCTTGAGCTTCTTCACCCGTTCCACCGCGCGTGCGACGAACTCGTCATAAATGCTTGCCTGGACAATCAGGCGCGAGGATGAGGTGCAGCGCTGACCGTTGAGCGAATAGATCATGAAGATCGCCGCATCGAGCGCGGTGTCCAGATCGGCATCGTCAAACACGATCACCGGGTTCTTGCCGCCCAGTTCGAAATGGACGCGCTTCAGTGTCGCGGCGCCCTGACGCATGATCGCGCTGCCCGTCGAGGATTCGCCGACAAACGCGACCGCCTTGATGTCCGGATGCTCTGTCAGCCGCTTGCCGGTGGTCTCCCCAAGGCCGTTGACCGAATTGAACACGCCAACGGGCAGGCCTGCTTCGTGGGCGATCTCGACCAGCAGCCTAGCCGAATAAGGAGACCATTCCGCAGGTTTATGGACCACCGTGCAGCCTGCTGCGAGGGCAGGGGCGATCTTCCACGTCGAAAGCATGAAGGGCGTGTTCCAAGGCGTGATCACGCCAACCGGTCCGATTGCACGGCGGGTAGTGTAGTTGAGATGCTCGGCGCTGGGCAGCGCCTGGCCATCAGCGGCTCCCGGCGCGCGATCCGCGAAGAAACGGAAATTCTCCGCGCCGCGGATGGCTGCCTTGGACATGAAGCGCCAGCATTGGCCTGCGTCGAGACATTCGACCGCGGCAATCTTTTCCGCATTTGCGGTGATCAGGTCGGCCACGCGATTGAGAATCTTTTTCCGCTCTTCCGGTGGTGTCGACACCCAGATCGGAAAGGCCGCCTTGGCGGCCGCGACGGCTTCGTTCAATTGTTTCTCGCTGGCATCGCCGCATTGACCGAGCACCTGGCCGGTGCCGGGTTCGAGCACGTCGAAGCTGTCGCCCTCGACATCCACTGAGCGTCCGGCGATGAAATGACCGAGCGGGCGTTCTTGATAGGGTGCGATGGCGGAAAGAGCCAAATCGCGTTTGTCTGACATCATAATCTCCTCAGCCAGTTTGAGGCTGGTTCAGTCGTGAAGCACTTGGAGCGAGGCGAATTCCTCAAGTCCGTGTTGGCCGAACTCGACACCGAATCCGGAGGCCTTTACCCCACCGAATGGTGTGTCGGGCCGGATTGCTCCATGTTTGTTAACCCATGCGGTGCCGCATTCGAGCTGCAAGGCGAGATCACGGGCACGGGCCGTGTCGGATGACCAGATCGATCCTCCAAGGCCAACGTCCAGGCCGTTGGCTTGCGCGAGTGCATCGTCGACGCTTGTGTAGCGAATGATGGGAAGCGCCGGCCCAAATTGCTCGTCGTCCACCAGCGCCATGCCGCTTTCACAGTCCGCTACGAAAGTAACGGGATAGAAAAATCCCGACCCTTCCGACGGCACTCCCCCGCATAGCACACGCGCTCCGCCGCCGCGTGCCTCTTCAACCAGACGCGAGACCTTTTCGAACTGCATGTTGTTCTGAATAGGACCTAACATGCTGTCCTCCGCGAGGCCGTCGCCGGTTTTCACGCCTGCGGCAAACGCGACCAGCGCGTCGCAAACCTTCTGATAGATGTTGTCATGCACGTAGAGTCGTTTGAGCGCCGCGCAGGTTTGGCCGTTGTTGATCAAGGCCCCCCAGAACAGACCCTCGGCTATCGCAGCCGGGTCACAGTCCGGCAGGACGATCCCAGCGTCGTTTCCGCCTAGTTCCAGCGTAAGGCGCTTGAGCGTGGGCGCGGCGCTGGCCATTACCGCCTGGCCCGTGCGCGTGGAGCCGGTGAAACAGATCTTGGCGACATCCGCATGGGAAGTCAGCACCGGGCCAAGTCTATTGTTGCCGGCCACCAGGTTGAGCACTCCTGGTGGGAGCGCTTCCTGTAACAATTGCACGAGCCGGACACTGGACAAAGGTGTATAGGGCGAGGGCTTGAGAACCACCGTGTTGCCCGCGAGGAGGGCGGGCATGACGTGCCAAATCGCTATCATGATTGGCCAATTCCACGGGGTGATCGAAAGAACGACGCCCAGCGGCTTCCGATGGATGGCGATATGTGCCTGTTGATCGTCCTGAACAGTTTCCACCGGAAACGACAGCGAAGCGGTGTGGCGCGTCCATGCCGCGGCGCCGCCCAGCTCGAACCGCGACCCCATACCGTTCAATGGCTTGCCTTGTTCCAGTGTCAGCAGGCGCGCAAGCTCTTCGGCATGTGCCTCGATGATGTCGGCGCAGTGATTCACCGCCGCCGCTCGATCGGCGGGTTGGCGAGCGGCCCATGCCGGGAAGGCCGATTTGGCCGCAGCGACGGCGGCCAATGCATCGGCCTCGGTTGCGGCCCGAAGAATTCCCACAGATTGACCGTTCGCGGGATTGGTCACCTCGATATGATCAACGCCATCTCGCGAAGCGCCATCGATGACTGCTCCAGGAAGCTTCATGTTCCTTATCCCGATCTTGCTGGTGTCACTTATGGTTGCAGGAATAAATTATCATGATAAATGTTACAAGCGATATTGGCGCCGCCCGCGCAGTTTGCAGAACAAGCGGGCCAGCGCGAGGGAGTGGATGTCATGAGGAAGGCTTCATTACCGGTCGGCGTGCCGCGTGAAGGGCGAGCCTGGATGGCGCGTGCTGCGCGCGAAGTGATGAAGGCGTTGCGGCGGATAGCCCTCGCTGCGGCCTTGCTGGCGCCCCTTGCCGGTTGCGGCAATGTCGGATCGGAACGACCTTTGGCAGCGGGGAAGGAGGGGGAATGGGCTCGCCATGGTTTCGATCTCTCGGAAAGCCGGTTCAGCCCGCTCACTCAGATCGACACTCGCAATGTCGTCGGTCTCAAGCTCGCCTGGTTTTATGATCTCGACACGAATCGCGGGCAAGAAGCCACCCCAGTCATGGTCGATGGCAAGCTCTTCACGACATCGGCTTGGTCGAAAGTGCAGGCGTTCGATGCCGCGACCGGCAATCTCCTTTGGAGCTATGATCCCAAGGTGCCTGGCGCGGCGGGAGTCAAGGGTTGCTGCGACGTTGTCAACCGCGGGGTTGCGGTAGAAGGAGGCCGGGTCTTCCTTGGCACGTTCGATGGCCGGTTGGTTGCCTTGGATGAGAACACCGGAAAGGAATTGTGGTCGGTCGTCACCGTTGATCCAGGTCAAAGCTATACGATCACCGGCGCACCACGATTGGTGAAGGGCAAGGTGATCATCGGCAATGCGGGGTCAGAATATGGCGTGCGCGGCTATGTCAGCGCCTATGACATGGCCACCGGGAAGCTGGCTTGGCGCTTTTATACCGTTCCCGGCAAGACAGGAGAGAAGGACGGCGCGGCGTCAGACGATATTCTGCAGACGCTTGCCGGGCCGACCTGGAAGGGGAAGCCCGACAATGTCGGCGGCGGCGGTACGGTGTGGGATTCGATGGCCTACGATCCCGATTTGGATCTCCTATATATCGGCGTGGGTAATGGCTCCCCCTGGAACCAGTCGATCCGCTCGCCCGGTGGTGGGGACAACCTGTTCCTTGCCTCGATCGTCGCCGTTCGTCCGGAAACGGGCCAATATGTATGGCATTATCAAGAGACGCCCGGCGATCAGTGGGATTACACGGCCACCCAGCACATTATCCTCGCTGATCTGATAATGGGCGGCAAAACCCGCAAGGTTTTGATGCAGGCGCCCAAGAACGGGTTTTTCTATGTTTTGGACCGAACCAATGGGCAACTGATTTCCGCGACGCCATACGTCCAGCAAACCTGGACCACTGGCGTTGATCCGAAGACCGGACGACCAATCTTCAATCCCGAAGCTTATTACAACCGAACCGGGAAACCCTGGGTTTCGCTTCCTGGCTTCCTGGGAGCGCATAGCTGGCATCCGATGACCTACAGCCGCCAGACCGGGCTCGTCTATCTACCGGTCAACGAGATCGCCACGCCTTATATCAGCGACGATGACTTCAAGTGGAAACACGAAGCCGTCAATATCGGCCTCGATCTAGCCAAGGCGTCAATGCCGGCCGATCGATCGGTGGTTAACTCCGTTAAAGCGGGCCTCAAAGGCCGGATCGTGGCATGGGATCCGGTCAAACGCAAAGCGGCCTGGACGGTGGATTTGGGCGCACCGTGGAACGGCGGCATGCTGTCCACTGCAGGCGGTCTTTTGTTCCAAGGCACAGCAGCAGGCGAATTCAATGCCTATGATGCTCGCACGGGCAAAAAGCTGTGGTCGTTTCCGGCACAAAGCGGCATCGTGGCGCCGCCCATCACCTATGCGGTCGGCGGCAGGCAGTACGTGTCGGTAGTCGTCGGCTGGGGCGGGGTCTATCCGCTTCTGTTGGGCGAACTGGCGAAGAAGAGCAACGACCGTTCCAACAACAGCCGGGTGCTGACCTTTTCGCTCGACGGCAAGGCAAGTCTGCCCGAACAAGCACCGCTGGCGAGGGAATCCATTCCACCGCCCGCGCGATTTGGTACCCGCGAACAGATTGAGCATGGGCGCGTGCTTTATGCGCGCAGCTGCGGAGGGTGCCATGGGGACGGAGTGCGCTCGGGTGGCGTCCTGCCCGAGCTTCGCCGAAGCGCGTTGGCCGGCGACGCGGGCGCCTGGCGATCCGTCGTGATCGATGGCGTGTTGCAGGATCAGGGAATGGTCAGCTTCTCGCGCGATATGAGTGATGGCGATGCCGAGGCGATCCGCGCCTATGTTGTGGCTCGTGCGAATGAGCAATGAGATTGTTTCAATGGTGTCTCTCCTGCGAAAGTGCCATGTCCAGAGACAGCGTTTGGGGGGATGTTCATGATCTTACATGAGAATCGGTTTCTTTTGGCCGCTTCTATTCTGCTCGGCCTGGCCGCAACTCCGGTTGCAGCAAAAACCGATATGGCATTGCAAAAGACTTGGCAGGATGCGGAAAAGCGGGCCGATAATGTGGTCGGCAAGATGCGTCCGGACGAAAAGACCATCCTCACGATAGGCATCTTACCAGCGCCATTAGGGACAGATCCCATTCCGATCCCGGCAGATGCAATTCCGGCTGCCGGCTATGTCCCTGGAATTCCCCGTCTGAACGTTCCCGCCCTGCGGGAAACCGATGCGAGCCTGGGTGTGGCCTGGGCCGCCGGGCTGCGCAAGGACGGCGCCACGGCGCTGCCCTCCGGTCTTGCGATGGCGTCGAGCTGGGATCCGGAGCTGCTGCGCAAGGGCGGCGCGATGATCGGATCGGAAGCGCGCGCCAAGGGATTCAATGTACTGCTCGGGGGTGGCGCCAATCTGACACGCGATCCGCGCAACGGACGTACCTTCGAGTATCTTTCGGAGGATCCACTGCTTACCGGCGTACTGGTCGGAAATGCTATTTTGGGGATTCAATCGAACCACATCATATCCACGATTAAGCATCTGGCGCTCAATGGGCAGGAGACCGCGCGCCAATATATCGACGTGCATATTTCAGATGCCGCGGCGCGCGAGAGCGATCTGCTCGCCTTCCAAATTGGTATCGAGATCGGGCGGCCCGGCTCGATCATGTGCGCATATAATCGCGTGCTGGGCCATCAGGCGTGTTCTAGTGATTATCTGCTCAACAAGGTGCTCAAGCAGGGCTGGGGCTACAGGGGCTTCGTGATGTCCGATTGGGGTGCCGTTCCCGCGCTCGATGCGGCGCTCAACGGGCTCGATCAGCAGTCGGGCTCGCAACTTGACCCCGCGGCATTCTTTGGCAGGCCGTTGGCCGAAGCAGCCGCAAAAGATCCCTCCTATGCGGAGCGCGTCGATGACATGAACAGGCGCGTGCTGACCGCAATCTTCGCAAACCAGGTCGACAGATATCCGGCCGAACCCGGCGGCAAGATCGATTTTGCCCTGCATGGCGATGTTGCGGAGGAGGTCGCGAAACGCGGTATCGTTTTGCTGCGCAACAAAGGCGATATTCTGCCGCTGACGCGAACCGCACAGCGCATCCTCGTGGTCGGCGGAAATGCGAATATCGGCGTGCTTTCAGGTGCCGGCTCAAGCCAGGTCCATGCCGAGGGCGGCCCGGTCGGCGCGGTGTCAATGGTGCGCAATGACGCGCCATTCGCGAACTTCCTGGCGCAGCAATATCAGGGCAGCCCACCGCTTGATGCGATCAGAAAGGCGGCGCCCCAGGCCACCGTCACTTATCGCGACGGCGCCTATGTCAGCGAAGCGGTCGAACAGGCCAGGCGCGCCGACATCGTGATAGTCTTTGCTACAAGCTGGTCCTCCGAGGGCTTCGACCGTCCGGACCTGTCGCTCCCCAACGGCCAGGATGCGCTGATCGACGCGGTCTCCAAGGCAAACCCCAAGACGATCGTTGTCCTGCAAACCGGCAATCCGGTGGACATGCCGTGGCTCGAGCAGACTGCTGCCGTAGTTGAAGCCTGGTATCCGGGAGTTCGAGGCGCCGAGGCAATTGCATCGGTGTTGTTCGGCGACACCAATCCTTCCGGCCGCTTGCCGATTACGTTTCCGAAGAGCGTAAGCCAATTGCCGCGCCCTGTCATAGATGGCTTTAAAACGGTGGAGCCTGACTTCGTAGGCAAGCCACCCAGTAACGATGCGAAGTTGACGACCGACTACGATATCGAAGGGTCCGACGTCGGCTATCGCTGGTTTGCCCGCAAGGGCGAGATGCCGCTCTTCCCGTTCGGTCATGGCCTTTCGTACACGCGCTTCTCTTCTTCCGGCCTTAGGGTGAGCGGGCTCAAAGCCAGCTTCAAGCTTAAGAATGATGGTAAGCGTCAGGGGGCGACCGTCGGTCAGTTGTATCTCATCAGTCGTGACGGGCAGGCAAAGCGACGCCTTGTCGGCTTTCAGCGCGTTGAACTGTCGCCGGGAGAAAGCAAGATTGTTTCAATCACGATCGATCCGCGCATCCTAGCGGACTGGAACGGTAACGGCTGGACCCTACCGGGCGGCGGCTACAGCTTTGCTTTGGGCGAGAACGCTCTGGATCTCGGCAAGCCTGTGACCACGAACATCGCCACGCGCACATGGAAGGATTGATTGTTCCGATCCTCCCCAAATCCATGATTCAAGGAGATTGACTGTGGCATTGATGCCGAACGCGTCAGGAACTGCTGCGAGCGCCCGGCCCACCGGGAGCACAACAGGGATTCTCATCCTGGTATTCGCCGTATTCTTCCTGCTCGGCGGCGTCACCAACATCAATGATGTCCTGATTCCCAAGCTCAAGGGGCTTTTCCAGCTCAGCCACTTCCAGGCCAATCTCGTGCAGTTTGCCTTCTTCACCAGCTATGCCCTGTTCTCGATCCCGGCCGGTAAGCTGATGTCGAAGCTGGGATACATTCGAGGTTTCGTGGCCGGTTTCGCGATTATTTCGCTGGCCTCGTTGCTCTTCATTCCGGCGGCAAGCTCCGGCATCTACGCCTCATTTCTGGTAGCCCTGTTCATGATCGGCGGTGGTATCACCGTGTTGCAAGTCGCCATGAATCCCGTGGTGACGACGCTGGGGCCGGTCGAAACGTCTCATAGCCGACTTACGTTCGCGCAGCTTTTCAATTCCATCGGCGTTTTCCTGATGGTACGCGGCGGCGCCGAGATACTGCTGGGGGACTCTAAGAGTATCGATGCCGCCGCCGCCACGTCGGCGCAACTCGAAGCTTTTCGGATCGCTGAAGGTTCCGTGATCGGGAAGGCGTATCTGGGACTTGCCATAGTCATGGCGCTGATCGCGCTGTTCTTCTGGTTCTGGCGTTCGGCGCTGGACCGCGCCGAGGCCGAAGAGGTCAGGGTGGAGGGCACGTTCGGGCTCCTCAGGCATAATGCGCGCGTGCGTTTCGGGGCCATTTGCATCTTCACCTATGTCGGGGCCGAGGTTGCGATTGGCAGCAACATGATCGCCTATCTTCAGACGCCCGACGTAATGGCGCTCAGTGCGCTCGATGCCGGCCGCTTGCTCGCCTATTACTGGGGTGGGGCCATGGTCGGCCGGCTTGTCGGCGGCTTCGTGCTGCGCATGTTCCGGCCCGGCCGAGTGTTGACGACCTATGCCTGTGGAGCAATAGCGCTCATCCTTCTCTCGGCGGTTTCGACTGGCGCCGTATCCGGCTGGGCGTTGATCTGCGTGGGATTTTGCAACTCACTGATGTTCCCTACCATTTTCAGCCTTGGGACCGAGGGGCTCAAGGAAGAGGCTCCGCAGGCTTCGGGCATCATGTGCACGGCTATCGTCGGCGGTGCCTTGGTGCCGCCGCTGTTCGGACTTGTGACCGACCTGGCAGGCGACATTCGCGTTGCCCTGCTGGTACCGCTGCTATGCTACGCGATCGTCGCCTGCTTCGGCCTGTGGGCATGCCGCCAAGGCGCGGTGGCGAAAGCGAAGCAGTGCGCAGCGTAGCCTATCCCATCCTATCCTATCCTATCCTATCCTATCCACGCTCCGGAGAATTAGCCCGGATTTCTCACATAGGAGGTGCATCGAGGCGTCGACTGGGCTAAAAGTTCTTCTGCAACAAAGCCTTAAGAGCGGCAGAGGAGCGCCCCGATGCAAACAGAGTGTAGCGCAACCGGATATGAGTTTGCACGCGTAGAATCGCGTGCGGTGGCGGCGGCGTTCGACGGCGGGATGATCACCAGCGATGCGGGCGTGCTGCTGGCCGGTGGGGCAGACCGCGTGATCAAGCTGACCGAGCGGCTTGCAGCCTGCTTCGTCGACCATCGCTGCCAGGAGCTGGTCGAGCACAGCATCGCCACGCTGGTGGCGCAGCGGGTGTTCGGGATCGCGCTCGGCTACGAGGATCTGGTCGACCACGACCAGCTGCGCCACGATCCGGTGATGGCGACGCTGATCGGCAAGCTCGAGGCCAAGCGCGCGGGTTGCGCGCCGCTGGCCGGCAAGAGCACATTGAACCGGCTGGAGCTGTCGCGGCCGGAGCCGACGCGCTATCATCGGATCAGCCATGACGGGCAAGCGATCGAGGCGTTGTTCGTCGACCTGTTCCTGGACGCGCACAAGAAGGTGCCAAACCAGATCACCCTCGACCTCGATGCGACCGATGATCCGATCCACGGGGAGCAGGAGGGCCGCTTCTTCCACGGCTATTATGGCAACTACTGCTATCTGCCGCTCTACATCTTCTGCGGACGGCATCTGTTGGCGGCCACGCTGCGGCGCTCCAACATCGATGCCGCCGCCGGCGCCCGCGAAGAGGTCGAGCGGATCGTCGCCCACATCCGGCAACGCTGGCCCAAGGTCCGCATCCTGCTGCGCGCCGACAGCGGCTTCTGCCGCGAGGAGCTGATGAGCTGGTGCGAGGCCAACGGGGTCGATTATCTGTTCGGTCTCGCCAAAAACGCGCGGCTGGTCGCCGAGCTCGAACCGGAACTGGCATGGTCCGCCCAAGCCAGCGGCAAGACCGGCAGACCGGCTCGGCGCTTCCGGGACTTCGCCTGGCGCACGCGCAACAGCTGGAGCCGCCAGCGCCGCGTCATCGGCAAGGCCGAGGTGACCCGAGGCGACGCCAACCCCCGCTTCATCGTCACCTCGCTGACGCGTGCCGAGGCCAGGCCACGCCGTCTCTACGAGAAAATCTACTGCGCGCGCGGCGAGATGGAGAACCGGATCAAGGAATGCCAGCTCGATCTGTTCGCCGACCGCACCTCGGCCGCCACCATGCGCGCCAATCAGCTGCGCCTGTGGTTCGCTGCGATGGCCTATGTGCTGCTTGCCGCCCTGCGCCGTATCGCCCTGGCCCACACCCGCTTCGCCAACGCCACTTGCAACACGATCCGCCTCAAGCTGCTCAAGATCGGCGCGCTCGTCTCGATCAGCGTTCGCCGCGTGAAAATCGCCATGGCCTCCGCCTATCCATGGCAGGCCGAATGGGGGAGCGCCCACGCCTGCCTCTCCCAAGCCGCAGGTCGCTGACGAACCAGACAGCGCACAGTCCGGCATCCGCTAATCCGACCGCCCGCACCGCGGAACCCCGCCGCTCGCCCGCCTACCTCAAAATCCTCCTGTCCGTGCCGCTTCGTGACGCCCAAAACCAATACCTCATCCCCCCCGCCTTCCTCATTAATAACGAGCAGCCAAATCCGAACGATAAATGACAGGGTGAGAAATGCGGGTTAGGCCGAAAGACCCAGGCCCGCGCGAAGGGCGTCGATTTTTGCAGCAGCAAACTGCCTGGTCAGGCGGGATTGCGGCGCCAGCACATCGAACCCGTGGAAACCCCCGGGCACGACCAGAAGCTCGGCGGGCACGTTGGCGGCGATAAGGCGCTGGGCATAATCAACATCCTCGTCGAGGAAGAGATCGATCGAACCGACCCCGATGAATGCTGGCGGTAGGCCCTTTAGGTCGTTAAGGCGAGCGGGAACGGCGGCCGAAGGCACGTCGGGTCCGCCAGGTTCCATGCCCAGAAATGATCCCCATCCGAAGCGATTGCTCTGGGCGTTCCAGATCATCCGGCCCATGTGCGGCGGGATCTTTCGGGACGTCCCGGTGCGATCGTCAAGCATCGGATAGATCAGGCACTGGAAGGCGAGGGGGATCTCGCCCCGATCGCGCGCCGCGATCGCCAGCAGCGCCGCATGCCCCCCCCCGGCGCTCTCCCCGACTACCGCAATGCGCTCCCGGTCGGCGCCCAACTCGTGTGCATGGTCATGGAGCCATTTGAGACCGGCGTAATTATCTTCAACCGATCCTTTGTAGGTCGTTTCCGGAGCGAGCCGATAGTCGACGCTCACCGCCGGGCAGTCGAGGGCGAGACAAATGTCCTGCAGGTTCTGCGCCGCATCGCGGGCCGTGCCGAGAATGTACCCGCCGCCATGGGTATGCAGAAGGGCAGGGCGTTTGCTGCCGGGAGGTCTGGCATTGATCACATAGATCGTGACGTCCGGCTGCCCTTTCGCTCCCGGAATGACACGCTTTTGAACAGCCACCTTCAATGGAGCGCCTTCCGGCAACAATGGCCTGTTGCGCGCAATGGCAAGATTGTCGGCACCAAGGGAGGGATAGAACCGCGTAAGCAACTGAGCCGCCACCAGGCGCAGCTCCGGATTGACTGTGCCGAGGATGAAATCGGTGTCAGCATCGCTTGCAAGAGCAGGGGCCACGTGTAGGACAGGAGCCAGTGCGCCCAGAATGAAGGCCGTCCGGATTGCTTCGCGGCGCGTTGCCTGGCTGTGTGCGGTATTCGTCATCAATTCTCGCTCAGTCATGCCATTGCGGCCTTGCGCAGCCATCGCCGCATCGCCACACCCGGCCGATCCGAGGGGAGCGATATCTCGAAATACTCCTCCCGCGGTGTCGCGGAAACGAGTTTCTCCAGCGCCGTCAGTCCCTCGACATCTTCCATGAAGGCGGCGGTGAGCTGCTGATGCATGAAGTCGGTGATGTGAGGATCGTTGATTGCGAAATTGCGCGCGTGATGGATGAAATAGTGGGTGGTGGTCGCTGTTTCCGGTGTCGGCAGGTGAGCGGTGAGGATGCGCGTGTCGGGAGGCGAAGCTTCGTCAGCCAGCGCATGGAAATGGCCGGTGACGATATGCGCGGAGGGAGCGACGAACTCAGAGGTTGTCTTACGCACCGCATCGACGCCTGTGAGGTGAAGCGGTTCGGCCCAGACCGGAGGCAGGCGGGTCGGCTTGACGGTACGGATAAGACGGAAATTGCCCTTCTCGTCGTCAAGTTCGAGGTCATAGGGCGCGGCAGCGAAATCCGGCGTGCCGAACGTGCCGGCATGCAGGAACGACAGGTGCGTGAGATCCAGCAGATTCTCGTGCAGCGAGATGTAACTTGCGGGAAGATGATAATATTGGTTGCTGCCTGGCCAATCGGGACCGCCCAGCCAGTCACCGGCCGGCAGGTTTTCATCTGGTTCGCCATCGCCCATCCAGATCCAGACCAGCGGGCCCTGTTCGCGCAAGGGATAGGAACGCACGCCGATCCCGGTTGGGCAAGCGCCCTGCTGTGCCGGCACCTGAATGCACGTTCCTTGCTGATTGAAGCGCAGTCCATGATAGCCGCAAATGATGGTGTCGCCGTCCAGTCGGCTCTTGCTTAGCGGAAACGAGCGATGAATGCAGCGATCCGACAGGGCCACCGGAGCGCCGCCCTCTGTCCGGAAAAATGCGAGCGGCTTTCCCAGGAGCGTCCGGGCCAGGAGTTCTCGCTCAAACTCATGCGCGAAGCCGGCGACATACCAACAATCGAACACAAATGGAGTGTCCCGGTCAGCAAGACGCGCGCCAGCGCGACGGGAGGCTTCGATCAAACGCGGTTCGGTTGCCATGGTCCGATCCGAAATTTTTCCCAGCATAAACGAGATGCAGGCGGCCCGCCAGTGACGGGCCGCCTGTGTCCAATCAGAACTGCGCCCTGATACCGACGGTGAAGTAACGCCCGATGGCGTCATCGATATAGAGGCTTGGGAACCCGCCCCAGCCCGGCAGGGACTGGTTCGGGAAGGTGTAGCGCGGCGCAGATTTGTTGAACACATTCTGCACGTTGATGAACAACTCTGATTTCTTCGCGAATTCTGGACGGAAAGTCAGTGTCACATCGGTGTAGGCGACCGAGGGAACCTTGCCATCCGCGAAGACATCAGCGGGGTTGGCGCTGCGCCTGATGGAAGAACGCCAGCGCTCCACCAGATCGACAGAGAAGCGGCCGATCGTGTAATTGACGAAACCGGTGAAACGGTAACGCGGCAGGATCACAGCGCCCTGGGCGAAGCCGTTGACCGCGCCGGAAACTTCGAGCGGCTGAGTCCCAGGCAGCGATTGCGTCCGATAGACCGGCTGGTACGAGAACAAGCCGCGCATTGAGAGATCGCCCTTGCCTACGTCGGTGCCATAGTTGAGTTCGAAGTCGACGCCGCGAGTCTCCAGACTGGCCGCGTTGAGCGGTCGGGTGAAGTAGGCGGTCGGCGCATTTGCCGGCGAGGTGTCGGTGATCGGATTCGGTCGAACGATAAGATCGCAGAACGGCGAGGTTCCACCGCTGTCGATGCAAAGATGCTGCACCGTCGGGTCGGTCGGCGTGACTGCCGAGATCGCGTTGTCAATCTTGAACTGATAAAAGTCGATTGCCAGCGAGAAACGCGGGATGAAGCTTGGCTTGAATACCGCTCCTATGGTCAGCGCGTTGGAAATCTCCGGCTTGAGATTCGGGTTGGAACCCGTGGTCGCCGGGATGCTCGGATTGGCGTCGGTGTTGGTCAGGATATCATGAAAGCCCGAAGGGAACGTCTGGGCTGGTGCGAACAGATCGGTCAGCGTCGGCGCGCGGAAGTCGCGCGAGCGGGTCGCGCGCAACATCAGTCCGTCGACCGGTTCCCAGGTGAGGCCCAGCTTCCACGTATTAGCGGTGCCCACCGTATTATAGTGCGCGTAGCGATACGCCCCGTTGAAATCGAGAGACTTGGCGAAGGGGGCATCCTTCAGCAGCGGGACCAGTGCTTCGACGGCCACTTCGTAAACCGTCTGCGATTTCTTCGGAACGCTGGTGATGACATTGAAAACGTAGTCCGCCGGATTTGATCTGCCGACGGTCTCGAGCGTGGCCCGGCGGTATTCGCCGCTGAGCGCGACGTTGACCGGCCCTGCCCAGGTATCGAATGGAGAACCCGTGATAGAACCGGCAAGGTCGTCGAGCGTATTGGTCAGGCGGAAGTTTGTGTCATCGGTGACATAGTCGTGGGCCGCAGCCGATTCCGAAGCAGGGCCGAACGGATTGATCGGGACGCAGCCGGGGAAGGCGTTCGGCGTGGAGAGAGACGAACGGCAGACAATCTGGCCGCCGGAAACCACAGAATCGAGTGCTGCTCCCAGTTTGCTGACATTGATGTTGTCAACAAAGACCACGTTTTGCAGCGAGTCGGCGTGATTGAAGCTGATGTCGAAGTCGAAGCGGTCACCCAGCTTACCCTTGAAACCCGCCATCGCGGACCAGTTGCGCAACTTTGCAAGGTTCTGGGTGCCTGTGAAGTCTTGAGAGGACTTGACGAGAATGATGCCCGGCACGCCGTTGGCTTGCAGCGTCGCGCTGACGGACGGCGCAAGATAGGCGTTGCTCGATGGAACGAAGGTACCCAGGTAGGTAAAGGGAAATGCGGTGCCGATATTGCGCGATTCGCTATAGGTGCCCTGCGTGTAGAACTCGATATCCGGCGTCACATCATAGCTGAACTTCAGGAAGCCTTGCTTGGTGTTCAACGAAGCCGCAACCGAGGACTTACGGAAATAAAAGCCGTCACCGCCCGATTCATAACCGGGAGAACTGGTGGGCGCGCCGTGAACAAAAGGACGCAGGTTGCCACCCGTGGTGAAAACCTGGCCGGCATAGCCAGCGGGATCGGGTCCGAGGACGGCGGCAACAAGACCATCTGGCGAACCAATCACCCAGCGCACGTTTTTCGAAATCACGTAAGGATCGGCCGGGATTCCTCGTCCGGTCGTGAAGTAGGCGTTGCGAGTCTGATCACGCGCGTCGGTATTCAGCAAGCCCGGATTGTCGAAATATTCGAAGCTGCCGATCAAGTGTCCGCGGTCGCCCAGCAGCTTGGTGCCGAATGCCGCGCCCAGGCGGGTCTGGCGATAATCGCCATAGTTCGAAATACCGTTCGAGGCCTGGACCTTCACGCCCTCAAACTTGTTGTCGAGCACGAAGTTGACGACACCGGTGATGCCGTCCGAGCCGTAGACGGATGAAGCGCCGCCGGTCACCACATCGACGCGGTTGACCAGCATTTGCGGCAGTAAGTTGACGTCGGTAAGGCCATCGGCCGAGGTAGGCGGAACGCGCTTGCTGTCCAGCAGGATCAATGTGCGGCTCGCGCCAAAGTTACGCAGGTTGAGGTAGTTGCCGGCAAGGTTTGCGCTGGCAGGGGCGAAGGACAGACGCTGGCCGTTGACGCCGCTGAAGGTCGGCAGCTTGTTGAGCGCCTCGGGGATATTTGCGGGCGAGGCCGTCGCCAGTTGTTCGGTCGATACGACGGTCAGCGGCGTTGGAGAATCGTCGCCGTTCCGGATAACGCGAGAACCGGTCACGACGATCTCGCTTTCGGCCGCCGCCGTGTTCGTGGCGCTCTCCCCGGCGGGAGGCGCAGGCTGCGCGCAAATCGGCGCAATGGGTGCGGCGCTGGCCAGCAACGCGCTTAGATAGACTGCCTTGTTCATGAACCCCTCCTAATAAATTTTAAAAAATCTCAAAAAGAATCACTATATATTAATTATCATGATTATTATATCAAGTACTCATCGGATATAATGACTTCGACGTCAGCCATTTTTAGAACATGTTGCATTTCTGCATCAATTTTATCGTCGGTTATAACAATATCCACCTCATCCAGGCCACAAACTATCGCGCCAGATGAGGAACGGAATTTAGAACTGTCGATGAGAAGGATGACCGTTTCTGCGCGGTCGATGAGTCTTCGCTCGGCCGCGACCAGAATAACGTCTTGCTGCATCACGCCCTGTGGACCGACTGCGGCGGCGCCCATGAACAGCTTGGGAGCGTGAAAGCGTGGCATCGAATCCTCGCCGGCCGGGGCCAGGATGATATTTTGCTCTCTAAAAACCGTGCCCGAGGGGACGAGAATGCGCGTGCTGGCCTGAGGCAGAAGCGCGGTCACGATGTGCAGCGAGTTGGTGAGGACCTGCAGGCCGAGGCCATCGAGATGCGGGCACATCTGCAGGGTGGTCGTGCCGCCGTCCACCATGATACCCTCTCCTGGGTCACACAGCGACGCGGCCATTCGGCCGATCGCTTTTTTTGCGGCCAGATTCTGCGTGATCGACTGATCGAAGGGCGTTCCAAGGAGATGCAGCGAACTGGCATCGGCGCGATCATGCTGCACGAGCTTTGCGCCGCCGCGCACGCGTAGGATTCGCTTCGACTCCTCCAGTCGAGTCAGGTCGCGACGGATTGTGGCGGGCGAAGCGTCCATGTGCGCTTCGAGATCGCGATAGCTGACGAAGCCCGTTGCCTGCATGGCCTCCAGGATCAGGCGTTCGCGCTCCTCCGCGTGCATGGGTTTCATGAAACCTCCACCGATACTTGGTCGCCTGCCTCGCTTCGTTCAGCTTCGAGCTGTTCGAGAGACTTGCCTTCGTTGCGCGGCGCCCAGAGCGTCCCGATTATCCCGCTGACGGTAAGAAAGCCGGTCAGTATCCAGGCGAGGTTGGTAAAGCCCGTCGCGTTGAGCATCGGCACAAAGAAACTGAAGACGCCAAGCGCGATACGAACGATCGCAAAACAGAGGCCCTGCGCCGTCGCGCGTAGGGCGGTTGGGAACTGCTCTGCGCTCCAGAGCTGAAAGAAGCTTTGTGCGCCGAAACCGCCGCCAAACTGAAGTAGGAACACGTAGAGCAACGCGATCGGTATCGTGAGCGGGAACACAGCGAGGAGGGCCATGCCGGCGATCTGGATTCCTGCTGAAGCGATGAACAGCGCCCGCTGGTTCACCCTGTCGGACAGCCTCATGAAGACGAAATAAATCGACACCATGCCAATGAAGAAAGAGAGCGCCTGAATTGCGACGCTTTGCGCCTGGGTTGCGGCGCCGACTGTGCGCAGGATGTAAGGGAAAAAGAACCCGTTAGTGCCCGCCCATAGGTTCCAGAACCCGTACATGCCGACGAGACCGAGGATCGAAGCGAGATACTTGCCCTTCAGCAAGGAGGATACCGGTGGCCGCGGTGCCTGGGACTTCCGCGCTTCTTCCCAGCGCTTCGACTCCCGCATTCTGCTGCGGAGAAAGGTCAGGCAAATCGCGATCACCACGAGGTGAGCGAAGACGATGCGCGCTCCGAGTTCGCCCAGATCCGTTAGCGCGAGGCTCATCAGCAGGACCACGACCGGACCAAGGTACCAGAGCACCTGCGCCACGCCTGAATGCCTGCCGCGCGCGTCGTCCGGCGCTTGCTCCGCGATCAGGGACCAGCTTGCCGGAATATCCGCGCCGACCGCGAGACCGGTGATGAGGAATCCCGTCACGATCATCCACGGCGCGACCGCGAAGACCAGCATGGACATGCCGATCGCATAGACCAGCATATCCCACTGGTAGATCTTCTTGCGGCCCAGCCTGTCGCAGAGCCAACCGCCGATCAGTGCGCCTATGCCCGCGCCGATGGCATTGGGCCCAAGGGCTGCGATCAGGCCGACCAAGCCGTTGGAGAGATGGTAGCTTTCCTGCCACAGCGCCAGCGCGGCGGAGCCCGCGACGATCGATCCGGCGTCGATATAATTGGCAAGACCCGCCAGGATCGTGTCGCGCCAGGTATTATGCCCGCCGCTATCCATCATCTCCATGTTTCCCGAGACTGTCACGCGGCCTCCTTCAGGACCGCCTCGTGCCATTTGGCGCGATAGGCCGTAAGATTGCCCTCAAGCGGTTCGACGCGGCTCAAGCCCTCGCTCGCGCTCCACGCGGGGTCGATGAGCCGGAGGGCTCCAAAGGAGACATCGTTATGGGCGTTGGCGACAAAGATTTGGGTATCCCGCCGCAACGCCGCGAGCGCGCGCACGAATACGTCCGCCTCGGCGAAGCGGCCTTCGACCAGCAGGCGTTCTTTCGAGCCAATGAGATCGAGCGAAGTGTCGGCAACGAGCGCGGCGTAGAGGCAGATCGCGGCGCGGCGCGCATGCCAGGCCGTGGTCCAGTCGGCCGGGGGATTTAGCCAGATGGCTTCGTCGGTCGGGAAGGGGCCACAGCCGGGTGCCAAAGTGGGCAGCATCATCGTGCCGCGCTCCAGTAGCGCGGGCACCGCCTGCAGCAATTTGGGCTGGTCGGGCTTGATGTCTACGCGGCGGGTGTCGATCTGGATAACGGTCTCGATCTCGCGCCCGCCCATGAAGCGGGCGGAAGGCACCGGCCGACCATAAACGTCGACATTCACGAGGGTATCGCGAGTCTCGGGCAGGGTGGAGATCGGAACCGTCTCCGTGGGCAGACGCATCGCAATGAACCAGGTACCGGTCGAGAGGATGGTCGCTTCCTTTTCAGCGATCTCCGCAAAGCCCCGCGCAGCGAGCAGCGCTGCGTTGGAATCGTGAAGCCCCGCGAGGATCTGTGTGGTGGCTGGCAGGCCGGTATGCGCCGCAAGCTCGGGCCGGAGCGGCCCGACCGCGTCGCTCGCGTTGACGATGGGAGCGAAACGACTGGTCCAGCCAAGGCGTTCGGCCATATCGGAAAAGCGTGCTTTATCGGGGTACCAAAGGTCGGCGTGACACCCCAGGCTGGTGACTTCACTCACCGCCTCGCCGGACAGATACCATGCCCAATATTGCGCCCAGGGAACGAGCGTCGCATCCGCCATCTCGGCCGGATGTGTTTGTTCGCACCAGTAGATCTGAGCGCCGAGGTTGAGTCCATCAGGAAGGAGAGGGGAGCCGGTGAGCGCAAATGGATCACGCTCGCGCCGATACGCCGCCAATATGTCCGGTGGAATAGGTTGCTCATAATCTGGCGGCGAGAACAGGGGGCCGTTCTTGCCTAAGGCGACAAATGCTGCCCCGTGCGCAACAGGTACGATCGCTTCCACCGATTGGCCGCGATATTTTGCCAGCGCTTCCGTCAGCCAGCGTCCGATCCCGTCGATATCCAGGCGCAGAACTCCGTCGGTTATGCACGCTTCATTGGGTCTGGTCTGGCGATCGAGCAGCCGATTCCCATCATCCCAGAGTGTCACCTTGCTGAGAGTCTTGCCTATATCGACGACGATGTATGTCCGTTCGCCCAAGTCCGCTCCTAATCGATCTATTGCAATCAATATCAATCCTGATTGATCATTTCCAGTAAAAATGTTATCAGGATAAACGATTGGCTGGATCGTCCGGAAAGGACACGAAGATTCACGCCGAGAAGTCAGGGAATGCAATGAACCTCCAAACCGAAATTTCCGCCGCAGCCACGCCCTTCGCCGTTCCAATCAGCCGCTGGGACGATGCGGTGGCGAGCGGGTTCTCCCCTGCAGAGTTACTGCTTTACCGTTCAAACCTGCTCGGCGCAGACCTGACGGTCACGAACTTCGGTGGCGGCAATACCTCGGCGAAGCTGATGGAAATCGATCCCCTCACAGGCCGGCGCGTGGAAATACTGTGGGTTAAGGGATCAGGCGGCGATATCGGCTCGATGGGGCTGGATGGCTTCGCCACGCTTTATCAGGATAAACTGCTCGCTCTCGAGAAGCATTATGGAGGGCCAGAGGACGACGACAAGATGGTCGGCTACCTCCCCCATTGCACATTCAATTTGAATGCGCGCGCTGCATCAATCGATACCCCGCTACACTCGCTACTTCCCTTTGCACATATCGATCACGTCCATCCCGATGCGATCATCGCATTAGCGGCCTCTTCGGGAGGCGAGCAGGCTACGAGGGAAATCTGGGGCGATCGGATCGGGTGGCTGCCATGGAAGCGTCCGGGCTACACGCTCGGCGTGATGCTTCACGAATATGTTAAGGCCAATCCGCGCGTAGAAGGCGTAATGCTGGCTGGTCATGGGATCATCTGCTGGGCACAGAGTTCCCAGGCATGTTACGAGCACACTATTGCTCTCATCGCGGACGCAGCGATCTATCTTAATTCCAGGCTTGCGGGAAAGCCGGCCTTTGGTGGTGCGGCAATTGCCGTGTCCTCCGAGCGTAGTGCTGTTGCATCCGACCTCATGCCCCGCCTGCGCGGCTTGATGACAGGAACACGGCGTAAGGTTGGCCATTTTTCAGACGATGCCGAAACGCTGGAATTCGTGAATTCGGCAAATTTCGAGCAGCTTGCCGCACTCGGTACGTCATGCCCCGATCATTTTCTGCGTACCAAGATCGCACCACTCACTCTTGATCCCGCCAAACTTTGCGAAGATTCTTATCTCGCCGGGAAATTGGCCGCATACCGTGATCTGTACACCGAATACTATCAGCGCTGCCGGAGAGCGAACTCGCCTGCGATGCGCGATCCGAATCCGGTGGTCGTGCTCGTGCCTGGGGTCGGACGCATCACGTTCGCCACGGACAAAACCACGGCGCGCCTAGCCGGCGAGTTTTATGGCAATGCCATCGACGTGATGCGCGGTGCCGAGGCGATTGGTGACTATATGGCGCTTGACGAGCAGGAAGCGTTCGACATCGAATATTGGTTGCTCGAGGAAGCTAAGTTGCAGCGGATGCCGGCTCCGAAGCCGTTGGTGGGGCGCGTCGCGCTGGTAACCGGTGGTGCCGGCGGAATCGGCGCCGCTAGCGCCGCTCGACTCATAGTGGAAGGGGCTTGCGTCATGCTCGCCGACCGTGACGAAAGCGCGGTCGCGGAAGTCCGTGATGGCTTTGCGAAGCAATTCGGCCATGATGTCGTGCGCTCGGTCGTATGCGATGTGACGGTCGAAGAGCAAGTTGACGTAGCATTCTCCGCCTGTGCGCGCGAGTTCGGGGGACTTGATATTCTCGTCGCCAATGCTGGAATTGCCTCGTCGGCACCGATCGAGGAAACTACGACCGATTTATGGAATCGCAACCATGACGTGCTCGCACAAGGCTATTTCCTGACCAGCCGTGCCGCCTGGCCATTGCTCAAGCGGATGAAGGATCAGGGTGGTTCAAGTGTCGTCTTCATAGGTTCGAAGAACGCCGTTGCCGCCGCCACAAACGCCAGCGCCTATGCATCCGCCAAGGCTGCGGCGAACCATCTTGCCCGCTGTCTTGCGCTGGAAGGAGCACCGTATGGCATTCGCGTCAATGTCGTGAATCCCGACGCGGTCATCAGGGGCAGCCGCATCTGGGATGGCGACTGGCGCAAGGAACGCGCGGGCGCTTACGGCATCGACTCCGGTGCCGAACTGGAGGAGCATTATCGCAACCGCTCGATGCTCAAGCGCGATGTATTGCCGTCCGATATCGCCGAGGCTGTCTATTTTTTTGCCAGCGATATGTCCGCCAAGTCGACCGGGAACATGATCAATGTCGATGCGGGCAATGCTCAGGCCTTCGTCCGCTGAGGAGATGAAATCGAGGTGAAGATGAAGAGCCTGTTTGAATTGAGTCTTGCGTTGATCCTGGCCGTTGCTCCCGCGACCGTTCTGGCACAATCGGCGGATTCCGTGCCCATCGCAGGATCGGTTCATGCGCCGCCGGGTGCCAAGGCGATCCCGCTCTACGGCAAGGCGACGCCGGGGAATCCGACAGACGAGATCGAGAGTCGGTTCATGGGGCGGGAGACCATCCTTCGCAACATCACTTATCCTACGCTCACCCCCGTGCTCCCCGATCCAAAAAAGGCCACCGGCAGCGCGGTGATCGTCGCGCCCGGCGGCGGCTTCATGTTTCTCGCCATGCAAAACGAAGGATGGCGGGTCGCGCAAACACTGGCTGATCGGGGTATCGCGGCTTTTGTCCTCAAGTACCGGCTAAATCCTACTCCAAGAAACGATGATGCATTCATGGCATCCGTGGTTGCGAAGATGGGCGAAGTGTCCAGGAACAACGGCAGAGCTTCGCAAATCAGCGACCCGTGGGCAACCGAGGACGCGCTGGCGGCTCTCAAGCTGGTGCGGGAGCACGCGGTCGAGTGGCGTGTCGATCCGCGGCGTGTGGGCGTGATCGGCTTTTCAGCAGGCGCGATAACAGCGATGAACACGGTCCTTGAAGCGAACTCCGATGCCGCCAGGAAGACACAGGGGCCGGATTTCATCGGCTATATCTACGGACCGATGGGAAAGGTCGATGTTCCCAAGGACGCACCCCCTATGTTTGCGGCCCTTGCCATGGACGATCCCCTATTTGGTGACGGAGATTGGTCAGTGGCATCGGCCTGGCATGCCGCCAACCGGCCGGTCGAACTCCATGTCTATCAGGCGGGTAGCCATGGTTTCGGTCTGGGGCGACCCGGCACCACGACGACGATGATGATAGACGAATTTGTCGCATGGTTGGACATGCAGGGATTCCTCAACGCGAAGGCACGACCATGAACTTGCCGATCTCGGTCGAGCTTATCGCGGAAGCAAACGCAGGCGCGATTGCTGCTCTCGATGACGAATATGCCGCACTCGGGCGGAAGCTGGAACGTATCGGCATCGCCATCGACGCGATCAAGGACAAGGTGGCCGATTTTTCGGTCGCGGTGCCGACATGGGGCGCTGGGCGGGGAGGCACGCGCTTCGCCAAATTCCCCATACCCGGCGAGCCGACCGACATCCACGAGAAGCTCGAGGATTGCGCGGTCGTCAACCAATTGTCCCGGATCACGCCGCGTGTTTCGCCGCACTTTCCTTGGGATAAGGTCGGCGATTACAAGGCCTTGCGCGAGGAGGCTGCTGGCTTGGGGCTGGGGTTCGACGCCGTGAATTCAAATACTTTCCAGGACCAGCCAGGGCAGGCCCAGACCTATGCCACCGGCTCGCTGTCCTCGACCATCGCCGCGACGCGGCAGCAGGCGGTGGAGCACAATATCGAGTGCATCGAAATCGGCCAGCAGCTCGGCTCGAAGAATCTCACGGTCTGGGTGGGCGATGGCACCAATTTTCCCGGTCAGCAGGATCTGGGACGTAGCTTCGATCGCTATTTGGAGGCCGCGAGCCAGATCTACGCCGCGCTGCCCGATGATTGGCGCATGCTGCTGGAGCACAAGATGTTCGAGCCTGCCTTCTATTCGACCGTCATCAGCGACTGGGGCTCGTCGATTCTTGCCGCGCAGGAACTTGGTCCGAAGGCAAAATGCCTGATCGATCTCGGCCACCACGCGCCCAATACGAATATCGAGCAGATCGTGGCTCGATTGCATCGCTTCGGCAAGCTCGGGGGCTTCCACTTCAACGATAGCAAATATGGCGACGATGACCTCGACTCGGGTTCTATAAATCCTCACCAATTATTCCTGGTGTTTAATGAACTGGTCGAGGCCGAACGCGAGCCGCGAGGCGGGTTCGATCCCAGCTATCTGATTGATCAGTCGCACAACGTGACCGATCCGATCGAATCGATGCTCTCCTCGGCGGAAACGATCGGCGGATGCTTCGTCAAAGCATTGCTCGTTGACCGCGAGGCGCTGCACCTCGCGCAGGAAGCAAACGACACGATGATGGCATATCAGGCGCTACGCCGTGCCTATAATGTTGACGTATCCCCGATACTCGCCAAGGCGCGCGTTGAAGCAGACGGGGCGATCGACATGCTGGGCGTTTATCGCGAGACCAGGTGGCGTGAGCGAAAGGCGCAGGAACGGAAGGCCGTGGGGCTGGGCGCGGGCATTGTCTGATTGTCTGTTGAGTTGGCTGGCGACCGTGGAGCAGCCTGCAATATAGGCGCGCTGACCGTTTCGGTTCTTTTTGCCTCAATGACACCATTATTCCATAGCCTGAAAAAAGAGAAAGGGTCGCGACCCAGACAGCGGCGGGCATAGGTCGTCGCCGGCCGATTCGAAGATTTGGCTGAAAAAGATGTATGTGAAGAGTTCGAACGAGTCGCGCGGGGGAGCGGTGACCAAGAGGAGCGCTACGATCACGGCGTGGTCGGATTTCAGCGAAGCCAGGCTGTGCCATTTGCGGCAGAGCCTTATGGCTTTTTTCCGTCGCGGGGGAAGCACCGCCAGCGAAGCTGAAGATCTCGTCCAGGACGTTTTCGTGAGACTGGCGAAACCAGCTTCGATCCTGGAGCAACGTCACGACAGCTATGTATTTACTATCGCAAGGAATTTGCAGCGGGATAGTCAGAGACGCATGTATGTACGGCACAAATGTGGAAGCGCCGTCGATCAGGATATTTATCCCCTCGTACACAATGGAAGTGATGCGCTCGATCCCGAGCGCGTTCTTATAAGCAAGGAAGAAGCAGATCGATTGATGGAAGGCCTTGCCGAGCTTCCCAGCCGCACGCGCGAGATATTTCTTCTCTATCGAATGGAAGGGAAAGCTCAGCGCGACATCGCCGCTCAGTTGGGACTTTCGGTCAGTGCCGTCGAAAAGAATGTCGCCAAGGCGATGTTGCATCTGTTGCGAAGGGTAGGCTGGGAAAAATGAGCCGATCGTCCGAGCAACTTGAAGACGCCGAACGGGAGGAGGGCGCTGTCCTATTCCTCCGTGCCCGCGAAACGAAACGTTCAGGAGATTTGCGGGCGCTCCAAAGCTGGACAAGCGCCAAGGTTGAACGCCAAGACCTGATCGAAGGTTTGGAACGCGTGTGGGGCGGGATCGGCCTGCTCAGCGATGATCCCCGAATGGTTGAATGGCGCATAGACGCGGCGGCAGCCGAAAATCCATCGCCAGCCCACGCTCGCGCGTTCGTCTATTTCGCGCTTGCCGCTAGCCTCGTGCTCGCGGTGCTGATCGGTTCGGCGGCGCTGCTTCATGCCCCTTGGAAATCAAGTGACCGGCAACAGTTCGCGACGTCTGTCGGCCAGCGCGAACGGCTTACGCTTTCCGACGGATCGGTGATCCTGCTTGATGCGAACTCGCAGCTTGCGGTCGACTACACCGCTGGCGAGCGCATCGTCAGATTGGTCAGAGGTCAGGCGCGCTTTCGTGTCGCGCATGATCGGAATCGTCCATTCCATGTCGAGGCTGGCGCCGAAGACGTTCGGGCTCTCGGAACGGATTTCAACGTCGACATGGGCGAACGAAGACGTTCGGTCAGTCTGATTGACGGAAGCGTGCTCGTTTCACATATCGAAGAGCGCCCTGCGCTTTTTGGCTGGCGTCGTGCCCCGATAAAGCGGCCTATCATCACGCTGAAGCCAGGCCAGCAATTGGATTATGATGGCGAGGGGCATCTGCGACTGCGTCATTTCAATGCGGATATCATCAACGCCTGGCAAAGCGGGCGCATCATATTCGAAGATTTGCCGCTTGCTGATGCGGTTGCGATCGTGAATCGCCATTCGCGCCGGCCGGTGATGCTCGACCCTCGTTTGCCGCCCAGCAGATTGACTGGCGTGTTCAATGCTGGGGATGGCTTGGCTTTTGCTCGGGCAGCCGTGACTTATCTGCCCGGTGCGCGCCTCGATATTTCCGAGCGCCAGATCGCCATCCGTAGGACCGGAAATTTTTCCGCCACGGAAGTGAGGGAGGAGGCGCGAGCCGCGTTCTAGAGGACAGGAGGGCGGATTAGACCCTCTCAACCTTGGGAGAGACAGATGCGGCATAATCCGTTTCCAGCGCTTGCGAGTTTGGTGGCCATCAGCAGCGTGATGGCTGTGAGTCCTGCAACCGCTCAGGCTCAGCAGATCAATTTCTCGATCCAGCCGATGCCACTGGGCGATGCTCTGAAATTATATGCGATTCAGTCCGGCGATCAGATACTTATGCCGGCAAATCTCGGCGCTTCGGTTCGTAGCGCAGGTGCCGTGGGCCGCCTGCGCCGCGAGGAGGCATTGCAACATATTTTGAAGGGAACGGGATTCGAGGCCGTAAGGTCTGATCAGGGTGTCATTTCCTTTCGCAAATCCGCAGGCGCCCGGCCAGCCGCCGCGTCGGAGTCCCCGGCCACATCGGCCACCGTTTTGGAAGAAGGGACGGGCAAGGGATTAGGCGACATAGTCGTGACTGCGCAAAAGCGTTCGGAAAGTCTGCAAAGATCGCCAGCCGCGATCACCGCGATCGAAGGATCTGCGATCGCCGCGCGGGGCATAGCCGATCTCCGCTCAATAGGCAGCTCGATCCCCTCGGCCAGATTCAATGTCGAAAACAACCTTGCGCAGGTATATATCCGCGGCGTCGGGGACGGTCTGGACAATCCATATATTGCGGAGGCCGTCGGCATGCAGATCGACGGGGTCTATATTCCGCGCTGGGCAACGGGATCCGGCCTGTTTGATGTGGATCGCCTGGAGGTACTGCCCGGACCCCAGGGAACGCTCTACGGTCGCGCGGCTATTGGTGGCGTGGTGAATATTACCACGCGGCGACCGACACAGGATTTCGAGGTTTCGACTTCTGCCGAAGGCGGGAATTACGGAACCGCGCATATTTTTGGCGCCGTGAATGTGCCAGTAAACGATCAGGTGAGCATGCGCGCGGCAGCGGACTATAACTATCACGATGGCTACAACAGTAATGGAACGGACAGCCGAAACAGTTTCGGTGGAAGGTTGTCGCTGCTCGGAAAACCGAATGACGATATAACTATCTACCTGTGGGGAGTATATTATGAAAATAAGAGTAGACTCTCTCCATTATTTTATGTTCCAGGGGTAGGAAATCCGAGAAATCTACCAGAGTTCGATTCCAATCAGGTATTTTTCTATCCGCCAAATGGCTATCCAAATGCGTTGACATATAATCGCTTCAAATCCTACCGGTTTGGCGGTCAAATTGATCTCAATCTGGGCGCGATAACGGTCAGTTACATTCCGGGATATGTCTGGAACCGGGAACATTCGTTGCGCACCATTAATGGATTTCCGCAACGGACGAATATCGGTGGAACGCAATACAGTAATGAATTTCGATTCTCAAATACCGACAAAGGCCAGCTCAATTGGCTGATTGGACTTTATCAGTTTCATAATTCAGATCCATATTATTGGACCTTTGGAAGGGTGGTGCTGCCGTTTGGGAGCTTTCCCGCAGAATCGGGGCCTTGGCTTGCTGGAAATGATTTCACCAGCAAGGATACGCAATATGCGGCCTATGGTCAGGCAAGCTACTCCCTGAGCGATGCCGTGCGGCTGACAGTTGGCGGCCGCTATTCCTGGGAAAGGCTAAAAACGACTGATGCCAAAGCCTTTTTTCCGATCCTCCCAAACTTCGACCAGGGTACGCTGACATTCAACTACTCGGACAGTTGGAGTCATTTTGACTGGAAGCTGGGCGTTGAAGCGGACGCTGGCCCGCAATCGCTGCTCTATGCCAATGTGCAGACTGGCTTCAATCCGGGTACATTTGGTGCCGATCCAGCGAGTGCGGCGCAGCGCCTGAAGGGGCAAAAGATGCTTGGCTTCACCGTGGGATCGAAGAACCGCTTTGCGAACGACAAGCTCCAGGCAAATCTCGAGCTATTCTATTATCGATATACGGATCAGCTTATCAACGCTTTCAACGCGGCTACCGGCGGCTTTCTCGTTTATAATGCTCCACGAAGCAGAATGTACGGCGCTCAATTGGATACGGCCTATGCCTTTTCGTCGCAAACCCGAATCAACTTCAGTGCATCATATCTCAATGCTAGAATTTCAAAGTTCAATAACGGAACAGTGAATCTTTCGGGTTTTACCTTGCCCTTCTCTCCTAAATTAACGCTGATTGGCGGATTCGAGCACTCAATACCGCTGAATTCGGGCGCCTCCATTAAATTTCGGGCTGATGTCGCGTATAATAGTGGATACTGGGCCGTTTTCGATCATACGCCGGATCTTCGTCAGGACTCCTATACCAAAACGGATTTGAGCCTGACCTATTATTCGCCTGACGAGAAGTTTGACATCGGGGTATGGGCTAGAAACGTGGAAGACAGTGAGATCATTGCGGCCGCCGCTGGGAATGGCCGACCACACCCATTTGGAGGCTCGGCATATTTGGATGCGCCGCGTACATATGGCGTTCGGGTCAATGTCGACTTCTAGCAATAAACGAGGCATTGCATTGGACGGATAAAAGTGAGGTGGCTGCTGTTTTCGCTTCTCGGCGGCCGCCGAATTGCATTTACAGGCTTTTAGGAGGGTTTGATGGGGCGCTTGGCGAATAAAGTGGTGTTCATCACGGGGACGGCCGGCGGGCAGGGCCGGGTCGCAGCGCAGTTGTTTGCGCGTGAAGGCGCGCACATCGTGGGCTGCGACGTCAAGGAGGCGGAGGCCGCGGAAACCGCGGCGATGGTTCGCGATGCCGGCGGTAAGATGGACTCGTTCGTCGTGGACCTGACCGATCTGGCTTCGGCGACGCAATGGATCGAGAACGGCCTCTCCCGGGCGGGCCGCATCGACATTCTCTACAACAACGCTGGCAACCCAAGGATGGAGTTCATAGGAGAGCAGAGCCAGGAGAATTGGTCCTTCACCATCCGGGGCGAGCTCGACATCATCTTCAACACCGTAAGGCCTGCCTGGGGACATTTTGTCGAGCACGGCGGGGGGGTGATCATCAACACGGCTTCCGTTACCGGCCACCGCGGTTGTGGCGGGATCGGACAGAGCGCGCATGCCGCGGCCAAGGGAGGTGTGATCGCCCTCACCAAACAACTCGCGGCCGAAGGTGCGGCGGTTGGCATTCGCGTCAACTCGATCTCGCCCGGCGGAATTATCACTCCCGCTCTTGGCGTTCTGTCGGAGGAGCAGCTTGCCGGCATCCACCGCATGCACCCGATCGGGCGGGCGGGAAGGCCCGAGGACATCGCTTATTGTGCTCTCTATCTAGCGTCGGATGAAGCCGCATGGGTCACCGGTTCCGATTTCGTCATCGACGGCGGCATAAGTTCGATCATCCCAATGGGGTGATTTTCAATTTTTTCGAACTGCTGCTCACTCTTACACCGATCAGAGGAACTATAGGATGACGAAGATAATCACGCTGGTGAAGTCCTCGGGAGCGACGGGAGAGGAGTTCCGCAAATATTGGCGCGAAAGCTATCTTCCGTCAATTCTGGCCGTTCCTGAAACGCGGAATAAACTCGTTCGCATGGTCCACAATTATGTGTTGCCGTCCAGCATGCGTTCCGATGAGGGAGCCGCTCCAGGGCAATGGGCCGGCGTATCGGAGATGTGGTACTACGATCAACCGAGCGCGGAGGGCTTCCTGACGAGCGCGGCAGTGAAGGATGCGATCGCGGCCCATGGGCAGACCTTTTCTGAGGTCGTTCACCTTCACGTCCAGGAGATCATGGGATGGGAGCGTGGAGTTCGCGATTTCGCGCTCAAGGTGATGGCCTTCTTCGTGCCACGCGAGGGAATGTCTCGCGCCGATGCCCTGCACTATTGGAACTATGAGCATCTGCAGGTGACGGCCCGTCTCGGCATGTCGCAGAAGCTATCTAAATACATACAGAATCATAGCTTTCCGGACCATCATAATGCGGATCCGCGGTACGATTTCGCCGGCGGGCTGGCGATGTGGTTCGAAACAGCGGACCAGGCGGGCAGTATCTTCGCCGATGAGGAACTGGTCGCCGAACTCAAGCTCGATGAACAGAAGTTTGCGGATCCTCGTAACAGCATGATGCTCATGGTCGAGGAAGAGAATGTCTATCCGAGACGATAGGCATTCAGTTGCGACAATGGCAGCGTGGTCTTGAGCAAGCGGAGTGAAATCTTGGAACGGTTCAATCGGATCTCTCGGACGGGAGAGCGAGGCTTTGCCTCGCGTAAGGCCAACGATTTTTGTGCGAGAGCTTCGCTCGCTTTTCTGGTTGCAACTTTATTGGCTCTCCCCCTGGGGTACTCTCGCGCTCAATCCCCCACTGTCGCGGATACCAACGTCGGAAGTGGATCTGCGGCCGGGCAGTCGGACTATCTGGCACATTGCGCCAGTTGTCACGGCGAGACGCTCGACGGCGGCTTTGGCCCCGCGCTTCGCGGCAAAGCCTTCAAGGCCAAGTGGGCGGCCATGTCCCCTGACGCCTTGATCAAGAACATAGCCGAGACCATGCCTCCGGCCAATCCGGGAGGCTTGCCGAAAGCAACCTACCAAAAGATCGCCGCGTTCGTCGGGAAGTCCAACGGGATTGAACCTGAAGGTAACGAAGCGGGTGCTTCACCCACCCCCCCCGCGGCGGCTTCAGACGCTGGCGCCGATGAATATGCGTCAGGCGGGGTCGGGGATATCGTGCGGAATGAAGATGCGGTCTATCATCAGGTGATCGCCGCCCGTTCAACCAAATTGGCAGCTTTGAGCTCCGTGAACGAGACGACGTTGCGCAATCCCCCGCCGGCGGATTGGTTGCAATGGCGTCGCACGGATGATGGCAATGGGTTCAGCCCGCTTGAGCGGATCACGCGCGTCAATGTCGACACACTGTCCTTGGCGTGGGCCAAGGCGTTACCCGCCGGTACGAACGCAATAACACCGCTGGTGCATGACGGCGTGATGTTTATCAATAGCGCCGGCACCGTGATGGCACTGGACGTGCGCAATGGCGACGTTCTCTGGCGCTATACGCGGCCGGTTGAAGTCACGCCGCTGGGGCCGCCTGTTTCTCAACCGAAATCTATGGCTATTTTCGAGGACATGCTTTTCGTCCCCGCACTCGATAATCACATCGTCGCCTTGAACATCCATTCCGGTGCAGTGGTTTGGGAGCGTTTGGTCGAAAAAACCAAGGGGGATCTGCGAATGACCTCGGCGCCGATCGTGGTCCGGGGCAAGCTGATCATCGGAACCGCCGGTTGCTTCCGCCCGATCTTGCCGCGAGGCTGTTTCATCGTTGGCCTGAACGCGCGGACGGGTGCCGAGCTATGGCGATTTCACACGGTCCCCGTGAACAATGAACCGGGCGCCGACACGTGGAACGGGGCGGCAGCGGACAAACGCACTGGCGGTGGTGTATGGACAGCAGGCGCATATGATCCGGCAACCAAGCTTGTCTATTTCGGAACCGGCCAAACCTATCATATCGGATCGTTGATGGTGCCGGGCGGCAAGGTCTCCCGTTCCAATTCCGGTCTCTACACCGACACAACGCTGGCCTTGAACCCGGATACGGGCAAGCTCGTCTGGCACTACCAGCATATGGCGCGCGACGTCTGGGATCTCGATTGGTCGTTCGAGCGGATGCTGTTCGATATCAATTACAATGGTACCAAGCGGCGCGTTGTGGCGACGATGGGAAAGCTTGGAATTCTCGACGTGCTCGATGCCAGGACCGGCAAATATCTGCTATCCTACGATGTCGGACTTCAAAACCTGGTGACGGGAATCGACCAGCGCACTGGTCGAAAGATCACCGACCTCGACAAGGAACCTCGCCCGGATCGCCCGGCAAGTATCTGTCCGTTCGCTATCGGCGTGCGCAATTTTCCGGCCACGTCCTATGACCCGACGCGTGGCCTTCTTTACGTTCCGCTCGGCGATTCGTGCATGGAACTGGCCTGGAACAAGGCGGCCGATCCCGACATCGTTTACAGCCCGCGTCCCCATACCGATGCAGATGGCAACAATGGACGTTTCATGGCGATCGACGTGGCCGGCAAAAAGGAGCGCTGGACCGCGCGCTATCGCGCGCCGGTGATTTCCGCCGCGTTGGCGACCGCAGGGGGAGTGGTGTTCGAAGGAGGGCGTGACAGACAATTCCGTGCCCTGGACAGCGATACCGGGAAACTCCTTTGGAAAATCCAACTAGACAACGTTCCCGCCGGATCGCCGATCTCGTTCGGTGAGAACGGCGAACAATATGTCGCGATAACGACGGGCGGAGGACATCCCAACGATTTCACCCGCTCGTCCCAGACACCGGAGATAGAACCAGCGGCGACGGGCACGACGCTATGGGTGTTCAAGCTTCCGTCTAAGCCCGAATGACCCGGCGACAGCAGCTAATCAACGTTGATGCGGGCGCCGGCTGCGGCTTGAGCATTACAAGGAGAGAAGCATGTCGTTGGAAAAAAACAAAAAACTAGCCCGCGAGTTTCTTGAGGCATCTTGCATGGGCAATACATCGCGGATGCGGGACATGACGACTGATGACTTTACCTGGTGGGTCATGCCGTCAACGCCTTATTCTGGGATTCATCAGAAAGAGGAGTTCCTCAGTATGATTCCCCAGATCTTTTCAGAGGCCGACGGTTCGTTCACCATGCGGTTCGATGAGTTCACGGCTGAAGATGATCGCGTCAGCGTAACCGCCAAAGGTCATCTAAAATTGAAGAACGGCAAGGTCTACGCAAGCGATTATCACATCCTGCTTTTCTTGCGCGACGGAAAGGTAGCTCGCGGGAAGGAATATATGGATACCGCGCATGTGGCGGAGGTGTTTGGCTCGTAAATGGGGAAGCCTTGCGGGATTGGAGGAAAGTCCATGGCGATGCTGAGCGGAAAGATTATTTTGGTTACAGGTGGGGCGAGCGGTATTGGTGAGGCTGCGGCAAAGCTTTTTGCATCCGAAGGTGCCTCGGTCGTCGTTGCCGACATGTCGGAGGAGAGTGGCGTTTCCACGTGCCGGGATATCGAAGACAGCGGCGGCACATGCCACTTTGTCCGGACGAACGTCACCGTCGATGCGGAGGTACGCAATCTTGTCAGTGAGACGGTTCGCAAATTCGGCAGATTGGACGGAGCATTCAACAATGCGGGCGTAGAGCAGTCCTGGCGGCGACTCCATGAACTGGACGAAGGCGAGTGGCATCGGGTTCTGGACATCAATCTCACCGGCATCTTCTTGTGCATGAAGCATGAAATCGCGGCGATGCTGTCGAACAAGGCAGGATCGATCGTGAATACCTCGTCGAGCTTCGGGCAAACGGCGGTGCCCTATTCGTCGGACTACACGGCCTCGAAACACGGCGTGCTGGGACTCTCGCGAGCCGCCGCATGCGATTATGCGAAGGACGGCATTCGCGTGAATGCGCTGATGCCGGGCTTGACGCGAACACCGATGGGGGATCGCGTTCCCGAGCTTCCTGAACTTCACGCCATGTTCAGCAATTTCCTGGGCATTTTGCCTATGGCCCGTCTGGCTGAGCCGAGGGAGATCGCACAGGGCGCGGCTTGGCTGCTGTCAGATGCTGCGAGCTTCGTTACCGGTATCGGCCTGCCGGTCGACGGCGGCTATTTGACGGTTTAATCAACCTATTTCGTGAAGATCGATAGACGGAGAAATATGCATGACGACCATTGAACTGCTCAAAAAGATTTACTCCGACTTTGAAGCCGTTCCTCCCAATCTCCATCCTGAGTTCAAGCTTCACTCGCCTGGCCAAAGTCCGGTTGCCGGTGAGTTCGACGGCCTCGACGGTCTCATGGCCCATTTATCCCAGATGCAGGAATTGTCCGGCAACACCATGAAGCTTGAGCCGCAGTCCTTCCTTGCTGATGAGCAATGGGGGATGGTCGTCAGTCGCATCACCGCGGAACGCGATGGCAAACGATTGGATATGCCTGGATTTGGGCTGTGGCGTTTCCAGGACGGCAAACTGATCGATCATTGGGAATCTGTCAGCAATCAGGCGCGTTGGGACGACTTCTGGTCATAGCTCAGGATGCCGAAAACAATATCTTCGTTCCCACTCCTTCGATTGGCGCAAGGTGAGCGGGGAGGGAGCGAAGATTCGAGGAAGCTCCACAACCCGTCAGATTCGAAATTCGGCGAAGGTCTCCGGGGCAAACATCTCCTCGACCGTCAACTGGCGAGGGGATAGTCCCTGTTCATGATGGTAGCGAGTGAAAGTCTCGATGACGTGCCGGCTTCGGTCGATCCCGTACGGCCACCATTCCCGACCTAGCGTCGCGATTGTGTCCTCGACCGCCGCGATCTGCCATGGCAGCATGGTTTTCAGGGAAGCGGACACGAGAAGCTCTTCGTAGGTGCGCCGCTGCGCCTCGATGAACGCCTTCGTCAAAGCCTGTGCTATCCAGCGATGGCGCTCGTACACATCGCGCCGAAGCGCCACGACATGCATGATCGGGAAGATGTTCGTCTTCGCGAAATAGGCCTTTTCAACCTCCACGAAGTTGCCGAACAGCCGCCGCACATTGTGTGGTTCGGAATAGAAAGTGGAGGGCGCTCGCGCTGTATGCAATGCGTCGATTTCGCCGTCGGCGAGCATCCGCGTGAGCGTCTGGGTTGGTCCGATAGGCTCGACCTTGAATTTCTCGGGCAGGTTTAGCTTGAGCTTCTCCTCACGACCCGGCTCTTCCTCGCCGCCTGTGACATAGGTGACCGACGCCGGGTCGACGCCATACTCGTCCTGAAGAATACCCCTGATCCAGACTGGCGCCGTCATCTGATATTCGGGCACGCCGATCCGCTTGCCGATCAGGTCTTGGGGTTTCTCGATTCCGCTCTTGGTCGAAACGAAAATGCACGAGTGGCGGAAGAAGCGCGAGGGAAACACGGGAATTGCTATGAAAGCCGGGTTGTCCCGCCCCAGTGTTACGCAGTAGGACGACATCGACATTTCGGCCACATCGAACTCCCGGTTGCGGAGCATCCGGAAAAACGTCTCTTCTACGTCGAGCACCTGATAGTTGAGATTGATGCCGTCGGGCCGCACATCACCCGAGCGAAGGGCCTCGGTGCGATCATATCCCCAACAGGCGAACGAAAGATCCAATCTGGTCACGGTCGGTTTGTCTCCTCTATCCGATTTATTATCGATGCCGGGGCGATCTCGCTGCGGGTTGCGCTCGATTCGAGCAGCGCCGTGCAGCATGCCATCGTTTCCACACCCCAGCGTCCGTCATGTATGGCTTCTCGCTCGCCATGCATGGCACCGATGAATTCGGCCAGCACCTCCGAGCGCGGAAGCGTCGGCGGGGCGATGTCGAGAAAGCGCCTTTCCGTATCGCCATAGATGGCGACTCCCTTCGGGGAAAGTTTGAGATCCGCCCGCCCGCAGCTTACGAGCACAAACCCGAAATGCTCATGATGCGGGGCGGGGGGAGGGAGTGCCGACCCTGCCTGCGTACCATAGGCGCGGCTAATCTTCGCCGCGATTTCGTCTTGCGGCGACAAGGTAGCCAGCTTCCGCCTTGCATCGCCATAGGCGTTGGGGTCTTTCACCTGCCCCAGTTCGGAAATCCAGCCGACAAGCTCATCGCTGTCATAATGGGCATAGCCGCTATAAGTCAGCGTAGCACAGGCGCCGTCGTCAAAAGTCATGAAGGCCGCATAGGCGCCTTCGCTTGGCCGAGTTTCATCCCAGTTTCCCGCCGTCGCGCGGATCGAGGAAACGGGCCGCCCAACAATGCGGCGCACGACGTCGATCTGGTGCGCGGCCTGGCTATAAACCACCCCTCCGCCGCGGGCGGTGTCAAGTTCCTCGGGGCGCCGGGGCCGAAACATGAAATCGGTGAAGTTGAACGCTGTTACCATGCGAACGGCACCGAACTCACCTGACTTCACCAGTTCCGCCGCCGCCTGGACCGGCGCATCGAATCCGTGGCTTGGACCTATCACGAGAATCCTGCCGGTTGATCGCGCGGCTGCTTCCATGTCCATGCAATCCGCGACGCTGGTCGCCATGGGTTTTTCGACCAACACATGCTTGCCCGCATGCAGTGCCGCGATCGTCTGTTGGGCGTGAAACTCGTGCGGCGTAGCGATATAAACAGCATCGATATCTCGGGACGCGATCAAGGCGTCGAAACTTTCGAACGCGACAGCGCCGAACTGGGAAGCGAAATGCTCCCGCGACTCAGGCCGAAGATCGAATGCTGCGGCAAGGCGGATGTGCGGGTGCGCACGCAGGGCCGGCAGGGTGAGCATGAACCCGCGGCCTAGGCCCACGATCCCCAATCTGATTTCCGTCATGCTGCTCTTGTCCGTCTGCGATCTTCAAGCTTCGCTGGTGCTCGTTATCAACGATCCTTCGATATAGAAGCAAACTCGGAGAGTCGATATGGAAGCGCCGGCGAAAGGCTGGAAAATTCGGTCGGATGGGTCAGCGCACGGTAACGAACCACCATTTTATGATAATACTGGGATCAGATGCTATGGCGGATAGCATGACTCTATCAGGGGTCGTTTCACGCTGATATCGCATATCTGACGGATGCGAATTCTAACATTGGACATAGGAGGATGGTGATGTCTGTGGAGACGAAGGCGGTACCGTTGTTGTCGGAGCTTTTGGCTGGTTCACCGAAGAACTGGGGGAAGTGGGGTCCGGATGACGAGGTTGGGTCGCTCAATTATCTGACGGATGCGGAGGTGCTGCGCGGGGTTGGTGCGGTGCGATCTGGCAAGGTGTTCACGCTTCAGGTTCCGATAGGGTTGCCGGACGGCGATCCGATCTGGCCGGGCCGTCGCCAGGCGCAGCGGGTGAACGTGATGGACCACAGCTATTTCAGGTGCGGGAAGGGCGTGCACTCGCCCGGCGAGCTTGAATATGCCGACGACATGATGGTGATGTATCTGCAGGGTTCGACGCAATATGACGCGCTGGGCCATACCTGGTACGGCGACAAGATCTACAACGGCTATGACGCGTCGACGACGACCGGAGCGATGAGCAAGGCGAGCGTGCTGCCGATCGGCGAGCGTGGGGTGGTCGGCCGTGGCGTGCTGATCGACATGGCGCGTTATCGCGGCAAGGAGGTTCTCGATCGCGGGGAGACCTTCAACCATGAGGATCTGATGGCCGCGGCGAAGCAGCAGGGGGTCGAGATCCAGAAGCACGACATCCTGATCATCAGGACCGGGTTCATCGGATCGTTCTACAAGAACAAGACAGGCGATTTTTACGAGAATTTCGTCGAGCCGGGTCTGACCTATTCGCCCGAGCTGGTTGCCTGGTTCCACGACATGGAGATTCCCAACCTGGTCACCGACACGATCGCCAACGAGGTCACGGTCGACCCGGTCTCGGGCGTTGCCCTGCCGCTCCACGCCGCGCTGATGTGCAACCTCGGCGTGACCTTCACCGAGATCACCATCCTCGACGAACTCGCCGCCGACTGCGCCAGCGACGGACAATGGTCCTTCCTCTACGTCGCCGCACCCCTCAAGGTCGTCAACGGAACAGGCGCACCCGTCAATCCCGTCATCGTGAAGTAAAAGCACTACCAAATCACCCGGTTTGACAAGCCCGCTCGGGATATAGACTTACGGCACATCGCGCGAGGTTGGCGGGATCGAACTCGCTAACCTCCGCGCTTCGTCAGTTCCACGATTTTTAGTGCTAATATCATACGCTGTTACTATGGGTATGGGCACACCGTCGTTTAAGGAGGAGTAACTATGCCTGCCTACCTAGTGGCTGTACGCAATGCCATAATCGATCCGGAGGAAATGAAACTTTACGGCGAAAAGGTTCGCCCGACCCTCGCGGGCCATGCCGTCAAGCCGCTGGCGGTTTACGGCAAGGTCCGGTCGGCGGATGGCAAGCCGGTGGACGGCGCCGTGATCATGGAATTTCCAACCTTCGAGGAGGCCGAGGCCTGGTACGACAGCTCGGCCTATCAGGAAGTCGTCCAGCACCGCTTCAAGGGTGGAGACTATCAGACGTTCATCATCCAGGGCGTATAGCCGTCAATTTTCCGTACCGTCCGGGGCGACACTCAACCCAGCCCCGGATGGGATGAAATCAATTTCGATGCCCGCTCCAATATATCACAAGTCCGGGAACATCAGCCGTTGCACTGGAGCGTGATCGTCCGCTCCAATCCGGCATATCTGTGAACCAGGGCATCGCGATAGTTCGCATCAGCCAACATCGCTAAGAAATGCTGGCGTGACGGATAACGGACGATAAGTACGTCATCCCAGGCTGCCGAGGGATCGTCCATTTGCCCGATGAAGATTTGATTGACCGGGCCGCGGTACATCACCTCCGCCTGACCCACGGCCTGAACCGTCACGGTAAATGCGTGTTCGTAAAGATAATAGGCTTCCCGACCGCTACGCGGCGGTTCATCGCGGTCCAAAGGATAAACCGCGCTCTCCCTGAATTTCAGGAGATTGACCATTACGACGGGGCCTTCCGGCCCCTGATCGCGCAATTTGCGTATTTGATCGCCAGTAGGGTCTATCGAGCGGTCCAACTATCAACTCCTTGAACGGAGGCCGGCTATTTTGACAAATTGCCATTTGATGAAAATAGCCGGCCAATGTCCGCGAACTGAACTTCGTCTTATCTTCAGCTTTTTGGTCCACGTTTCGAATATAGGACGCAGTTATTTACTTAATAGGGAGTAACCCATCCCGCAAGCTGCGACTGAACCGCAGCAGGATCAGCCTTGAATGCCGCGTCCACGCCCTTGCTGGGCTCGCCGGGGAAAACCTCGTCCTGTCCGGATTCAATGGCATCCAGCGCCTCGACCGCGACCTCCGATGGCTTCACCTTGGGATCCGGTAGTCCGGCTCCCATGCGCGTATCGACCTGAACCGGCAGAACCGCGATGACGCGTGTGCCTCTTTCCTTCAGCTCTGCGCGAAGCGTCCGGGTCAATGCGAGGCTTGCCGCCTTGGAAGCGCAATAGCTTCCCGCCATGGGCAGTGTCAGCAGCGCGAGATAGGACAGTACATTTACAATCGCGCCAGAGGACGAGAAAATATTCGAATCCTTGAGGGCCCGGGTGAGTTGCAGCGGGCCAAAATAATTTACCTCCATTTCCTTGCGGGCAGCGTCCGGATCGGACGCGGACAGGGCTCCGGAAAAGGCCATAAAACCTGCGTTGTTGATGAGAATATTTACGTCAGCTACCTGCTTCGATACCGCTTCAATGCTCGCCGCATCGGAAACGTCGAGTTGAACCGGCACGATCCTGGCATCATCGGGAAAGGAGTTGCCATCCAGCTTGCGCACGCCGACGTAGAGCTTGTCCACGCCGCGGCTTAGAAGCTCATCAACGAAGGCCATGCCGATGCCGCCGTTAGCACCCGTCAGCAGCACTTTCGAACCAGCGATTTTCATAATTTCCGCCTCCCTTCGCGATGTCAGATTTTTCAATGATCAAATATGGTTGGCCCGTTCAAGGGGCATGGCAACCAAATAGCTGATGAAGGATTGTCCTACAGCTCGATAGCTATGTGCCGCGCATCGCCGAATGTCAACATTGTCCCGATTGGCCGGCCGGCGCAAATCGAGCAATGGAGGCAGGCGTGTGTATCCTTCTTGGATATTCAACGAGCGCTATTGCCTCCTCCCCGATCACCCCTTTTGGCCTTGCTGCAGTTGCTCCCATTCTGCCGCGAGATTGTCCGACATGCGTGTCAAAACCCGGGCGCAGACATCCAGTTCAGCGCGGTCAATGCCCTTTGTGGCTACATCGTTGATTCTCTTAACATGTCCAATCAGCCGATCTTCCAGCGCTTTACCTTTGTCGGTGAGCGACACGATGATCTTGCGGCGATCGACATCGTCCTTCTGGCGCGTGACCAGGTTCGCCTTCGCCATTGCGGCAATCATGCTTACAGTCGTGTTCTCGGAAACATTGGTCGTGTCGCTGAGATATTTTTGAGTTACGCCGTCCCGAATCCAAAGCACGCGCAAATAATACCAAAACCCCGTCTTCACGCCTCGGGGAGAAAGATAAAAGCTCAACAGGCGGTCAAAGCGCCGGTGGCATCGTCGGATCATATATCCGAAGCTCTTTTCTGGATTGAGGTTGTGCGCCTCAGACCATGAGGGATGGCCCTTTCGAATCGTTCCGGTCAACTTCACCCCCAAGGCAGTGCCAATATCGCATGGAAAGAACGTGTTCTTTCCCTCGATTCTAGGAGGTTGGATATTGATAATCCAGCATCATATCGAGGCGCCGAGAGGCCTGCGATTTTCCCACGCTTGATGTAACCAGGCGCGCCGCGCCCCGAGTTCAGACCCGTGCTCCTTCCAGCAAATCCGCCGGAAATCCGTCACTTTTCATCGGATAAAGAGACGTCTTGAAATTTGATATACATCGATATAGAAGTATTTTTATCGAACGAGGCAACATTCATCGGGAAAGGGCATGCGCCAATGACGCCAGAGCAGAACGACATCCTGTGTCGCGTGGAGAAAGAGGCCCCAATGGGAAAGCTGATGCGTCAGCATTGGCTGCCAGCATGCATGATCGAGGAAGTCGCCGAACCCGATTGCACCCCGCTTCGCGTGCGCCTGCTTGGCGAGAACATCGTCGTGTTCCGCGATAGTGAAGGCCGGCTCGGCGCGCTCAAGGAAGCATGCCCGCACCGGGGCGCCTCGCTCGCCTTCGGCAGGAATGAGGAATGTGGTTTGCGCTGCCTTTATCACGGCTGGAAATTCGACGTGAACGGCAACGCCACCGACATGTCTTCGGAGCCTGTCGACGCCAAGCTGCGTTCGACGATGAAGACCAAGGCCTATCCCCTGGAAGAAGCCGGCGGCTTCGTGTGGCTGTGGCTGGGCGCCGAAGATTCCGTGGCGCCGTTCGATCCGCCAAACTGGTGCGCCGCACCGGCGGACAAGATCGCAATCGTGAAGATGCACGGCGCCTGCAACTGGGCGCAGGTTCTTGAGGGATCGATCGACTCGGCCCACAGTTCGAGCCTGCATTCGTCGAATATGCCGACTGCGACCGATGTGTCGGGCTCAACAGCGACCGAGACCGCATGGTTGCGCCCGTCGGCCGACAAATCGCCCCGGATCGAAGTCGACCGGACACCGTTCGGTTTCCGCTACGCCGCGATCCGCAAGCCGATCGCTGATGCCGACAAGCAGGATTATGTGCGCATGACGCTCTTCGTGGCGCCGTTCACTGTCCACATCCCATCCAACAACCAATATCATCTGTCGCAGATGCTCGTGCCGATCGACGATGTGAACACGATGTTCTACTGGATCGCTTGGCATCCCACCAAAGGCATCTCGCCTGACGCGTGGCGCAAATTCTGCGGGGCAGAGATCGGCAAGGATGTCGATCCGGTGACTTTCAAAAAGGTGCGCAACCTGGATAATAATTATCTTCAGGATCGCGAACTGATGAAGGCTGGCGACTTCACCGGAATCTACGGCATTCCGGCGCAGGACATGGCGATGTGGGAAACGATGGGCCCAATCGCTGACCGCAGCGAGGATCGGCTGGGTTCGAGCGACAAGGCGATCTTCACGTTCCGCACGCAGATGTACCGCGCCGCCCAGGCCGTCGCCAAGGGAGAGCCGGCGATCGGCACTGTCGAACCGCGTGTGCCGCATGCGAAACTCATGTCCTTCGAAGGTATGGTGCTGAAGGGAGACGATTGGCGGCTACTCAATGTTTCGGACGAGGAGCGCGCAATCGCCGGCAACCGCCGGGAAGCGGAGATAGCGGAGGCCGTCGCCTAATTCGGGATGATTGTCCCACGTGCGCGGTTGGGCTTGTGAGCGCGCGCGGTGGCACCATTGCTCCCGTGACGTGGCGACCCGGCCGGTACTTGCGGCGCAGAATACTTCTATATAGAGCCAAATCCGCGATTCGATGTTGGACCGGCCGCTGGGGTCGCGGAACGCATGGTGCCGGTTCGGATGGGTGCGTTTCGCAATTTTCGGCGCTATCGATGCTCTAATGGCCAGCCACGCCAGAGGGTGTATTGGGCACATTCCGCGTGCCGAGAAGGAAGGTATTGAACCCATGATGTTCGGGAAGGACTGCAATCCGGAGAAAGGCCGCAGCCACGGCGGAATACTGGAACTCGCGGCGTGAACATTTCGGGCAATCTTGTCGCGGGCCTGACCAGCGACGAACTTGATTGCTTCATATCGTTCGTCCTTGCCGAGGATCTCGGCGAAGGCGGCGACGTCACGAGCGCAATCACCATTCCCGCCGATGCGCGACTGCAAGCCGTCATCGCGACACGCCAGCCGATAGTGCCGGCCGGTATTGCTGTGGTCGAAGCGTTTTTCCGCAGGACCGATCCCCACGTCCGTATCGAACGGCTGGCGGAAGATGGAAGCCGCGTTGACGCGGGAGCGCCGCTGCTCCGCCTCGAAGGGGCGGGCAGGGCAATGCTCGCCGCGGAGCGATCGGCACTCAATAGTCTCCAGCATCTCAGCGGCATCGCTACCCTCACGCGTCGCTACGCCGACGCGATCGATGGCACGGGATGCACGCTGCTCGACACCCGCAAAACGATTCCGGGCCTTCGCGTCGTCGAAAAATACGCGGCCAGGGTTGGCGGTGTCCAGAATCATCGGATGCGGCTGGACGACGGTATCCTCATCAAAGACAATCATATCGCGGTGGTCGGTAGCCTGGAGGATGCCGTGCGGGCCGCGAAGGCCGCCGCCACAGGGCTGCAGGTGCAGGTTGAAGTGGACCGCGTCGAACAGATCGAGCCCGCGCTTCGCGCCGGAGCGGAACGCCTGCTGTGTGACAATATGAGCCCCCATGAACTCCGGGCTGCGGTGAAACTCGTTTCCGGACGCGTTCCGATCGAAGCTTCCGGCGGGGTTACGCTGGAGACGATTCGGGAAATAGCGCTCACGGGCGTGGATTATGTCTCGGTGGGTCGCATCACCCAGAGCGCGCCGGCCGCCGATATTGGACTGGATTATGCGCTGGGAGGTTGAGCGGGACGGAATTCGGTGGGCGGCCATTCGATAGAATCGAGCCGCCTGTAGAGCGAACAAGCAAGAGGAAACGGTATGTACAAAAATGTTACAACACAGGCAGTTAATCTGGAGTCGCCGACCAAGGGCCGCTACAATCACGGCCAATATCCGTGCACCGGTTTATATGTCGCGCCGGCTGGGGCGAAACCGAAAACGGCGATCATCGCGTCGCATTACACCGGGAATTGGGCAAGCCATTATCTCGGGCCCTATATGGCCAAGCGCGGCTACGGCTTCCTGGGATGGAACTCCCGTTTCGCTGGTGCCACCGTCGCGACCGGCTTCAATCTCGAGCATTCGCTGATCGACCTGTGCGTCGGCGTCCGGTGGTTGCGCGAGGTCGCGGGCATCGAAAATGTTGTCATTCTCGGCAACTCGGGTGGCGCGTCGCTGATGGGGGCCTATCAGGCGCAGGCGCTCGATCCGCATATCGATCCCGGCGCAGCGCCGGTCGAACTGCTCGAAAATCTTCTTCCGGCAGACCTCTATATTTCTCTCGCCGCGCATCCGGGCCGCGCGAAGGTATTGACGGAGTGGCTCGATCCTTCGGTGACGGACGAGAATGATCCACTGTCGCGGGATCCCGAACTCGACATGTTCAATCCCGACAATGGCCCGCCTTACTCCGCCGAGTTCCTTGCGCGCTATCGTGCCGCCCAGGTGGCGCGAAACGAGCGCATTACGCAATGGGCCGAGGCCGAGCTGCAGCGACTCCGCGAGGGTATTCCTTCAAGCGGGCAAACGCTGGAAGGCAATGCCACCTTTGGCGTCGCATCAAAGGACGGGGTATTCGATCGCTTCTTCCTGCTCCCGCGCCAGTTCGCCGATCCCAGATTCCTGGACCTGACGATCGACCCCTCCAAGCGTGAGGCGGGCTGCTATATGGGAGATCCCCTCCAGTCGAACTACTCGGGTTATGGCCTGGCGCCGTTCACATCGGCGCGGGAATGGCTGGCCATGTGGAGCTTATCACGGACGCAGGTGCGCATCGAGAACCAGCTCCCGCGCATCACTCAACCGGCGCTGGTGATCTCCGCGAACCACGATCAGGGCTGTTTCCCGAGCCATGCCGAGGCCATCTTCGGGGCGATCGGATCGGCGGACAAGAAGCTGGTTTCGCTCGACGGCGCGCATTATTTCGAACATTCGGGCAGCCGCGACGAACTCGCCGACGTGATCGCCGCCTGGCTCGAAGATCATCGGGCGATGCCGGTTTAAGCGCTCGTCCGAATATGTCCGAGCCGAAAGGGGCGGGAGGAAGCAAATAGCTTGCCGTCCCCGTTTCGGCTGCGGACAGAATTCTGATATCACCTCGCAATCCGCACTCATCTGGAGCAAACTCGAGTGAATCGCCTTCTTCAAATCAATTCGAGCATTTTGGGCGAAGCCAGCCATTCGACGAAGCTGGCCAATCGGTTCGTCGAACTGTGGAAGGCGATGGATCCGAACCGCGAGGTGGTGATTCGGGAGTTGGGCGATTGCTCGATTCCCCATCTCGATGCGGCGCGGTTCGGTGCTTTCATCACCCCGCCCGACCAGCGGACGGCGGAGCAGCAGGCGGTCGTCGAATTCTCGGACATGCTGATCGCCGAACTCAGGCAGGCGGACCTGGTGGTGCTTGCCGTCCCCATGTACAATTTTTTCCTGCCTTCCGGGCTGAAGGCATATTTTGATCATGTCTCGCGCGTCGGGGAGACGTTCCGGTACACTGAGGCCGGCCCAATAGGGCTTCTGGCGGGCAAGAAGGCCGTGGCTTGTTTGGCGCAGGGTGACGTATGCGCTTCGACGGGCGATCTGATCGCGACTTATCTCAGGCAGTTCCTCACATTTCTCGGCTTCGCGGAAATAGACTTCGTTTGCGCCGAGGGTTTGAACATCAGCGACGAAATACGTGCCCAAGGCTTGGCTGCGGCCGAAGATGGGGTCCAGAAAATGTCGGAGAAGTTCACTCCCCTCCGATCCGGCGAGGATCCGAAGCCCGCTCGGAAGGCGGCGAACAAAAGATAGCTTCCACGCTTGTATGCCTGACCCCATGCGATGTCAGCCATGGGGCTTTCGGATGTGTTTGGCGGTCAAACTGGTCGTTTCCCACCGTGACTCGGGTGGGCATTCTTGTAGGGCAATCCACGGGATCGGCCTTGCGTAGAGAACTTCGATATGGTAGTGTTTCTTTAATCCAACAGACCATGTCGGCAGTCTGCAGTCCGGCACGGGGAAATTTCATTTGGATAGGAGGAGTTGATGGCCACCGTAGCATCGATGACGAAGGATCGTGAGGCGGAATCGGAAACGAGTCCGGTCATTCGCTCGCTTCATCAGATGTCTTTCCGATGCTTTGACGCGGAGGAAACGCGCCGCTTCTACGAGGATTTTCTGGGCCTCGAATTTTGCGCCGCGCTTCCTACGACGGTAGATCTGGGGGGCAAGCAGGTCGAGGCGCTGCGAATTCTTTTCCGTATGGAAAATGGCGACTTCTTTTCCTTCTATGACGTGCCCGACGATGTCAGGCCGGACATCTATCAGGAAGTTGGCCCATTCGACTCGCATTTCGCGATGAAAGTCCCATCGGAAGCCCAGTGGGACATTTGGGTCGACCGCCTTACTAAGGCGGGCGTGGAATATGTCGGCCCGATGGACCATGACTTCATCAGGTCGGTGTACTTCAAGGATCCTAACGGCTTATGGCTGGAATTTACCTATCAGGTAGCTGATCACGAGGAGATTCTGGCTCGCGAAAAGGCGCATTCCGAGGAGGCGATGCGCGGTTGGATCGCAAAAACGGGCGAACAAAAGGCGAAATTCAAGAAAGCCGCGGCGGCGGAGTAGCAAGGCGCCGCCGGTGCCCTGAAAATTAGTTTTGGACATTCGAAGTCAAGATCAGAGGAGCAGACAATGGCCAATGCCACATCGTCCGAGAATGCGGGCGTAGCCGCGTCGTCGGGACGTCCGCCGATTCTCTCAATCCACCATACCGCCTTGCGGTGCTTTGATGCGGAAGCGGCCCGTCAATTCTATGAGGATGTTCTGGGCCTGAACTTCAATGCAGCTCAGGTCTTCGATCACAACGGCCTCGAGCCCGTCGACTTCATGCATGTATTCTTTCGCATGCGCGACGGGGATTTCCTCGCGTTTTTTGATGCGCCCCGTGACCTCCAGCCCGATTTTTACAAACGCTACGGTCAAATGGATTTTCGCAAGACGCTGAGGGTCGCGACGGAAGCGGAGCTTCTGGACGTGGCGGAGCGGCTTTCGGCGGCCGGTGTCGAATATGCCGGCCCCGTTACCCACGAACTCGGGAAATCGATCTTCTTCAAGGATCCGGATGGCATCCATTTGGAAGTCCTGGCTCCCGTGTCCGATTATGAAGACGTTCTCGCCCAGGAAAAGAATCGCGCTCGAGAAGTTCTCGCCGGCTGGACGCAGAAGACCGCCGCTCGCAAGGCCGGCTTCAAGCGGGCGCCCGTGCCTGCCTAGGTCACCGAAACATTTGACTTTGCCCAAGCGGCACAAGCCGATGAAAGGCTGGTGTGGCGCGTCCGGTACAACGGGCGCGCCCAGTTCGTCAGGCGCGGTTCAATCTTATTGTCAGACATGGGAGGACTTCTATGGGTTTGGAGCTATATACACTCGACCTTAGCCCATTCGCACAGATGGTGGAAATCCAGCTCGCCCTAAAGGGGATCGAGTACACGCGCACGGTGCCGTCGCGGGAATTCGCTCGCGAAGGCGGGTTTGAAAAGATTACACCGCTCAGGAAGATTCCGACCCTTTTGGTGGACGGCACGGTCGTACCGGAGACGCAAGTCATCTTCGAACTCATCGAGGAACTTTATCCGAACCCCGCGCTTCTTCCCGCCGATCCGATTGCCCGTGCACATGTCCGCTTGCTTGCGCGTATAGGGGATATCTATTTCTCAACTCCGCTGGTCCATCTCCTGAACAACAAGTTCGAAGGGGAAAGTAAGGATATCTCGGCTTACGGGATCGGCACGATCGAACGCGGCATGAAAGCGCTTGAGCACTGGATCAGCCCGGGGCCCTATGCCGCGGGAGATGTGCGGAGCCTGGCGGATTGTGTCATCCCGCCGGCGTTGTTCTCGTTGAAGGAAACCATGGCTGCGCTTGATATCGGCGGGCTTCCTGCAATGGGTCCGAAGACAACGGCCTATTATGACGCGATCCAGCGCGACGAGCATGTCGGCTTTAGCCTGGGAAAGATGGCGGCCGCGCTGCAGCAGCGATTCGGCAAGGCGGCGTGACAATTCAGACGACGTTCGAGGGGAGTAATTAATGGCGCTTACAGGAAAACGCATCGTAATCGTGGGCGGTAGCTCAGGCATTGGGCGGGCGGTGGCCGCGGCGGCGCTGGCCGAAGGTGCCGAAGTTTTCATCGGATCGAGCCAGGCATCAAGAGTCGAGCAGGCGAAACAGCTTTTGGGCGGTCGAGCGGCGGGCGCTGAAATCGATGTGACGCGCGAAGATTCGATCGAGAATTTTTTCCGGCAGGCCGGGGCGTTCGACCATCTGGTGTATACTGCCGGCGACTGGGGCAATCGCGATCCCAAGAAGATCACCGAGGTACAGCTATCCGACCTCACGCAGATTTTGACGGTTCGGGTCGCGGGCGCACTGCTCGCGGTCAAGCATGGCTTTCCCAACATCCGCGCGGCCGGCTCGATCGTGCTGACCGGCGGGATTGTCGCGCATCGGCCGCGTAAAGGCGCCCCGCTTGCCACGACCATGGGCGGCGCGCTCGAGCATCTCACTTACGGCCTGGCGATGGATCTGGCGCCAATCCGCGTCAACGCGGTCTGCCCAGGTGCCATTGCTACCGAAGTCTGGGGCGAGGATGCCGCGGAAAAATTCCGCGGTTTCACCGATCCGCTACCGATCAGCCGGCTGGGCGCGCCGGAAGAAGTGGCAGAGGCATATTTGTACCTCATGAAGGGCGGATACACGACTGGTCAGGTTCTCCGCGTCGAGGGAGGACGCTCTCTAACTTGAAAATGTCGAGCCCGTCAGCGATGGGCGGAGTTGTCCGCCTGCGATGAGGGGGGGCTATATTATGGGTGATACTGAGATGGGCGAGAGGGTTTCGGCAGCGCCGTGGCTGTCACTTTACGGTGATCTGCCTGTGGAGTTGCGTCCGGGCCGGGGGAGCGTGCTGACGCTGTTCCGCGACGCGGTTGCGGCGAAGGCCGAGGGTGTGGCTGCGATCTATTTCGACCGGAGCCTGACCTATCGCGAGCTGGACGAGGCGAGCGACGCGCTCGCCGGCTGGCTGCTGGAGCGGGGCGTGGTGGCGGGGGACCGGATCGCGATCGTGCTTCAGAACGATCCCCAGTTCCTCATCGGCATGCTCGCCGTCTGGAAGACGGGCGGGGTTCCGGTGCCAATGAACCCGATGTACCGTGCAGGCGAGCTGACCGGGCTGTTTGCCGATTGCGACCCGCGAGTCATCCTGTGCTACGCGCAGGATTGCGGCATGGTTGAAGAGGCGGTCGCGGCCGCCGGTACCGGCTCCACGCTCCTCCTGTGCGACCCGTACAACTTCCAGTCGCTTAACGACGAGCGCGTGTTGCCGCCGGCCTGCTCCATACCGGAAGGGCATGTCAGCTTCCTCGATGCATTGGAGGCGGGTTCGGCCCGTGCCGTTCCGCGCCTGTCGCCTTCGGGAGACGATCTCGGCCTGATCCTCTACACCTCGGGCACCACCGGCAAGCCCAAGGGGGCGATGGGGCGCCATTATGCCATGGCGTTCAACGGCACGTCGCTTAGCACATGGTGCGGTCTTGATGAGGAGACGCGCATCCTCGCGATCGCGCCCCTGTTCCATATCACGGGTGTGGTCTGCCATATCGCCGCCGCGTTCGCGCATCGCGGCGCGCTCGTCCTGAATTATCGTTTCGAGGCGGGCTCGGTGCTCGATGCGATCCGGGCGTCCCGGCCCACCTACACGATTGGAGCGATCACCGCCTTCAACGCGCTGATGAATGCGCCCGGCATGCAGCGTGAGGATTTCGCGAGCTTCAAGAGCATTTATTCAGGGGGAGCGCCGATCCCGCCCTCGGTGCGGGCGGAGTTCCTGAAGCGTACTGGCGTGCTTATCCATACAAGCTACGGGATGACCGAAACCTCGGCGCCGACGCATCTTTGCCCGCTTGGCGTCGAGGCCCCGGTCGATCCTGAATCGGGCGCGCTCGCCATCGGCATTCCCATTTCCGATACTGACGCCATGGTGGTCGACGAGAACGGCGCGCGCGTCCCGCCCGGAGTGGCGGGCGAACTATGTCTCAAGGGGCCGCAGATCACCCTTGGCTACTGGAACAAGCCCGAACAGACCGCCGAGGTGCTGGCGGACGGCTGGCTGCGCAGCGGCGATGTCGCGGTGATGGACGAAGCCGGCTGGTTCTATCTGGTCGACCGCAAGAAGGACATGATCATCGCCTCGGGCTTCAAGGTGTGGCCACGCGAGGTTGAGGACGTGCTTTATACCCACCCGGCGGTTCGTGAGGCCGCGGTGGTCGGGGTGGCCGATCCATACCGGGGAGAGACCGTGAAGGCCTATGTGTCGCTCAAGCCCGGCGCGACCGCCGCACCGGACGACTTCACCGCGCATTGCCGTGAAAAGCTCGCTAGCTATAAGGCGCCAAGGCTCGTCGAAATCTTGGACGACCTACCCAAAACCGTCACCGGAAAAATCCAGAGAAACGTCCTCCGGGATCTCAACAAGCCGGTATAGACGATCGTTCCTGGCGTTCGCTGATGTAGGGTGCCGATTACGTTCCGTGGACGGCGCACGCTCCAGTCAGGAAGCCCGACAATAGCGCTCTGAGATCGGCTCCATGAGATAAGTATCAGCCCGGGTCTCGCCGAGCGGTGACGGGAATGGCCGTTTGGTGACGGTGGGTCCACCGCCCGTTTTGGGAGTACCCGCGAGCGTGGTCTGGACCGCGCGATCATCAACTTCGTACACATTGACCATGGTATATGGCGGGCGATCCGGGAGCGACTCCGGGTGTATATACGAATAGTCCGTCCGTACACGATAAGTCTGTCCCGATAGGAAACCCGGAGCCGTTACCATGTCCCGCGCATGTTCCACGAACCAGTCGGTCCATTCGTCGGACAGCTCTGGCGGCACTTCCATTAGGGTGATCAGCAGATATTTGAGCTGGTCGCCGTTCGGCGAGCTACCGTGAAACTTTTCCGAGACGGGTTCCAGAAGATAACCGTCTCCCATATGTTTGCCCAGCGGCGATGGAAATGGGCGGGTTGTGACCGCCGGCCCCTGGCCCATTTCGGGCGTCTTTTTGGTGAGCCTCCCTTCAACCGTCGCGTCGTCGACCTCATACGCATTGACCATCGTATATGGCGGGCGCCCTTCCAATAATTCGGGATGGACGTAGGAAAAATCGGTTCGCACCTTGAAGGTCTGTCCGGAGATGTGGCCGTCTCTTACTACGTCCCGCGCATGTTCGCTGTTCCAGTCGGCCCATTCTTCGAACAGGTTTGACGGCACATCCATCAGGATGAACAATCGGAAGGTCGTCATATATTCTTCTCCTCGATCGGGTACGACAATGTGATTTCTCGCGCCCGGCCGTTAAGGACTGCCACTTTCATCATATGGCATATCCATATCGCGGTGACGGAAGTGATCGATCAGGCAGCTTCAGCCTGCTCGCCATTCTCCAGTCTAATCAAGCGCTGCAAGGTACGCCGGGCAAGAACAGCGCCACTATCATTGGCAAGAATCAAAGGCTCCAAAGCCCAAAAATCCCTATTCCCCATATTTTTCTGAACCTGTTCGAGCATTGCGCTGTCCTCTTCCTCGAAGATCTTCAGCGAGGCCTCGACGAGTTGCTTGCGTTCGGGAACACCGCCTTCGAAGAAATAGTGCGTGCTCCTGTCTGTTTCGGGCGTCATTATATGGACCGCATTTCTTGCGGTCGTTGCGACGTCGCTCCCAACAGGAGTGCTTTCGATGCTCAGCACCATCACCCCGGCGGGGTACCATGTGACGATGAACCTGAACTGCCCCTCGTCATACGCCCTTATGCCCCGCTCCTTGACCATGCCCTTTCCAGCGAAGGACCACTCGACCGTCACGACGTCATTCCTGAGACGTGCCCTGGCCTTCGCACTGGTCAACTCTCCAGCCGTTCCGAGAGAGGTGCGATGAATGAAATCGATGTGGCTTAGGTCCAATATGTTATCGCACAATAATTGATAATTGGCCTTGGGACGAAGATAAGCCGAGCCGCGCTCCGAAGGCGGAACCGCATCCAGAAACGAGAGATCGGGAATGGCTGCGGGATCGGCGACTTCGGCCTTGCCCGGCCAGATCCAGAGCGCCCCATAACGCTCGACAAGAGGATAGCTCGGAACACGCGCGCGCTCGGCGATCACGCCGTCACCGTGGGGATTATGAATGCATTGCCCGCTCATGTTGAAGCGAAGACCGTGATAGGGGCATTCGACCACCCCGGCTTCGAACCGACCATCGCTCAGGGACGCAAACCGATGCGGGCAAATATTGCCCATCGCCGCCACATCACCCTTCTCGGTTCGCATCAAGAGCACTTGCCGGTCGAGAAGCGTCCGCTTCATCGACGCGCCAGGCTCCAGTTCGTTCGACCACGCGGCCAGATACCAGCAGTTCAAAAAATATGCCGAGGGGGGATCAGCAACCAATGTCATCTCCCTTGTGATTTTTCCCGCACCTGTGAGGCACAGGTGCGGGAAGATTGCTTCAGAGCCGCTTGATGCCGATCGTTATTCCATAGGTGCGAGGTTCGCCGGCGGCGAAGGTGTCGACGCTTCCTTCGCTGACATGGGTGCGGATTTTTTCGTTTGCCAAATTGGCTCCCCACACGCGGACATAGACACCGCTATCCAGCGTCCACGATGCCGAAGCCGACAGCGAATGGTAGGATTTCTGCCGCAGTCGGTTGTCCGCTTCCCAGTAGAAGCCGCTGTTGTAGCTGTCGGTCACGCCGAAGCTGACGTCGCTCCCGTCCAGCGGAACGGTGTATTGAAGGCCGAGATTGCCCGTGACTTTCGGCGCCCTCGCCATCCTGTTGCCGGACAGATCACAAGTGACGGTACGATTTCCGCCCGTTCGTACGCCGGTCGTGGGAGACGTGTTAGGCACCGCGCAAGACCCGGTTGGAAAGCTGAGATATTTCCCGTCAAGCAGGGCCAGGCCGCCCGACGCGGTGAGCTGGCGCGTCAGCGCGGCCTGGAAATCCGTCTCAATGCCCTTCACGCGCGCGCGTGCCGCGTTGAACAATATGGCGACGGGATTCGGCGGAGCGAACCCCCGAATTTGGAGATCATAATAGTCCGTGTAGAAGGCGGCCACGTTGAACCGCAACTTGCGATCGAACAGCATCGACTTGGCGCCGACCTCGAACGAGTCGACCTTCTCGGGATCGGCAGGTGGATTGGTGAGGGTCGACACGTTGTAAATGCCGCTCTTGAAGCCGCGATTGTAGGATGCGTAAAGCATCAGATCATTGCTTGGCTTATAGTCGATGGCTGCCCTGAACGTCGGCATCTTCCAGGTCTTCTTCGTCGGAAATCCCCCGTTTGTTGCGGCGGCCGCCTGGGCGGCTGTTCTTATGAACACGCCGGCACCCGAAAGCTGTTCGCCGTCCAGAGATTTCCGATCGATCGTATAGCGCGCGCCCAGAGTCAGTCGCAGGTTGCTGAGGATATCATACCCGACCTGGCCGAACACCGCATGGCTGGTCAGCTTTTGCCGACCATGGGATATGGCGATAGGATTCACGTCGATTACTGTCGTGATCGATGCTTTGGTGTAGTTGTCGAGATAATAATAGCCGACGATCCAGCCGAAACCCTCGTTGGAATGGGATTTGAGCTGAACCTCGCCGCTATAGGTCGTCGCGCTCGATGCGAAGGGCAGGAGGACGGCGCTCCTTCGCCCGAACGGAACCGGCGATGCGATGATGTCCGCCTCATCAGAATAGTGATGAGCGGAACCGAGGATCTGGAGATCCACCGTGCCGAACTCATGCGTGAGGGTGGCTGATCCAAGATATTGCGAAACTCGGACGGTGGCGTCGACCGGAGCCGTGGTGATATATTCGCCCAGGAATGTCGTCAGGCCGTCGTTGCCCAGCGACCCTTCGGGGATGGCGGCCGTGTTGCCGCCGTCGCTTGTAACCCTAGAATAAAGGCCGTTCAGGACTAGGCGGGTGCTGTCCTGGATGTTGAAGATCGTCTTGCCCTGAGCCACGAAGCTCTTCCGCTTATAGGCTTCGGTTCCGAGCGTGACGTTCCGGCCCCATCCGTCGCCCTGATTGAGCCAGGCCATGGCTCCGCTCGTACTGATCGTGTCGGTCAGGGGCACCTGGACGTAGCCGCGCGCCTGAACGGTGTCGAAGTTCGCATATCCCGCGTCGAAATCGTAGCCCGGGGTCGAGCCCGGGCTTCTCGTCGTGATCTGGATCACGCCGCCGGTGGTGTTGCGGCCGAACAGCGTGCCCTGTGGGCCCTTCAGCACGGCAATCTGATCGATATTGTTGAGCGACAGGACGGTGGCCGCAGCCGCCGGGATATAGACGCCGTCGATATAGGTCGCGACCGGCGGCTCCAGGCCCGGTACACCCGATGTCTGCCCCGCCGCCCTGAGAAATGGCACGCCGGCTGTAACCGTTCTGGTAAAGACGAGGCCTGGAACCAGATTGGCCAGTTTCATGCTGGAATCGATGCCGGCGCTAGTCAGCGCATCGCCCGTCACCGCGGTAACGCTGATCGGAATGTTCTGGATATTCTCCGAGCGGCGCTGCGCCGTCACCACGATATCGGCGATGCCTTCGGTCTGGTCGGACGTCGTCTGAGGGGCTGGAGCGCTAGTGGCCTCCTGCGCCTGCGCCATGCCAGCCAAGGCATTCGCCATGGAAAAAATGGACACGCCGGTTAGAATAATTTTTCTCAATTTCCCCTCCATTCTCATTTTATCGATAGGCTACGGAGAGCCACGCTCTGTCGATCCGTCTTTTTTTACTATGCATCGGAAAATTGACGTCCGCAAGCCTGGAAGTAGAAAATGGGATTTTTGCCGTCGACACCGGCCTAATCTGAACCCTGTGACACGGGTGTCGGAAGGACCATGCACTAAGCGTATTTGGTTGGAATCAAGAGCGATTCGATCGCTGAAGGCTTCAGGTGAGCTTGCGAACGTCGCAGATGGGTAATCCGATAAATGGCAATTTTCCCAGGTGCCAATTCGAAGAATATATGCGCTGATAATTCAGCCGGCTTGGGCTTTCGATAATTACGATCCGGACAGTTCTCGGCAGATCCGAGATCCGCGTCTGGCCTATGCTGCGGCACCATTGAAAAGTTCCAGCCATGCGCCGCAATAGGCATCGTCCGGTCCATTTATCGGGGCGCCGCCGCCGATCGGTTTATGATTTGGCCGGGTCATATGGACGTTTCAGTTTTGTCCCGAACCACGCCTTCCAGGTTTGATCGGCCGGCCAACACCATTGCCGCCTCCAGCTCGCTCCGCGTCGTGGAAAGCAGTCTCGCCACTCCAGCCTGACCTGCTGCTGCGAGCGCGAATGCCCATGCCCTGCCCATCAGCACGCCGCTGGCACCGAGCGTTCTCGCTCGAAGTATGTCGAGCCCCGATCGCACGCCGCCGTCGAGGAGAATTTCGGTTCTCCCGCCGACGGCATCCACGATCGCCGGAAGCGCCGCGACGCTCGATCGCACCCCGTCGAGCTGCCGTCCGCCATGATTGGAGACCACGATCGCGTCCGCGCCCCAGCCCACTGCTTCATGCGCATCCTCGGGATGCAGAATGCCTTTGATGACGATTGGCCCGTTCCAGTGCCGGCGGATAAAATCGAGATCGCGCCACGTGACCGAGCGATCGAAATTGGCGCGCACCCAATCCCATGCATCCGCGAAGCTTGCGGAGGACGGCAGGACAGCCGAAAGATTGCCGAAGCGATGCGGTCTGCCGCGCCCATAAAGGTCCGCCACCCAGCGCGGATGGGTCATGCCGTCGAGCGCCTGTCGCATGCGCCCGATCAAGTTATGTTGGGCCGACATTCCGGATCGCCAGTCACGATAGCGGGGCCCGGGCATGGGCAGATCGACCGTAAAAACAAGAACGGGGCATCCGGCCGCCGCGGCGCGCGCCATCAAATCGGCCATGAACATGCGGTCTTTGGTCATGTAAAGTTGGAACCACGGGGCGGCGCCCGTTTCCGCAACTTCCTCGATCGAGCAGACGCCAAGGGTCGAAAGGCAGAAGGGCACCCCCGATACGCGGGCGGCGCGCGCTGCCTGCGCCTCGCCGCGCGCCGCATACATGCCCGCGAACCCGACCGGTGCCAGCGCAAGCGGCATGGCAACGCGCTGTCCCGCCAGAATGGTCGCGGTTTCTACGGCGGACATATCGCGCAGGACGCGTTGTTGGACTTCCACCGCAGCCAAGTCGCGTGCGTTGCGCGCGAGCGTCACCTCGTCGAAGCTTCCGCCGTCGATATAGTCGAATAGCATGCGCGGCAGCCGCGCGCGGGCGCGACAACGCCAATCCTCATATGAGGCGATCCTATCGAGCGACATGGGTCTTGGTCTTCAAACGACAAACTCCGGGTTGATCAATCGTGGCGGGACAGGTGCCGTGCGACACGAAAGATAACGAACGGCCCATTCGGCGTGCTTCCTCGACTGAATCCCCGGAGCGATCGACGCGATTTCCCCGTACCGCAATCGGCCGCGTATAGATATATTCCCGTTCAGGCATCCGGATTGCTCGGGCAAGCGCATGAGCGAGAGCCGCGATGTTGGCCTTACCGGCGGTTCCTTCCGGCCAGAGTTTGCCCCGCTTGAGGGTTTCTGGTGCCCAATGTATCGAAAGAATATAACCTCGAAGCTACCGAAATTTCAGAGCATTATGGCGGAACGGGAGGGATTCGAACCCTCGAAGGGCTGTTAACCCTTACACACTTTCCAGGCGTGCGCCTTCGACCACTCGGCCACCGTTCCGCATGCTGGCTCGTCGCCGGCGGCGGACCCCTATCGCGCGGGGCGTCTCAGCGCAAGCGGCTGGCCGTCAGCGGAGAAACGGCGCGGTTACTTGCGGTGGAACACGCGTCAGGCGGCTGGTCGCGCGGTCGATCATTGCCCATTCGGTGCGCGAGCGAACATGGATCGTTCCGTCGGGCGCCACGAACTCCATCAGCCGGACAGAGCGCGCGCCCTTGGGTGGTCCCTCGGCCCATGTCCGGGCGGTAACCGTTCCACCTTCGCGCAGGGGCTTGAGATAATCGATCTCGTGCCGCGCGATCACCCAGACATAGGTGTCGACATGCGCGGGATCGCCCGCCGTGCGCCAATGCTCCGTCGCGATCCGCTCGATCCATTGCACCCACACCGCGTTGTTGACGTGACCAAGCTCGTCAATGTCCGCGGCCTGCGCGGTGATGGTGGCGGCAAAGACGCTCACACCATACCCATCTGCCACAGGATGAAGGCATAGGCCTCGGCATCCTCGTGGAGCGAGTCGTAACGGCCGGACTTGCCGCCGTGGCCCGCGCCCATATTGGTCTTGAGCAGCAGCATGTTGCCGTCGGTCTTGGTCGCGCGCAGCCTTGCGGCCCATTTGGCCGGCTCCCAATAGGTTACGCGCGGATCGTTGAGGCCGCCGGTAATCAGGATCGGCGGATAGGGCTTGGCCTCGACATTGTCATAGGGCGAATAGCTGCGGATCAGCTCGAAGGCGGCCTTGTCGGCGATCGGGTTGCCCCATTCGGGCCATTCGCCGGGGGTAAGCGGCAGACTTTCGTCCTGCATGGTGTTGAGCACGTCGACGAACGGCACGTCCGCTACCACCGCGCCCCAAAGCTCCGGATCGGTATTGGCGACGACCCCCATCAACTCGCCGCCTGCCGATCCGCCGTTGATCGCGATGTGGCCCGGCCGGGCGAACCCGGCGGCGATCAGGCCTTTCGCGGCGTCCGAGAAGTCGTGGAAGGTGTTCCACCGTTGCGTCGTCTTTCCCTGCAGATACCAGTCGTAACCCAGATCGTCGCCACCCCGGATATGCGCGATGGCGAAGGCAAAGCCGCGATCGAGCAGCGAGAGCCGGATCGTCGAGAAGCTCGGCGGATAGGCATAGCCATAGGCGCCATAGGCATAGAGTATCAGCGGCCCCTGGCCGTTCTTCGCGAAATCTCTGCGATAGACCACCGAGACCGGGATCTGCTTGCCGTCGCGCGCGGGCACCAGCAGCCGCTCGGTCGCGTAACGCGACGCGTCGTAGCCCGCTGGGATCTCCTGAACCTTGCGGACGATCAACTCGCGCGCATTCCAATCATAATCGTAGACCGTGCCGGGCGTGACCATCGAGCTGTAGCCAAGCCGATACGCGTCCTGAGCATATTGGGGATTGGCGCCAGGTGAGGCGGTGTAGCTCGCCTCGGGAAAGACAACGCGATGTTCTCCGCCGTCATAGTCCCGCAACCGCACCTGATCGAGCCCGGCGACCCGTTCGCTGATCAGCAAATGATCGCGGAAGGCCGTAACTCCGCGCAAGTAAGCGCGATCCGATCCGGCGATCACCGTCGTCCATTCATCCGGCCTGGTCCAGGACGCCTCGGCGAGGCGGAAGTTCACATGATCATCATTGGTCAGGATCCACAGCGTCTCGTGTGCGCTGTCGACCGAATATTGCCGCCCTGTCTTGCGGGGGCTGACCAGCGTCGGCGTCTCGTCCGGGTTGGTGGCCGGGACAAGGCGGGTCTCGGTGGTCTCATGGTCGCCGGTGGCGATGACCAGCCAGTTGCGGTCCTGCGTCCGCCCGACCGCGACGCGGAAGCCCTCGTCGCTTTCTTCGTAGAGCACGCGATCCGTGGCCGGGTCGGTTTCAAGGACATGATGGAGCGCTCGGTAGGTGCGCCAGTTCTCGTTGACCTCGGTGTAGAACAGGCCCCGCGAATCCGCCGTCCACACGACCGCGCCGTTGACCACCGTGCTGATCGGCCCGAAGTCCCGCCCCGTCGTCAGATCGCGTACCATCAGCCGGAAGCGCTCGGCGCCATTGGTGTCGGCGGACCAGGCGAGCAGCTTGCCATCCGGGCTGACCTCCATGGTGCCCAGCCGGAAATAGTCCTTGCCGTCGGCTTCGCTGGTTTCGTCGAGGATCACCTGATCCGCGCCGCCGCCTATGGGGCGTCGCAGCCAGCGGCGGTATTGCGCGCCGGGCTGGTATTCCCACCAGTAGAGCCAGTCACCGTCCTTCTGCGGCACGCTGGCGTCATCTTCCTTGAGCCGGCCCTTCATCTCCTGGAACAGCGTTTCGACGAGTGCCTGATGAGGCTGCATCATCGCGTTGAAATAGTCGTTCTCGGCAGTGAGATAAGCGAGCACGTCGGCATCGGTCACCTCCGGATAGCCCGCATCCTTCAGCCAGTGCCAGCGGTCCTCGATCGTGTAGCCGTGCCTCGAATAGCTATATGGACGCTGCTCGGCGAGGGGTGGGGTGGGGGTCTGGTCCTTGCTCAACGATCTGGCTCCGGTCGAATGGGCGGCGACACCGCCTGCGCTGCCTAGCAAATAATCGCGTCGCGAAAAGTTCATTCGTGGCGTCTCGTCCTATGCGGGCTGTATCATGAGCGCGATCCAAGCCCGTGGTTCCCGAAGCGGATGAGCCGCACGACCGGGTTCCCGCTGGAATATCGGCCGGGCACGGCCTATGTCTGCGCCAATGGTCCAGGATCGGTAATGCTGCATGTCCACCTATGATAATCGCTTGAAATCCCTGCGCGAGGAACTGGCGCGGCGGCGGTTGCATGGTTTCGTGGTGCCGCTCACTGACGAGCATATGAGCGAATATGTCGGCGCTTATGCCCAGCGTTTGGCCTGGCTGACGGGATTCGAAGGCTCGGCCGGGTCGGCTGTCGTACTGCCCGCCGAGGCCGCCATTTTCGTGGATGGGCGCTACACGCTTCAGGTCCGCGAGCAGGTCGACGGCTCGCTCTGGAGCTATCAGTCTGTGCCCGAGACGAGCGTCGCCGAATGGCTCAAGGGCCACGCTGCCGAGGGCGCACGGATCGGCTACGATCCGTGGCTGCACAGCAAGGGCTGGGTGAAGGCGGCGCGCCAGGCGCTGGCGCGCAGCAAGGCCGAGCTGATTGCGGTTGATACCAACCCGGTCGATGCGATCTGGCCCGATCGGCCGCTGCCCTCGCAGGCCCGGCTGGTCGTCCATCCGGACGATCTGGCGGGCCGGACTTCCGCGGACAAGCGTGCCACCATGGCCGATGAGATCCGTGAAAAGGGCGCGGACGCAGCGATCCTGAGTGCGCTTGATTCGATTGCCTGGGCCTTCAATATCCGGGGGCAGGACGTCGATCGCACCCCGGTGGCGCTCGCTTATGCCGCCGTCCATGCCGATGCGACCGCCGATCTCTTCGTCGCGCCCGGGAAGATCGGCGAGGATGTCTTGCGCCATCTCGGCAACGCCGTGCGCGTCCATCCGCGCGATGCCTTCGCGGGCTGGCTGGCGGGGCAAGGGGACAAGACCCTGCTCGTCGATCCGGATCGAGCCGTGGTGGCAATCTTCGAGGCACTCGAGAAAGCCGGCGCGACGCTGATCGAGACCCGAGATCCGGCTGTGCTGCCAAAGGCGACCAAGAACACCGCCGAGATAGCGGGGCACAAAGCGGCGCAGCTTCGCGACGGGGCGGCACTATCTCGTTTTCTTCATTGGCTTTCGGCCGAGGCGCCCAAGGGCGGCCTTACGGAAATGACCGCTGCCGAGCGTCTGCACCAGTTCCGACGCGAGACCGGCGAACTGCGCGATCTCAGCTTTGACACGATTTCCGGCGCTGGTCCCAATGGGGCCGTCGTCCATTATCGCGTGAGCGATAAGACCAATCGGCCGATCGGGCGCAATTCGCTGTTCCTGATCGACAGCGGCGGCCAATATCCTGACGGCACCACCGATGTGACCCGTACCGTTGCGATCGGCACGCCTACGCCCGAGATGCGGGATCGCTTCACGCGCGTGCTCAAGGGCCATATCGCGCTTGCCCGCGCCGTTTTCCCGAAAGGCACGCGCGGCGGCCAGCTCGACGTGCTGGCGCGGCAATATCTGTGGGCGGCCGGGGTCGATTATGCCCATGGCACCGGCCATGGTGTCGGCAGCTACCTTTCGGTTCATGAAGGGCCGCAGCGGATTGCCACGATGAGTGGGACCGGCGACGAGCCGCTTGCGCCCGGCATGATCATCTCGAACGAGCCAGGCTATTACAAGACCGGCGAGTTCGGCATCCGCATCGAGAATCTCGTTTTGGTAGAGCCGCGCGAGATTGCCGGGGCCGAGCGCGAGATGCTGGGTTTCGAGACGCTGACGCTGGCTCCGATCGATCGCGCGCTGATCGATACGAGCCTGCTCGATGCGGTGGAGCGCGCGTGGATTGATCGCTATCATGCGACCGTGCTCGAGCGCATCGGCCCGCAATTGCCCGAAGATGCGCGGTTATGGTTGGACACGGTCTGCCGGCCGTTGGATCGGGAGAGAGAGAATGCGTAAGCGCTGGCTATTGGGTGGGGCGGCCGCCCTGTTAGTCGCGGTAGGTGGAGCGGTCGGCTACGCGAAGTTTGTGCCGGAGGCCACGCCGCCGCTTGCTAATGCGGCAAAGCTTTCAGCGTGGAATTTCAGGCTCACCGCGATCGACGGCGAGCCGATGCCGATGAGCAGGTTCAAGGGCAAGGTGGTGCTCCTCGTCAACAGCGCCAGCAAATGCGGCTTCACCCCGCAATATGAGGGGCTCCAGAAGCTGCACATGGAATATCAGGCGAAGGGCTTCACCGTTCTGGCCGTGCCGTCGGGCGATTTCCTCAGCCAGGAGTTCGCCAGCAACAAGGAAATTTCCGGCTTCTGCCAGACGAAATTCGGCATCAAGTTCCCGATGGCCGAAAAGGCGCATGTCGTCGGTCCGCAGGCGATCCCGATTTATCGCTGGGCGGCGGGCGTGCTCGGGCCGGAAAACACACCCAAGTGGAATTTTCACAAATATCTGATCGGCCGGGACGGCCATCTCGTCGCTGCCTTCGGGACCAAGACCGAACCGACGGATCCCGCGATCAAGGCTGCCGTCGAGTCGGCGCTGGAGGTTCCGGCGAAGGCGTAGTGGGTTCCTCGACCGCCTGGCGCGCCTGGGCCTTGCGGCGCTTGAGATTCTCGCGCAGCGCTTCGGCCAGCCGACGGGCGCGATCGTCATCCTTGCGCGGCATGGCGCATGCGATAGGCGGAACGCCCCGGAAGGAGCAAGCCTCCTTGACGCGAGGGAACGCTTTCTTCATAGGCCCGCCTGCACTGGCGTACCCACGCCCGCCGGTTTCCCGATCGGCCGTGCTGCCGTAGCTCAGTGGTAGAGCGCATCCTTGGTAAGGCTGAGGTCGTGAGTTCAATCCTCACCGGCAGCACCATTTTTTCAATGGGTTAGCGTAAGATTTTGCCCGCCGGGCGATCCCGCAAAGGACCGGCATAGGACGGGCCGGGTAAGCTCGCGCAAAGGTCGGTCAGTCATTAATGCGGTTGACGGCGTTAACGGATTTCGATTCTGTATGCGCGGGGTTCGATTGAGGGTTTGGGACATGGGCGACAGTGACGAGAGGGGTCGATTGAACGCCGCCGAATCCGACGGTCGCCGCGAGATTTGGTCATTCTTTTCAGGTGCGATGGGTTTGGACCTTGGCTTGGAAGCGGCCAAGCTGGCCCCGACGCTTGCGGTCGAAATCGACCCGGTTTTTTGCCGGACGATACGTGCCAATCGGCCTGAATTGGATTTGATCGAGGGCGACGTTTCGAAGCTAACTGCGGCCAGGCTGCGTCAGCATCGCCGGTTCGACGGAGAAGTCTTTTTGATGGCTGGCGGTCCACCGTGTCAGTCGTTTTCGTCAGGCGGCAAGCGTGCGGCGTTGAGCGATCCGCGCGGCAATCTCATCTACGAATATTTTCGGCTAATTGCAGACGTTCGCCCACGCTATTTCGTGCTGGAAAATGTGGCGAATTTGACGACTGCGGCATTGCGCCATCGTCCGATAGCGGAGCGTCCGGGTAAGCATTGGAGCCTGAAGCGATACACCGAAGGTTCGACCAATCGTGACGATGGCGACGTTCACGCGCTTGAAGAAGACGAACTTTCCGGCAGCGCTTTGCGCCAGATCATCAAAGATGCGACGGCGCTCGGCTATCATATATCGTTCGGCGTAGTGGACGCGGCTGACTATGGCGCTCCGCAGTATCGTTTGCGTTTTGTCATGCTCGGCTCGCGCCATCATCCGCCAGCCGCTTTGCCCGCGGCTACGCATGGCGCTTCGGCGAAGCGCTATGTGACGGTTAGGGACGCTATCTTCCACCTTCGCGACGAGCCCGGCGCGCATTCGGAATATACCGATGGTGTTCGCCGCTTCTTCGCCAAGGTGCCTGAAGGCGGCAACTGGCGCTCGCTTCCGATCGATTTGCAGAAAGCCGCACTTGGCAACTCGTTCTATGCCGGTGGCGGCAAGACGGGGTTCTTTCGTCGCCTATCGTGGGAACGTCCCGCGCCGACGATTACCGGACGCGCCAATCGGAAGGGTAGCGCGCTTTGCCACCCCGAAGCTGTTCGGCCTATTTCGGTTCGCGAAGCTGCGGCAATTCAAGGCTTTCCAAATGATTGGCAGTTCGTCGGCGCGATGAATGCACAATACATGCAGATTGGGAATGCGGTGCCCGTCCAGCTTGGGAAAGCGATCGGCGCGGCGATCATGAAGCATGATGCGTCGAAACGCCGGAATGCTGTTCGTCATCCTGACGTAGATACGATGATGAGGCTTGCGGTTGAACGACTTCGCGCCTCGGCACGGAATAAGGTTGCGAAGGCGGCATGACGATTGAGTTTCTTCCGCCGCGTCATCCTGCCCACAGGGTTGGAAATGCTTTGCGGGCCGAACTTATCAGGGCGCAACAGTCGATAATTGGTCGCGCATTCGGCGATGCTAGCGAGTTTTGCGCGCGGGTATTCGCCGATTTACGGATAGCGGTAGATGTTCCTGCCGAACTTGTTGGTCAACCAGTCGAAGCGATAGCGAGCCTAGCATTCGCCGATTTGGAGCGTCTTTTCGCGAGTGCGCTTGCAAACGCGGGCACGCCCGAAAGTGGTATAGCGCTGTCTGCGACGAACCTTGCGAAGCGGGCACAATTGCTCCGCGCCTTCGACTATCCCGACGCCGTTCTTCAATGAGCGACGGCAAAGGTTATCGCGATAACTGCCGATCTTCCGCGAACCGCCCGCGAGATTGAATGCGGCAGAAATCCGGGCGACGTATTGGACCCCTACCTTCTTGCCGCGACGCAATCGCTTCTATGTGAAGGCGACTTTCGTGGCGCGATCGGTGCGACGGTTACGCATAAAGCCTTGATGATCCTTGAGGGTTTGATGGGACATCTTCATGAAGAAGTCATTGGGCGAATGCGGGGGAATGTTCGCAATCCAGAGCCTCGCACCGAAAACGCGGAATTGCTCGATTTCCAATTCAATCCTTTCCCCGGTGCCGACGTGATCCAACCGCCCCTTGCCGATGATGAGCCGCTTCGCCTTCATCAGATCAAGAGCAAGACGGGCAGCATGAACAGCAGCGGCGGTAAGCGGTTGGCCGAACAAATGCGTAATCTACGCATGGCGTATCCCGGTGCCGAACTCTACACCCATTCGCTTGTGGGCAACACGCTTCGCGGTCATCGATCGATGGGCGGCATGTTGCGTGCCGAACCTGCATTGATTGTGACGGTTGGTGATGCTGCGTTTCGCATATTGACCGGCAGCAAGAATGGTGCGGAGTTGCTGTTGCGCCTGTATCAAGCCGCGTTCGACTTAGCTGCGGCAGAGACGGGCTATAGCGTCGAAACCATGACGAACGCGATATTCCAGACGTTCAGGGGGCGCGCCGAAGAAGCTGGCGAGGGTTGGCTTGAATCGGTTCTTCACCAATCTACGCGCGGTGATCCCGTGAACATGGATAGCCGAACCTATCAGGGCGGACGCGCTCGATAGCAGTCGATTTCGCCAGTTTGTCCTTTGCTCAAGTGGAACCGCGACGCGCATAGCGCTGCGCGAGGACCGCGCAGGCCATGAGCTGGATCTGGTGGAACAGCATCAGCGGCAGGATCATTGGGCCTACCATCGCCGGGGGAAAAAGCGCGCCCGCGATCGGAACGCCGGATGCGAGGCTTTTTTTCGATCCGCAGAAGACGATGACGATCTCGTCTTCCGTGCGGAAACCGAGCGCTCGGGCCGCGAGGGTGGTGGCCACCAGTGCGGCGGCCAGGATGATGGCGACGAACAGCAGCGTCCAGACGAGGTCGACGATCGCGTAACGGCTCCAGATTCCCTCGATGACCGCCGCGCTGAAGGCGACATAGACGACGAGGACGATCACGGCCCGGTCATATCCGGTGATAAGCGATTTCCAGCGATCGAGCACCGGCAGCAGCAGTGGACGGCACAGATGCCCCACAATGAAAGGCAGGAGCAGTTGCGAAGCGATCCTGGTCGCTGCGCTCCAGGACAAGCCTCCCGAGGCATCCGTCAGCAGGAGCGTCACCAGAAGAGGTGTGACCACGATTCCGATCAGGTTGGATGCGGCGGCGCTGCACACCGCGGCCGCTACATTGCCGCGTGCGGTCGCCGTGAACGCAATCGAAGATTGCACGGTCGACGGCATCAGGCAGAGGAGCAGAATGCCGGCCCCGATCGCGGGGTTCAGCCATTCGATGGCAATCCATCGCGCCGCAAGGCCAAACAGCGGAAACATCACGAAGGTGGCGGCGAGCACCGCGACATGGATGCGCCAAGCGGTCATGCCGGCGACGACCGCCTGTCTGGACAGCTTGGCCCCGTGGAGAAAAAAAAGCAGGCCAATCGCGAGGTCGGTGCCGATTGCCGCCAGTTCCGCCGCGGCCGACCTTAGCGGTAGCAGCGTCGCGAGCAGCACCGCCAGCATGATCATGAGCAGAAAGGCATCGATCCTTATCTTGCGCATCGGTCCTCGTTTCCGTCGCCCGGTCTCGCCACGGCGTCCGCCTTCCCGCGAGGGGCTTATCCGCGCTTTTCCGCTATTTCAGTATTGCTCCAGATCAGGATGGGTAATTTTTAAGTTCGTCGCCGACGAGCCGGACGACGTGCAGCACATTGGTCGATCCGGGCACACCGAAGGGCACGCCCGCCATCAGCACCAGCCGGTCGCCTCCCTTGCCGACACCATGGCGTAGTGCCATCCGCTTGGACTTGCCGACCATTTCCTCGAAGCCCGCGACATCCTTCGTGCGCACGGCATGCGCGCCCCACAAAATGCCGAGCCGTCGCGCCGTCGCGAGCTTCGGGGTCAGCACCAGCAGCGGTACGGTAGGCCGCTCGCGCGCGACCCGCCGGGCCGTCGATCCCGACAGGGTGAAGCAGATCGTCGCCGCGATCGGAAGCGTGTCGGCGATACTGCGTGCCGCCTCAGCCAGCGCGTCGGCGGTGGTGGCGTCTGGCCGTGTCTCCGTGAAGTGCACGCGCTCATAATAGCCTGGATCGGCTTCGACCGACTGGGCAATCCGGTCCATCATCGTCACGGCTTCCTCTGGCCAGGCGCCCGCCGCCGATTCCGCCGAGAGCATCACGGCGTCCGCTCCGTCATAAATGGCGGTGGCGACGTCGGACACCTCGGCACGGGTCGGGCTGGGCGTCGTGATCATCGATTCGAGCATCTGGGTCGCAACCACCACTGGGCGGCCCATGCGTCGCGCGGTCGCGACGATGTGCTTCTGGAGCGGCGGCACCCGCTCGGGTGGCAGCTCGACCCCCAGGTCACCGCGCGCGACCATCACGGCGTCGGCCAGCTCGATGATCTCTTCAAGCCGCTCGACCGCCGAAGGCTTCTCGATCTTGACCAGCAACGCCGCCTTGCCGCCGATCAGGCGGCGCGCCTCGGCGACATCGTCGGGACGCTGGACGAAGCTGAGCGCGATCCAGTCAGCGCCCTGATCGAGCGCGAAGGTGAGATCGGCGCGGTCCTTTTCGGTCAGCGCGGCCAGCGGCACTACGACATCGGGAACGTTCAGCCCCTTGTTGTTGGAAAGCGGCCCGCCGACCTCGACCCGCGTGGTGATCTTCTCCGCCTCGACCTTCGTGCAGCGGAGCACCAGCTTGCCGTCGTCGAGCAGCAGCCGCGCGCCTTTTTCCAGCGCCAGGAACAGCTCATGATGCGGCAGTTGCACCCGCTTCATGTTGCCCGGCGTCGGATCGCGATCGAGTATGAAGGTCGCACCCGTCTTGAGTTCCACGCGTCCGTCCGCGAATTTTCCGACGCGGAGCTTCGGCCCCTGAAGATCGAACAGGATCGTGGTCGCGTGCCCGTAATCCTTTTCAAGCGAGCGTATATGAGAGACGAGCGCAGCCTTGTCCTCATGGCCGCCGTGGCTCATGTTGATGCGGAAGGCGTCGGCGCCGGCAAGGAACAGCCTGGAGATCATCTCGGGAGACGAACTGGCGGGACCGAGCGTGGCGAGAATGCGGACCTTGCGCTTGCGTGGCGGAAACAGAACTTGCACGAATATCCCCTCAAGCCTTTTCGGCAGCGCCATAGCCCCTAGATATGCCATTTGACCATGGAGTTAATCGATGAATCCCCCGGAAATCGACGATAAGGCTGCTGCTGCCGCGTTTCGGCTGCTGCTGCGTCATCTTCGCCATCGCACCGACGCCCAGAATGTCGACCTGATGGGCCTTGCCGGCTTCTGCCGCAACTGCCTCGCCGACTGGGTGAGCGAGGCGTCGGGCGGCGCGCTCGACAAGGAGGCGGCGCGCCATGCGGTCTACGGCATGCCCTATGGCGAATGGAAGAAGCGTCATCAGGCCGACGCGACGCCCGAGCAGATCGCGCGGATGAACGAAAGCGTCGCGAAAAACCATCGCGACGAACTGCTCGACGAGGCGCTGGACGAAAGCTTTCCCGCCAGCGACCCGCCGGCCATGACCGAGCCCAACCGCTGATCGCAGCTTGAGCCGCCCGCGCTCCTCTCCTAAACGGCGCCTCCAGTTCATCCATCCGGAGGAGTCGAAGGTTCATGTCCGATAATGTTGCCGCCGATCAGTTGAGGCTCTTCATCGAGCGGGTCGAGCGGCTGGAAGAGGAGAAGAAGGGCATCGCCGACGACATCCGCGACGTCTATGCGGAAGCCAAGGGCCAGGGCTATGACAGCAAGACCATGCGTGCGATCGTGCGCCTGCGCCGCATGGAGAAGAATGCACGGCAGGAAGCCGACGCGTTGCTCGAAACCTATCGTGCGGCGCTTGGCCTCGACTAGGAGACGACGCTTATGAAGCTGCACGGTGTTTCATTCTCGCCTTTCGTCCAGCGCGTGTTGTTCGCCGCCCGCGCGAAGGGCATTCCGCTGGAGATCGCGCCGGTGGGCGGGCCACAGTTGCAGACGCCCGAGTTTGCCGCGATCAGTCCGATGCGACGCATTCCCGTTCTGGAGGAGGCGGACGGCTGGACGCTGTGCGAATCCCGGACGATCATCGCTTATCTGGACGCGACCCGGCCCGGGCCGTCGCTGATGCCCGCCGATCCGCGGATCGCGGCGCGCGCCCGGCTGATCGCGGGCCTTGTCGATACCGAGGTGGCGGCCGGAATGCGCCACTTCGTAATCCAGAAGCTGTTCGGTATGGCTGCCAATCAGGGTGCGCTTGACTATGGTGCCCGACAACTCGCCCTTGGCCTGGACGCGATCGAGCGGATCGGGCTTGACGCCGCGGGCTGGGCGGTCGGCGATACGCCTACGGTGGCGGACGCGGCGTTGATCCCTTTCCTGACGCTGGGCGAGTTCATAGCCGAGGCGACCGATGAGCTCCCGCCGATCGCAGGGCGCAAGACGATCGACGCATATTGGAACCGGGCCAAGGCAATGCCGCTTGGCGCGCAAACCTACCAGGAGATGCGCGACGGTTTCGCCGCCGTGATGCAGGCAAGGAAGGAATCCGCATGATCATCAGCACCACGACCGCGATCGAAGGACGTCCGGTGAGCGAATATCTCGGTGTCGTGACCGGCGAGGTGATCGTTGGGGCGAACATCTTCAAGGATCTGTTCGCCGGCATCCGCGACATCGTTGGCGGCCGGTCGGGCGCGTATGAGGGCGCGCTGCGCGATGCCCGGCGTACGGCCTTCGCGGAATTGCAGAGCGAGGCGAAGGATCTCGGTGCCGATGCCGTGATCGGGGTGGATATTGATTATGAGGTGATCGGCCAGTCGGGTTCGATGCTGATGGTGTCGGTCTCCGGCACGGCCGTGCGGCTGGGCTGATCACGGAGAAGAGAGGAGCGGGACGGCGGAATGGCCGGTCATAGCAAGTTCAAGAACATCATGCACCGCAAGGGTGCTCAGGATAAGAAGCGATCGGCGCTCTTCTCCAAGCTCAGCCGCGAGATCACGGTCGCCGCGCGCTCGGGCTTGCCCGATCCGGATATGAACGCGCGCCTGCGGTCGGCGGTGATCGCTGCGCGCAAGGAGGGCATGCCCAAGGACAATATCGAGCGATCGATCAACAAGGCGGCGGGCAATGACGGCGAGAATTATGAGGAGGTCCGTTATGAAGGCTTCGGCCCCGGCGGGGTCTCGCTGATCATCGAGACCCTTACCGATAATCGCAATCGCACCGCGACCAACGTTCGCACCATTGTTTCCAAGAATGGCGGCAATCTTGGCGCTGGCGGTTCGGTCAGCCATGGCTTCGATCGGATGGGTATGATCAGCTATCCGGTCTCCGCCGGCGACCCTGACACGGTGTTCGAGGCCGCGCTGGAGGCGGGGGCCGAGGATGTTGCTTCATCCGAGGACGGCCACGAGATCTGGACCGCGCAGGATGCGCTGCACGAAGTCGCGAAGGCTCTGGAAGCGACGCTCGGCGAGCCGGAAGGCGCAAAGCTTGCCTGGCGTCCGCAGACGAGCGTCAGCGTGGGCGAAGGCGATGCCGTCCAGCTCTTCAAGCTGATCGATGCGCTCGACGACGATGACGATGTGCAGGCGGTATGGGGCAATTACGACGTGCCCGAGGCGGTGATGGAGAAGCTGGGCTGAGAGAATTTTGTTAACCTTGCAGTTCAATTAAGTCTTGATGGCTGAAAAGTAGTTGTCCGGCGATAGCCAGGTTTTTTGGGCGGAGCCGTGACTGCTTATTCAAAAATTTCCAGTGCCGGTGTCGAAGCACGCGTTAGCACGGTCGAACTTTCAGCCACACCGCCGCTGACCGGCGTTTGTTATGGCGGGCCGGCAGCTATCGCAAAACGCCGCGAAGTCCTGTTCTATCTGATCACTAAGCAGGGCGGGGCGCTGCTGGCGCTCACCTGGTGTTTTCTGCGACCCACGGGCTGGGTGGAGTGGAGCGGATTCGTCGTCTTCTACGTGCTCAGCCTGCTTGGCATCAATCTTGGCTTCCATCGTTATTTCGTTCATCGCTCCTTCAAGACTTCCGCCGCCATGCGCTGGATCCTCGGCATATGGTTTCAGCTTGGCGGCTTTGGATCATTGCTCACGCTGATTGCCGATCATCGACGACACCATGCCTGCGCCGATCGGCCGGGCGATCCGCATAGTCCCTATTTCGACGGTTATGGACGACCGCTGGACGGTCGGAAGGGCTTCAAGCATGCACACGCCGGCTGGATATTCGAGGACACGACCACCGATCTCGTCATCTATGGCAGGGGGTTGCTGGATGACCCGGCGATCTTGTTCTGTCATCGCACACGTATCCATTGGTATGTTGTGTCCGCTGTTCTGCTCCCGGCCCTTTGGGGTTATTGGCTGGGCGGAACCGGTGCGATATTTGGCACGGTGCTGATTGCTGGCTTCCTACGGATGACTGCGGCGCTCCACGGCTTCGTGCTCGTCAACAGCCTCGGCCACGTCAATGGTAGCAAGCCCTTCCGGGCTGAGGGGGAAGCGCGTAACAATCTGCTGGTCGCGATCGTCTCGCTGGGTGAGGGCTGGCACAATAACCATCATGCACACCCGCGTGTTGCCTTCCACGGCCATTCGTGGCGCGAGCCTGATCCAACGGCCTGGGTCATCATGCTATTCGAACGTCTTGGCCTTGTCTGGGACGTCCGCCGTCCCGAGAGGGCTGCTGCATAAACCACCTACAAATCTGTTGCAGCCATCCCGCGGTGGTGACAGATCGGCGCCATGATCCTGGTCGGCCTCGATCCGGGGCTCGGCACGACCGGATGGGGCATCATCGCGGCGGCCGGCAACCGGCTTTCCCATATCGCGAATGGGCAGATCAGGACGGACGCGACGGCGGCGCTGGCCGATCGGCTCAAGGCGCTGCACGACGAGCTCGCCGACGTGCTCGCCCTTCACGCTCCGGACGGCGCGGCGGTAGAGGAAGTGTTCGTCAACGCCAACCCGCAGTCCACGCTCAAGCTCGGCCAGGCTCGTGGCGTGGTCATGCTCGCCGCCGCGCAGGCCGGCATGGAAATTGGCGAATATGCCGCCCGCCTCGTGAAGAAGGCCGTGGTAGGTACCGGCACGGCGGAGAAGCAGCAGGTCCACGCCATGGTTGCGCGGCTGCTCCCCGGCGCGAAGATTGTCGGCGCGGATGCCGCCGATGCGCTTGCGGTCGCGATCACCCACGCGCATCATCTCGCGACGCGGAAGGCGCTGGGGGTTACGCCCTTGCGCTCACCCTGAGCTTGTCGAAGGGTGAAAAGGCTTCGACA
>Ga0081455_10000028_pt1 | contig 155778 bp, 143 predicted proteins | sample TabmetS3T2R1_FD_70207 | JGI IMG/M metagenome (GOLD analysis project Ga0081455, IMG submission 70207) | Tabebuia heterophylla rhizosphere microbial communities from the University of Puerto Rico - S3T2R1 | ecosystem: Host-associated > Plants > Roots > Rhizosphere ...
TCGCGCCGCAGTTCGAGAGAATCGAGCATCTCGCGCACGACCGGGTGATCGATGCAGGCCACGGCCAAGCCATAGAAGGGAATATTGCGCAAGAAGGTCGCGAATTGCTGATGCATGTTCTCGACGCTCTTGAAGTAGTCGAGGTGCTCCGGATCGATGTTGGTGACGATGCCGATTTGCGTGGGGATCTTGATAAAGGTGCCATCGGACTCATCGGCTTCCACGATCATCCATGGCCCATCACCGAGGCGCGCATTGGAGCCCCAGTCGTTGACAATACCGCCGGTGATGACGGTCGGGTCCTTGCCGCCGGCCCGAAACAGATGCGCGATCAGCGAGGTGGTGGTGGTCTTGCCATGCGTGCCGGTCACGGCGACGGTGGCGTAGAGCCGCATGAGCTCGGCCAGCATCTCGGCGCGACCGATGATGGGCAGGCCCTTGGCGCGGGCCGCCTCGAGCTCCACGTTGCCGGGCTTCACGGCGGTGGAGACGACAACGTACTTGGCACCCACGAGGTTGACGACGTCATGGCCGACGAACACGCGCATGCCCTTAGCGCGCAGGCGCTTGACGTTGGCGCTCTCTTTCTGGTCGCTACCCTGGGCGATATAGCCCTTGGCGTGCAGGATCTCGGCGATGGCGCTCATGCCGATCCCGCCGATGCCGACGATATGCACGGTGCCGAGTTTGGCAGGCATCTGCATTGAACTTTTCCTTCCTGTCGCCCTAGCCGGCTTGGCACGCGTCCCCTGACACAAGTTAGGCGCCGTGCCTTCGGTTCCCGATCAGCTCCTCGACCAGGTCCGCCAGACGCGCGACCGCATCCGGCCGGCCTTGTCGCTTGGCCGCGGCGGCCGCCGCGACCAAGCGCGCGGGAGCCGTCATCTTCGCTTCGAGGGCGGCCGCCAGGCGCTGAGGCGACAGGTCACCCTGTTCTATGCACCAGGCACCACCCGATTCGGCAAGCCGCATCGCATTGAGCCTTTGATCGTTATCGATGGCGTGCGGCAGCGGCACAAGAATGGCAGGCCGCCCCAAAACGGCAAGTTCGGCGACCGTGGAGGCCCCGGCGCGGGCAATCACCAGGTGGGCCTGGGCCAGTTCCTCCGGCAGGTTGGGAAAAAAGCTCGCAAGCTGCGCGCCCACGGCTTGGCTCTGGTAGCTGGCCTGAACCTCCTCCAGGTCCTCCTCGCGGCATTGCTGGACGACGACGAGCCGGCCTCGGGCCTCGGGCGTCAGGTGCGCCAGCGCCGCCGGCACGAGCTCGGAGAAGGTGCGCGCGCCCTGGCTGCCCCCGAACACCACGAGGCGAAAGGGGTCGCCTGCCGCCGGCGGCTGATAGGGCCGATTGGCGCATTTGAGCACAGAAGCGCGCACGGGGTTGCCGACATGACGCACGATCGCCCGGCGGGCAACCTCCTGGAATTTGGTGTCCTCGAAGGCCGTGGCAACGGCCGTGACGTGGCGCGCCAACAGGCGGTTGGCGCGCCCAAGCACGGCATTTTGCTCGTGCAAAAGCGTAGGCGTACCGAGCAAGCGCGCGGCCACGACGGGGGCAAAGGAGGGGTAGCCCCCGAAACCCACGACCGCATTGGGTTTGAGGCGACGAAACAAGCCAAGTGCCCCGGCCAAACCCCTGATGAGCGTGACGCCGGTCTTGGCGGCGGCTGGCAAGGAGCGGCCCTGCAGGGTGGCCGAGGCAAGGCGATGGATGGCGCGCGCCGGAAAGTCGCCGCCATAGCGTCCGCCGCGCGTATCGGTGAGGAGATCGACGGCAATCGCGCGCCGGCCGAGCTCCTCGGCCAGCGCAAACGCCGGAAACAAATGCCCGCCGGTCCCACCCGCGGCCAGAACGGCTGATTTTGTCGTCACGCTCGCCATGACCGCGCCGATCCATAGGCTGCCGAGGCCATGAAGCTGGGCCTATCGACATGCTCCGGGTCGGCCCGACGCCGCCCCAAGCCCAACAGCATGCCGATGAGGAGACCGACACCAAGCATGGAGGAGCCGCCGCTAGAGATGAAGGGCAGCGTAATGCCTTTGGCCGGCGCCAGGCCGACGTTGACCGCCATGTTGATGATCGCCTGCAAGACGAGGAGGAGGGCGAGCGCCGTGCAGGAAAGCCGCAGGAAGGCATCGCCTTCGCGCAGCTGGCGCAGCAAGACCCGGCTGCCGATGAGAGCAAACAAGCCAAGGATGACGAGGCAGGCCAGCACGCCGTATTCCTCGGCAATGACGGCAAAGATGAAGTCCGTATGCGCGTCCGGCAGCGCGGTCTTAAGCGTGCCTTCGCCGGGACCCTTGCCGAGCAAGCCGCCCTCGCCGAAGGAGCGCAAGGCGCGATCGGTTTGGAAGGTGTCGCCGAGCGCAGGATTAAGGAAGCGCTCAATGCGCCAGCGCACGTGGCCGAACTTAACGTAGGCCGCAAGCAGGCCAGCCGCCAGCGCCGCCAACAGAACAAGGAACCACTTGAGCGGCCGGTTGGCCAAAAAGAACAGGGCGCTCCAGACGATGCTGACGAGCAAGGTCTGGCCCAAATCGGGCTCCAGCACCAACAGTGCGGCGAACAGCAAATAGAGCGCAACGGCGGCAGCGGTCGCCGGCATATCCGGGCGCCGGTCCGCTTCGGCAAAGAGCCAGGCGGACAGGACAACAAAGGCGGGCTTGGCAAACTCGCTGGGCTGCAGGGTATAGCTGCCGATGTGGAGCCAACGTCGCGCGCCGTTGACTTCCAAGCCGGTGAAGAGGACGAGGAGCATCAGCGCCAGGCTCGCGCCCAGGGTGATCAGCGCAAGGCGGCGGATCTGGGCCGGTGAGAGGAGGGAAACGGCAAACATGCTTGCGAGCGCTGCGGCGACGAACAGGAGGTGGCGTTCGACAAAGTAGAACGTCGGCAGACCTCGCTTGAGGGCGATGGCGGGGCTGGCCGCGAGCGACAGCAGCATGCCCGTGCCGGCGATCACCAGCACGGTCGCCAACAGCACCCGGTCGACGCTGAACCACCATTCGGCGAGGCGGCTTCTTTCCGCGCGCGACAAGCTCATCGGCGACCCCAATGCGCGCCTGCCGCGGCGCCTTGGCTGACGCGCACCATCCTCACCTCCCCGCTGGCGGGCGCGGCAAGCCCGCGACCAGGGCACGGAAGGCATCCCCGCGCAGCTCGAAGTTGCGAAACTGGTCGTAGGAGGCGCAGGCCGGGGAGAGCAGCACGATCGGCTCCGGGCCACCGAGGCGCTGGGCATCGCGGGCGGCCGCCGGCACCGCCGCCTCCAGCGTGCCGCAGCGCTCGAACGCCACCTTGCTGCTGAGCGTTGCGGCAAAGGCCTCCGTCGCCTCGCCGATCAGGAAGGCCTTGCGGATGCGGGCAAAATAGGGCTCGAGGCTGGTGATGCCGCCCTCTTTCGGCTTACCCCCCAGGATCCAGAAGATATCGGCGGGGAAGGCGGCAAGCGCCGTTGCCGCGCTGTCGGCGTTGGTGGCCTTGCTATCGTTGATGAAGAGCGCGGCGCCGATCCTACCCACCTCCTCGAGCCGGTGCGGCAGACCAGGGAAGGTCGACAGGGCCGCGGCGATTTGCGTGGGCGCGAGGCCCAGGTGCATTGCCGCAGCGCTGGCGGCAAGGGCATTCTGGGCGTTGTGGCGGCCGCGCAGGGACCCAATCCCGGCGAGGTCGGCAAAGGCACCCAAAGGACCGGTCCAGGGCGCGCGGCTAATCAGCTCGCTGCCGACGGCGTACCAACCATGTCCGAGCCGCCCTGCAACCGACACCAGATCGACCCAGGTGCGGTTGGCAAGACGCAGGCGTTCGGAGATGTCCTGGCACCAGTCGTCGTCATCGCCGATGATGGGATGCTCGGCGCTTTGCACCACCCGGGCCTTGAGGGCGGCATAGTGCTGCATGCTGCCATGCCGGTCGAGATGATCGGGCGAGATGTTCAAGAGGATACCGATGCTTGGCGCGAGCGTGGGGGTGAGCTCGATCTGAAACGACGACATCTCCACGACGTGGACGCGCCGCGGTGCCGGCGGCGCCAGGTCCAAAATCGCGGTGCCGATATTGCCACCCAGCGCCACCTCAAGACCGGCCGCCCGCAACAGGTGAGCGATGAGCGCGCTGGTGGTGGATTTGCCGTTCGTTCCGGTGATGGCGATGAACGGCGTGGCGCCTCCGGCGCGCGCGCGCTCGCGGCAGAAGAGTTCGATATCCCCGATGATTGCCACGCCCGCTGCACGCGCCTTGGCCACGGACCAATGCGGCTCGGGATGGGTGAGCGCAATGCCGGGCGCGAGCACGAGGGCCGCAAAGCGCGACCAATCGCTTGTTGTGAGGTCCTCGGTCGGAAGGCCCGCCGCCGCGGCGGCCGTCCGGCTGGCTTCCTCATCGTCCCAGGCCGCGAGCTTCGCGCCACCAGCCAAAAGCGCCCGCGCCGCCGCCAAGCCCGAGCGGCCGAGCCCGACGAGGGCGACGCTTTGCCCGGCAAAGCTGGTGGCCGGCGTCATGGCCGAGGCCTCGCGCTGCGGGCCGCGCTGGAAACCGGCGCAGGGGGGCGGGAGGGGCGGGGGCGGGGTGGCCTTTGCAAGGGAGCCGCCCGCTAGCGCAGTTTCAAGGTGGCGAGGCCGACCAGGGCCAGCACCACCGAGATGATCCAGAAGCGCACGACCACGGTCGATTCCTGCCAGCCCTTTTGCTCGAAATGGTGATGCAGCGGCGCCATGCGGAACACGCGCTTGCCCGTCAGCTTATACGAGGCCACCTGGATGATGACGGAGAGCGTTTCCAACACGAACAGGCCGCCGACGATGGCAAGCACGATTTCGTGCTTGGTCGCGACCGCGATGGCACCGAGCGCACCGCCCAGCGCCAGGGATCCCGTGTCGCCCATGAAGATCATGGCCGGCGGAGCATTGAACCAGAGAAAGCCGAGGCCCGCCCCGATCAAGGCGCCGCAGATGACGGCGAGCTCGCCGGCGCCCTGTACGTAGTGAATTTGCAAATAGCGCGCGAAGTTGGCGTTTCCGGACAGGTAGGCGATGAGGCCGAAGGTGGCCGCCGCAATCATGACGGGAACGATCGCCAGGCCGTCGAGGCCATCGGTGAGGTTGACGGCATTGCCGGCCCCGGCGATCACCAACACGCCGAGCAGCACAAAGAAGAAGCCGAGCGGGACCACCACGTTCTTAAAGAAGGGCACGGTCAGGGATGAGGAGAACCCGGCGCTGCCCATGCGCATCACCGCCCAGGCGGCGAACGCTGCCACCAGCACCTCGGCGAGCAGCCGCAGGCGCGTCGAGAAGCCCTCGGTTTGGCTGCGGGTGACTTTCAGATAGTCGTCGTAAAAGCCGATGGCGCCGTAACTCAAGGTCACGAACAACACGATCCAGACGTAGGGATTGGCCCAACTGGCCCACAACAAGGTCGAGACCGTGACGCCGGACAGGATCATGAGCCCACCCATGGTGGGCGTACCCTTTTTGGACAGGTGCGACTGTGGTCCATCTTCGCGAATGGGTTGGCCCTTGCCCTGCTTGACGCGTAAGAGATCGATGATCGCCGGCCCGAACAGGAACACGAACAAGAGCGCGGTCATAATGGCGCCGCCGGTGCGAAAGGTGATGTAGCGAAAGACGTTGAGCGGACCGATTTGGTCGCTGAACTGCACCAGTGCATAAAGCATACGTTAGCCTCCGGACCGCACCGGACGGAATCGTGTCAGCAGTGCCGCCACCAGCGGAGCCATGTTGCTGCCGAGCGAGCCCTTGATCATGACGACGTCGCCTGCGCCCACCGTTTCGAGCAGCGGATCGACGAGTTCTAGCGAGGTCTGCGTCCAGGCGCCACGCTGGCCCGCGCTCAGGCTCTCCTGCAGGAGGCGCATGAGCGGCCCACAGGCAAGCACGAGGTCGACACCGGCGGCGTCGATGGCGTCCTTAAGGCCGCGGTGCAGGTCGGGCGCCGTCTGCCCCAGCTCCAACATGTCGCCGAGGACGGCGATGCGACGCGCAAAGGTCTCCCGCGGCGTCGTCGCCATGGCGGCCAAGGCGGCGCGCACCGAGGCTGGGTTGGCGTTGTAGCTTTCGTCGATCAGCAGAATTTGCCCGTCCGCGGTCTCGAGAGGGATGCGCGCGCCCCGGCCCGCTGGCGGGCTGACCCGCGCCAGCGCGGGCAGCGTACGCATGATGTCGACCCCAAGCGCGCTCAAGGCGGCCAGCACGGCCAATGAATTCTTCACATAGTGTTCGCCGGCGGCGCCCAGACGATAGGGAAAGCGCTGCGTGCCGAAGCCGGCGATCACCGAGGAGCCCTTGGGTCCAAGATCGACCTGCAAACCGCGAAAATCCGCGTCCTGATGATAACCAAAGGTCACTATGCGGGCGCCGACCGCGGCGGCACGCTCGCGCAGCAGCCTGAAATGGGGATTGTCGCGCGGCAGGATGGCGGTGCCGCCGGGCACCAATCCCGTCAAGATTTCGGCCTTGGCTTCGGCGATCTCGGCGACGGAATTGAAATGACCGAGGTGCACCGGCTCGACGCTGGTGATCAGGGCCTCGTGCGGGGTCACCAAGGCGGCGAGCGGCGCAATCTCGCCCGCGTGGTTCATGCCAATTTCGAACACCCCGTACTCGGTCGCGCGCGGCAGGCGGGCCAATGTCAGCGGCACGCCCCAGTGATTGTTGTAGGATTTTTCCGCCGCATGCGTGCGGCCGAGTTCGCCGAGGCATAAGCTCAGCATTTCCTTGGTGCCGGTCTTGCCGACGCTGCCGGTGATGGCGATGATGCGCGCAGCCGAGCGCAGGCGCGCGGCGCGAGCGATGCTGATGAGCCCCTGCAACGGATCTGCCACGCGCACCAGCGCAGGACACGACCCGCTCGGCTGATACTCCCGGGCCACCATTGCCGCCACGGCGCCGGCCCGGAACGCCGCGGGCACGAAGGCGTGGCCGTCGCGCTTGTCGCTGAGGGCCACGAACACATCGCCCGGGCGCAAGCTGCGGCTGTCGATCGACAAGCCACGAATGGGCCAAGCCGGCGCGCCCTCGGCCGTGCCCTGCGCGGCCGCCACCAGCTCGGTCCAGGTCCATAGCGGCTCAGCCATTGAGCGGGGCCTCCGCAAGCGCAGCCCGCACCGCCTCGTGGTCGGAGAAGGGCACGACAGTGGAGCCAACGGTCTGGCCCGTCTCGTGGCCTTTGCCGGCAATCAACAGCACATCGCCGCTGCCGAGCAGCCGCACGCCGGCCTTGATCGCCTCGCCGCGGTCGCCGATCTCGCGGGCGGCCGGCGCGCCCGCCAAAATCTCGGCGCGGATGTGGGCCGCCGGCTCACTCCTGGGGTTATCGTCGGTGATGATCACGCTTGCCGCTAGCTCGCTGGCGATGCGGCCCATGATGGGGCGTTTGCCCCGATCGCGATCACCCCCGCACCCAAATACGCACACGATGCGGCCCGGCGCGAAGGGCTTGAGGGCGCGAAGTGCGGCCGCCAACGCATCTGGTTTGTGCGCGTAATCAATGACGATCAGTGCACCCCGTATCTGGCCCACGATTTCCAGGCGGCCCTTGACACCACGCAGCTGTTGCACGGCGGCAAGGGTGGCGTCCGCCGGCTCGCCGCTGGCCATGACCAGGGCGGCGGCCAACAGCGCGTTGCTGGCCTGATACTCGCCGATCAACGGCAAGGAAAGGTCCCACGTGCGAGGGCCGTAGCGCACGCTGAGCTGTTGGGCAAAGCCGATGGGTCGCTGCGCCTCGAGTTTCAGGGTGCTGCCGGCGGCCGTGCCGACGGTTACGACGTTGCGACCGGCGGCGCAAGCCGCCGCCAGCGCGGCGGCGGCGTGCGCCGCGTCGGCGTTAACCACGGCCGTGCCGGCCGCGGGGAGGAGCTCGGCCAGCAAGCGAAGCTTGGCCTTGAGGTAGGCCGCCTCAGAGGGGTGATAGTCGAGGTGATCGCGACCGAGGTTGGTGAAGGCGGCCGCGCGCAGGGCAACGCCGTCGAGGCGGTGTTGGTCGAGCCCGTGGGAAGAGGCTTCCAATGCCAGGTGCGTGACGCCGTCCTGCGCGAGTTGGGCCAACGTTCGATGCAGCGTCACCGGGTCCGGCGTGGTGAGCGCCCCGTAACTTGCACGCTGCGCCGTCACCACGCCCAGGGTGCCGAGGGATGCGGCCGAGTGCCCCAGCGTCTGGAAAATTTGCCGGGCGAAGTCGGCCACCGAGGTTTTGCCACTCGTACCCGTGACCGCGACGACGGTGGCGGGCTGCCGGCCCCAAAAGCATGCGGCCAGGCGCGCAAAGGCTTGCCGGGGCTCCGGCGCCTGCAGCAGCGCGACGCCATCGGGAACCGCGGCGTCCGCGCCACTCTTCATGAGCACCGCGGCTGCCCCCCTTCCGATGGCATCGGCGATGAAGGCCCTCCCGTCCGTCTTGGAGCCGGGCAAGGCCGCAAACAGGGTGCCGGGTCCAACACGGCGACTGTCCGCCGTCAGGGACAGGATCTCGACGTCGCCATGCCCCGGCGAAATCGCAAGATCAGCTGTGCCGTCGGCCAAGACCTGGAGCCTCATTGCACTCGACCCTAATCCTTGCGCGGGCCGGGTGCGCCCGCGCGCTCCCCCGCAGATGAGCCCCGCTTCTTATTGCGCCTCAGAAAGGGCGTCAAACGGGCCCCCCTTGGGCTCGGCGCGCCCGATCAGGCGCGGCAGAACCCCCAGCACCGGGGCGATACGATGCACGATTCGCGCCGTGGTCGGGGCAGCGTTGAGGCCGGCGGTAATGCCGGGCGCCAGGCCCGCCACCGCTTCGGGCTCAAACAGCATGACCAGCGTGAGATAGCGCGGCGCCTCCATGGGGAAGGCGCCGATGAATGAGGAGATCACGGCCTTGGCTTGATACCCGCCCCGTCCCGGCATTTCCGCCGTGCCGGTCTTGCCGCCGACGCGATAACCCTCCGCGTCGGCCCGGCGCCCGGTCCCGACGGGAGAGGTGACGTTGAGGCGCAGGATTTCCCGGATGCGCGCGCTGGTGGCTTCCGCCAGGACGGCCTGGCGCGGCGGCCGCGCCTGCCCGGCGAGGAAGGTCGGGGTCAGCGCAGTGCCCGTTATGGCCGCGGCCATGGCGGCGGCAAGCTGGAGCGGTGCCACGGCAATGCCGTGCCCATAGCTGATGGTCACCGTTTCGATCCGACCCCAGTGCTTGGGAAGCTGCGGGGCGGCGCTGAGGCCCGCCTCGGTGCGCACGGGCTCAAGCAGGCCCAACCGGCCCAGGAACTGGCGCTGCCGATCGGCTCCGGCCTCCAAGGCGAGGAGACCTGCGCCGACATTGGAGGAGTGTAAAAAAATCTCGCGCACGCTCAAGGGGCGGGCGCTCGGATGCAGGTCGGTGATGGTATGGGCCCCGACCGTCAGCGGCCGGCGCACATCATAGACGGTGTCGAGATCCGCGCCGGCCTCCAGCGCCATGGCGACCGTCAGTGTCTTGAAAACCGAGCCGAGTTCGAAGCTGCCCGCCATCAGCTTATCGGCGTGCCGGAGATCCAGCCAGTCGGCGGGCCGGGCCGGGTCGGCGCCGGGCAGGGAGGCTGCCGCCAGAACTTCGCCACTGCTGAGATCGAGCACCAGGCCCGCCGCCCCGCTGGCCGAATAGCGTCGCACCGCATCCTGCAACTCTTCGCTGAGGGCATGCTGGACGCCGACATCGAGCGAGAGGCGGAGTGCGGGCTTTTCGCTGCGCTCGGGCCCTTGCACGGCTTCGACCTTGCCCTCATCGTCGAGCCAGCGCTCGAGCCCCGTCAGGCCCTTGTTGTCGACATTGACGGCGCCCAACACGTGACCCGCAAGCGTGCCCAAGGGGTAGACACGCTTGAGTTCGGTGCGGAAGGCCAAACCCGGCAACCCCAAATCATGCACGAGCTGCGCCTGGCGCGGGCTGAGGCCACGAGCAATCCAGGCGAAGCGCCGGCTCTTATCCGCCAAGGCGCGGCGCACTTCGCCGCGATCGAGGCCGCCCAGGACGGCGGTAACCTTCTCGAGGACCTCATCGAGATCGAGAACGAGCTGTGGGTCGGCATAGAGCGAATGGCGGGCCACATCGGTGGCGATCAGCTGCCCCTGCCGATCGACAATATCCGGACGCGACCAGCTCTGGCCGATCGGCTCGGCAACGTTGAAATGGAGGTCGGCCTCCGCCCGTAGCCCGAGCCGTATGAGTTGGGCGGCAATCGCCACAAAGCAGGCGAGGAGCGCGGCCAGCGTCAACAGCGTGCGCCGCCGATTGGGCTGCAGGCCAGCACAAAGAGCCTGGCGCGGCCGCGTGGGGCTTGGGTGCTCGTGAATGGTGGCCAGCAGCCTCATTGCCTCAGCGCCCCCCATCGGCGGGTGGCAGCGCCTCGAGGCGCAGATACTGACGCGGCGCGATCGGCGTTAGCCCCAGGGCGCGTGCCAGTGGCTCGAGGGCCTTCGGACGGGCGAGGTGGGCCCGCTCGGCCACCAGCACGGCCACGTGATTTTCCAGCTTTTCCAAGTCGCGCTCTTGCATTTGCACGCGAGCCTCGAGTTGGCGTGCGTCGTACTTGATGGCGTAGAGGGCAAAAACGCCAACCAAGGTCAGCAGCATCAGGGTCAAATTGATGATGCGCAGCACGCGTGCATTTCCCGACCTTGTCGCCAGCGACTAGGCGCGGACAGGCGCGGCGGGTTCGGGCCAGGCGGGCGCGTCGGTACGCACCGCCGCACGCAGCTTGGCCGAACGGGCGCGCGGGTTGGCCGCGACCTCCTCCGGCTTTGGGCTTACGGGGCGCGGGTTAATGAATCGAAAACTGGGCGCGGGCTGCTCGGCCGCGCCGGGGGGCAAATGCCGCGACCCCTGACCGGCAGGGACGGCGCGGGTGCGCAAAAACTGCTTGGTCAGGCGATCCTCGAGGGAGTGGAAGGTCACAACGACCAGCCGGCCCCCCACGTGCAGGCTGCGCTCCGCCGCCGCGAGGCCGCGGGTCAGCTCACCCAGCTCATCGTTGAGATGCATGCGCAACGCCTGAAAGGTGCGGGTCGCGGCGTGTCGGCCAGCGATTTTTTCGCGTCCCAGCACGCGGACCACGAGTTCGGCGAGCTCGCTCGTGCGCGCCAGCGGCCGTTCCGTCCGGCGCGCGACGATCCGCCGGGCGATGGCGCGTGCGCCGCGCTCGCCGCCCAGGTGAAAAATCACCTCGGCGATCTCGGCCTCTTCGGCCGTATTGACGAAATCGGCGGCGGTCGGCCCCTGCGCGGACATACGCATGTCAAGCGGTCCATCGCGCTGGAAGGAGAAGCCGCGTCCCGGGTCATCGACCTGCATGGAGGAAATACCGATATCGAGAACCACGCCATCGATGGGGCGCAGGCCTTTTTGCTCGGCGATGCGATCGAGCGCGCCGAAGCAGCCCTGCTGCAGGATCAGGCGTCCGTGCTGCGCCGCAGCCAGCGCCGCGCCGGCCGCAATCGCCTCGGGGTCGCGATCGATCGCCAGCACGCGGGCACCCGGCGCGGCGGCCAAAATCGCCGTGGCATAGCCGCCGGCCCCGAAGGTGCCATCAATGTAGGTCGCTCCGCGCTGCGGGTGCAGTGCGCGCAAGACTTCGGGAAGCAGCACGGGAACGTGGCGCGACGTCCCTCTGCGAGCACCTTCCCCCATCGAGGTGCCGCTCGGCGTCATCATTCCCGTGCTCCTCCCGCGCCGCCATCGTCCCCCGTGTCGAGGCGGCTCCCCGCGCCGAAAAGGCGGCGGTGGTCTTGGACTTTTGCGCGGGCGCGCGCCCGCCGCTCCTCGAAGCGCTGTGGCTCCCACATTTGAAATTTCTGACCCAGGCCGACAAAAGTGACATGGGTTGCGAGTTGGGCATGCGCGCGAAGCGCTTCAGGAAGGACGATGCGTCCGTCGCCATCGAGGCTGAGGATGTGCACATCGCCGTAGAGCGCGACAGAAAGCTCGTCCCGCTCGTCCGAATAGTCCGGCAAACCCGCGAGAAGCCCATCGATTTTTTGTGCAAGGCTTTGGCCGCCTGCATCGAGCGCCGGAGCATCGAGCGAGGGGTAGCAATAGATGCCCCCGGCGTAGCCGTCGCGCTCGAGCACGGCTCGGAATGGGGCCGGGATCGACACGCGCGCCTTGGCATCGATCTTGTTGGTGAAGGTGGAGACAAAGCGGTCCATCCTTTTGCGCTCGAGCCTCGCTGGCACGCTCCGCCACCGACAACAGCCCCGCTACGCCGCTGGGCGTCTTTGGGATTGCATGGGATTGCATGGGAGTCAACGGGCCTTGAGTGCACAACTATGGGAAATTCTGCCACGGGGTGATCGGAACGCCACAGCTCCTCCGCGCCAGGACGAGCGGGCGCCGGGGCTTGGTGACGAGCCAGCTTTGTGCGGGGTGAGGTGGGAGCGGGCCGTGCAGCGCGGGCTCGCCCGCGCCTGGCGGAGGGCTTAGTCTTCCTCGTCGCGCGGCTTTGGCGTCGGCGGCGCCGCGCCGTCGCTCGGTGCCGGCTCGCCGGGGATCGTATAGGTGCCGCGCAGCCAGCGCGCGAGGTCAACGTCGGCGCAGCGGCGCGAGCAGAAGGGGCGATAGTTGGCTTGGCTCGGACGCCCGCAGATCGGGCAGCGTCCAGGCGCTTGGGGCTTCGCCTCACTCATGGGAGGCCTACGAGAGTTCGGTCTCGCCCATCTTGAGCCAATTGAAATGGATCGGGAACCCTTCCGCGGTCAGCATTCCCACCACCTCGGTCAACGGCAGTCCCACCACATTGGTATAGGAGCCAACCAGCTTCTGCACAAAACATCCCGCCAAGCCCTGGATCGCATAGCCGCCCGCCTTGCCGCGCCATTCCCGCGACGCGATGTAGGCGTCCATCTCCTCCTTGGACAACCGCTTGAAGCGGACGCGCGTGTCGACGATTTTGAGCCGCACGCGGTCATCCGGCGTGATCATGCACAACCCGGTGATGACGCGATGGTTGCGCCCCGACAGGAGCTGCAGCGCTGCCAATGCTTCCTCGACGAAGCGCGGCTTGACCAGAATACGCCGCCCGACGGCAACGATCGTATCGGCAGCCAACACATGGGCGTCGGCAATATCCTTGTCATTGGCGATCTGATCGCGGGCGCTCTCGGCCTTGGCGCGCGCCAGGCGCGATACCAGCGAGCGCGGCATCTCGCCCTTTGCCGGCGCCTCGTCGATCGAGGCGGGCCTCAGCCCATCGGGCTCGATGCCCGCCTGCGCCAGGAGCGTGAGCCGACGTGGCGACCCGCTGGCGAGCACCAGCTTGGGCTTGAGCCGGGCGCGCCGTCCGGCAGGTTTGGAGCGCGCCAGCTCGGCCCTCAGCGTTTCGCGCCGCGGACTATCGGTGCGGTTCAGAATCGTGGTTTGTGGTGCCTTTATCAGGCTCATAGGCGTAGCTCCAGGCGCATGCGAGCGGGCGACATTGGGCACGGCCCGGGCCGAAAATCAAGCCGAGCGCACGGGCATCAGGGCTAGACGCTGGGCCCGCCCTCGAAGCCGAAGCGGCGCTTAATGCGCTGAAACAGGTGATCGCGCACGTCGCGGTAGGCTTGCAGAATTTGCTCGCGGCTCGCGCTGCCGACCAAGAGCGTGGCATCGAAGGTTGGCCAATACTCAACCTCAACGGCCATGGTGCGGGTCAGCTCGAGGGCCTGGTGGTGGGCTTCGGGGGAGAGCGAAATGATGAGGTCGAAGGACGTGTCGTTGAGCTCGCGCAACGTGCGCGGCGCGTGCCGGGAGATGTCGATGCCGATTTCCTCCATGGCGGCCACGGCGAAAGCGTCCAATCCGCCGGCGCGCACCCCTGCCGATTCCACGTAGGCCCGGCGTCCCGCCAGGTGTTTAAGGATGGCCGCGGCCATGGGGGAACGCACCGAGTTCATGGTGCAGGCGAATAAGACCGCGCCCGGCAGCTCTTGGCCCCCCGCGCCCGCCACCCCTCATCCTTTCCAGTGCAGCGCACAGATCAGTGTGAACAGGCGCCGCGCCGTATCATTGTCGACCGTAATCTTACCCTTGAGCCGCTCCAGCAACACGCGACTGCCCTCGTCGTGCAAAGCGCGTCGACCCATGTCGATGGCCTGGATGCGCGACGGCGGTGCCGTGCGGATCGCCCGGTAGTAGCTGTCGCACACAATGAAATAGTCTTTCATGACGCGCCGCAGCGGCGTCAGCGACAGTACCACCGTGAAGACGTTGTTGCTCGCCTGCTGGCCGACGGCCAGCACGAGCCGGTCCTCTGCGATCGATAGGTTCAGCGTATAGGGGCCTTCGTCGCGACCTTCCAGGCTGAAGAAATTGCTCTCCAAGATGTCGTAGATGGCGACCTCGCGTTCGTGCTCAATGCCCGAGGTCGCGCGTTTGATCGAGGCGCTGTCGAGCGTAATGGCGGTGAGCCGGGCCTTGGGATTGGCGTCGCTTACCGGCGGCTCAAACATCGAGACCTCAAGGTCATTCGGCGCCCGGGCCGAGGCGGACCGCCACCGAACGTTCGTGGGCGGTAAGACCTTCGGCGCGGGCCAAAACCATGGCCGGGGCCGCGAGCTTGCTCAGCGCCGGCGCGTCGAGGCGCAGCGTTGAGGTGCGCTTCATGAAGTCTTGCACGCCAAGGCCCGAGGCGAAGCGCGCGCTGCGCGCCGTCGGCAACACGTGATTGGAGCCGGCGACGTAGTCACCGATCACTTCGGGCGTGTGGGCACCGAGAAAGAGCGCGCCGGCGTTGCGGATCCGGCCGGCCAGACGATCGGCATCGCGCGTCAGGATTTGGACGTGCTCGGCGGCAATGCGGTCGGCCAATGCGGGCGCTTGATCCAAGGACTCCAAGAGAATGAGCGCGCCGAACTGCTGCCAGCTTGCCGCCGCGATGTCGCGGCGCGGCAGGAGGCCAAGTTGACGCTCGACTTCGCCTTCGACGCTGGCGGCAAGGGCCTTATCGTCCGTCATCAAAATGGCTTGCGCAGCGCTATCGTGTTCGGCCTGCGCCAGCAAGTCGGCGGCCAACCAGGCGGGATCGTTAGCACTATCGGCAATGATCAGCACCTCCGAGGGGCCGGCGATGGCATCGATCCCGACCACGCCAAAAACTTGACGCTTGGCGGCGGCGACATAGGCATTGCCGGGACCGACAATCTTGGCGACGGGAGTCACACTTTGCGTGCCATAGGCGAGGGCCGCCACCGCCTGAGCGCCGCCAATGCGGTAGATCTCCGTGACGCCGGCGATATCGGCGGCCGCCAGCACGAAGGGATTGATCTCGCCCCTGGGCGCGGGCACCGCGATGGCGATACGCGGCACGCCAGCCACCTTGGCCGGCACGGCATTCATCAACAGAGAGCTTGGATAGCTGGCAAGCCCGCCCGGAACATAGAGGCCAACGGACTCGATCGGCGAGTAGCGCCAGCCGAGTTCAGCGCCAAGCGCATCGCGGAAGCTCTCATCTTTGGGCAGCTGCCGGCTGTGGTAGGCCTCGATGCGGGCTTTGGCCAGCAACAAGGCATCGAGCGTGGCCCTCTCGCAGTCACGCCGAGCCGCGCGGATCGCCGTTTCGTCGAGGCGGATACCCGAAGTAGAGAGGTCGACCTGATCGAAGCGACGTGTGTACTCGATTAAGGCCTGATCGCCGCGTGTGCGCACGTCGGCAATGATCGCACGCACGCTGCTATCAACGTCGGGTGAAACCTCGCGCTTGCTCGCCAGGAAGCTGGCGAACTCCGTGTCGAAATTGGCATCAGTGCTAGCGAGATGGACGGGCATGGGCTTGGCTGGCGATCGGCATCAGGTGGAGCGCTCTTTGCCGGGTGGCGCCGAGCTGGGGCTGCCGTCAGGATGCTGGGGCTTGAAGTCGACGCGCCAGACCGGACCCAAATCCTTGAGCTCGGCTTCGACGCACTCGACGTGCAGCCGGATGGCGCCGCCATCGGCAAAAAGCAAGGTGACGTGACCTTCCGGCGGCGCGGTTGGTTCGAAGGTGACGGCGAGCAGGGAAAGGACCGAGCTCTTGTTTTTCAGATCGATCGCCTGCACCTGTGCGCCAAGCACACGCTCGAAGCGCAGCGCCGAGCGACGGCGGGCATAACCCTCGGCCGACCCTGCCGCCGCCATCCAGTCAAATCGATTGCCCACGGCCACAAACCGCCGCTCCTTGGGCAGATAGGCAATGTCTGCCACCTGAATCACGGCATCCTGCAGGTGTGCCGACAACACGGCCAAATCGTCGGCATCGAGCGCGATGAGCTTGAGCTCGGCCATGTCCGGACGGGGTCCTTTGTGCGCCATGGGTCAGGCCGCAGCAGATCGACTGACAAGCCTGCTGCGTGCGGGGAGTGATAGCGAACGCCGCGGGCGATTGTAAGGGGGTGAGCGTCTGAGCGGGCGTCGTGAGCGCCCCGGCGTCTTGCGGTGCTGGCCCCGCCCCTGTCAGCCGCTGACCAAACGGGCGATGCTCGCCCCGCAGCCGGAGAGCTTCTGCTCCAGGCGTTCGAACCCGCGGTCGAGGTGGTAAACCCGATTGATGATGGTTTCGCCCTCCGCCATCAACCCGGCAATGACCAGCGACACGGAGGCCCGCAGATCGGTCGCCATGACCTGTGCGCCCTGCAGCTTTGGCACACCCCGCACGGTGGCGGTATCCCCCTGCAGCTGGATGTCCGCGCCAAGCCGGACCAATTCCTGCACGTGCATGAAGCGGTTTTCGAAGATCGTCTCGCGAATGACGCTGCTCCCCTTGGCGCGCGTCATCAAGGCCATGAGCTGGGCTTGCAGGTCGGTGGGAAAGCCGGGGAAGGGTTGGGTCTCGATACTGATGGGCTCGAGCTCGCCACCATCGCGCGCAATGCGCACACCATCGGCCGTGTCGGCGACGCAGACGCCGGTCGCTTCGAGGGTCGCGAACGCCGCTTCCAACAGGCTTTTACGCGCCCCCTTCAGCTCGACATCACCGCCGGCGGCGGCCACGGCGAAGGCGTAGGTCCCGGTCTCGATACGGTCGGGCAACACGGTATGCACGGCACCCTCCAGGCGTTCCCGGCCCTCAATGCGCAGCGTCTTGGTACCAATCCCCTCGATTTTGGCGCCCATTTTGACAAGGCACTCGGCAACGTCACCCACCTCGGGCTCGCGCGCGGCATTTTCGATCACGGTCTCCCCGTCGGCGAGGGCGGCGCTCATCAGCACGGTGTGGGTGGCGCCAACGGAAACCTTGGGAAAGACGACCCTTGCACCCTTGAGGCGCTTGGGTGCCTTGGCCACGACATAGCCGCCGTCGATCTCAATGCTCGCGCCCAACGCCTTGAGGCCCCACAGATGCAGATCGACAGGGCGCGTGCCAATGGCGCAGCCGCCGGGCATCGACACCCGAGCGGCGCCGCAGCGGGCCAACAGCGGGCCAAGCACCCAAAAGCTGGCGCGCATGCGGTTGACCATTTCGTAGGGCGCGGTCGTATCCACGATATCGCGCGCGGTCAGGTGAAACGTTTCACCCATGTGCGGCGAGGGGCCGGCGCGCTTCCCGTCAATTGTGAGATCGACGCCATGGTTGCGCAGGATGCGCGCCAACAGATTGACGTCGGCCAGATTGGGCACATTCTTGAGCGTCAGCCGATCACCCGTGAGCAGGCTGGCGATCATCAGCGGCAAGGCCGCGTTTTTGGCTCCCGAGATCGGAATCGTGCCCTTCAGGCGGCGACCCCCGACGATGTTGATTCGATCCATGGCAGCGTTCCGTTTGCGCGTGAGCCCAACAACGCACCATTCGATAGACCCGACAAGGCACCGATACGGCGCGCCTTAGGAGTCCCGCGGCGTGTTGCCCGCCGGACGCACCTCACGGTCGGTCTCGGCCTCGGCACGCCCGCGTCTTTGCGCTTTGCGCTTCGACAGGTTGCTGCGCAATTGCTGCGCCAGCCTTTCTTGTCGACGCTCGCGCTCGGATCCTTTCTTATCGACCGGTTTGGTCATCAACCTTGTCGTCTAATTTCGTTGACCTGGCTAGCGCAAGCTAGCGCGCGCTCACCTGGGCGGCAAGGCGCCGCCGGGCGCGATAGTCACTGGCGATCCCAAACGCGGCCGTGACGGCCATGAACACTGCGGAAGCGCCGAACACCCAGCGAGGCGAGGCATTGTCCATAATCCACCCGAACAGCAGCGGTCCGATAATACCGCCGATGTTGAAGCCGGTGGATACGATGCCGAAGGCGCGCCCAACCATGCCAGCAGGTGCCGCCTTGCGAACAAGCATGTCACGCGAGGGCATAATCATGCCGGCCAAAAAGCCGGCAAGCCCAAACGCGCCGATGATCACCGGTGCCGGCAGGGCGAGCATGGCAATGCCCGCGATGATTGCGGTCGTCCCACCGAAGCCTATAGCGGCAACGTAGCCGTGATAGGTGGTGCGGTCGGCCAGAAAGCCGCCGGCCAGAACGCCGAGCGCGGCACAGGTCAGGTAGGCGGTGAGAGCGACGTTGGCTGAGGCAAGCGTCACGTTCTGCGTGGCGATCAACGCCACCACCGAGAAACTCTGGAGGCCGCCGCTCGACAGGGCAAGCAGCGTGAAGAAGCCGGTGAGGCCGATGATCGCCGGGGTCAGAACGCCTGCGACCCCTCGGTTGCCGGCGCCACTCTTGCTGGCGCGCCGGTGCGAGGCACCGCTAACCTTGCTTCCCGCGAGCAGCATGCCGGCGAGGGCAGGTCCGACGCAGCCGGCAACAAGGAGCGCAGCGCTCAGGTCGGCGTAAGCAGCCACACCCAGCAAGATGGGGGGCGCGATGGCGCCCCCGGCAAAGCCGGCAAATGTGTGCACGGAAAAAGCGCGCCCGATGCGATGGTCCGGAATGGCATCGGCGAGCAGCGCGTAGTCGGCGGGGTGATAGACGCAGTTGGCAAGGCCAGCGATGAGGGCAACGCCGATCAGCACCGGGTAGGTCGTCCACAGTCCCAATATGGCGAAGGCCAAGCCCCCAAGGCAAAGTCCCGTTACGAGCACGAGGCGAGGACCCACCCGGTCGACAAGAAAGCCCATCGGTGCTTGGGTCAATCCTGATACGACGTTGAAGGTGGTGAGCGCCAAGCCGATTTCGAAAAAGCCAACGCTGAGACTGTCCTTCAAGAGGGGGATGAGCACGGGCAGGACCAGGATATAAAAGTGGCTGACGAGGTGCGCCGCCGACACCACGACAAGGAGCCCGGTCTGCCCTTGCGATGCCTCTCGGGCCGCCAAGGGTCGCATTGTCCCCGAGACCATCGTCCCTGCCTGATCCTTACCTGTTCAGCCCTTGAGCATTGGGGGGTGCATCCCTAGCACGCGGCAGGCGCCCCACCTATGCGAATGCGCCGCGGGTGGGATGCAGAAGGGGCAAATGCCGGCCCCCGCGCGCCCCCAGTGCATCTTGCTGCGCCAGCGGGCCTATGGCATATCCGCGCCAGCTAAGGCGTCATTCATCCTGTTCTGTTCACGGCGTCCTGGCGTTGCTGCCGTAGCTCAGTGGTAGAGCACTCCCTTGGTAAGGGAGAGGTCGTGTGTTCAATCCACACCGGCAGCACCACGGCGTTCTGGCGGCGGCCGTGCTGGTTAAGCCAGCCGAGGCCGAGGCCGCCAGGGGAAGCATTTGCGACCTCCAAAATATAAAGTGGCCGCTCCGCAGGATTGTCGCCTTGGCTTTTCTGTCGGGCTGCGTGCGCCCCCGCTGCGCGACCCCCGAGCTCGCCAGCTTGGCTCATCGCGCCTAGCAATTCACCAAGGACCCGAGCGCAGCTCTTTCCCCGCTTGGGGCATCTTCGCATGACACGGGGTCGCCGAAGGGCGAGCCGCCGCCGACCGGCGACGGCTCTAGGTTTCAAGCGGCCGTTTTTAGCAGGCCCAGCTGGGTGAGGGCGGCCACTCCGTCATCGAGGCCCACCTCCTCGACGATTTTACCGTTTTCGACACGCAGCACCGTCATGCCGGTGAAGTGCATCTTGCGGCCGCTTGCGTCCCGCAGGGACCCGGCGAGGAAATCCTCGAAGGCAGGGCCCGTGTGCGTGCCGCCGCCTTCCCACCGGCCAACGACGCAGTCACCCTCGGCGATGAGATCGGCGGTTCCCCAGAAATTGAGGTCGGGAAACGACTTTCGGAAGTCCGTCATGAACGCCTTGATGTCATCACGGCCGCGACGGGGCGCATGCAGCGAGTAGTGCAGCAGCATGTTGGGAGCGGCGAGATCGTCCACCACGCCAAGATTGCAGCTCTTACCCCAGAACTCCGTGAACCATCGGGCAACGATTGCCTTGTTGTCATCCTGTCTGCTCATTCTGTGCTCTTTCCTTTTTCGGGTTCCCAGCGACTGCTGATCACGCATGACGCGGTCGCCCGAGGTGAATCGCTCCTCTTGACGTCCTATCGGGCTGCGTGCCGCCGCTTGGGGCCTTCTTGTTTCGGCACGTCCGCCGGAGTGCGAGGACGCCGAGCCCCGCACCACTCAACAAATCAGGCCGGCTCCGGCGGCGCCCTGATCGGCTGAGGGCGGATTTAGGCGCGCTCGATGAGCGCGGCGTAGCAGCCGGGCGCCGCGAAATGCACGTGCAGATATTCGGCATTGGCGTTGGCGAACAGTTTGTCGATGGCTTGTTCGAGTTCGCGGCCGTCCGCCAGTTCGAAGCGAAGCATCATGCCGTGACGGTCGAAGGCCCGCACAGCCAGCACGCGTTGGCGCAGCTGCTCCGGCACCGCATCGATCTTGTCGTAGGTCTCATCGCCCTTGCGCACGAAGATGGCAAAACGCATGCGGTAGGGCGACTCGACGGGCAGGTGTTCGTAGTTCACGAGCAGCAATTCGTCGCCCGGCTTTGAGTCGGTGAGGCTCACGCGGCATGGATATCCCGGCTGGCGCTCATCCGCTATGCGGCGCACCGCGCGGTGTTTCGCGAGCTCCTCATCCGTCAGCGCGAACAGGTGGTTGAAGTGTTCCGCTGGCAGTCCTTTGATGCGAAAGCTCATGATCATCTCCTCTGTTCTTGCAAGGAGATATTGGCAGTTTAGCCATTGGATGCGACCCGTTTCCTGTCGTGGGCCTCCGGCAAAAAATTACCGTGTGTCCCTGGGCTGATCAGAACCACAGCAAGTCAGCACTAGCGAAGCCCTGCCGGAGCAGGAAATGATCAACGTGCTACCGACAAAAAAGGGCGTCGCTCGCGCGACGCCCTTCACTCTCAGTGTGAGCTAACGCTTCAGGCGCTCGCTTCGACCTGCTTTGTGGCCTTGCCGTTGCCGATCGCAATCACGCGCGGCTTCAGCCGCTCGGGTACGTTGCGCACGAGGTCAACGTGCAAGAGGCCGTCCTTGAGGTCGGCACCCTTGACCTCCACGTGGTCGGCAAGCTGGAAGCGTCGCTCGAAACTGCGCCCAGCGATGCCGCGATGGAGGAATTGTCGCGCCTTGTCTTCAGGTTTCTTGTCGCCGCGAACGGTAAGGGATTGCTCCTTAACGTCGATCTTTAGCTCATCCTCGCGGAAACCGGCCACCGCCATGGTGATCCGATACTCATTATCGTCGAGGCGCTCGATGTTGTAGGGAGGGTAGGCCACGCCATCGGACTCAAAACCTGCCGCGCTGTCCAACAGGTCGAACAGACGGTCAAAGCCGACGGTAGAACGATAGAAGGGGGTTAAATCGAGGTGTCGCATCACGAGTCCTCCTTTAGAAGCGACTGTGGATACCTGCCTGCCCGAACGCAGGGTAGGAGCCTGCCGCAAGGCCAGGCAGAGGTTTGGCGCACCCACAAGTGGCGTGCGCACACGCCTGAATCTAGGCGCGATTTGGCAGCGTTCAAGAGCCCGGCAGCAATCGCACGGCGGGACCATCAGCACCCCCGCCAGCGTTCCCCCCACGTCGCCAGAAAGTCGCCAGCGGCAGGGCAGGCGCTGGCCGTGCGGCGGGCCCCGCTCCGCCGGCGAAGCTGTGGACGGCCTTGGCTCACGTGTGCGCTAGAAAGGGGGTGTACGGAGGCACGCGCACCGAGGGCGGTTCCCTACGCCGGGACACGCCTTTGCGCGGCTCAAGCAGGGATGTGTTGCGCCCGCGCCTACCTACGCGCACGTCTTGCGCGCGGGCTGTGCGATGCCATGCCGCTATAGGCATATTGAGGAGCGCCGGAGCCGAACAGCGTCGGGCCCGGACTCGGAACGGGGCTTTCCAAGATGCCCTGCGTCGTCATGAGCCCTGGGGGATCGAGGGTCGTCGGGCCGCCTGGCACGCGCGGCGTGGCCAAGATCTGTGCCCGGCTCAGTGGGCGCAGCGCGGGCCGCTTTGGCAGATAGGCCTGATAAGCATAAAAACGCGAGGCGCGTCCGGCGTGGGCGGCCTCAGATCCGCACCACCAGCCACAGGCCGCGGCCGGCAGCGTGCTGGCCGCCATGACGAGGAGAGAAATTGCCAACGTTGTTTGCCCGCTGAGACCATTTGCGCCCATGGCACCCTTCCCACGCTTGAGGACCAGCTAGGCTAGAGGACCCCAAGGGGGGCGCTAATCCGGACGATCCCTCAAAGCGCGTAGGAAATGCACCCGAGGCGCGACGGCGCGGGGCTCAGCCGCAATGGCGCTTTCTCCGAGCGGGCGGAGAGGCACTTGAGCCGGGCGCCCGGCCGCCCACCTCGCGCGTGTCGAGTTGCCTTTCCAACATTTCTCGGCAAGGAAGGGCGGCGCCCTCAGCGGACGGCACACTGGGCAGGCCCGCGCGCCAAGCAGAGACTTGATGTGGGCTTGCAGGGCCGCAGTCCCGAACACGCAGGGGCGCGCACCCCAATCGCCGGGCCACGCGCGCGTCCGGCAGGACGGTGCGAGCCTCCAGGCGCCCGCTTGCATCTACGGAGTATCGTCCGCAAAGGCCTTCTGGGCCCAACACGGATAGCCCGAGTCGCCTCGGTCGTAGCTGGGATCGCAATAGCCGCTGCTGCCGTCGATGAAGAGTGTGGCCTCGACGCCCTTGGCGGGGAGATCACCCTTGAGCGTCTGCACCTCGTAGGCGAGGTTGTTGCCCTCGAGGCGAGGGTTGTGGAGCACGACGACGGCGCTCATCGGAGGCGATTGGTCGTTGAAGATCGACAGCACGGCGTTTGGCGGATCGCTCTTGAAGCTGTTGCTCCCTTCCGTCCATCTCTTCAAAAAAAATCGTTGCGCACGTGGCCCACGATCCGCTGCGGGCGGTCCGCAAAGAACACGGTCACGGGTGAGACGTGCTGCAGGGTCAGGACACCATCCCTGAAGGCGATGTCCTTGGCTGTTTGCACGAACAGAAAACTCTGGTGCCTTGGTCGGCGCGTTGCCCTCAGCCGTCGCGCTGGGCTGGGGAGGAGCGCACAGGAAGCATGCAGCGAAGAGGACAAGCGCGAGTTTCCCTGCAGGTCGACGACCATTTCTTGCCTCCATAACTTCTTTCTCCCATCGGTCTCGGCAGGAGCGATTGGGGACATGGAATTTTCACATCCTCAGCCGACGGGGGAACGCACCTCTCGCATGCTTCAAGCGATAGCGTCGTGCATAAGCCGGCACGTTGGATGATCCACAGCATGCTAGAAGAGGCACTGGCGTGAGCAATAGGCAAAACCCGCGCCTTGTCAGGCGACAGGGCACCCGCCTCAGCGCTTATGCGAACCCCAATTCCGCGACGGCTTTTGTGTGCAACGCGCGCCGAGCCGCGAGCCCCTGCGCGTTGCAAGCTTTAGCGATCGCCAGCAAGCGATGGCGCCGTACCCAGTCCATTACACCAGGCATAGGGTAATTCCGGATAGCTGAGTTCGGGCGATTGACTAGCTTGAACGAGCCTCAGCTAACCACTCCTCCTGTGCCGCTGATGGTAAATTCCAGAGGGCGGGACGATCGTGGTGCCACTCAGCAAAGCCGGCAAGGGGCGCAGCTCGCCAGGGGCGGTCCGCCGCAAGCAAGTCACGCCGCCCGACACGACATCAGAGCTCCTTTTTCGCGGCCATGTCTTGCGCGGCGTCCTGCTGGCAGCAGGCCTAGTGTTAGCCGGAGGCGTCCTCTTTCAAGTGCTGATGCACGACACGCCGGGCGCAGCGCGCCTCGCGCCATCGGCTGAGGATGCGCCGACATTCGCGGGCAGCGAGGCCTGCGCGCAATGCCACCAAGCCCAGAGCGCTCTGTGGCGCGGCTCTCACCACGGGCAAGCCATGGCGCATGCCACCGAGAAGACCGTGCTCGGCGATTTTGCCGATGTGACTTTTGACTATTACGGTGTTCGGTCGCGCTTCTTTCGCCAAAACGGCAAGTTCCTGGTCGAGACCGATGGACCGGATGGCAAGCTCGCGACATTCGAGGTGAAGTACACCTTTGGCGTCGATCCGCTACAACAGTACCTGGTCGAATTTCCAGACGGCCGCGTGCAGGCCCTGTCACTGGCCTGGGACAGCCGTCCGAAGCAAACGGGTGGTCAACGCTGGTTTCACCTCTATCCCAACGAGGAAATCCGTCACGATGACGTCTTGCATTGGACCAAGCTGAACCAAAATTGGAACTATATGTGCGCCGAGTGCCACTCCACCGGGGTGCGCAAAAACTACGATGCGGCGACCGATCGCTTCGCCACGACGTTTGCCGAGATCAACGTCGGTTGCGAGGCCTGCCACGGACCCGCCTCTCGGCACCTCGCCTGGGCCCGCGAGAGACAGGCATGGTGGCCGTCGGCGAGATCCGACGCGGCGATGAAGGGGTTTTCCGTTCGCTTTGATGAACGCAGCAACGCGACATGGCCCATCGATCCGAAATCGGGCAATGCGACGCGCAGCGAGCTCCCCTTCATGCTGCGCAAAGAGACGGAAACCTGCGGCTTCTGCCACGCCCGGCGCGGCCAATTCTCCGAAACTTGGCTGCCGGGACGGTGGTTATCGCAAACGCACGCCGTTGCCGCCTTAAGCCGCGGGCTGTTTCAAGCCGACGGTCAAATGCTGGACGAGGTCTACAATTACGCGTCCTTCAAACAGAGCAAGATGTTCGCCGCCGGTGTTACCTGCAGTGATTGCCATGAACCACACAGCGCCAAGGTTCGGGTGCCCGGAGACGCGCTTTGCCTGCAATGCCACGCATCCGACAAGTACAGCACGCCCAGCCACTCCCAGCACACGGGCGTGAGCCCTGCGATCACTTGCGCCTCCTGCCACATGCCGACGCGGACCTACATGGTCGTGGATCAGCGCCACGATCATAGCTTCCGCATTCCGCGTCCCGATATCTCGGCAAGGCTCGGCACCTCCAATGCCTGCACCGATTGTCACGCGGAAAAATCGGCCGCTTGGGCGGCCTCCGCTGTCGAGCGCTGGCATGGTCCAACGCGCAAGGGGTTGCAAAACTATGCGGCCGCTTTCGACGCGGCCTGGGCCGGTAGAGCCGATGCCGCGGCGTTGCTTGCCCAAGTCGCCGGCGACCGCAAGAACCCAGCCATCGCGCGCGCGACGGCACTGGCCGAGCTCGGCTCGCGGCTGACCCCGTCCAACATCGGCCTAGCTCGTTCGGGCTTGGCTGATGCTGACCCGATGGTGCGCATTGGCGCCCTCGATATGCTCCAGGGCGCGTCCATCACCCAGCGCTGGTCGCTGGCCTCAGCCTTGCTCACGGATGCCGTGCAAGGCGTGCGTCTCAGAGCGGTGTCACTGCTCGCTGGCGTGGAGACTGCGCAGCTCTCCGCGCAAGAACGCGAACGCTTCGAACAAGCGGCCCGCGAGTTCGTGGAGGCGATGCGGGTCAGCAGCGATCGACCCGAAGCCCGCTCCATGCTGGGGACTTTCTATGCACAACGCCGCGCGACGAACGAGGCGGAGGCCGAATTCAAGGCGGCGCTGCGGCTCAGCCCTCAATACACCCCGGCCGCGATCAACTTAGCCGATCATTATCGGCTGCAGGGGCGCGAAGGCGATGCCGAGGGCGTTCTTCGCGGCATGATCGGCAACGTGCCGCAAGACGCCGGGGTGCATCACGCGCTTGGCTTGACGTTGGTGCGAACCAAGCGTCTGGAGGAGGCCATTGGCGAACTTCGCGCGGCCGCGGAACTGGCGCCCGAGCAGGCCAGATACGCCTATGTGTATGCGGTCGCTCTCAACTCGGCGGGGCGTGGCGGCGAAGCCCTCCCTGTGCTGCAAGCCAGTCTGAGGCGCCATCCCGAGGACCGCGACACTTTGCTGGCGCTGGTCAGCTTCAGCCGCCAGGCGGGAGACATGCCAGGAGCGTTAGGTTATGCGCAGCGGTTGGCCCGGATTGCTCCGAGCGACAGCAACATCGCCAACCTCATCAAAGAGCTCGAGCGTCAGATCAACGGAGCAGCGAAGCAATGAGGTTACCGCGGATGCGCCAGCGCACAAGGGGCCAGCGCGCGTTCTAGTTCGCAGCACGGTGCCCAGCGAGCCAGCGACATTATGGGGGCACTGCAAGAACGAGTGAGCAGCTCGGGGCGACTACCAAGGCACGTCTGGCATCACGCTGCGCATCATGCAGCCATGAAAGAATGTGGCGCAGTCGCTTGTTTTTCTGCTGCCGTGCGCACCGATGGATTTAGCTTTTGGTCTGCGCGCAAACAGGACGAGCCTGTCGAATGACAGATGTCTTTGCCACAGGCATCGCCGTCGGGCGAAGCAAAAACCTCTGCGGTCGCGAAATGGCAAAGCAACGCCGCACCGCTAATGAGGGCGACCATGTGGCGCAAGCCATTGCTGGCCCTGCGCATCGTTTCTTGACCTCGGTCCCAACATTTTGCGTCTTGAGGTCGCCGCGATGCTTCTTTGCGCGTCGTTCGCCGGCGCCGCTGGCCCGGAAGCACAGGCAAGGCCCGCGCCGGCGCGCTCACCTGGGGTGGCCACGCCCTGAGGTGGCCACCTCAGTCTCGAGCTGACAGAAAGCGACCTCTATTCGTGGTCCGGCGTCCCGTCCACGAGATAAAGTTTGCCGCCAGAACGGTAGATAATCGCACCGTTGGTCACTTCGTGGGCGCCCTTACCGAGGGCGTCAGCGCTTGGGGTGGCTTTTGGCTTGCCCAAGTGCAGCTTGAAAGTGCCCTTGTCCACGTACACGCCCTCATGGTCGCCGAGCTCAGCGACGGCCTTGGACTCGGCGCGCATATATTGCGGCATTCCCAACTGGGATCCCGGGCCCGACATGCCAAACTGGGCAATGGCGAGGCCCGACGCGCCGATCATGAAGCCGAGCGCGGCGGCCCCAATGATTGGCAGGCTCGATCGAGCAAATGACATGCGAAGTCTCCATCTGGAACGTTGGCGCAGCCATTTGGCATCCGATTTCGGCTCGACAAAATACACGCAAGCCCCCATGGCCGTCAGGGCCAAAACCCTAGGGTCTTGGCGGCGAGCGCGGCCCGCCCCCGTGCTCAGTTCCCGACGGGCTTGGGGCTCTCGGGCGGCAACCATTCTTTGCGTAATGTCTGCTGCACAAGCGTCTCGTCGAGATGCGGGCCCAGCAGTTTTTTGAACGCAAAGGCGACTTCGTCATATTCGCGCTTGCAGTCGCGCGCGCGGGCATCTGGCAGGTATTTCTGCTCCACGACGTAAGCAAACGTCGTGGGATCGGCGCCATAGGCGATGCAAAGCAAATTGTAATACCGTTGCGCCGGCATGCTGTGCATATCAGAGAAGGCCTGCAGAGGCACAAATGCGGCCGAATCCTGCACGGCGTCTCTATAGGAGTAGGCCGCACCCGAAATCAGGCGACGTGCGTCGTCCTTGCCCAAATGCAATATCATGAAAGTCGAGAATTCATCGGCCGCATCCTCGGCCGAACCGAAACTCGGAACCTGCAGCAGGTCAAAGATGGCATGGCCAAACTCGTGGGCGACGACATAAAAGAACTGCCCCACGACGGCATCGACGGGTGTCACTCCGGCCGGGCCTAGACCCTTGGGCGCACTTTGCCAGATCTCATCCAAATACTCATAACAAATGGTGACCGCCGGCCGCTGATACCAAGCATTGGATTTGCCGCACTCGATGGTCCTCACGGTGAGATCGGTCGGCAGGCGAAATGGACTGAAGAGCTGTTGGATTTTCTCAAGTCCCTGGCCGGACCGTATGTGGGTATAGACATGGTCATAACGCGCATTTTGCGGTGGCACGTATTCGAAATTGATCCGGTTTGGTCTCGGCGCATCGCTTGCAGCACTTTCCACGCTGAGCCGTTCGACGCCCTTTTGCGCGAAAGCCGTGGGGCAGGCGATCAGCGCGAGGCCAACGATTGCGGCGGCTTGCAAGGGCCAAAGATTGGGGTGTGAGCGGAACATGGCGAGCTCGCTTGTGGATCGATGGGAGCGCGGCCTCGAGGATCAGCGCAGGGCGGCTCAAGCTCTACGCATCTCCTGACGCAAGCACCATAGGTGGAACCCACTACGTGGCACATGGGTCAGACTGGATGAAGCCTTGGGTGGCCGACGTTGCGATATCGCCGCGTCGTGCAGCCCAGCCGAACGCAACCCTCTCCCCTCATGTGATGCTCACGCGATACCCGCGTCCGAGGAGCCGGCCAACGTTTGCGCGTTCCCTGAGAAGTTGGGTTGAGCACCACTTGGCTCTCGGGGTGCCGAGCAGTCGGCCCTGCTCGTGTTGGACTTAACAATGGTCCGCGACGGAATCGTCTCTAGGTGCTTGGGGGCCTTGCCCAAGGTCAAAAGGCGCTGCAGCCAGGTAAGCTCGTGATCAGCTAACTTCGGGATCATTACGTAGTTGATGAGGAGTTCGTCTTTTTCCTCCTCAATGCAAAAGTAGTTCAAGCGGTAGGAGGGATAGTAGACCGCAGGCAATAAACCGAAACGTACGGGAACACGGTGCAACAGCTTGAGCCAGGTTCCGGTGTTGAGGATGACGCGACCTTCCGATCCGAGCCGCTTGAGAAAAGCAGCATGCGTGTGTCCGAACACGAACACGGCTACGCTGGCATCGTTTTTGAAAACCTCATCCGCAGCCTGCAAATAGGCCAGCTCCGAATCGAAATCAGGCATTGTCCAGTGGCTGGTGAGCACGTGGAAGCGGCGCAACGTGCGTGTCAGATCGTGCAAGAGAAGCGCCATCGGCGCCCCGAACAATATGAGAAAAATGGAATTGATCGCGATCACCACCTGCAGCGCGTTGTCAATGATGCCAAGCCTGCTCATCAGCGGGTTGTGGAACAGAATGTTGTAATCAAAAATGCCGAGCACTCGCAGCAGCTCACCCAGTATGGCGACAATCGTGACGCTGGAGAGCAGCAGAAAGGGAAGCAAAAGCCAGCGCAACACTGCCCCCATCTCGCGGTAGAAGTAATTCGATAAAAACCAGTCGGGGATCTGCATGGTCCCGACCGAGCGAATATCCTTGAGCCAGTCGCCCCGCCCGAAGTCGGCATAACGGCTTGCCCCACCGACAAAGGTCTCGGTGATGAAATACCCTGCCGGGAGGGCGTAGAGATTGCCATAATCCCGGAAGGCGTTGAATTGATCGTGCTGTTGGCCGTGCTCGATCCAGATCTTCCTATCGCCTAGCGTGCGGATCAGGACCAGGCTTGTGTCTAAATGAATGTTATAGGCGCGTAGTTGATCCAAGTAGGCGGGATTACAGGCAAGGTCGTAGTCGTGATTGCCAACCATCATGGTCACCTTGATACGTGACCCGGTCACCTTGAGCTGATCGAAAATCGGTTGATGCGCCTTTATGATGTGCTCGAGTTTCTTGGCGCCGCGCACCAGGGTCAGTTCCCAAAAACCGAACGTATCGCCAACAATGAGGAGTTCGGTGTGAGGACTTTCGTTTTCCAATCGCTTGAGAAAGGCGATGAACTCGGCGGCGAAGTCACAATGCTGCAACTGGCCGTCGCCGCCCATGTGCAGGTCGCTGACGAAGTAGTACCGCTGTGGCACCTGCGAGGTCCTTCAACCGCGTCGTTGCGCTTGGGTTAACGGCACCGTGAGCTTTTAGCGCTCCCCAAACGAACGAGCGCGCGCGAATTTTTTATGCCGATCAGGCATTCGATGGCGGCCCCATGCGCTCGTTCCTCCAACCCGGCGGTCATGGCTTGACGATGGTCGCGATGGCCGCCGCGGCGCGCAGGCCCTTGGGGTTTGGCGGCCGCGGCTCGGCCTCGCCCGCCCAGCAAAAGAGGCGCGTTCCCGCGCTGGCGTCGTGGCAATGGCGTGCAAAGGGGACCGCGCCGATGCGCCGTCAGGCGCAGGGATAGGCGGCCAAGCTCGCAATGGTCTCCTAGTCGGTGCGCCGCAGTTGATACAAGCGAACCAATACGTAGAAAAAAACGAGCAAAAAAAACGCCAGTCCCTCCACGGCGTGGACCGGCTGCTCCGTCATCAGACCTTGCACAAATCGGGTGAGGCCCAGCGGCCAAGCGAGATTGATGGCGATAACCTCCAACAGCGAGCCGGACCTTGTGCGCGCTGGCGTGCCCGCGCGAACGACGCTGGGGTGCTCTTGGACGAGATGCGTGCGCATGGGTGCCCTCGGCGGTTGGCAATCACTTGAGCCATCTTCTACGCGCCAATTTGGGGAAAGCCACTCGGCGAAATCCCCAATCCAGCGGGCGGAAAACCATGTGATTGTTGGGCGGCAGCCTCGAGGTGTCGGCACGACGTTCCCTTGCGTAACGAAAACGACACGGCCTGCCGAACGCGACGCCCGCGGTATCGGCGGGCTGAGCAACTATTGGCGACCCGATATTAAGTCCATTGTGCCAGGCGCGGATCGACGACCACGCGGAGCCACGCCGAGATCATTGTGGGCGACACGGCGCTCAAAGGCGGGACATGTGGCGTGGGCCCGGCAGTCGCGGGCTCTTCCGGCCATTTGCACTGGCGGGTTGCGGCAGCGCCACGCTGCATCAATGCTTGGCCGAAAAGGGGATCGCGCTTGCGGGCGCGTTGTGTCGGCCGCGCTTGACGGCCATGGCACATCGCCTCGAAACTCGGCACATCTACGCCAGCAGGTGCTGTCGGATAGCTTCGGCGACGGCTTGCGTGCGATTCCTGACCCCCAGTTTCATCTGCGCCTTCTTGGCATGGGTCCGCACGGTCTCCTCGCCCAATCCGAGGTGCGTTGCGATCTCCTTGGAGGGCGCGCCGAAGGAGAGTAGTCGCAGGACGGCAAGCTCGCGTGGGGTCAAGCGAGCCGTTGGGTGGGCGCTCTCGGCTGCCGTCCCGACCAGCTGGTCGAGGCGCATGGCGGCAAAGCTCGCCGCCGCATAGATCATCACCCGGATCGCGGGTGCCACCGCTTTGGACAGGGGTTTTTTAGACCAAAACACGATCAACCAGCGGCCGCCGATCGGACACAGCAGTCCGTCCCGCACGCCGTACTGCAGGAACAATTCATAGCCCCAGCGATCGGCGCCGATCGGTTGCAGGGCCTGCAGGCTCTCCGTCAACGTGTGCGGTGCCAGGGCGGAACGCGCCATCAGGTACCCGATAGGAAGACGGGAATCGATCTTGGTGCTCCACTCCTCCCACAAGCCCTTGGGGGCCTCGCTATGCAGGAAGACGCTCTTGCCCAACGCGAGGGAAGACCAGTCGCTCACCTTGAACGGAAAGCGCACTGCGCCGAGCACCCGAAGATTGAGGCTGGGATGGGTCACCCCATCCAGATGATCCAAGACCGCCTTTGCAGTCTCGAGGTTGGCGGACGCGACCGCCGAGGCCACGAGCTTGTGGCCGAGGTCGCGAAGGGCAGTTTCGTCCTCGCGCGTGATGCTTGTGGTGAGGTTCATGTTGCCACCTCTGCCGGCATGGAGCACGAGGGCACCCAAGGTGCAACTTACCCCTGAGCACGCGCGCTTAATGATCCGGCAGCCCACGCAGAAAATGCATCGGGTTAAACCCTGAACGAGATCAGCATATGCAGACGCCACGTGCGGTGGCGGGCGGTCGGCCAGGGGCAGTGGCGGATCCAAAGGCCACGCCTCGTGCGTAAAAAAAACTCCCGCCACTGAACGATTTGGCGAGCAAAGCCACGTGCAGAGGTGGAGAGATGGAGAGCGGTGAAAACCCCATGCTGCCAGGCGCTTAAGCCGAGGCTGAGCATAATGGTTTTCATGCGCCGTTCATGTTGTTGCCGCCACTTTGCCCAAGGAGAGGCGTCCGAGAGGAGAGTGCCGATGAGGATTTGGATTTTGGCGGCGAGCCTGCTCGCCGCTGCTGCGGGAGCTGCCAGCACCACGGCGAATGCCGCCGACCTCGATGAGGGTCCGCCTCCCAATCGCTACGGATCGGTCTACGACGATCCCCGCTACGCCGACATTTATCGGCGGCCGGAGCGTCCCTTCGGCACGCCCCCGCCTTATGCGGCCCCCGTCCCGCGCGAACGCGTCTATCGTGACTATCGCGACGATGCGGAGGCTCCGCCTTACGCGCAACCTCATCGCTACTCCTACGATGAGTCGCGACCGGGTTATGGCGGACAGTGCGTGCCTCGCGAGGTCATTCGGGAACGCCTGACGCGCCACGGTTGGCATGATTTCCATGACGGGGCGCTCAACGGCAATGTTGCCGTGGTGCGTGCCCGGCGTCCGAGCGGACGGCTGTTTGAGCTCACCATCGAGCGGTGCTCTGGCGAGATCGTCAACGCCTACCCGCTGGAGCGTCGCGCATTTGGTCCGTTCGCTTACGGTCCGCGACCCTGGTGGCAACGCCCCTATTGAGCCGGGCAAAGCTCGACTTGCACGAGGCAGACGACCCCAGCACGCGCTGGGGTCGTTGCGTTTTGCCCGCTTTTTGTGTGCCACCAGAGCGCATCTGTTTGCACCCCATGTCCGCCTGCTATAGAGCGCGAGTAATGCGCAGCTGGCGGAGAGGTGCATGGATCTGGTGGCCCTGGCAAAGAACCCTGTACCGAGCGGCGCCACGACGGGAACCTTTAAAGGCGCCGGCGGCGTAAACCTGCGCTTTGCGCGCTGGGCGCCGACGCGTGGACCTCGGCGGGGCACCGTGTGCTTGTTCCACGGTCGCGGCGAGTACATCGAAAAATACTTTGAGGTCATTGCCGATCTGCGGCGGCGAGGCTTCTCGGTCGCCACCATGGACTGGCGTGGCCAGGGCGGATCCGACCGGCTGCTCCGCAACCGCCGCAAAGGCCACGTGCGCTCCTTTGCCGACTACGATCGCGACCTTGCGCGTTTTATGAAGGAAATTGTGTTGCCCGACTGCCCCGCGCCCTTTATCGCCTTGGCGCATTCCATGGGCGGCAACATTCTTTTGCGCAACGCGCGTCTGCCCGGCTCCTGGTTCCAGCGCATGATCTTGAGCGCACCCATGATCGCGATCGCCCGCGAGCAGCTGGGCGTGCCCCAGGGCGCGGCGCGCGCTTATACCGAGATCCTCTGTCCCCTCGGCTTGAGCTCCCTTTATGTGCGCCATGGTGGCAATGACGTGCTCGAGGTCACGCCCTTCGAGGAGAACCCGGTGACGTCGAATCGGGAGCGCTATCTGCGCAGCCGCTTGGTGCTGGAAAGCGCGCCGGCACTCGGGCTCGGATCGCCAACCATTGGCTGGTTGAGGGCCGCGCTGCGCTCGATCGCCAAAATCAGAGCGCCCGACTATCCCCAACGCGTGGGGCTTCCGCTTTTGCTGTTTGCCGCCGGCGCCGACACGATCGTGTCCACCCCGGCGGTGGAGGAATTTGGGCTGCGTCTAAAGGTGGGGACCCACGTGCTGATCCCGCAGGCCAAGCATGAGATTCTGCAGGAGGCCGACCCTATCAGAGGACATTTCTGGGCGGTGTTCGATGAATATCTGGGTGTCACGGCGACCGTGGTCTAGCGCGCGGGCCGATCGCACCCCTTAGCGCGTGGCCTCAACCAGCTAGAACGCGTAACGCCTGCCGGTGCAAACGTGCGTCCCCCGCGGCGATGATGCGCCCCCCATCGAGCGCGGGCTCACCGTCCCAAGTTGTGATGATGCCGCCGGCGTTTTCAATGATAGGGATCAGCGCGCGCACGTCGTAGGGCTTGAGGCCAGCTTCCACGATCAGATCCACAAAACCAGCTGCCAACAGACAATAGCCATAGCAGTCGCCACCAAAGCGAGTCATCAGCACCCGGCCCTTGAGCTCAGCGAAGCGCTCGCGCTCGAAAGGCCCCGCAAACAGGTCGGGATGCGTGGTCGTCAGGATCGCATCTTCGAGCTTGCCGCACGCGCGCGTTCTGAGCCGCGTCGATCGACCGCCAGGCCCACGCATGCGTGCCACGCCCGCGGCGGCCCAAAAGCGCTCCCGGGTGAAGGGCTGGTTCATCACCCCGAGCACGGGCCGCCCGCGATCCGTCAAGCCGATCAGCGTTCCCCATAGGGGGCTGCCGATCATGAACGCGCGCGTGCCGTCGATGGGATCGAGGATCCACTCATAGCGGCCAGCTCCGGTCAGGGGCGCAAACTCTTCCCCGACAATGCCATGCTCGGGAAAGGCCTGAGCGATGGCCTTGCGCATGACCCGCTCGGCGCTTCGGTCCGCTTCGGTGACGGGGTCGAAATGAGGCCCGCCCTTATTGCTGACCGTCAGGCTGCGACGGAAGTGGCGCTGGATGGCTTCCCCTGAAACGTCCGCCAGCTCATGCGCCAACGCCAGCAGGCTGCGCGCGGACGGTTGCAGCGCCGGCACGCTCCTTACTCCTCTTGCCCGGGGACGCGGGCGCTCGCAAGCGCGAGCGTTGCCATTTGGCCCACCCTAAGTTGCCCGGCTGCCACAGTGTTCCCAAAGTTCGATGGTCGACCCTGGGCTGAGGTTGCACCGCAGCACGAACACCCCCATATGAAGGTTAGCGCTGTGGTCGGTCCCAACCCGCCATGGCGTGCCCACCTTGGGCGTTTCCTCCCTAGACTTGGGCTGCACGGCCATTCCGCGCGGCCCTTTTTCTTTGCCGAGCCAACAGGCACGCAGGTCGCTACCTTAGCCATGCTGCCTCCGTGTTTCTGCAATGCAAAAAGATTCCCTTGAACTTTGTGCGTCGCACATCTAAATGCAGGGCGAGGCCAACGACCCTGTCGTGGGTCTCATGCCCTCCTTGGGCGTTTCCTCCCTAGACTTGGGCCGCACGTGACCCGCGCGGCCCCTTTTCTTTTCTCAGTCCTCACCGTCACTTAAGAGGACGGCCGGCGCATCCCAGGGCAACGGCAAGCCGCGGGCCCGCAGGCGCAGGAGGCCGGCGGCGACCACCCCCACGCGCGCTCATTGCGCCGCAACATGGGGCCGGGTTGCCCGGTGGCAATCGGTGGTCCCTACTCCGCCGCGGCCCGTCGTTCCAACAGCGCCGGCAGCGCCTGAAACACCTGCGCGGCCAAGGCGCCGAGCGTGGCGGCAAGGCTCGGAAAGTTTCCGCTTTTGGAGAGCGTGGCCTCATCCAGGTACAGCGCGCGGTTGATTTCGAGCTGCAGGCACTGAATGCCGTGGGCCGGGTTGCCGTAATACTCGGTGATGAAGCCGCCGGCGTAGGGGCGGTTGATCTGCACCTCATAGCCGCCCGCCTGCAAGACATCGCGCATGAAGCGCGTGAGTTTGGTGTCACACGAGGTGCCGAACCGGTCCCCAAGCACGAAGTGGGGGCGGGCGCCGATGGGCTGGCCCATAGAGGCGGAGGGCATGGAGTGGCAATCGATCAGCACGGCCATGCCGAACTGACGCCGCGTCGCCTCCAGGAGCCCGGCCAACGCGCTGTGGAAGGGCCGGTACAGTCGCTCGATGCGTTCGAAGGCGGTCGTGATCGGCAGCCGCTCGCGATAGATCTCCTCGGTATCCGCGACAATCCGGGCAATGGTTCCGAGCCCGCCCATGACGCGGGCCGACTGGGTATTGGCGAAATCCGGCAAGCGCCCACTGAACAGCTCAGGATCGAGCTCGTAAGGCTCGCGATTGACGTCCAGATAGGCCCGCGGAAAGCGGGCCGCGAGCAGCGGCGCACCTAAACCGACCACGCCCTCGAACAATTCATCGACATAGCAGTCCTCGGATTTGCGCAGCGTATGGGGGTCAAGCCGCGAGGCTTCCAAAAAGGACTTTGGGTAGATGCGCCCCGAATGGGGCGAGCAGAATACGACGGGTGCAAGCTGCGAGGGCGGTGAAAGTAAGGTGAAAGGCGGCGTTAGTTCCGCAAGAATCGAGGCTCTTTCACTGGCTTGCATCAGGGGCTCGGAGGTTCGGTCGATCTAAGGTTCTAGCATATTGAATGGGCTACCGATTTCCGAGACGGGTGAAGGTGGCATTTGGGCGCGATGGACGGCGGTCGCAGCCACTTTGCCAATCCGCGAGGGGGCTGTCCATCATTCTCGCAGCTATGCGTGGAAGACTTTAGACGATAGCGTGTTGGGCGCCGGCAGCCGCACCGGGGGCGCCTCGGCGCGGGCGCTGCCCCATTACCCACACTTCACCCACACTTCATTGCCCGTTTACCAAATTGGCGCCAGATTTGGCTAACAGCGTTGCTTACCGTTACTGTTGAGCGCGGGGATCGTTCGCCGGCTTCAATCGGGACCACGCAGGCCATCCATGAGCGCCAAGCCCTCACGCTTGCCAGCCAAGCGCATTTTGCTCGCCGAAGACGACGACTCGATGCGTGGCTTCCTGGAGCGCGCGCTCGCCAAAGCCGGTTACGAGGTGATCGCCTTCGCCAACGGGCGCGAGGCGCATGAGCGCTTGAAGCAAGAGCCTTTCACGCTGCTGCTGACCGACATCGTCATGCCGCAGATGGACGGGATCGAGCTCGCGCGCCGCGCCGCCGAGCTCGACCCGGAACTCAAAATCATGTTCATCACGGGCTTCGCCGCCGTCACGCTCAATACCAATAATCCAATGCCGCGTGATGCTCGCGTGCTCTCCAAACCGTTTCACCTCAAGGACCTCGTGCGCGAGATCGACCGGTTGTTGACGTGAGGAACCTGACGCACGCGCACGCGCAGGCCTGCCTCCCCGTTCGTCCGGCACTACGCCCGAGATTTATCTGTGAAGTTTTGTCACTTAATTGCGCCCGCTTTGACGCGCGCAACCCTCGCGAGATAATGGGCGCGCTGCGGCGCCAGGCCTGCCTTGAGGGCTCAACCGGGAGATGCGCAGCAAATCGGGTGCGCTCAGCTCGAGCGTGACCGCACGGCGCGCGCGGCTTGCTCGAAGTTTTCACCCTGCAAACGTTCTTGCTCATTCAAGCGGTGAATCAAATCCACCCAGCGCTCCGGCAGCGGCTCGTTCAGGATCGCGTCGTACCGCGCATGCAGGGCCGACTTGAGGCGCTCAACGATCGGGGAGCGTGCCTGCGGCATGGGCCTTTCTCCCATGGCTAGAGTGCGTGCTTGAGCTGTTAACGGCAGCAACCGTGCTGAGTTCCGCACATAGCCGCCCGCTCCGGCGAGATCCTCCCCCTGCGGCGAGGCCGAGCGCATGCTCCTTGTCCATGTTGGCTTGGTGCTGTGTGGGTTGGGCCGACCCACAAAACAATAACTCCGGGCGAACCGCGAGCACGACCGCGCCAGCGTCGTGTGCCTTACCAAGATCCGCACGACGGCCGCGGACCGGATTGGCCGTGGTTCCTCCCGGCGGCCTGTGCGGCCAGGGCCGGGCACGGCGCGGATGGCACAAGAGGATGCTCCGCCAACGGCTCGATTGGGGATGGCCCCACCCTAACCCCGGCCGGCGTCAGCGGCGGGCCCCGGCGCGCGTCCAGCCAGAACCCCAGCGCCTCGGCGTGAGCCGCCGGCCTGTTCGCTGACACCGGGCTGACCCTCCGGTGCAGGCTCTGGGGCAAGCGTGTGGCCTGCCTTGCCACTCGCAGGGATTGCCGCTATACGCTCCCCCTGTTTTGCCAGGGGCCGCGGCATTCTGGGCGCGTAGCTCAGCGGTAGAGCACTACCTTGACATGGTAGGGGTCACAGGTTCGATCCCTGTCGCGCCCACCATCAGCCGCCGACCGAGAGAAGCCGGGTTATGAAAGTCAGGAATTCGCTGAAGTCGTTGCGTGGCCGCCACCGTGCCAATCGCCTGGTGCGCCGCAAGGGCCGGGTCTACATTATCAATAAGACCAACCGCCGCTTTAAGGCCCGCCAGGGCTGACGGGCCGGCAACCGGCTTTGACGGCAGCGATGCCCCGCGGCTATGTTAGGCCTATGGCTGGTATGACGCTGCGCTTGACCTCCCTTGTTGCTGCCGTCGCGCTCGGCGCGAGCCTATTGGGCGGCACGCCCGGCACCTGGGCCCAAACCCAACCCACCCCTCGGCAGACACCCGGTCCCAAGGAGACCCCTCCGCCGGCCATCACGCCGCCCCCGCCACAGGCCAAGCGCGGCTCCGCTGCGCTGCCGAAAACGCCCGCGGAGCGCGAGAAGACCTTATCCGATCTCTACGCACTGCTGGCTACGGCCGACGATGAGGACAGCGCCAAGGCGATCGCGGAAGCCATCGAGCGCATCTGGCTGCATTCTGGTAGCCCGACCATCGACCTCTTGATGGAGCGATCGATGAAAGCCGTCGCGGAGAAGAATCAGGAGCTGGCCTTGAAGCTCCTCGACCATATCGTTGAGCTTGCACCGGACTTCACAGAGGCGTGGAACCGTCGCGCCTACGTGCACTTCGTGCGCAATGAAATCCAATTGGCACTGGGGGATCTGCGCCGCGCCTTGGCGCTCGATCCCAATCACTTCAAGGCGCTCGACGGGCTCGGCCAGATCTTGCGCGAGATCGGCCAGAAGAAGGCCGCCCTGCAGGCCTTCAAGCAGCTGCTCGACGTCCATCCGTACTGGTCGGGGGCTCAGCAGGTGATCGACGAGCTGGCCCGCGAAGTTGAAGGCCAGGGTATCTAACGCCCTCTACCAGCTCGCATTTCGCCCGGGGCGCGGGCAGCGGCCCGCGCGCCCGACCTCGGCCATCGCGCTTTCTTGCCGGTACGCGGGGCCGCTCGCCGCAGGGACCCTGGCGCTGGCGAGCCCACACGATTGTTGACAACCGCCCCGCAACCTTTGCGGCGGCCAAACCGGCGCTGGCGATCCGAGCATCGCCTTGCTAAGCACGAATCTTCTGATTTGCCACCGTGGAGGCGCGGTGCTGAGAATCGATTACCTGTCGATCGGGGGCCTACCGCCGCTCTCCTTCGAAGTCGCGCCAGGACAATGCCTCACGATCGAGGGCCCCTCAGGGTCGGGCAAGACCCGCCTGCTGCGCGCCATTGCCGATCTCGATCCTGCCGAAGGCTATGTCTTTTTGGATGGCGTCGAGCGCTCCGAAATGTCCGCACCGCTGTGGCGCCGGCGCGTGCGCTTCGTCTCGGCCGAGCCTGCCTGGTGGGCGGCCACGGCGCGCGCCCACTTTCCCCCGGCCGCCAAGCTCGATCGACTGATTGCCGCCCTTGGCCTTGAGCATGTGAACCTCGATCGGCCCGTTGCGGAGCTCTCCACTGGCGAACGGCAGCGTCTGGCGCTCGTGCGCGCACTGGCCGATGATCCCCCCGTGCTCCTGCTCGATGAGCCGACCTCGGCGCTTGCGGCGACCAATGCGGCCCTCGCCAGCGAATTCATCAAGTTTCAAATCCTCGCCGGGCGCATCGTCATTTTGGTCAGCCACGACGCCGTGCAAATCGAGCGCCTGGCCACCGCCCGCCTGCACCTGGCGGATCTCGAGTGGCCGCGCGTCCCGGAAAGTGCGGCCGCATGATGAGCGTTTCCCTCGCCAACACCGATCTGTTGTGGGCGGCTCTGCTGCTCGTCCTCAACGGCGCGATCTCGCTCGCCCTTGGACTGCGCCTCGAACTCAACCTCGCCATGGTCGTCCTACGCATGGTGGTGCAGGTTGCCGCCATCGGCTTCATCCTAAGGTTCGTATTCCTGCAATCTTCGCCGCTTTGGACCGCGGCCGTCGCCCTCTTGATGCTGCTGGTTGCCGGCTACGAGCTGGCTGCGCGTCAGGAGCGGCGCTTCAGGCTCTGGTGGACGTACGGGCTCGGCAACGCGACGTTGCTGTTCGCGAGCGGCTTGGCCACGCTCTACGCCGTCACGGTCGTGATCGCACCCAGCCCGTGGTACGCGCCGCGCTACCTGTTGCCGATCCTTGGCATGGTGCTTGGCGGCACCCTCACCAGCATCAGTCTGGTCCTGCAAACCTTGGCCGATGGGATCGGGCGCGAGCGTGGCGCCATCGAGGCCCGCATTGCTCAGGGCGGGACGCGCTTTGAAGCGTTTGCTCCCTTGCTGCGGCGGGCCATGCGCACGGCCACCACACCTCTCATCCACGTCATAAGCATGGCAGGTATGGTGACGCTGCCCGGCATGATGACGGGACAGATCCTCGCCGGTGCCGATCCCATCGAGGCCGCGCGCTATCAGATCGTGCTGGTGTTCATCCTGGCGGGCGCGGCAGGGCTCGGCGCATTTGCCGCCGCGTTCGGTGGCGTTCTCATCATCAGCGATCGTCGGCACCGCGTGCGCCTCGATCGCCTGGCGCCATTCGCCTAGCTGCGCCCGCGCTTTTTAGCCCAGTCGATCGAGCCACCACTTCATACCGACCGAGCCTGGCGCCAACAGCACATACGCCCACAGGAAGGCCGAGCCCCAGTTGGCGGTCTGGAAGCGCAGCCAGGGCATTTCGATGATACCAGCGACGATCGGCACGCTGGCGCGCAACGGCCCGGAAAAGCGCCCCAGCACGATCGCCCACACGCCCCAACGCTTGAAGAAAGCGCGTCCGTTCTCGATGAGCTTGGGATGATTTTTTAACGGCCACATCTTCTGGATCTGCTCGTGATAATGATAGCCCAGCCAATAGGAGAGCCAGTCACCGAGCGCAGCACCGGTCGCGGCCGACGCGACGATCGACCAGAAGATTAGCGGGTTGGCGGCGCCGATGATTGCCCCAATGCCAACCAGCATGGCCCAGAACGGCAGAATCAAAGAGACGAATGCCAAGGATTCGCCGAAGGCCAAAATGAACACGATCGCCGATGCCCAGTTGGGGTGTGCGCGTACGAAGTCCAGCACCACGTTGCTGATTTCAGCGAGCCCCATCAGTTCCCTCCCACGCCGCTGCGGCGTGCGCCGAACAAGCCCTGATCGGCTCTAATTTGTCAACGCGCGCTAGGGCGCAGGGAACCAAGTCGCGGCGGGTCAGCGTTGCGCCAGCGCTTTTATTGCCAGCGGCATAATTTGTGCTTGGCTCGCCTTGATCTCATGGTTTGCGTCCGGTTAATAGACGTGGGCCAGCGGTATTGGGGGGGCAATTGTGGGCGTTGTTGTTGTCGCCGGCGCACGTCACACGGTAAATCGCCGACTGGCGTTGCTGGTCCTATGCGGTGCCAATTTGGCACTCGTGGTCGCCGTTGCGGGCAGTATCAGCGCCCTCTCCGACGTCCTTGCGCCATTGACCGGCCATTTTATGGGCGTTGGACTTGCCGCTAGCCTGGCGCTGCTGACGCGCCGCCTCTCTGCGCTGGTGCTTGGCATCCTGGCGACCTTCCTGGTGCACGCCTGGCTCGGCTTGGCGGCCTGCTGCCACCCGCCTCAACCCACCGCCGTCACGGACGAGCTCAGCACGATCGCCTCGACGGGGGCGCCGCATGACCTTTCCATTCTGGCGCTCAACGCCTGGCACAACCACGCCGATCCGTCTCGCCTCTCGGCCTATCTGGCAGAGGTCGATGCCGATCTCGTGGTGCTATCAGAATTTGGGCCCAACAAGCGCGCGCTCCTGGCCCCACTCAAGCCGACCCATCCCTTCCAAATCGACTGTGCCGAGGAATGGTCCTGTTCTCTAGCCTTGATCTCGCGCATCCCTTTCGCCTCGGCGGGCACCGGCCACCTGGCCGAGGGCAAGCTCGCATTCGTCTGGGCGCGTCTCGCCGGCGGCGTCACCGTGCTCGGCACGCATCTTTATCGGCCGAGTCGCGATCCGTGGCTGCACGAGCAGCAAATGCTCGAGCTCGTTCAGTTCATCGACCGTATCCCGGGACCCGTCATCCTGGCCGGTGACCTCAACACCACGCCCTGGTCGAAGACCTATCGCACGCTACGACGCGTAGCCGGACTGGTGCCGGCAAGTACGCTGCGGCCAACCTGGCCGGCTTGGCCTTTGGCCTTCCCGCAGGTCGCCCTCGACCACATCTTTGTCTCGCCCGATCTCAGCGTCAGCGCGGCCGGCACGGGACCCGCAGTCGGGTCTGACCATCTGCCGATCTGGGCCGTCGTGCAGCGCCGGCCATCCTTCGACCGCGGCAAGACCACAACGCACGGATTTGCCTCACGCTCTGCACCGCCGCAGCCGCATTTCAGCACCCAGCTCCTTGCTGACTTCGGCGGCGAACATACTGGCGCGCGAAATCTGCGCCGGTGAGAGCCCCTTGCCCTCCGGTCCGCGCAGTGCCTTCGGGGCATGGTCCGCCTCGCGCTTTCCGTGCGCCAACTCTTCGCAGTTCAAGTCCTTTTTGCGAGTGCGGAAGGCGAACAAGCGCACCCCCGAGGCGTGCGCCGCAGGCGTCGCCGGCTCCCTCACCCACTTGCGATCTTTGTCCGCGATCATGGACTTGAGCGCCACCTGACGCTGTTCGACGCACTCGGGCGAATCGTCAAGGCACGCGAGCCCTGCCCGCCCATCGTCCGGCCCAAACAATCCCGAGCAGCCGGTGCCGATCAGAGCGAGCGCGCTGAGCACGCCGATCACCGTCTGCTTGGACAGGCGGCCGATAGATTGAGGCATCGTTTCCTCTTGAGGTTCCCGCACGGAGCCCATAGAAGGCAGGCATGGCGCGGGTGTGGCAATGCTTTCTACGCTCCGTCACCTCTGCGATTGGTACGAGATTCGCCGAGCATTTGAATTGGGCCAGCAACATCTGAGTCACACGGAGTAACGGCCATGCCCCACGCTGTTCGCATCCACAAATCCGGCGGTCCGGACGTGTTGCAATGGGATAGCGTCGAGGTCGGGGCGCCAGGACCCGGCCAGGTGCGGCTCAAACAACACGCGGTCGGCGTCAATTACATCGACATCTATCAACGCTCCGGCCTGTACAAATTGCCCCTGCCGTTCGTGGCGGGATCCGAGGGTGCGGGCGAGGTGACGGCGGTTGGTCCAGGCGTCAGCGACTTCAAGGTGGGGGATCGCGGCGCCTACGCCGGTGCGGCGGGTGGTTACGCCGAGGAGCGATTGATGCCAGCCGATCGGCTGGTCAAGCTACCTGACAGCATCGATTACAAGACCGCCGCCGCCATGATGTTGCAGGGCATGACGGTGCGCTATCTGCTGCGCGAGACCTATAAAGTCGGCAAGGGCACCACGCTCCTGTTCCACGCCGCGGCGGGCGGCGTGGGGTTGATCGCCTGCCAATGGGCGCGGCACCTCGGCGCCACCATCATCGGCACGGTCAGCACTCCCGATAAGGCCGAGCTCGCCAAGGCGCATGGCGCAACGCACGTGATCAACTACAGAAGCGAAGATTTCGTAAAACGCACCAAAGAGCTGACCAATGGCCAGGGCGTCGATGTGGTCTACGATGCGGTCGGCAAAGACACCTATCCAGGCTCCCTCGATTGTCTGAAACCCCTCGGCCTCTGGGTCAGTTTTGGCAATGCCTCGGGCCCCATCACCAACTTCGACATGCTGCAACTCTCCGCCAAGGGCTCGCTCTATGCCACGCGCCCCACGCTCGGCACCTACATTGCCAAACGCGCCGATCTCCTGGCCAACGCCAATGAACTCATCGACGTGGTGAGCAAGGGAATTGTGAAGATCAATGTCAATCATACCTATCCGCTGAAGGACGCAGCGCAGGCACACAAGGATCTGGAAGGACGCAAGACCACCGGCTCCATCGTGCTTCTGCCCTAATTCAGCTCGAGGAGCGGGCGCCGCCCGCGCCCGTCTTCAAGCCCTAAGCTTCGCGAGGACTACCGCATGGCGCAAAAGCCCATCGAGCTCCACTACTGGCCAACGCCCAACGGGCACAAGATCACGATTTTCTGCGAGGAAGCCAGCGTTCCCTACGAGATCAAACCCGTCAATATCGGCAAAGGCGATCAATTCAAGCCCGAGTTTTTGGCGATCGCACCCAACAACCGCATGCCGGCAATCATCGATCCCGACGGGCCCGGCGGCAAACCCATCTCAATCTTTGAGTCGGGCGCGATCCTGCAGTACCTCGGCCGCAAGACCGGCAAATTTTATCCCAGCGAAGAGCGTGCCCGCGTTGAGGTCGAACAGTGGCTCTATTGGCAAATGGCCAACCTCGGTCCCAACTGCGGCCAAGCCCACCATTTCCGCAACTACGCGCAGGAGAAGCTCCCCTACGCCATCGACCGCTACACCAATGAGGTGAACCGGCTCTACGGCGTGATGGATGCGCGCCTCAAGGATCGCGAGTTTCTCGCCGGCGCCTATTCGATTGCCGACATGGCGAGCTATCCCTGGGTGCGGCCCTACAAGAACCAGGGCCAGGATCTCGCCGACTTTCCCAACCTGGAGAAATGGTTCCAGCGCATGCACGACCGCCCCGCGGTCGCCAAGGCCGTCAAGATCGGCGAGGAGCTGCGCGCCAACTACAATCTTGCCACCGACAAGGAGGCGCAGAAGGTCCTCTTCGGCCAACGCGCGCGGCGCTAGAGCCTCGGCAGGGCCTCAGCTGCGCCGATCATGGGGGTGGAGGCCACAGCCGCCCGACGCCGACCACGGCTCTCAATTGCCGCTGGGCTGGCTCAGCGTGCTCCAAACCAGAATGACGCCGTCGTCTCCGGCCGAGATCAGGCGACGCCCTGCATCAGCAAAGCCGAGGGCGCGCACGGGCCCCGTGTGGCCACGTAGCACGCGCGCATTGCGCATCGCCCGCAGGTCCCACAGCTTCACCAAGCCGTCCGTGCCGGCCGTGGCCAGGAGCGCACGGTCGCTTGGCATAAACGCGAGCGCGGTGACACGCCCGCCATGCGCCCGGAACGAGCGTTGCAGGCGCGAGGATGACGTCGACCACACGCTGATGGAGCCGTCCATGCTCCCGCTCGCCACCAGTCGCCCGCCCGCGGCAATGTCAAGGGCGCTGACGCCCGCCAGGGGGCCACGGTAGATGCGACCGACACCGCGCGGCTCGGTGCGCCACACCCTGATCATGCGATCGGGTCCGTTGGCCACCAAGAGTGGCCGCGATCTCGCGGCGGCCACCAGATCCGACACGCTCTCGCCCGCCTCGATCAGCGCCGAGGAGGTGGAGGGATCGCGAATGTCAAACAGGGTCAGCGGCGCCACCGGGCTCGCCGCCGCAAAATGATTGGGATCGTCCGTGAAGGCGAGCGCGCTGATCGGACCGTCCTGCAGACGGTAAACCTGCAACCGTTCCGCGCGCTGCAGATCCCAGAGCACGATGGTACCCGCCTTGTGGCCCGTCAGCCCCCGGCGATCGTCGAGCGCCAGCGCCGTGGCGGGACCTTCCTCGAGTTCGATGCTGCGCACCAGCGCGCCAGATAGGCTGTTCCAAATTTTCAGGGTTGCATCCGCGCCGGAGGAGACGATCCAGTGGCGCGCATCGTCGCTGGCGAGCGCGGTGACCGCGCCATTGTGCCCGCTCAGCCGTCCGAGCTGGGCCAGGTCGTTGGTTTGGCTGGCGGCGCCGCGCTGCTGCTCGGGTGGCAGTCGGCTGTTATAGCTGACGGCAAGCCACGCAATGATCAGGCCGGCAGCCAGCTTGTAGATTAGCGACCGCCAACGCCGCGACGGCAGTCCCCAACGCCGCGTGCGCCGCGGCCTTGCCGCGGGCGCGCGGTCCTCAGCGGCTTTTGCCGCGGGCGCCTCCTTTTTGGCCGCCGGCGCCCGTTGCGCGCGGGCCGGCGTTGCCGGCGCATAGGGCACGCGACCAAAGCCGAACAGCCGCTTGGGGGGCGACAGGGGCGCGGCGTCGGCGGCCGCGGCGCGTTTTTTCGCGGAACGGCGCCGCCCCGCCACCGGCGCGGCTGGCTCCGGCTCCGCCTTCGGCGCCGACTTGCGCGGGGCGCGCCGGCTTTTCAAGGCATCGATGAAATCGAGCAACTGGCCTTTGGGCTGCGGCGCGTCCGGCGGCGGCGGCACAAGGGTCTTGTCCTTGTCGGGTAGGTGCACATCGGGCGCGTCCTTGCCCGCCGGCGGCGCTTCCGGCGCCTCGGCGCGCCGGCGGCCCAACGTGCGCACGAGCGCCAGCCGCAGCCCAAGCCCGCCGCTGGCACGCTTGGGATCGGGCGCCAACAGCGTCCCGCGCCAGGCCGCGATCGATTGCGGTCGTGCCGTCACCTCCAGGCGGAGAGCCTGGTCGATGGCGGCCAGGAACGAGCCCCGGTAGGAACTGAGCGCCGCCTCGCGCGCGCCAATGTACTCGTCCGCCACCATCCGCGAGGGTGAATCGGGTGGGCGCTTGCCGGTGATGGCATGATAAAGCGTCGCCCCCAGCGCATAGATATCGGTCCACGGCCCTTGCTTGTTGGCGGTGGTGGCGTACTGCTCATAGGGGCTATAGCCCGGCTTCACCAGCGCACTCACGGTTCTGGAGTGTGCAACCATCTCCCCGCGCGCCGAGCCGAAATCGATCAGCACTGGGGATCCATCGGTGCGAATAATGATGTTGTCGGGGGCGATGTCGCGGTGCAGGAAATTGGCCTTGTGCACGAACTCGAGCGCCTCGAGCAGGGGTGTCAGGATGCGATCAAGCTCCGCCTGCCGCGGGGCGCGCTTCAAGCGCTGGAGCCAGGACTTGAAACTGGCGCCCTCCTCAAAGGCAATCACCATGTAGCCGGTGTCGTTGGCGAGGAAGTAGCGATAGACCCCGACAATGTTGGGATGCACGAAGCGGGCCAGGGTCTTGGCCTCGGAAATGAAGCGGTCGAGCCCCCACCTGAAGTCCTCCGCGCACCCTTCTGAGCGCGGCGACGCATTGATGGTGCCAACGCGTGCGGCAAAATCGGCGGGAAAATACTCCTTGATCGTGACGAGGCGGCCGAGCGCGATTTCCTCAGCCAGGTAGGTGATGCCGAACCCGCCGGCGCCCAAGACGCGCTGGATCCGGTAATCGCCGACCAGCTCCGTGCCTTCCGGCAAAGCCAGAAGGTTCGTGCCGGACACCGGCTTGGGTTGCATCGCCTTCCCCATTGCGGCCCATACGAGCTTGCAGGGGGCAACCCCGCGACAGATTTGGGCTTCCTGCCGGCGCCAATATATGCGCCCCCGTCCCGCCCGCACTCACGAACCGAACGCGACAGCATTACAGGCAATAATATGGCGGAACAATGAGCCTCTGCGCGCCTCCACGGCGAATGTGCAACAGGTGAGACGTGCGGCCATGTTCCTGCCGTCATACTCTTGCAACGATGCGAACGATTCGTGCGGGAAGTCAGCCATTGAGCGTCCGGTGCGCTGTTGAAAGTGAGCGCGGTGCACGTCGCATTTGGCACCACGCCGTGCCCGTTCGCTCGGTTCCGCACCAGCGCCTGTTTGCGTCCCCGCCCTTGCCCATACCCTGACAAAGGGCAGCCCCGCGGCGCTAGGTGGCGGCAGCGCGACCTCGCAACTGAGGAGGCAGAGGACATGAAGGACAGCAAACGCAGCGCGCTTGCGAGCCCGCCGCCCGGCCCGGGCGCTTCGATCCCCAATCGCATTCTCGGCAGCCTGCGCGACGCCCTCAATGCCGCCAGCCGCGAATCGACCGGCGACGTCAGTGAGCGGGCCGGTGACCGGCCCGAGCCCTCGGCGCGCCCGCCCGCGCCCGGCCCAAGCGCCCCCGGCGAGCGAATGGCCGCGAGCCCACCCCTGCGGCCGCTTGGCCCGGCCTCCGGCGCACCCGCCCAACCCGTCAGCGCGGCCGAAGCGCTGCGCCTTGCCAAGGCGCCCGCGCCCGAACGCACGAGCGCTGAGGACAAGGAACCCACGACCCGGGTCGTGCCTGCGCCTGCTGCGCTCAAGCCCGTGCCCGCCAGCGCCCCGGAGGAGGTCAGGACCCAGGCCGTGCGTGGCAAGCCCAAGGTGACACGCACCACCTTCCACCAGGATCCCGTGGTCGGCTGGATCGTCGTGGTCGGGGGGCCGGGGTTGGGGGCGTACCGGCCGATCTATGAAGGCAACAACACGCTGGGGCGCTCCAAAGGGCAGCGCATTCCCATCGATTTCGGCGATGAGACCATCTCGGCGGAGGAGCAGGCCTATATCCGCTATGATTCGGCCGATCGCTCCTTTTTGTTCGTGCCCAACCTGGCCAAAACCAACATTGTCTCCATAAATAACAAAAAGCCGACCGGGGCCGTGCCGCTCAACGCCATGGATGTGATAACGGTAGGCCGCACGCAGCTCGCCTTTGTGCCATTCTGTGGCGAGGAGTTCGACTGGTCGGAACTGACAGATCTCAAGGACTAGCAGTGGCGTTTCACTATGCGGGTTGCGCCAGCCAAGGCGCGCGCAATTACCAGGAAGACGCGGCCGCACTGCACCCGGCCGGCGGCGAAGAAATCCCGATTGCCGAAGGCCAGGCCGGCAGCGCGGCCGAGTTCACGCTGGCGCTGGCCGACGGCATGGGCGGACACGCCGGCGGTGCGCTGGCGAGCACGCTCGCCTGCCGCAACTATCTTGCCGCCATGGCCTCATCCTCGGGCGACCTCTCGACCCGTCTCGAGAACGCCCTCGCGCGTGCCAACGCCGCTATCGCCGATTACGTGGCGGAGCATCCATCGCTCAATGGCATGGGGTGTACGCTCGTCGGGGCTGCCTTTGGCCCCTTCGGCGTCGCGTGGGTGAGCGTCGGCGACAGCCCTCTCTACCTGGTACGGTTAGGCAAGATCGAACTCCTCAACGAAGATCATTCGCTGGCCCCCGAGCTCGACAAGCTGGCCGCTGCGGGTAAGATTAGCCGTGCCGACGCGCGCCATGATCCGCGCCGCCACTTTCTCCGCTCCGCCTTGACGGGCAGCGCCCCGGAGATGGTCGACCGACCCCACCGCCCGCTGCAACTGGAGCCCAACGACGTCATCGTGCTTGCCAGCGACGGCATCGGCACGCTCGAGCAACACGAGATCCTGGAGACCGTCGAGACGCACGCCTCGGCGGGCCCTGAAGGCGTGGCCAAGGCCCTCATGGGCGCCGTCGAGGCGAAGGGCGAAACCTACCAGGACAATACCACCATCGTGGTGGTGGTCGTCGGCGCGGCCTGAAACCTTTGAGATCGTGGCGCCTGGGGTCGGCTCGTGCGAAGGGCGCGCTTTGCCTCAAAGCGTTGCATCAGGCGTGCCCCCGGCGTGGCCCGAGCATGCGCGCCCGCCTGTGGCTGCCGTGACAAGCCACCCCGTTCGGCGCTACCGTGACGATGGCAGATGCCGCTCTTTGCCTTGGGCCCCAGAGCGGCGGGGACCGGTCGGCGGCCGCAGCAGCTGCGTTGCTTGCGCAGTCTTGCCCACGCCGCTAGGACCGTGCCGGTCGCGCGCTGCAGCGGTTGCGCACGCGCGATTTTTCTTCGGCAGCCTGGGGCACGTGGCGGAGCAAAAAATGCGCAGTAAAGTGACGGCAATCGAAACGCTGGCCTGTGATGCGGGTTGGCGCAACTACCACTTCGTCAAGCTAACCACGACCGATGGCGTAGTGGGCTGGAGCGAATTCGACGAAGGCTTCGGTTCTCCGGGGGTCGGGACGATTATTGAACGCCTGGCGCCGCGCGTCCTTGGGCAGTCGCTGGGCGAGCACGAGCGCATCTACCAAGAGCTGCGCAGCCTGACGCGGCCCGGCTCGGGCGGCGTGGTGGCCCAGGCGCTCGGCGCCATCGAGAATGCGCTCTTGGACGCCAAGGCCCGTACGCTGGGCGTGCCCTGTTACCAATTGTTGGGCGGCAAGGTGCGCGACCGGATTCGGGTGTACTGGTCGCACTGCGCCACCTGGCGTATCAACCATCCGACCTACTACACCCCCGCAATCACCGAGCTCGACGGCGTCAAGGCAATGGGCCGGGAGGTGCGCGAGAAGGGTTTCAGTGCCCTCAAGACCAACATTTTCCGCTACGAGCCCGGCGGCAAAAACCCCAAGGGCTGGCGGCCAGGTTTTGCAGTTCCGTTTTATCCCGAGCTCAATGTCGACCGGCACGTTCTCAATAACCTGCGCCAGCATCTCGAAGCCATGCGCGAAGGCGCCGGACCCAACGTCGACCTGCTGCTCGACCTCAACTTCAACGCCAAGACCGAAGGCTATCTCAAGATCTTGCGCGAGATTGCCGCGCTCGACATGTTCTGGGTGGAAATCGACACCTTCAGCCCGGAGGCTTTGGCGTATATCCGCAGGCAAAGCCCGCATCCCATCTCCTCGTGCGAGACCCTGCTCGGCACACAGGAGTTCATGCCTTACTTGCGCGAACAGGCGATGGACGTGGCCATCATCGACACCCCCTGGAACGGGGTTTGGCAATCCATGAAAATTGCGGCACTGGCCGAGGCGCACGAGGTCAACGTCGCCCCGCACAATTTCTACGGGCACCTTTGCACCATGATGAACGCCCATTTCGCCGCCGCGGTGCCCAACCTGCGCATCATGGAGACGGACATCGATCGCCTCGCCTGGGATGATGAGCTCGTCAGCCATCCTCCGCTCTACGACAATGGCCACCTCGTCCTGCCCGACCGGCCGGGCTGGGGCACCGAGCCCAACGAAGCCGCCATTCGCGCCCGCCCGCCCAAGGCGCCCGGCGGGTTAATCGGTTATGCACAGAAAGCCTCCCCTCAGCCACGGACGTGAGTTGGGCACTCGTGCGGCTTCAAGTGATCAAGGGCCTAATCGCTGCTCTCGCCTTGGCGGGCTGCAGCAACAATCCCTATCCGAGCAGCGATCGCGCCCAGAAGATCCTCTATTCCACCTTTAGCGAAGCGCCCAAGACGCTCGATCCCGCCGTGGCCTACACCACCGCCTCGCACATCATCACCGGCAACGTTTACGACACCTTGCTCGAGTACCACTTCCTCAAGCGCCCCTACGCGCTGATGCCGGCGCTGGCCGAGCGCGTGCCCGAGGCGGTGCCGCACCCGGACGGCCGGGTGTCGTATCTCTTTAAGATCCGCGATGGCATCTCCTTTCACAGCGACCCTTGCTTCCAACTCAGCCAGGGCGAGGGTCGCAGCCGCAAGGTCACCGCTGCCGATTTTGCCTTCGAGCTCGCGCGCTTGGCCGACCCGGCCGTCAATAGTCCGCTCGCCAGTAGCTTCGGGCAGGTCCTGGGCTTCGCGCAATTCGCCGAGAAGCTCGCGGCGATGCGCCAGGCCGACACCGCCTTCGCCAACCTGCCGGTGCACGAGCAATATCAGCGCGCGGGCGGCATCGCCGGTGTCATCGCGCGCGCAGACCTGGAGCTCGAAATCGTTCTCAAGGAAGCAAAACCGCAGATCCTCTACTTCTTCGCGATGCCCTTCACCACGCCGGTGCCGTGGGAAGCCGTCGCCTTCTACAACGGCCAACAGGGCCGCGAGCACTTTGCCGATCATCCCGTTGGCACTGGGCCCTACCGACTCACCATCTATGAAAAGCAGCACCGCATGCTGTTGCAGCGGCATGAGGCCTGGTACGGTAGCCAGGTCAAACTTGCGGACGCACCGGGCGCAACCTTTCCGCGCGAGATTGATCGCGAAGACATTCTCAGCAAGCAGATTGACGCTGACTATGCCGGGCGGCGCCTGCCCTTCCTCGACCGCATCAACTTCGTACGCGAACGCGAGGACATCCCGCGCTTCAATAAATTCCTGCAGGGCTATTACGACGAGGGCCACATCATCAAGGAGAGCTTCGACGCCGTTGTGCAGAACGATGCGCTTTCTCCGCAAATGGCGGCGCGTGGCATGCGGCTCGATAAGACCGTGGAGCCCAGCATTTTCTACATCGGCTTTAATATGGACGATCCGGTGGTCGGTACCCCCGCCGGCGAGCGCGGCCGCAAGCTGCGCCAGGCCATGAGCTTGGTGGTCGACTCCAAGGCCTATCTTGAGCTGTTTCTGAACGGGCGCGGCGTGCTGGCGCAAACGCCGCTGCCGCCGGGGATCTTCGGCTACGACGCCGAGTACAAGAACCCCTTCCGGCACCCCGATCTGGCGCGCGCCCAAAAGCTGTTGGCCGAGGCCGGCTACCGCAACGGCCTAGACGCGCGCACCGGGGCGCCATTGAAACTCTCCTTCGACACCCCGAACACGACCGCGCAAGCCCTGCTCCAGTACCAGTTCTACGTGTCGGCTTGGCGCCAGCTCGGGCTCGACGTCGAGATCAACGCCACCACCTACAATCAATTTCAGGCCAAGGTGCGCCGTGGCGCCTATCAGCTCTTTACCTGGGGTTGGATCGCAGATTTTCCCGATCCGGAGAATTTTTTCTTTCTGCTCGAGTGCGGCAACGCTCAGGCAAAAAGCGGGGGACCGAACACGGCCAATTTCTGCAACGGCGAGTTTGATCGCCTGTACCACGCGATGAAGAGCCTTCCCAACGACGAGCGTCGAGGCAGCTTGATCAAGCACATGCTGGCCTTGACAGAACAGGAGCGGCCCTGGATCGAACTGTTCCACAATGAAGAGTATGCGCTGAGCCACGCATGGGTGATCAACGCCAAACCGATGGGCCTCTCCTATCCGACCTATAAGTATATGGATGTGGAACCCGAGCTCAGGGCGCGCCTGCAGGCGGACTGGAACGCGCCGGTGCGCTGGCCCTTATACGTTGCGCTCCTCTTGATCGTCGCCGTCAGCATCCCGGCGGTGCGCACCTTCTATCGGGAGCGGCAGTGATGGGCGCCTATCTGATCCGCCGCCTCTTTTACGGCCTCATCACCGTACTGGGCGTGCTGCTCCTGCTGTTTGTGCTGTTTTTTGCGGTCACCGATCCCGACGATATTGCCCGCAAGGCCATGGGCGAACGCGCGCGCCCGGAGGTCTACGCGTTGTGGAAAAAGAACCATGGCTACGACCGGCCACTGCTCTTCAATCGCGCCCATGCGGCCGGCGACACGCGACGCTACACCGATACGCTGCTGTTCGATCACTACCGGCGCATGCTCACCTTCGATTTCGGCAACAGCGACGCCGACGACTCGCCGATTGCGCGGCGGCTCAAGGAGGGCATGGGACCAAGCCTGAGCCTCACCGTTCCGCTCTTCGCGTTCGGGCTGGTTCTCGGCGTGCTGCTCGCCCTGTTCGTGGCCTTCTTTCGCGAGACCTATATCGATCGCGCCGTGCTCGTTTTGTGCATGCTGACCATGAGCATCGCCGGCCTTCTCTACATAATCTCGGGGCAGTACCTGATCGGCATGCTGCTGAAGTGGTTTCCGATCTCCGGCTTCGCCTTCGAGCCCTACCTGGCGAGCCGCTTTCTCGCCCTGCCGGTCCTGGTCGGCGTCGTCTCGGGTATTGGCGCCGATGTGCGGCTCTACCGCACCATTTTTGTGGAAGAGAGCAACCGCGATTACGTGCGTACCGCCAGGGCGAAGGGCTGCGGCGAGGTGCGCGTGATGCTCGCCCATGTGCTGCGCAATGCGCTAATCCCCATCCTGAGCAACGTCGTCATCACCATCCCGTTCCTGTTCACCGGCGCCTTGCTGCTTGAGTCCTTCTTCGGCATTCCGGGCCTCGGCTCCCTGACGGTCGAGGCCATCCAGGGCAACGACTTCTCCACCCTTAGAACCATGGTGTATCTCGGGGCCTTGCTGTTCATCGCCGGCCAGATTCTGACGGATATCAGCTACGCGCTCGCCGATCCGCGCGTGCGTCTCACGTGAAAGCGAACAGCTTGGGGTCCCTGTCCAATATTTTCGTGGTTCTTCTGCTGGCCGGCGGCGTCTGGCTGGCGCGCATTGTCGCGCGCGATCGCTACTGGCGCGAAAATGCCAGCCAGCTGTGGCAGCGCCGACCGCTGGCGCTCATCGCGCTTGCCCTGTTTTTATTGATTGGTCTCCTCGACTCGGTCGGCTGGGTCGGGGGTGGCACGCCCGGCGAGGACGACGTGGCGGCGCTACGCTCCCGCACGCTGATCGACCGGCTGTTCCAGCCCGAGCGCTTCACCGAGGCCAGCTATTCCGCCCCGCTGGCCACGCACGGCTTCTATGGCGGCCAGCCCCTCAAACACCCGGGCAAGCACCTCCTCGGTACCGACATCCTCGGCCGCGATGTGATCTATCGCGCCTTCAAGGGCGTACGCGTGGCCCTTCTGATCGGCGGCTTCACCAGCCTGATCGTGATCCCCATCGCCCTCGTGTTCGGCGTTTTTGCCGGCTACTTCGGCAAGCGCATTGACGATGCCGTGTTCTTCCTGATGACGGTATTGGCATCCGTGCCATCGCTGTTGCTGCTGATTGCCCTCGTCATGGTGATGGGCCGCGGCACGCTGCAGGTGTGCGTGGCCTTGGGAATTACGGGCTGGGTACATTTCTGCCGCATCGCCCGCGGCGAAACCTTGAAGCTGCGCGAGGCGGAGTTCGTGGATGCTGCGCGCGCGCTTGGCGTCTCCGACCTCACTATCATTCGCCGGCATGTGCTCCCCAATATCGCGCATCTCATCATCATCACCTTCGCCTTGTCGTTCACGGGGCTGGTACTGGCGGAGACCATCCTGTCCTACCTCGGCATCGGGCTCGACGGCAGCTGGGGGCAAATGATCGATCAGGCGCGCAACGAGCTGTCGCGCACGCCGATCATCTGGTGGAATCTGGCCGGAGCCTCGGTGGCCCTTTTCACCCTCATCCTCGCGGTCAACATGATCGCCGACGCGCTACGCGACATCATCGACCCGCGCACGCGCAGGGAGGGCCAATGAGCGCGCCGCTGCTCTCGGTGGAAAACCTGGTCCTGACGTTCCCGGCTGAGAACCGCAGAATCGCCGTGGTCGACAAGCTGAGCCTGACGATTGCGCGCGGTGAAACGCTGGCGCTCATCGGCGAGTCGGGCTGCGGCAAATCCTTGACGGCGCTCGCCATCATGCGGCTGCTGCCCAAGCCCGGCCGTATCGAGGCGTCGAGCCGCATCGAGTTCGATGGGCGCAACCTGCTCGAATTGTCGGTGCCCGAGATGCGTACCATCCGCGGTGGTGCCATCGGCATGATCTTCCAGGAGCCGATGACAAGCCTCAATCCCGTGACCAGCGTGGGCGATCAGGTGCTGGAGGCCGTGTGGCTGCACGAAAAGATCTCGCGCGCCGCGGCGCGCGCGCGCGTCGTCGAACTGCTGCACATGGTGGGTATTCCCGACCCGCGCGCCCGCTTCAGCGCCTATCCGCATCAACTCTCCGGCGGGCTCAAGCAGCGTGTCATGATCGCCATGGCCATGGCGATGCGACCGCGCCTATTGATTGCCGATGAGCCCACCACGGCGCTCGATGCCACCATCCGCGCGCAAATCCTGGCACTGCTGCGGCAGCTGTCGTCCAGCACCGGGACAGCCGTACTGCTGATCACGCATGACTTTGGCGTGGTCAACGAAATCGCCGATCGCGTCGCCGTCATGTACGCCGGCATGATCGTCGAGGAAGGTACCCGCCGTGAGTTGCTGAGCCACCCACGCCATCCCTACGCGCAGGGTTTGCTCAAGTCCATTCCACGGCCGGAGGCGCGCGGCAACAGGCTGGTGGAAATCAAGGGTGTCGTTCCGCGCCCGGGACGCTGGCCGACGGGCTGTCGCTTCGCACCACGCTGCCCGTCCGCCTTCGATCGCTGCCGGGCGGAACTCCCGCACCGCACGACGGTCTCCGCGTCCCAGGGTGCCTGGTGCCACCTCGTGGAATACGAGGTGCACGCATGACAATGTTGAGCGCCGACGCGTTGCTCGAGGTGCGCGGCTTAAAGACTTGGTTTCCGATCCGGTCTGGGGTGCTGAGGCGCGTGCGCGGTCAGGTGCGCGCGGTCGACGGCGTCGACCTCACCATCTACCCCGGCGAAACCTTGGCGCTGGTCGGCGAATCCGGGTGCGGCAAGACCACGGTCGGGCGCTCGCTGCTGCGGCTGGTCGAACCCACCGGGGGCAATATCTGGTTTGGCGGCGTCAACCTTTCGCGGCTGTCGCTCAAGGCCTTCAAGCCCTATCGGCAGCAAATACAAATCGTCATGCAGGACCCAGGCGCTGCCCTCGACCCACGGCTGACCGTGCGCGACGCCATCGCCGAGGGCATGGAGGCCTTCGGCCTCGGGTCCCCCGGGGCGCAGCGCACAGAGCGCGTTGCCGATCTCATGCGCCGCGTCAGCCTCGACCCGGAGCTGATGTGGCGTTATCCGCACGAATTCTCGGGCGGACAACGGCAGCGGATCTCGATTGCGCGCGCGCTCGCCGTCGAACCGGCGCTGTTAATCTGCGATGAGGCGACCTCGGCCCTCGACGTCTCGATCCAGGCGCAAATCTTGAACCTATTGAGCGAGCTGAAGGCCGAACGCAGACTGACCTACCTTTTCATCACCCACGACTTGGGTGTGGTTCGCTACTTCGCCGACCGCGTGGCCGTCATGTATCTCGGCCGCATCGTCGAGCTGGGGCGCACCGAGCGCGTCTTTGCCGCACCTCGGCATCCCTACACCCAGGCGTTGCTCGCTTCGATCCCCTCGCTTGACCCAGACCGGCGCGGCGTGAAGCCGATGGCGCTCGGCGACGTCCCCTCCCCCATAGCCCCACCCTCGGGCTGCCACTTTCACCCGCGCTGTAGAGTGCGGCTCCCCTCCTGCAGCAGCTACGATCCTCCCGTCGTGCCGCTGCCGGATGGTTTGTCACGCTGCGTGCTGGCTGAGCGGTGCGCCGACGCCAAGCCTGAGCCTGAGCGCTCGGCGACGGCGGCGGCCTCCGCCCTGCCGCCCCAGCCGAAGGCCGAGCCGACGAGGATGGAGCCCAGTCCCTGAAGGTGTCGCCTGCAGGCCTGGCGCGCGGCCCCACGCGCTCGCCGCAGAGGCGCCGCGCCTTGGGGGCTGCTCGGGGCCGCGCCGGCAGGGAAGGCCCAAGCTATTGGGCCGCCGTCACCAGGATCTCGACCAGATCCTGTCCCGCCAGCGTGACCCCGATGCAGGCCCTCTGCGGCGGGTTGGAGCGGTCCACCCACTCATCCCAGGCGCGGTCCATCTCCGGCTTGCGGCTCATGTCGGTGATATAGACCGTCGCGCGCAAGATGCGTGATTTGTGCGATCCTGCATCGGCGAGGCTCTTATCGATTTCGGCCAAGGCGTCGAGGGTCTGGGCGTAGAGCGGGGCCGACTTGTTCTTGGCGGTGGCCACCGCGTAGACGATGCCCGCGTGGGCAACCGCCCGGCTGCGCGTTGGCGTGGTGCCGGCAAAGCGCGTGATCATGGGTCTTGCTCCTCAACATAAGAGGGGCCGACTGTAGGGCTCGTGCCCCGATTGGCAACTGCCGGAAGTCGCTTGACCCGAGCACCCGCCGCCCTCTAGGCAAGGCCGTGGGTCGAGACCTCAGCCCGCGCAAGAGCGCTCGGCCAGGCAACTCGGCCCGAGGTCTGGCGCGGGATGGCGGCGGGCGGGGCTTGAGGCCGAGCGAGATCGCCCGATCCACGCGGATTAATGAGACACGGGAGCCGAGCCATGGGTGATGGTAGAATGGTGCGCACGGACACCCTCATCGCCGGCAGCACGGGCGACTGGGAAGTCGTGGTTGGCCTTGAGGTCCACGCCCAGGTCGCTTCGAAGGCCAAGTTATTCTCGGGCGCGGCCACCGAGTTCGGCGCCGCGCCCAATACCCAGGTGTCCCTCGTCGATGCCGCCATGCCCGGCATGCTGCCGGTCATCAATCAGGGCTGCATCGATCAGGCTGTGCGCACCGGCCTTGGTCTCAATGCCCAGATCAACCTTAAGTCCGTGTTCGACCGCAAAAACTACTTCTATCCCGATTTGCCGCAGGGCTATCAGATCTCTCAGTACAAGCAGCCCATCGTCGGCGCCGGCAAGGTCGAAATCGAGGTAGATGGCGAGACCCACACCATCGGGATCGAGCGGCTGCACTTGGAACAAGATGCGGGCAAGCTCATTCACGATCAGCATCCCGACTATTCGCTGGTCGACCTCAATCGCTCCGGCGTCGCGCTGATGGAGATCGTTTCCAAACCCGACCTGCGCTCGGCCAAACAGGCGCAAGCCTACGTGTCGAAGCTGCGCTCGATTCTGCGCTATCTCGGCACCTGCGATGGCGACATGGAAAAAGGCAATTTGCGCGCCGACGTCAATGTCTCCGTGCGCCGCAAGGGCGCGCAGGAGTTCGGCACGCGCTGCGAAATCAAGAACGTCAATTCCATTCGCTTTATCGGTCAGGCGATCGAGACCGAGGCCCGGCGTCAGATCGATATCCTTGAAGAGGGCGGCAGCATCGAGCAGGAGACGCGGCTGTTCGATCCGGCGCGGGGCGAGACACGCTCGATGCGCTCCAAGGAGGAAGCCCACGACTATCGCTACTTCCCCGACCCTGACCTGTTGCCGCTCGAATTGACACAAGAGTATGTGGAGGGTTTGCAAAGGCAGCTGCCCGAGCTGCCCGACGCCAAGCTTCAGCGCTTCATGCGCGCCTATAAGCTCTCGGCCTATGACGCGCGCGTCCTCACGGCGGAGCGCGACAACGCCGACTTCTTCGAGGCCGTGGCGCGGGGCGCAAGCGGGCAGCCGCGCGATGGCAAGATGGTGGCAAATTGGGTCGTCAACGAGCTGTTTGGCCGGCTCAATAAAGAGGGCCGCACCATCGCCTCCAACCCGGTCTCCAGCACGCAGCTCGGCAGCATCATTGACCTGATCGGCTCGGGCGCGATCTCTGGCAAGATCGCCAAGGACGTCTTCGAAATCGTCTGGAGCGAGGGCGGCGATCCGGCCGAGATCGTCGAACAGCGCGGCCTCAAGCAGCTGACCGATACGGGCGCCATCGCGAGCGCCATCGATGCCATCATTGCCGCCAACCCCGACAAGGTGGCCGCCGCCAAGGCCAAACCCGCCATGCTCGGCTGGTTCGTCGGCCAGGTCATGAAAGCAACGGGCGGCAAGGCCAATCCGCAGGCGGTCAACGCCCTGCTGAAGGCAAAACTAGGGCTGACGTGAGGGTGTTAGGGCTCGGCAGGGCCGGCGAGCGTCGGCGTCCGCTCGGCCGTACCCTCGCTATCCCGCTCACAACGCGCAGGGCTCGCAGTCACGCGGGCGGCCGCGGTCGGTCGGCTGGGTCGTGAGCCAGGGGCGCGGGTCTCATGCGCCAGCGGCGGCCCGCCCGCTTAAGACATCCGTTCAGCCCTTGGCCGCGGCGGCCTTGGCAGCACGGGCCTTGCCCGCCATCTTCTTGAGCTGGCGACGCGCGCGCAAGGTATTGCCCTGGATGCGGGTCAGCTTCTTGCGCGGCAGCGCCCGGCGCGCCTTCTTCTTCTGCTTCTCGACATTGCGCAGGGAACGAACCGCCATGCTGAGCTCCTCTCTCGCTCGCTTTCGGCGCCGATGTAAGGTTTTTCCCCGCGGCGCACAAGTTCAATTCTGCCCGCGGCGCAAGGGACGGCGGCCTTTGCGCCCCTGCGCTCTCTGGCTACACCTTAAGGGGCGTGAAAAAAGGAGACGTGCCCATGCGAACCGTTGCGCTCGAAGAGCATTTCAGCGTCCCGTTGCTGGTGCGCCGGATCAGCCCGGAGGCCATCAGCCGACGCGGGTTCGGCAAGCGCACCCCGGTGCCAGGCCGCGTCAATCCCCTTGACCTTTTGCCCGAGATCGGCAGCACGCGCCTCGCCGCGATGGATGCGGCCGGCATCAGCGTACAGGTGCTGTCGACGTCGGGGCCCGGCGCCGACTTGGTCGATGGTGCCGAGGGCATCGCCATCGCGCGTGAGATGAACGATACGCTGGCCGAGGCGATTGCGCGTTACCCCGATCGCTTCCAGGGCTTTGCCCACCTGCCGATGCGCGAGCCGGAAGCCGCCGCCGAGGAGCTCGCCCGCGCGGTCAAGTCGCTCAAATTCGTGGGAGCCTTGATCAATGGCATGACCGATGATCGCTTTCTCGACGATCGCAGGTTTGCACCCGTGCTGGCGGCGGCCGAGGACCTTGACGTTCCCATTTACCTGCACCCGCACCTGGCGCCGCAGGCCGTGCGCGAGCTCTATTACAGCAACCTGCCCGGCAATTCCGGCTACGTGCTGGAGGCCGCGTGCTGGGGTTGGCATGCGGAGACCGCCGTGCACGTGCTGCGCCTCGTACTCGCCGGCACGCTCGATCGACACCCCAGGCTCAAGCTGATCATTGGCCATATGGGCGAGGGACTGCCAGCCATGCTGGCGCGTTGCGACCAGACGTCGGAGGCCTACGTCCAGCACCTCGCCCGCCCGATCAGTCGCACCATTCTCGATCAGGTCTGGATCACAACCAGCGGCATGTTCACCGCACCGCCCTTCCTCGCCGCCCTGTTGACCTTTGGCATCGATCGCATGCTGTTCTCCGTCGATTACCCCTATGCCGACAACGAACAGGGTCGTGCCTTCCTGCAATCTTTGGCGTTGGCGCCGGCCGACTTGGCAAAGCTCGCCCACGGCAACGCCGATCGTTTGCTGAAACTTTAGCGCCCACGACTTGAAGCGCCAGGGCTACGGCACGCGCGCCATCCGGGGTCGTCGCGCCCGGGGACCTGGACATCCTGGCCCCGTGCACTATGTAAGTGCGCCCACAAAAGCGTTTTGAGCCAGGAGCGAGTGATGCTGAGCCGTTGGAGCGACGCCGACGCCCGCAAGGCCATCGAAGGCTATGCCAAAATCGGCGTCGGGGAGGATCTGGCGCTGCGTACCTACAGCACGCGCCTGCTCGGGGGCGATCCGCTCCTCGTTCTGCACGGCGGCGGCAATACTTCGGTCAAGACGCGGATGGACGATCTCCTGGGCGAGACGCACGAGGTCCTCTGCGTCAAGGGCTCGGGCTGGGATATGGGCGCCATCGAGCCGGCGGGACTGCCGGCCGTCAAGCTCGAGCCTTTGCGCAAGCTGCGTCGGCTCGACCGGCTCTCCGATGAGGAGATGGTCAACGCGCAACGCACCAACTTGCTCAACGCCAATGCGCCCAACCCGTCGGTAGAAACGCTGCTGCACGCCTTCCTGCCGGCCAAGTTTATTGACCACACGCACGCAGCCGCCGTGCTGAGCCTCGTCGACCAGCCGAACGGAAAGGACTTGGTCGAGGATGTCTACAACGGCAGCATGGGCTTCGTACCCTACGTCATTCCGGGTTTTGCGCTGGCCAAACTGTCGGCCGAGGTGTTTGAGGCAAATCCCAAGGTCGCAGGCCTGATCCTCAACAAGCACGGCATCTTCACGTTCGCCGAGACGGCACGCGAGGCCTATGAGCGCATGATCGACATGGTCTCGCGCGCCGAGGCGCGGCTGGCCAAGGGCCGCCGTAACGTGTTTGCGGCGGCGGCGCTGTCGGCGACGCCAGCGGCCCTCGGCGAGGTGGCCCCGATTGTTCGCGGTGCCGTCGCGGTGCGCCCCAGCGCCAGAGATGCCGAGCCCACGCGGTTCCTGCTGGAGTTCCGCAGCGGCCGCGAGGTGTTGAACTACGTCAACGGCGCGGACGTCGCCGACTACGGCCAGCGCGGCGTCGTCACCCCCGACCACATTATTCGCACCAAGAACTACCCACTGATCGCGCCGCCGCCGCAGGCGGGCAAGCTGGACGCCTTTGCGCAAGGCTTGCGCCCGGCCGTGGCCGCCTACATGGACCGCTACGAGGCCATGTTCGCGCGCGAGAACGCGCGCACGGGTGGTGCCAAGAGCAAGCTCGATCCGATGCCGCGCGTCGTGCTCGTGCCGGGCCTCGGATTGTTTGGCGTTGGCAACACCGCCAAGGATGCGGCGATCGCCGCCGACCTCGCCGAGAACGCCGTCCGCGTCATTACCGATGCGGAGGCCATCGGCCGTTTCGAGCCGCTGCCCGAGGCAGACCTGTTCGACGTGGAATACTGGAGCCTAGAACAAGCCAAGCTCAAAGGCGCCACGCCGAAGCCCTTCACGGGCCAGGTGGCGGTCGTGACGGGCGGCGCCGGCGGTATCGGCGCCGCCACGGCCAAGGCGCTGGCGGCCGAGGGCGCGACGGTGGCGGTGCTCGATCTGGCGGGCGAGGCCGCGCGCGCCGTTGCGCAAGAGGTCAAGGGGCTGGGCGTCGCCTGCGACGTGACCGATCGCGCCTCGGTGCGCGCGGCCTTCCTGCGCGTCGTGGAGACCTATGGCGGTGTTGATATTGTGGTCTCCAACGCCGGTGCGGCTTGGCAGGGCCCGATCGGCGAGGTCGCCGACGAGGTTCTGCGTCAGAGCTTTGAGCTCAACTTTTTTTCGCACCAGGCCGTGGCCCAGGAGGCCGTGGCGATCATGCTGAAGCAGGCAACCGGCGGGGCGCTGCTCTTCAATGTCTCCAAGCAGGCCGTCAATCCCGGCGTCCATTTCGGCCCTTACGGCCTGCCCAAGGCCGCGACGCTCGCGCTCATGCGCCAGTATGCCCTGGACTATGGCGGCGACGGCATCCGGGCCAATGGGGTCAATGCCGATCGCATCCGCACCGGCTTGTTGACCACCGCCATGATTGCCGATCGTGCCAAGGCCCGCGGGGTGAGCGAAAGCGACTATATGGGCGGCAATCTCCTCAAGCGCGAGGTGACGGCCTCGGACGTGGCGCAGGCGTTCGTTGCCCTTGCCAAGGCGCGCGCGACCAGCGGGCATATCGTCACGGTCGATGGCGGCAATATCGCCGCGGCCTTAAGATGAGGGCCCCGCTCGCGCCCCCTGTCGACGCCGCGCGCGTTTTTGCGGGCACGCAGCGCGCGGGTGCGCTGGCGGCAACCTTGGCGCCTAGCCCGCACGGTAGGGCCGTCGCCGCTCGCACAGGATTTGTGAGGTAATGCCAAATACGATCTCGCCCTTCTGATTGCGGCCCTGCGAATTGAGAATGAGAAGACCGCGATCGGGACGCGACTTGAGATCGATCTTGTCGGCAAGGCGGGCGCGGAACTCGATCCTATCACCGGCCAACACGGGCCGCGGCCAACTCAAGGACTTGATGCCCGGTGAGGGGCCGTAGGTGGCGAGGGCCACGCCCCTTTCCCGCGCCGCGGCGCTCGCCGCCTGGCGCGCGCGCACCAGGCTGCGGATGTAAAGGGCAGCCGTATGCCAGCCAGAGGCCGCCAGCGCGCCAAACAGGGAGGCCTTGGCCGCGGTCTCGTCAACGTGGAACGGCTGTGGATCCCAGGTTCTAGCAAAGGCGATGATGCCCTCTTTGCTGAACTCGTGCTGGCCAAGGTCGAAAATCTCACCGACCTCGCGGTCCTCGAAATAGAGATCGGGTTTGCTGGCGAGCGGCCCTGCCGGAGCATCCTGCCACAGGTTCAGGCCCGCCTGGGGCTGGCGCGCAGCGGCCGGTTGCGCGCCCGCCTGAGCCGGCGTGCGCATGCGCGTGAACTGGTTGGTGACCCAATTGGCGACGACGGCGCCGTCGGCATCGATGAGTTCGACCAGCACCCTTGATGCGCCAACGTCGGGGCGCGATCTGAGCACGCGCTTTTCCTGGATCCGATAGCTGCAGCGCACGACGTCGCCAGGCTTGAGCGGCTTCAGCCATTTGACCTCGTCCACCCCGGGCGAACCCAGCGAAGCCACACGATTGAGAACAGCATCGCACACGAGCCGCATCATGATGACACAGACGTGGTAGCCCGAAGCACAAAGACCACGCATGAGCGTCGCCTTGGCGGCCTCGGCATCGACGTGCATCGGCTGCGGATCCCAGGCACGCCCAAAGGCGATGATCTCTTCGGCTGTCACCGTCGTCGTGGAGGAAAGGTAGGGCCGATCGATCTGCAAGTCCTCATGGTGCAGCAGCCCGGCCCCTGGGGCGCTTTGGGGCCCACCACGTCCCATCTCGTTCTGCACGCGACCTCCGCGCCTCTCCGTTTTTGCGATGAGCCTTATACAAGCCGATGCAACGCCGGCCAACCCACCGCGACCCATCGACAAGGCCGCCATGCTGCGCTCTACTCGGTGCCACGCCGCCTGCCGCCCACCTCCCGCCCACCAGGTTGCCATGCCCGACATTCATGCCCTGCTTTGGCCGCGCCACGTCGCGCTGATCGGCGCCTCTGCTGAGCTGGAAAGCTTGCGCGGTCGCATCATGCACACCCTGCTCGGACATCCCTTTCAGGGTCAGATCTATCCGGTGACGCGCAGCCACGCCGAGGTGCTGGGGCGCCAGGCCTATGCCTCGGTCCTCGATGTGCCGCAGCGCCCCGACCTGGCCGTGCTCATCATTCCGGCCCCCTTTATCCCGCAGGCGCTCGAGGACTGCGGCCGCGCCGGCGCCAAAGCCGCGGTTGTGTTGAGCTCGGGATTCGCGGAGGCCGTCGGCGCGGACGGGTCTTTGCTGCAGGCCGACATCCGGGCCATTGCCAAGCGCTACGACATGGCCGTGCTTGGCCCCAATGCGGAGGGCTTCGCCAATCTGCCAGCCGCACTGTGCCCGACCTTCAGCCCCGCGCTTGAAGCCTCCGAGCGCGCCTTGTTGCCGAGCGGGCCGCAGCGCGGACAGCTGACGGTCTTGGCCCAGAGCGGTGGGATCGGCTTTTCTTTCTTCGATCACGGTCGCGCCAAAGAGCTGGCGTTCCGCTACATCGTCACCACCGGGAATGAGGCCTGTCTGGAGACGATGGACATTGCCGAGTACGCCCTCGATGAGGGTAAGACCGACGCGCTCATCGTGCTGATGGAGGATGTGAAAAGCGCTGCCACCTTGCGGCGGGTCGCCGAAAAAGCCCTGCGCGCCGGCGTGCCCATCATCACGGCCAAGATCGGCCGCTCGGAGGCCGGCGTGCGGGCCGCCGCCTCGCATACCGCGGCGCTGGCCGGTTCCTACCAGGCCTATCGCGCCATCTTCGAGCGCTACGGCCTGATCGAGGGCCACGACATCGACGAAATGATTGACCTTGCCAATGCCATGCTCACCTGGCGCGGTCGCCTGCCCGCCGGCAAGCGGGTCGCCATCTGCACGGCATCGGGGGGTGGCGGCGGCTGGCTGGCGGACACCTGCGCCGCGGCCGGGCTCGAGGTACCGCTGCTCGACCCGGACACGCGCGCGCGCATCGATCGCCACCTGCCGGCCTATGGCACCTCACAAAACCCGGTCGATGCCACCGCCCAAGCCGTGCACAAAATAGGCTATGCGGGCCTTGCCCGGCTCGTCATGGATGCGCCCGCCGTCGATGGCCTCTTGATCGTCATTACCGCGCGCTCCCCTAAAAACCTTGCCAAGCAAGAGGCCGAGCTGGCGCGGCTGGCGGCCGAGACGCGAAAACCCATCCTGCTGTGGAGCTATACACTGCCGGCCCCGCAATCAGCCAAGCTCCTCGCCGACGCTGGCTACCCGCTCTTCACCGATATCCGGAACTGCGCGCGCGCCTTTGCCGCCATGGCGGATTACCGTGCGCGGCGCGAGGCCTTCCTGAAACCCATCGAGGTCTCGACGACAACGGCCCCCGACCGCGCGGCGGCGCGCGCCCACCTTGCGGGCAGCGACAGCGTGCTCTGCCAGTGGGAGGCGCGGCCCTTGCTTGCGGCCTATGGCATCGGCGCCCTGCCGCCCGGCGTGCTCGTCCAGTCCGCTGCGGCCGCGGCCGAGGCCGCGGCCAGCATCGGCGTGCCCGTCGCGCTCAAGGTGCAATCACCCGACATCGCCCACAAGACCGAGGCGGGCGCGGTTAGCCTCAATCTCTCGGGCGCCGCCGCGGTCAGTACGGCTTACACGGCGCTGATCGCCGCCGCCCAGCGGCACGCGCCATTGGCGCGGATCCGCGGCGTACTGGTCGAGGCCATGGTCCCTCCCGGCCAGGAGGTGATCCTGGGGATCAAACGCGACGCCACCTTCGGTCCTTTGTTGCTCGTTGGCCTTGGCGGTATTCATGTCGAGCTCTTCCAGGATGTCGCGCTCGCCCCGGTGCCGCTGTCGCACACGGCCGCCCGAGAGCTCATCTTTCGGCTGAAAGGCGCACGGCTCCTGCAGTCTTACCGGGGTGGGCCGGCAAGCGACATCGACGCCCTCGTCGATGCCATGGTGCGCTTGAGTGTGCTGGCGCAAGACTTCGCCGAGGAGATTGGCGAAATCGATCTCAATCCCATTATCGTGCACCCCGAGGGTCAAGGCATCTCCGTGGTCGACGCGCTTGTCACGAAAGAGTGCCCCGCGGCGGGCCCCGTCGCGACGCGCGCGGGAGCATAGGCCAAAACGCGGGGCTTGCTCGCCGGCGACGCCGCGGCTAGCGTACCCAAAGACAATGATAAGCCCCGTGCCGGTCGTCGGTGGGGGCAGCTCTGGGAGGAGACGAATGGCCTTGAAGCTCGCGCTGGCTGGTGTTGCGGCGAGTGTTGCCGTTTCCTTCGCGGCCGTGCCCGCGCTGGCGCAAAAGAGCGGAGGCACGCTGCGCATCTATCATCGCGACAACCTGCCGAGCGGCTCGATCCACGAAGAAGCCACCATCTCCACGGTTCAGCCTTTCATGGGCGTGTTCAATAATCTCGTGATCTACGACCAGCACAAGAAGCTCAACGCCCCGGATACGATTGTGCCGGATCTGGCGGAAAGTTGGGCCTGGGACGCCGGTCAAACCAAGCTCACATTCAAGCTGCGCCAGGGCGTGAAATGGCATGATGGCAAGCCGTTTACCGGCAAGGACGTGCAGTGCACCTGGAACAAGCTGACCGGCAAGGATAACGACGACTTCCGCAAGAACCCACGCGCGATCTGGTGGCACAACCTAAAGGACGTCACGGTCAACGGCGATTACGAGGTGACGTTCAATCTCAATCGCCCGCAAGCCTCATTCCTGTCGCTGTTCGCCTCCGGCTACACGCCGGTCTACCCCTGCCACGTGTCGACCAAGGATATGCGCACCAATCCCATCGGCACCGGACCCTACAAGTTCGTCGAGTTCAAGCGCGGCGAGTCGGTGAAGTTTACCCGCAATCCCGACTACTGGAAGAAGGGTCACCCCTATCTCGACGGCATCGAATGGAAGGTGATCGAGAACCGCTCCACCCGCATCCTCGCCTTCGTCGCCGGCGAGTTCGATATGACCTTCAACGCCGACGTGACCGTTCCGCTTTTGAAGGATGTAACCTCGCAAGCTCCTAAGGCGATTTGCGAGCTGGTGCCGACCTATGTGTCCACCAATCTCATCATCAACCCCAAAGCGGCGCCCTTCAACGATGCCAAGATTCGCAAGGCCATGGCGCTGGCCCTGGATCGCAAGGCCTATATCGACATTCTGAGCGCGGGTAAGGACAACATCAGCGGCGTGATGCTGCCGCCGCCCGAGGGGCTTTGGGGCATGCCGCCCGAGGAGCTGGAAAAACTGCCCGGCTACGCCGCCGATATCGAAAAGAGCCGGGCGCAGGCGCGCGAGATCATGCAGAGCCTCGGCTACAGCGAGGCCAAGCCACTCAAAGTCAAGGTGTCCACGCGCAATATCGCCATCTACCGCGATCCGGCCGTGATCCTGATCGACCAGCTCAAGAAAATCTTCATCGACGGCGAGCTCGAGGTGATCGACACGAGCATCTGGCACGCCAAGGTCACGCGCGGGGAATATTCGGTCGGGCTCAATCTGACCGGCGTGGGTGTCGACGACCCCGACGTCAACCTCTATGAAAACTACAGCTGCAACTCGGAACGCAACCTCACGCAGTACTGCAACAAGGACGTCGATGCCTTGATCGACAAACAGTCGCAGGAGACCGACACCGCCAAACGCAAACAGCTGGTGTGGGACATCGAGCGCCGGCTGGCCGAGGATCTCGCGCGTCCGATCATCTCATACGGTCGCGCCGCCACCTGCTGGCATCCGCACGTCAAAGGCTTCGTCCTGCACGCCAACAGCATTTACAACAACTGGCGGTTCGACGACGTGTGGCTCGATAAATAGCGGCATTGCCAGCGGAGGGGGCCAATAGAGGAGCACCGCAATGGGAGCCTATCTCATCCGCCGCCTGCTCCTAATGCTGGTGACGCTGTTTGGCATGTCGATCCTGATCTTCGTCATGCTGCGCCTGGTGCCGGGCAACATCACCGATATCATTTTTGACTCCGCGGGGTTCGTTAATCCCGCACAAAAGAAAAAAATCGAGCGCCAGCTGGGATTGGACCAACCCATCGTCACCCAGTACATCAGTTGGGTGGGTGGCTTGGCGCGCGGTGACCTCGGCTATGCCTACGTCTCTGAAAAGCCCGCCATCGAGGAGATCCTGCCGCGCATTCCTGTCACCGCCAAGCTCGCGGTGCTGGCCCTCGTCTTCTCGGTCTTGTTCGGAGTACCGCTCGGCGTCATGAGTGCGGTGCGCCAGAATACGGTGCTCGATTACGTGCTGCGGGTGGTCAGCCTGAGCGGCCTATCGCTGCCGTCGTTCTGGCTCGGCCTGCTTATTCTCATGGCCTTCGTGCACTGGTTCGGCTGGATTCCCATTTATAAGAGCGATACCGGCAGCATTTGGCATGACCTTGCGCTGTTGAGCATTCCCGCCGCGGCGGTGGGCTTCCGCAGTTCGGCGCTGGTCATGCGCTTGACGCGCTCCTCGATGCTGGAGGTGATGCGGCAGGACTATATCCGCACGGCGCGCGCCAAGGGGGCGTCCGAACCCGCCGTCAACTATGACCACGCCCTGCGCAATGCGGTGTTGCCGGTGGTCACCATCATCGGTATCGAGGCGGCCTTCCTGATCGGCGGGCTGATCGTCACGGAGACCGTGTTCAACATCCCGGGCGTGGCGCGCTTCCTGGTGGAGGCGATCCGCTGGCGCGACTATCCGATCGTGCAAAATCTGGTGATGTTCATCGCGGTCGTCGTTGTGGTCACCAACTTCATCGTCGACATGCTCTACGTCGTTCTTGATCCGCGCATCAAATACGAGGAGTGAGGTGACAAGTGGCGGTCATCGACCATGACCTGGAACTGCGGCGGGCCGGCGCCACCGTGCGCGGCTGGCACGGCGCCGTCCTGCACTTCATGCGGCGCTATCCGCTCGGCGCCATTGGTGCCTTGATCATGCTTCTGTTCATCGCCACCGCCATCTTTGCGGACCAGATCACCAGCTACGATCCCACGACCACCAACCCCCGCGTGTCGCTGGCGCCGCCCAGCGAGCAGCACACGCTCGGCGCCGACTTCATGGGTCGCGACGTGTTCTCGCGCATCGTCTATGGTGCGCGCATCTCGCTGGCGGTCGCCATCGGCGCCACCGCACTCGGCTGCCTGGTCGGCGTGAGCGTCGGCCTCCTATCCGGATTTTTCGGCGGCTGGGTCGACCTTATCGTGCAACGCCTGATCGACATCATGCAGGCCTTGCCCTTGTTGGTGATGGCCCTGATCATGGCCGCCTCGCTCGGACCCTCGCTCGGCAATACCATCATTGCCATTGCCATTCCGCTCGTGCCCAACGTGGCCCGCGTCATCCGCTCCAATACCTTGGCCTTGCGGGAAATGCCGTTCGTGGAGGCGGCCCGGGCGGTCGGCATGAGCGAGGGCCGCATTGCCATCCAGCACGTTCTACCCAACACGCTGGCACCCCTCATCGTCCTCGCCACCGCGCAGTTCGGCTCGGCGATCCTGGTTGAGTCGGCGCTGGCGTTCCTGGGCCTCGGCGTGCCCGAGCCGCATCCCTCCTGGGGTCGTATGTTGTCGGAGTCGGCCGCCGAATACGTGCGCACCGCGCCGTGGCTGGTGATATTCCCGGGCATCGCCATCAGCCTTGTTGTGTTCGGCACCAATCTGCTGGGCGACGCCATCCGCGACCTGCTCGATCCCCGTCAGCGCATGTGATGAAGGCCTGCTTGCCACCCTCCACCGACAGAACCACGCCGGCGCGAGCAGCCCCGGAATACGTGCTCGAAGTCACGGATTTGCGAACCTACTTTTACACCCGCAACGGCCTGATGAAGGCCGTGGACGGCGTCTCATTTGCGCTTCGTCGCAGCGAGACGCTGGCGATTGTGGGCGAATCGGGCTGCGGCAAAAGCGTGACCGCGCTTTCCATTCTGCGCCTGGTGGCCGATCCGCCGGGCCGCATCGTCGGCGGCTCGGCGCGGCTTGACGGCGTTGATCTCATCGAGCTCGACGCCACCGCCATGCGCGACATTCGCGGCAACCGGATTTCCATGATCTTCCAGGAGCCGATGACCTCGCTCAACCCCGTCATGACGATTGGCCGGCAGATCAGCGAGGCCCTCATTCTGCACCAGGCGATGTCGCGCCGCGCCGCCATGCGCCGCGCCACCGAAATGCTGCACCTCGTCGGCATCCCCGAGCCGCAACAGCGCGTCAAGGAATACCCCCACCAGCTCTCCGGCGGCATGCGCCAGCGCGCCATGATCGCCATGGCGCTTGCCTGCAATCCCAAGGTCTTGATCGCGGATGAGCCCACCTCGGCCCTCGATGTCACCATCCAAGCGCAAATCCTCGACTTGATCGGCCGACTGCAGCGCGAGCTGGGGACCGCCGTGATCCTGATTACCCACGACCTCGGCGTGGTGGCGGAAACGGCCGAGCGCGTGATTGTCATGTACGCCGGCCGCAAAGTGGAAGAGGCGCCTGTGGAGGCCCTGTTCGCCCGGCCCTTGCACCCCTATACGCGCGGCCTTTTGAACTCGATCCCCCGCTTGCCCAGCATCGACCAGCGCCACACGGGCCTCTCCGTGCAACGGCTGCAGGAAATTCCCGGCATTGTGCCGGCCCTCTCTCACCTGCCGGCCGGCTGCAGCTTCGCCCCCCGCTGTGCCTTTGCCAGTGACGTGTGCCGCGAGCAGTATCCGCCGTACGAACAAAAGGCCGGGGGCCATTGGGCGGCCTGCTGGCACTCCGACCAGCTCGCGGGAGCCAGCAATGCCTGATGCAGCCGCAAGCGTGCTTGAGGTGACGAACCTTAAAAAATATTTTCCCGTGCGCCGCGGGCTGTTGCGGCGCACCGTCGGGCAGGTGCACGCCGTCGACGACGTTAGCTTTAGCATCGGCCCGGCCGAAACCGTCGGCCTGGTCGGCGAGTCGGGCTGCGGCAAGACCACGGTCGGGCGCACCATCCTGCGTTTGATCGAGCCGACGGCCGGCTCAATCCGCCTCGAGGGTCACGAGATTTCGGGGCTGAGCAAGGCCGAGCTGCGTCCCCTGCGCCGGCGCATGCAGATCATCTTTCAAGATCCCTTCTCCTCCCTCAATCCGCGTATGCGCGCCGGCGATATCGTGGCAGAGCCGCTAAAGCTGCACGGCGAGGTCGGCAAACGGGCGCGGCGCGAACGCGTGGCCGAGCTGTTCGAGCGCGTCGGCCTGCGCCGCGCGCAGATGGACAATTATCCGCACCAGTTCTCCGGTGGACAGCGCCAGCGCATCGGCGTCGCGCGTGCGCTGGCACTGAACCCGCGCCTGATCGTCGGTGACGAACCGGTATCGGCACTGGATGTCTCGATCCAGGCGCAAGTCATCAATTTGTTGCGTGATCTGCAGCGCGACCTGAAGCTCTCCTACCTCTTCATCTCCCACAACCTGGCGGTGGTGGAGCATATCAGCCACCGCATCGCGGTGATGTATCTCGGCCGCATCGTCGAATACACCGACAAGACCACGCTCTTCACGCGGCCGCTGCACCCCTACACGGAGGCGCTGCTGGCCGCCGTACCGATCCCCAATCCGGCCATCAAGCGCGAGCGGCGCGTGGTGCAAGGGGATGTGCCGAGCCCGCTTACGCCTCCGCCCGGTTGCCATTTCCATACGCGCTGTCCCTACGCGGAGGCACGCTGCAGGTCGCAAGTGCCGCTCTTGCGCGAGGTCGAGCCGGGCCATCAGGTCGCCTGCCATTTGCGTTAGCGGCGCGCGCCGCTCAGCGCCCCAGGTTCTCCACGAACTCGAGCATGCGCGGCAGGCACTTGGTTTTGAGATCGTAGCCCTCTTCGATCGTTTGGCGCGCGGCTTGGCGCAGGGGGGCAAACTTGTCAGGCTCCGACAGCGCCTCAATCAAGGTCGCCGACCAGCGCTGAGCATCGAAAAAGTCGACTAGCAATCCGTTCGAGCCGTGCCGGATGATCTCCGCAACCGGCGGCGTCGCCGAGCCGACGACCAGCGCGCCCGCGCTCATGGCCTCCAGCATCGACCATGACAGCACGAAAGGATAGGTGAGATAGACGTGCACGCGGGTCACGCACATCAGGTTGACGAAGCTGGCATAGGGGATGGTGCCGACAAAGTGCACCCGCTTCAGATCGAGGCGATCCTGCACCTGATCGAGGAAGATCTGCTTCCAAGGTTTGCGCGAGGCGTGTAGCGGGCCATAGCCGGCGTCCTGACCGCCAACAATGACGACGTGCGCGTTGGGACGGGCGCTCAGCACCTCGGGCAGGGCACGCATGAAAATATGATAGCCGCGGTAGGGTTCGAGGTTGCGGCTGACGAAGGTCAAGACTTCGTCGCCGGGCCGGAAGATGTGGCTGCCAACCGTGAGTTGGGCTTGTGCGTTGGGGCGCAGCCGCTCCGTGTCGATGCCGTCGTGAATGACGCTGATGCGCTCTTGGAAGTGGGCCGGGAAGGTCTGGGCTTGCCAGCGGGTCGGGGCAATCGCCGCATCCGCGGTGTGCATCGCCAACAGCAGCGGTGCCTGCAAGGTCGTGGTGATGATGTTGGTGGCGAGGCTCGGACGCTGGATCTCGGGGTCGAAATCCGCATCAAGTCCGCGCGGATGGTAGAAAAATTCCGCATAGAGCGCGAGCTTGGCGCTCGGCCACACGTTCTTCAAGAAAAGCGTTTCGCCCCAGCCGAAATGCCCGAACACGAGGTCGGGCACGTACCCGGTGGCCCGCAGCTTTTCCGCGGCGATGGCGACCGCGGCGCCGCGTTCGGCACGGTCGGCGAAGTTGCCGACGTGCCGCGAGATGGCGCGCTCGAAGTTTGGCTTCTGGTAGGTGTAGTGAAAGACCGGGACCGGCGAGGGCCGCTTGTTGCCGGCCACGGTCAGGGCGCTGACATCGTGCCCACGTGCGCCGAGCGCCGGCGCCAGGTGTGGAAACTGCCCGGGAAAGTTCTGGTGCACGAACAGGATGCGCATGCGCGGGCCAAACCTTTGAGCCTGCCGGGGCGGCGCCGGGGACGGTCAGCTCCGATAGGCACCCACGCCCTCGCCGAGGAAGGCATTGTTGGCCTCGCGAATCTTAGCCGCCGCCTCATCATAGAGGAACGGGAGGAAGGCGTAGCGGCGGCCGCGCGTGACCTTGGACACGGCATGGAGCAGGGAACAGGAGAACACGACCGCGCCACCCGCTGGCACCTTGAAACCGAGCGCGGAATACTCCGGAAAGCTCACCTCGCCCCCATCGAAGTCGGCGTTGAGGTTGATCGACACGGCAAAACGGCGGTGCTGGGTGCCCCTGGTGGTGTTGTCGCGGTGTGGCGCGAAGTGGCCGCCGTCCTCCACGGCGTAGCAGCTGACGATATAGCGTTCCATGCGGGTGACCTGGAACTGGTGCACCTTCAGGATCTCGGGGGCGACGCGGCGGATGACGCGGTTCTGCGCCTGCTTAATCACTTCGCCATCAACGATCTCGTAGTCTTTGCGCCGCTTGTGGCCATGGTCATGGGCGACGACCGTTTTGCCGTGCTTCTCGCGCATGAAGCCCGACTCTTGGCCACCGCTCGCTTCGTAGAGCCCAACGAGACGGTCGCAGAAGTCCGCTTCGAACACATTGGGAAGGATGAGGACCGGAGCCTGAATCGCAAACCCTACAAAGCGGGCGGGCGGCGGCTGCGCTTCGAGGAAGGCGAAGGCCTCCTCGTTCGCGGCGCCATCGTCGGTGAAGGGGATGACCTTGAGGATGCGCAGCGTCGGGTCCAGCACGACCCACATTTGCCGGGCACCGGCGCCCGCCACCTGCCCGTCGACGGGCAACGCGCCGTAGAGCTTGCTCACTTTGCCGTCGCTATCCCAAAAATGTCGGTAGCCCGGCAGCTTGGTGGCCACGCGGCGCTGCGCCTCATCGGCGGGGTCGATGCTGACGCCGAAAAAGGCCGCCTTGTTATCGTCGAACAGGTCCCGCCGCGCCAAGGCGGCCTCGAGCGCCGGGCGCGCGCGGTCATGCGCAGCGCTTAAGAAAAAGCACAGCACCAGGTAGCGTCCGGCCGCCGAATCGAAGGCATAGTTCGGGTTCACGGACGAGCGCTGGTGGAACCACGGCGCCGGGTCGCCGGGCTGAAGATGACGGTAGGTCGGCATTGAGAACTCCCACGCGCTGAGAGCCTAACCCAGGCCCTGGCGCATTTGAAGCCGCGCGCCAAGGCCGCCCGCAAACATGGTTCACGGCACCCGCGCGGCGGGCAGTGGCACCGAAAAGCTCTGCTCAAGCACCGCAGCGCCCTCAGCCAACACGCGGTAGCTGGCGCGATAAACCCCCGCCGGCCAGCCACCCGGCGGGCGCTTCTTGCCGGCAAACAGGAGCGATTGCGCTTCATTGCGGGCCAATGGGTCTGCCCGGTGATCGAGGAGGATGCTGCCGTCGGGAGCGCGCACGACCAACTCCTGCACGTCGGCCGCCTTGAGCCCGATGCTGCGCACGTAGGCGACGATGGCGGCGGCCTGCGTACCTGTGGCTGCCAACGTGTCGGCCGTGCCGGCTTCGACCGCCTCTAGGCTGACGGGAGCGGCCGCAAAACCCCAATTGAGCACCGCGCGCGCCCGATAGGCGAGGCCCGCCGCCAAGGCGGGCCGCCATAGCGACGTGCCGCCACCGCAGCTGTCGGCCGCCGCGCCAAAAGCGAAGGGATCCACAATCGCGCCGTTGTGGCGCACGGTAAAGTGCAGGTGCGGAAAGACCGTCGCCCCGGAAAGGCCGACGCGGCCCAGCGCGGTGCCGGCCTCGACGCTCTGGCCCGCGCGAACGCGCACGCTGCCCCGGGCCATGTGGCAGTACTGCGTCTCCCAGCCGTCACGGTGGGCGATGACAACGCCGTTGCCGCACAGGCGGTTGCCAAGCGCGATGCGGCCGCCGGCGGGCATGGCGACGTCATCCATGTCGTTGCGCAGGCGCAAGACCACCCCGGGCGCGGCCGCCAACACCTCGACCCCGGCGCGCTGCGCCGCCAGGCTGGGAAGCCGGAAATCCGTGCCATTATGAGCATCGTAGGACAGCGTCCCACATTGATAGTCCCGCGCCGCCGGCGAGGGATCATGGTCAACATACTGTTGGACCAGGCAGGTCTCACCCAGTGTACAGGCGAGCGGCAGGTCGAGAACGAGCGCATCGGCCGCGCGCGCGGTGCACCCGCCCTGCGCCACGAGGCTCAAGGCGATCCCGAACGCTAAGCTAATGCGATGCATATCAACACTTTTCTGCCTCGCCTCGATGGCTGGCCAGGCCGCCGCCTGGCGCCAGCGTCCTTAACCCCCGGGGTCCGCGTCGGTGCACGGGCCACGAGGCCGCGGACGCCGTCCCACCCGTCCCACTCTGGGGCACGGGGTTGGCCCCAAACCTGCAGCCTTAAATTTGCACAGCCTGCCTCGTCGGCGTGGACTGTCATCAAGGTCAGTCGCCATGATGCCAAAAATCCGCAGCGGGCGAGGCGAACCGTGTTGCTCGCATTGCCACTGCCCGAGCGCAGGTGGTAGATTAGCTGCAGGGGAAAATCGTGGATTAACAAAAAAAGCCCGGATGGACATCCGTTCGTGGGTCGCGGCTGTGGTGCGCAGCCTCGGCTAGGGGTGTACGACCAAGCGTAGGGTGTGTTGGGGTATGCTGGTGGTGCGGTTGTTGGGTGGCGGAATCTTCGCCGCCGCGCTGATCTCATTGGTCCTCGACGTGAGGCACTGCCTCCGGGCGGGCGGCGCATTGGCGCTGACAAGCCTAGAGACTGTGTGGCAGGCGCTTCACCCTGAAAGCCTGCAAGTGGCCCAGAGCTTGGCGCTCGAGGGCGCTCCGCCCTGGGTGTGGGCCTACCTCCTGCAGCCCTTGCTGCTGATCCCGATGGCCTTGCTGGGCGGGCTGTTCGGCTACCTTATGCTCGCCGCCGGGCGCCGGCATCGCCGCCGCCCCGCCGCCGGCGCCGAGGAGACCAAGGGGCTGCCGATGGCGCGCCGCGACCTGGCGCCGCCGGGCTCGGCGCTGGCGAGCGCACTCGCCTCCTGCCGCGGCGCCTTTGTCGGCATCGCCCTCTTCAGTGGCATGAGCAACGTCTTGTTGCTGACCGGCTCCATGTTCATGCTGGAGGTCTACGATCGCGTGCTGCCGAGCCGCAGCATTCCAACCCTCATCGGCCTGGCGATCCTGACGGCCGTCCTGTTTATGGCCCAGGGCGGGTTTGACTTGATCCGCAGCCGGCTCCTGAGCCGAGTCGGGGCGACGCTGGACGAGACGCTGAGCCCGCGCATTTACGACACCATGGTGCATCTGCCCGTGCGCATGGGCGGGCGCGCCGATAGCCTACAGCCCCTGCGCGACCTCGATAGCCTGCGCTCCTTCCTGTCGAGCCTCGGTCCCACGGCCTTGTTCGACCTGCCCTGGATGCCGCTCTACCTCAGCATCATCTTCGCCTTTCACTGGATTTTGGGGCTCACGGCCTTGGCGGGCGCCATCGTGCTCGTTTGTCTGACCGTGCTCACGGAGTTCATGACGCGCAAGCCGACCAAGGCCGCCATCGAATTCGCCGTTTCGCGCCAACGCCTGGCCGAAGCCAGCCGGCGCAATGCCGAAGTAATGGTGGCAATGGGACTGACGCAGCGCGTGGGCGCGCACTGGCGCGACGCCAACCGCAACTACATTGCCGCGCACCAGGCTGCCAGTGACGTCGGCGGTGGGATCGGCGCCGTCTCCAAGGTCATGCGCCTGATGCTGCAATCGGCCATGCTGGGGATCGGGGCCTACCTGGTGATCATGCAGGAGGCGACGGGCGGCATCATTATCGCCGGCTCGATCCTGTCGGCGCGCGCGTTGGCGCCCGTTGATCTGGCGATCGCACACTGGAAGGGCTTTGCCTCGGCACGCCAGAGCTGGCAGCGCTTGAGCAAGCTGTTGGCCATGATGCCGGCGGCGGGTGAAGCGATGGCCCTGCCGGTGCCGACCAACACCTTTGCGGTCGAGAATATTTCCATCGTGCCGCCGGGCGAGCAGAAGTTCGTCGTCACCGACATCACCTTCGCCCTTAACCGCGGCCAGGGTCTTGGCATCATCGGCCCCAGCGCCTCGGGCAAGTCCTGCCTGGCCCGCGCCCTGGTCGGGGCCTGGCTGCCGGCGCGCGGCAAGATCCGCCTCGACGGCGCCGCCCTCGACCAATGGGATCCGATCGCGCTCGGACGCCACGTCGGCTATCTGCCCCAGGACGTCGAACTCTTTGCCGGCACCGTGGCACAAAACATTTCTCGCTTCGATGACCAGGCCGACCCGGAGCTGATCGTGCGCGCGGCGCGCGCCGCCGACGTGCACGAGCTGATCGTGCGCTTGCCCAACGGTTACAACAGCCAGATCGGCGAACAGGGTGCGACCTTGTCGGCCGGGCAGCGCCAGCGCATCGGCTTGGCGCGCGCGCTCTATGGGGACCCTTTCCTGGTGGTGCTGGACGAGCCCGACGCCAATCTCGACTCGGAGGGTATGCTGGCGCTGACGCAGGCCATACTCAGCGTGCGCACGCGGGGCGGCATCGTCATCGTCATTGCCCACCGGCACAACGTGCTGAGCAACGTCGACCTGCTGTTGGCCATGAACCTCGGGCGGGCGCTGGCGGCGGGACCCAAGGATGCCGTCATGAAGAAGCTGCGGCTCGCCGCGCCCGGCATGGAGCCGCTCAAGGTCGTGGCCGAGGCGGGTAGGAGCGGCTGATGTCCATCACCGATACCAAGGCGGCGATCCAGCGGCATCTCTGGGCGGGGTTTGCCCTCCTCATCGTGCTGTGTGGCGGTGTCGGCGGCTGGGCAGCGACCACAGAAATCGCGGGCGCGGTCATCGCGCCAGGGGTGCTGGTCGTGGACACCAACGTCAAGAAGGTGCAGCACCCGTCGGGCGGTGTGGTCGGGGAAATTCGGGCCCGCGATGGCGATCGCGTCACCATCGGCGATATCGTGGTGCGTCTGGATGAAACGGTCACGCGGGCCAACCTCGGCATTGTCCTGAGGGGCCTGGACGAACTCGTGGCGCGCAAGGCTCGCCTCGAGGCCGAGCGGGACGGCCTTGAGGGCATCGCCTTCCCCAGCGAATTCATGGAACGGCTGGGCGAACTGCAGGTTGCCACCATCGTCGCCGGCGAACGCAAGCTGTTCGACCTTCGCCAATCGGCGCGCATCGGCCAAAAATCGCAACTACGCGAACGTATTGCCCAGTTGCGCGAGGAAATCGGCGGCATTGCCGCGCAGATCAAGGCCAAGGCCCAGGAAATCGTGCTGATCCAGCGCGAGCTGAGCGGCGCTCGCGACCTGTGGGAAAAGAACCTGATGCCGATCACCAAGCTGACCCAGCTCGAACGCGAGGCGACCCGCCTCGAAGGCGAGCGCGCACAGCTGACGGCCACCAGCGCGCAGAGCAAGGGCAAGATTTCCGAGCTCGAGCTGCAGATCATTCAGGTTGACCGAGACCTTGCCAGCGAGGTCGGCAAGGAGTTGCGCGAAGTCGATGCCAAGATCGGCGAGTTCGTGGAGCGCAAGGTGGCCGCCGAGGATCAGCTGAAGCGTATCGACATCCGTGCCCCGCAGGATGGCGTCGTGCATCAATCGGTCGTGCACACCATCGGCGGCGTCATCAATGCCGGCGAGCAGCTGATGCTGATCGTGCCGTCGGCAGACAACCTCATCGTGGAGGCCAAGTTCGCGCCGCAGGACATCGACCAGGTGAAGGTCGGGCAGCACGCCGTGGTGCGGTTCACGAGCTTCAACCAGCGGACGACACCTGAGTTGAACGGCGTGGTCACCCGCGTATCGGCCGACACCACGGTGGACCAGCGCACCTCTGCCCCCTACTACACGCTCAGGATTTCCCTGAGCCGCGAGGAAATTGCGCGGCTTGGCGAGGTCACCCTGGTGCCCGGCATGCCGGTTGAATCGTTTGTTCAAACCGGCGACCGAAAAGTGATATCCTACTTAATGAAGCCCCTCTCCGACCAAGTCATGCGCGCCTTCCGCGAGAGATAAGAGTTACGGGCGCGAACATTTAAGCTGTGAGTAACGGAGTTGCGAGATGATATTCGGATCCAGAAAACCGAAGGATGCCCCGGCCGCTCCCGTGGCTCCGCCCGTTGCCAACGGCAAGGCGCAGGACGCCGAGGCCGCGCAGCGGCCGATGGCACCGCCACCGCGCTCCGCCGTCGCGCCGGCCCCCGCCAAGCCGGTGGCCGCGCCCGCGAGTGAGGCCAACGCTGCGGCCGGCCCCGCCACAGAGGAGGCGCGCCGGCGCGCCGCGGCGGCGGTGCGCCACTCGCTCGCCTTTGCTCAGATCGTCAGCATCCTGATGCATTCTCCGCGCTACCGCCACTACACGCTGGGCGACTTGGAGTGGCTGGTTCTGCCGCCCCTGTTGACCGGCCAGTGCAGCGTCGCGGAGGCCAAGTCCAAGGATAACGGCGCCTCGGTTCCCGTGGCGGTCGCGCTGTGGGCCAGCGTGTCCCCCGAGGTCGATCAGCGGCTGACGGAAAACCTCAACACGCCCATCCGCCTGCGTCCCGACGAGTGGCGCTCGGGGGATATTCTCTGGCTGATCGACGCAGTGGGCGACCGGCGCGTGGTGCCGGGACTGCTCAAACAGCTGGCCGACAACACCTTGAAAGGGCGCGAGATCAAAGTGCGCGGCCGGGGCGAAGGCGGCAAGGTCGAGGTCAAAAACCTGCAGACGACCCTGCAGCAAGCCGCCGCCGCTGGACCGGCAGCGGCAAGCTCCTGAACAGGCATCGAGGCGCCCGCATTAAATGTTTTGCCCAGCGATCTGATCGGTGGGCTGAGGCCGGCAGGGGATTTTTTTGCGGGCGGGCTCAACCGCGCAGCGCGGCGAGCTTGTCGTTGCTCGCGGGCAGCAAATTCACCGATTCGCCGCAGCCGCAGGCGCTTGACTGGTTCGGGTTGCTGAACACGAACTGGGCCGCAAGCTTGTCGACGCGATAGTCCATTTCCGCCCCGAGCAGGTACATGACCGCCTTCGGGTCGATCAGCACGCGCGCGCCCTTGTGCTCGACCACTTCGTCGTGCGGCTGGGGCTGCCCGGCCCACTCCATGGTGTACTCCATGCCGGCGCAGCCGCCTTTCTTGACGCCGATGCGCACACCCGCGCCCGTCCCCTTGCCAGCAAGGAGGGCGTTGATGCGCTCAGCCGCCCGGTCGGTCAAGGTCATGATTGGCGGCCGCGAGCGGGCGGCGGGTCTGTTACGGTCGGGGCTCATGCTCATCTCAAGCGGGGCATCGCGGTTCGGGCCAACATCCCCAAATATAGCGCAACGGCGCAAAAAATCGAGGCCGCGCGGCGGTGAGCCACGCAGCTCAGCCCTGCGGGCCACGCCTAAGGCCCCTGAAATCGCGCAAGATTTCCCGGGCCGCGTTGCGTCCGGGCAGGCCCGTGACACCGCCGCCGGGGTGCGCGCCGGAGCCGCACAGATAAAGCTGGCCGACGGGCATGCGGTAATCCGCATGCCCGAGCACGGGCCGAGCACTAAAGAGCTGGTCGAGCGTCAGCTGCCCGTGGAAGATGTCGCCGTCGAGCAACGCAAAGCGGCGTTCCAAATCCAACGGTGAAAGGCTTTGGCGGCCGAGCACGCTGGCCTTGAAGTTGGGCGCATGTGCCGTGACGGTCTCAATCACCAGGTCGGCGAAGGTCTCCCTGGCCGCGTCCCAGCTCGCCCCCGCGGGCAGCTGCGGGGCCACGTGCTGAACGAACAGGCTCGCCACGTGGCGGCCCGCCGGCGCCAGTGAGGGATCAAGCGTGCTGGGAATGACCATCTCGACCACAGGCTTGCGCGACCAGCCGTGCGCTCGCGCGTCGAGATAGGCCTGATCGAGGTAGGCCAAGCTAGGCCCGATGATGATGCCGGAGGCATGATGATCGCCCGCCGTCGTGCAGGGACGGCAGGTAAAATTTGGCAGCTCGGCCAGCGCCACGTTCATGCGAAAGGTCCCCGAACCCGACTTGAGGTCGAGAAAGCGGCGGCGCAGATCGGGGTCAACGGCCGCGGCGGGGAGGAGGTCGCGGAACAGGAGTTTCGGGCCCACGTTGGCGGCCACCGCGCGCGCACGCACGCTCTCGCCAGAGCCGAGGCGGACACCCCGCGCAGCGCCTGCGGTAACGTCGATCGCAGCAACGCCTACCCCCGTGCGGATCAGCGCGCCGCGCGCCCGCGCCGCGCCCGCCAGGGCCTGGCTGATGGCACCCATGCCGCCGATGGCGTGGCCCCACACGCCGATCTTGCCGTTCACCTCGCCGAAGCAGTGGTGCAGCAACAGATAGGCCGTGCCCGGCGTATAGGGGCTGGCGTAGGCCCCGACGATGCCGTCGAAGGCGAAGGCGCCCTTTACCACCTCGCTTTCAAACCATTGCGCCAAAAAATCGGCGGCGCTCTTGGTAAAGAGGTCGAGCAGCACGCGCTTGTCCTCCAGGGCGAGCCCGTAAAGGCGTCGGCCGAGGCCGGCACTGGCCAGCACCTCGCGCAGGCCCCCACCTACATTGGGCGGACGCGCGAGCGCGAGCTGGCGCAGGTGGCCGGCGGCGCGCTCAAGCGCGGCCTCATAGTCGGGCAGGCGGGCCGCATCGGCGGCGGAGAACGGCGCGATGGCGGCCTGTCGATGGGCGCGACCATAGGGCAGGAGCAAGCCGCGTTGCTTGTCCAGCGGCCAGAAATTGGCGACCGGCCGCTCGACGATGCGTAAGCCGAACTTGGCAAGCTCAAGATCGGCAATCACCGCCGGATTGAGCAGGCTCACCGTGTAGGCGGCAACCGAATTGCGAAAGCCTGGAAAGAACTCCTCGGTGACGGCGGCGCCGCCCACGACCGCGTTCTTTTCCAAGACGATGACGCGCAAGCCGGCGCCCGCCAGGTAGGCGGCACAGGTGAGACCGTTGTGGCCGGCGCCGATGACGGCGACGTCGTATTCAGCCTGCGACATTGCCACTGCGCTCAAGCCGAGAGCCTTGCAGTCTTGAAGCAAAACGCCTCAATTGAACGTTCGGGCCCTTGAATGCTACGACCCACTTAGGCAACAAACCGCGGAGTTGCAAATGTCGAAGCCTGGGCTCCTCAACACCGGCCCGATGATGGACCTCATCAGCGCGGGCGTAGCCAGGGACTTCGTGGTTTACGGCCTGCACGAAGTTAGAGACCGCGAGGCGCTGTTCGCCAAGGCCGGCGGGACCATTCGCGCGCTCTGCACCGGCTCTCACACGGGCGTGCGGACCGACGCGGCCATGCTCGACCGGCTGCCCAATCTCCAGATCATCGGCAATTTTGGGGTTGGCTACGACACCATCGATATTGCCGAGGCCGCGCGGCGCGGCATTGTCATCACCAACACGCCGGAGGTGCTCACCGAAGAGGTGGCCGACACGGCCATGGGCCTGCTGCTTGGCACCATCCGCGAGTTCTACGCAGCGGAGAAATGGTTGCGCGAGGGTCGTTGGGCCAAAGAGGGCGACTATCCGTTGACCCAAGGCTCGCTGCGCGATCGCTCGATCGGCATCATGGGCATGGGCCGCATCGGCCAAGCCATCGCCCGCCGCCTCGAGGCCTTCGGCCGTCCGATCGGCTATTGGGCGCGCAATCGGCAGGCCGCCGTCCCCTATCGCTATTATAGCGACCTCATCGCCATGGCGCGGGACGTCGACACCCTCATTGCCATTCTGCCGGGGGGGCCGGCGACCAACAATCTCATCAACACACCGGTGCTCGAAGCCCTGGGCCCACGTGGCATAGTCATCAACGTCGCCCGCGGCTCGGTGGTGGACGAGGCGGCCCTGATCGAGGCCCTCAAGCGCCGCAAGATCCTGCGCGCCGGGCTCGACGTCTTTCTCGACGAGCCCAACATCAATCCGGCCTTTTTCCAGTTGGACAACGTCACCTTGGTGCCTCACATCGGCTCGGCCTCCATCCACACCCGCGGCCGCATGGGCCAACTCGTGGTCGACAATCTGCTGGCCTTTGCCGCGGGCAAGCCGCCCATCACACCGGTGCCCGAGACGCCGTTTGCGGGCTGGTGACGCCGCGATCCCCGAGCGCGCGCGCGCGCCCCGAGCGCGAAGGAGGTGCTGGCATGGCCGAGGACCTGGCGGTGGCTCTTCTGGGGGCTGGCTTTTTTGGCGCCTATCACGCGCGCGCCATTGCCGGCGTGCCCGGCCTGCGGTTGGCGGCGGTCTGCGATCAAGATCCGGCCGCGGCCGGCCGCCTGGCCGCCGCCCACGGCGCTGCCGTCCCGGCCGATTGGCGCCGGGTCGTCGCCGATCCCAGCATCGATGTGGTAGTGATTGCGACCCCCCACCACCTGCACATGCCGATGGCCATCGCCGCGGCCGAGGCGGGCAAGCCCACGCTATTGGAGAAGCCGATGGCCCGCACGGCGGCCGAATGCACGGCGATCCTGCAGGCGGCCGAGCGCGGCGGCGCCGCGCTGATGATCGGCCAACTCCTGCATTTTGCCCTGCCGAGCCTCGTCGCGCGCGACATCCTCGATGCGGGCGCGCTGGGCCGGCCCATCACGGGCATGAGCACGCTCGTCAAGCTGTGGATGGAGCCGAACCGGCGCCCCTGGCATCTCGACCCCGACCTGGGCGGCGGCATGCTGATGACGGCTGGCATCCACGCGCTCGACCTGGTCGTCTGGTTCATGGGCGCCAATGTTGCCACGGTGTTTGCCGCCGCCGGCGCGCAGATGCACGCGCAGCCGGCCGACGACAGCGCGCTTTTGCTCCTGCGCTTCGCCGATGGACGGTTCGCACAGGTGTCGAGCATCGGTTACCGCGACGGCGCCGTCAGCTACGGCATGGACCTCGTGTGCGAGCAGGGGACGCTGCGCATCGACTTTGCGCGCGGCGTTTCGATCGGCCGCGGCGGGGAGTGGACGGCCCTCGCCAATTCGGCAGAGCCCGACTGGATGTTGCGGGCGCTGGAGCGCGAGTGGCAGGCCATGCTGGCCAGCGTCCGCGGCGCGGGTCCCGTTCGCGTGTCCGGCGCCTACGGCCGGCACATCATCGCGTGTATCGAGGCAGCTTTGCAATCGAGCCGCGAACACCGCGAAGTCCAGGTGGCCTGCTGAGGTAGCGCCACCTCACCTCACCCGAAAACGGTCGCGGCGGCGCTCGGCCAGGGCAACAAGGCCTCGTTTTTGCGTTATCAGCCAGCGAGCCAAAGATTGAGGAGTTGGCCATGGCCGAGCCGGCGCCGCCTTCCCGGATGGGCAAGGTGATCGACTACATCCTCGGGCGCAACACGCTGATCGGCCTCGCCTCCTTCATGCTCTTGCTGATCTCGGGCTACGCCACCTGGCACGGCATGCGCGATTTCATCATCGGCGTCTCCTCGACCGAAACGAGCCAGGGTCGCCTGTTGCCGGGCGGCATGTCGCTCTCCAACGATGTCCTGGTGATTGCCGTCGTGGTCGCCCTGACCTTTCTCATGTGGTTGATGCTGCGCGAAAGCTTCGGCGCGCGCCGCCAGTTGCGCGAGCGGCTCATCACCTTTCCGCTCTACCTGTTCCTCGCCACCTGGTCGATCGGCTTCGGCTACGGCTTCTGGTGGAGCCTGATCTCCGGCGAGGAGGCGACGCGTACGGGCCTGGCGGGGCTGCGTGAGGACGCGCGCGATGCCGCGCAAGTGGTGGCAGCACGGCTCGATGCGGTGCGTGGCCAGCTCGATAGCGTGGTCGGCTGGTCGGACGGCCAGATGCAGCGCGAGGAGACCAGCGGCGGCAGTTGCGGGATCGCCTCGGCGGCCGGGCGTGGTCCGCTCTACAATGCCCGGCGCAGCGTGCGCGATCAGATCACCACCCTGCGCGACGGCATGAGCAAGTCTTGGCTCGAGCCCGTGCAGGTCGATATCGAGCAGCTGCGTCAAGCCGCCACCGCGCTCGAGGGCGGCACCGTGGAGGAACGGCAGCGGGCGTTCGAGGCCAGGGCCTCCGACATCCGGGGCCGGGCGCGCAATATCGCCGCGCGCAGCAATCAGCTGGGCCGGGCAACGGCGGCGGAGATGCGCGCGCTCGCCGGCGTCGTCGCCATCGCGCCGGGGGCCGCCGGTTTTTCCTGCTACGATCCGACCTTGGCCGAGCGCCTGCGGCAGGCGGCGGCTCAGGCCGAGCAGCCGGCCGAGCTCAAACTGCGCGAGGCGGTGTTCAATGAAGGGCCGGCCGGCGTCGCCAACGCCGTCAAAAACCTATGGCGCAACCTTGGCGCCTACGCCAGCAGTCTGATGGCCTACGTGTTGAGCGGGGGCCAGCACGCGGCCGGGCGTACCGACACGGGCGAGCCGATCACGGGTCGCGACTTGATCGCGCTGTTGGCAACCATCGGCATCGACTTGGGGCTGCTGGCGCTGGCGATCGTCAATCCGCCGCGCGAGCCGCCCTCGCTGCGACCCTCGGGCATGCTGCGGCGCCAAATCAACGAGGCCATCGATACGGCGATTGCCCGCGCCGGGGTCGATCGTGAGTGGGTGCGCCGGCATTTCGTGCACCACAACCAGGCATCCTATCTGGTCATACCCAACCTCTACAGCTGCGATCCCAACAACAAGGAAGAAGCCGCCAAGGCGCTGGCCGTCAACCAGTTGGCCGGTGTCCTGAGCGACCTGGAGTTAGTGCGGTGGCCGAAGCGCGGCGCGCGCTGGCTCTGGCTCCGAAGCGAGCTCGAGCAGCTCAAACGCGAGGAAAGCTTTGGCAGCGACACCGACCTCACCGAAATCCGGCAGGCCTGGCGAAACAAAACTGGTGGCAGCGCTGGGGACGGTGATGATCTCGTGCGCGATGCCAAGCCCTTGCGCAACCACGGCCTGTTTTCCAAGGCGGAGCGGGCCTTGCAGATCGCCGGCTGGAGCGAGCGGGCCCGCAACGATATCGAAATTTTTCGCCTGGTGGACACCGAGGGTTTGACGCCGCTGCTGATGGTGCTGAACGAGCCGCGCGCGCGGAGCGAGCCGCGGGCGGAGGCCGAGGCGCGCGTCGCCTGAGCCCATGCGCCGAAGTCGGTGCCGAGCGCCGCGCGCGCCGTGCCCTCAACCCCAGTTGCAGCGCAGTTCCTGGCAGATCCGGCGTGGGCCACCCCCGACCCGGCAGGATGCCGTCACCATCCGGCAGACGCGGCAACTGTAGGACGAGAGACAGCCACGATACAGCCCGCCGCGTGCGAAATTGCAGGTGCGGATGGTCTGGCAGTCCCGCTGCGAGCCGCCGGGTGCGGGCTGGGCCACGGCCAGCCCGGCAGTGCTGATGGCTGCGGCAAATGCGAGGAGCGCGAGTAAGACACGTGCGGTTGGCATGGGACCGGACCCCGAGACCGCCTGGCGAGAATCTGAGAGCCAGCATTGGCGAAGACGCCGCCGCCTGCAACGCTCCCTGCTGAGTTTGGTTTCAGTCGGCCGGCCGCTGTGCCTCGCGGGCCACGCCCAAGGCTCGGCTGCCGCTTCCGCCTTTGCCCCTTGGGCCCGAGAAGGCCGCGGGGCGGGGGCCACGCGGGCAAGGAAGGGCCCGCCCGTCAGGGGTGGCATTTGATCGCCAAGGGATTGGTGGGCACGAGCGCGGCCTGAGGGGCGCGCGCACCCCCCGTGTGGCGCTTTGCCGACGCCGGCTTGACACCCAAGCGCTATTCGGCGGCAACCTTTTTCGGCTGCACGGCCGCGGTGTAGTCGTTGATCAGCGTCTCTGAGATCTTGCCCGGCGTATAGCGGTGGTCGGCGATTTCCGAGACGGGCGTCACTTCGGCGGCGGTGCCGACGATAAAGCATTCGGAAAACGTGCCGAGTTCGTCGGGCAGGATGGTGCGCTCGATCACCTCAAGCCCGCGCTTTTTGGCGAGCCCGATCACCGTACGCCGCGTAATACCATCCAAAAAGCAGTCGGGCGTCGGCGTATTGAGCTTGCCGTCCCTGATCAGGAAAATGTTAGCCCCCGTGCACTCGGCGACACGGCCCCGCCAGTCGTACATCAGGGCGTCGGCGTATCCCATTTTTTCGGCACGATGTTTTTCGAGCGTGCAGATCATGTAAAGGCCGGCGGCCTTGGTTTTAGCCGGCGCCGTGGCCGGGTCGGGGCGACGATAGTTGGCGAGCGTCAAGCGGATCCCCTTGAGGCGCTGCTCCATCGGGAAGTAGGAGCCCCAGTCCCAGGCGGCAATCGCGAGGTGGATCTTGGTCGCCTGCGCCGACACGCCCATCATCTCGCTGCCGCGCCAGGCAATCGGACGCACGTAACAGTCGCTCAGCGTGTTGGCGCCCACCACGTCGCGGCAGGCCTGATCGATCTCGGCCACGCTGAAGGGGATCTCGAAATCGAGCGTCTTGGCCCCCTCGACCAAGCGCTGGGTGTGCTGCGTCAGCTCGAAGATCACCCCGTTGTAGGCGCGCTCGCCCTCGAACACGGCACTGGCGTAGTGCAGGCCGTGGCTCAACACGTGCAGACCCGCCTCGCGCCACGGCACCAGCTTGCCATCGTACCAAATAAAGCCGTCGCGATCGTGATAGGGGGCTGTCTCGGCCATGCCTCGGGTTCTCCGCGGACGCTGTGCGCCAACCCTGAGCCCTCGCCAACATGCCCTGGCTTAAGGACCCATGGCGGGCAGGAATTGCCCAATTTGCAGGCCTTTGCGCGGCTCAAACGGGCTCACAAACAGGCATGCAAGCCTGTAAAATGTCTTGCCAGCACTAACAATCGGGGCCAAATAAGTCAACATGACTGACATAATTTCCGTGCCTGCACGGCGGTTACGGGCTCCCGCGCACGCGCGCGCCGAGGCGGCGGGCCCCGGCGTGCGCCCCGCCGCGGCCGAGCTCATCACCTGCGTGGAGCTGCTGTTTTTTGCCTATCGCGACTTTACCGGTGAGGCCGACGCGGTCCTGGCGGAGTTCGGGCTGGGGCGCGCGCACCACCGCGTGCTGCACTTTGTCAATCGCAACCCCGGGCTCAAGGTCCAGGATCTGTTGGCGATCCTCAAGATCACCAAGCAGAGCCTGGCCCGCGTCCTCAAGCTTCTCTTGGATCAGGGTTGGATTGAGCAGGTCGCCGGCGACGCGGATCGCCGGCAACGGCTCCTGCACACCACGGCCAAGGGCGCGGAGTTGGCCGACCGGCTCGATTGCTTGCAGGCCAAGCGCATTGGCAAGGCCCTGGCCGCTGCCGGGCCGGGCAGCGAAGCGGCGATGCTGCGCTTCCTTTTTGCCATGATTGTTCCGGAAGAACGCGCGTTCGTCGAGGCACTTCTGCCGCGGCCGATCGAGGCTGCGCAGCCGCCGGTGGGCTAGCCCGCTGGCCACGGCAACGGGGGGACTTGGGGCCATGGAACCGTTGGCCGACAATGCGGCGCACATCTTGATCGTTGACGACGATCAGCGAATTCGGGACCTGCTGGCGCGCTATCTGTTCGAGCACGGTTTCCGCGTCAGCACCGCCACCGACGCCCCCAGCGCCCGCGCGGCCATGCGAGGCTTGGCCTTCGATGTCGTCATCCTCGACGTCATGATGCCGGGCGAGAGCGGGCTTGAGCTCGCGCGCGGGCTGAAAGCCATCTCCAATGTGCCGATCTGCATGCTGACCGCGCGTGCCGAGCCCGAGCAGCGCATCGAGGGTCTCGAGATCGGCGTCGACGATTATGTGCCCAAACCCTTCGAGCCGCGCGAACTGTTGCTGCGGTTGCAGAACATTCTCAAGCGAGGCCGCGGACCGTCCGGCCCGCGCGACGAAATCAAAATGGGCGATTTCACCTTTCATGTGGGGCGCGGGGAGCTGCGACGCAACGACGAGAGCATCAAGCTCACCGAGCGTGAGCGCGATCTGTTGCGCCTGTTCGCGCAGCGCCCAGGCTCGCCGATCGCGCGACACGAGTTGGCGAGCGACGACTCCACCGGCAGCGAGCGTGCCATCGACGTACAGATCAACCGCTTGCGGCGAAAAATCGAAACCGATCCGGCAAACCCGGTCTTTCTTCAGACGGTGCGCGGTAAAGGCTATATACTGCATACGGATTGAGAGGCAGGCGCCCGATGGCGATAGCGCACAAGCTCGTCCGCACGACCGAAACCTGGCGCAACCGGCTGGCCGCGCTGGGCTGGCCTAAGGGCGCCTTGGCGAGCGTGAGCGGCCTGCTCGCCGAGTTGGCGCCAAAGGGGCTGTACGCGCGCGCCCTCATCATCATCATTGCGCCGATCGTGCTGTTAGAAAGCGTGGTTGCCTTTGCCTTCATGGAGCGGCATTGGAACCAGGTGACGCGCCGCCTGTCGGAGGCCACGGCGCGCGACATGGCCGCGATCGTCTCGATCTACGAGAATTCCGAAGACGGCACGCGCCTGGCAGAACTGGCCCAGAGCAAGTTCGGCTTCACCCTCGAAATCCTGCCCCCCGGAAACCTGCCGACGGCCCAACCCAAACCGTTTTTCGATCTACTCGATCGGGCGCTATCGGATGAGTTGCGCACCTTTGTGAACCGCCCGTTCTGGATTGACACGGTCGGCCAGTCCCGGCTGGTAGAGGTCCGCGTCAAGCTCGACCGGGCCATTTTGCGCTTCACCGCCCAGCGCGGCCAGACCTACGCCTCCAACTCGCACATCTTCCTGATCTGGATGGTCGGCACCTCCGTGGTGCTGCTGACGGTCGCAATCGCGTTCCTGCGCAACCAGATCCGCCCGATTCTGCGCCTGGCGGAGGCCGCCGATGCCTTCGGCAAGGGCCGCCCGGTGCCGCAGGACTTCCGACCGCGCGGCGCGCGCGAGGTGCGCCAAGCCGCCTCCGCCTTTTTGGAAATGCGCGATCGCATTCGCCACCACGTCGAACAGCGCACCTCCATGCTGGCGGGGGTCAGCCATGATTTGCGCACCGTGCTGACCCGCTTCAAGCTGGAGCTGGCGCTGCTCGGCGACGGCCCGGAAATCGCCGCCTTGCGCAACGACGTCAACGAGATGCAGCACATGCTCGAGGACTATCTGGCCTTCGCCAAGGGCGATGGTGGTGAGGAAGCGGCCCCGACCGATGTCGGGGAGCTGCTCGGGGAAGTGCAGGAGGAGACCGAGCACATCGGGGCGCCGATCGAGGTGAGGCTGCGCCACCCGCGGCGCCCGTTGGTGTTGCCCCTCAAACGCCAGGCCTTCAAGCGGGCGGTGACCAATCTTGTCACCAATGCCGCACGCTTCGGCGACAACGTCGTCATCCGCGCGGCGGCGGAGGAATGCTGGCTGCGCATCGAGGTCGACGACGATGGCCCGGGCATTCCGCCGGCCGAACGGGACAATGTCTTTCGCCCGTTCTATCGCCTCGATCATGCGCGCAATCAGGACGCCGGCAATTCGGGTTTGGGGCTCGCCATCGCCCGCGATATCGCGCGCAGTCACGGCGGCGATATCGCGCTCGGCGTCAGCTCCATGGGTGGTCTCAGGGCCACCATGCGCGTGCCGCTGTGAAGCCGCTCACGCCGGCTCGGCCTCCCGCCGCGCCATCATCGCCTTGAAGGCCGGGCGCGCCTGGCAGGCCGCGAGCCAGGCCGCAACCCGCGGCGCCGCGTGGAACAGCTCGGGCGCCGGCATCGCGTAGCGGAAGACCTCCGCCAGATTGATGTCGGCCACCGTGAAGCGATCGCCGACGGCAAACCCGGTGGCCGCGAGCGCCTGGTCGAACACGGCAAAGGGGGCGCGCAACGTTGCGACCGCGGCCTCGGCGAGGCTTATATCGCGTTTGGCCTCGGGATAGCTCACGCGATGATAAAGGATATTGAGCGCGTGGGGCTCGACCTCGGCCGTCGCCCACAGGGCCCACATGGCCATGGCGCCGTCTTCCGCGGGGCTCGCCGGCGCCAACGAACCACCGTGCTTCTTGGCCAAGTAGAGGTTGATCGCCAAGGATTCGTGCAGCACGAAGCCGTCATCGTCGATGCTGGGAATATGCCCGTTGGGATTGATGCGCAGGAACTCGGGCGAGCGCGTGTTCAGCGGCGCCCCGGCGCCGTCAGGATCGGCCAGCCGGTAGGCCTGCAGCACGGGCACGTGCCGGAAGGCGAGCCCGAGCTCACCCGCCAACCAGAAATTGCGCGAGGCACGCGAGCGATAAACCCCATAAATCGTGAGCATGCACACGTCCTCTCGCTTCGTCCCTAGAACAGGCGGCCGCCATTGGGCACGCTGCGCTCGGGCATGATGAGCACCACCTCGCCGGCGGCATCGGGAAAGCCAAGGGTGAGGACTTCCGAGATGGTCTTGGCGATCTGGCGCGGTGGAAAGTTCACGACCGCGGCGACCTGGCGGCCGATCAGCTGGGTGGGCTGATAGTGCGCGGTGATCTGCGCTGAGCTGCGCTTGATGCCGATCTCAGGTCCGAAATCGATGTCGAGCCGCAGCGCTGGCTTGCGGGCCCCGGCCAGGGCTTCGGCGGCGATGATGGTGCCGACGCGAACATCGACTTTCAGAAAATCCGCCAAGGCGATCGGGGCAGACGGCGGGCCTAGGTCGCGCATTTTTCTCGCTCCAGCAAGGCCAGCCGTTAGCCCTTGGGCTCTTCGGCGGCGGCCGCCCCGTCGCCGCGCGGGCGGGCTTTGCGGCCCGCTTCGGCGAGCGCGCGCACAAACTGCGGCACGGCGGTGGCGAGGCGCTCAACGCCCGCGGCGATGGCATCGACCCGGCGCAACGTGCGCTCGCCGCGGCGCAGCCGGCGGTCGAGCGCGGCCATGGTGCGCGCGTGTCCGGGATCCTCGTCCTCGAGCCAGGTGCGAAACACCGAGGCATAGAGCCCGGCCAGTCCCGCCACGCGCATGGCACCGCCGGGTCCACTGGTGTCAATGCCGGCGGCCTCCAGCATCCAGTGCTGTGAGGCCAACAGCGGCCCTGCCAGCGCCGGATCGGCGCTGCCGGCGTTTGCCATGGATTTGAGGGCGGCCTTGTGCGGGGCCAGCACGTCGAAGCGGGTCATCAGCACGTCGAACAAAAGGTCGCGCTTTTCCTGATCCGCGACGCGCTCGGTGCGGTTTAAGACCTCACGATCAACCGCACGCATCAGCTCGGCGATAATGGCGCTCTTACTGGCGAAGAGATCGCGCATCTCGCCCAGCGGCACCTTGGCCTCTTGGGCAATGTCCAACAGGCTCACCTGTGCCCAGTCCTTGGCAGCGGCGCAGGCCAGGGCGGCGGCCAGAATGCGGCCCTTGGGGGTGGATTGATCGAGCATAGAGCACCTCCTCGCTCTCATTAGATCGTGCGTGCTGGGCATTTGCAAAAGGCGCGTGCAAAGAATTCATTGACATTCGCGCGCGAGAGCCTAGCTAACAGCCCCTATGAACAGGGCAGATCCACGCGATTTTCTGGCATCAAGCGATGCCCGCATGCTGGAGGCAACGCACCCCAGCAGCGATTACATCGACATTCCGGAAAGCGAACCGCTCCGGCTCGACTGCGACAAGCTGCTCGCGCCCGTGCGCATCGCCTATAAGACCTACGGGACGCTCAATGCGGAAAAATCCAACGCCGTCCTCATCTGCCACGCGCTGACCCTCGATCAATACGTCGCCAGCGAGCATCCCGTTACCCGCAAGCCCGGCTGGTGGGAAGCCATGGTCGGGCCCGGCAAGCCGATCGACACGGATCGGTTCTTTGTCATCTGTCCCAACATTCTTGGTGGCTGCATGGGCTCGACCGGGCCGGCAAGCCTCGATCCCAACACCGGGCGTCCGTGGGGCCTCGACTTTCCGGTCATCACCATCGGCGACATGGTTGATGCGCAGGTGCGTTTGATCGACCGGCTCGGCATCGATCAGCTTTTCAGCGTGGCCGGCGGTTCGATGGGCGGCATGCAGGTGCTCGAGTGGGCCGCGCGCCACCCCGAGCGCGTGTTCACGGCGATGCCGATCGCGACGGCGGCATGGCACTCCTCGCAGAACATCGCCTTTCACGAGGTCGGCCGCCAGGCCGTGATGGCCGACCCGGATTGGTGTCAAGGTCGCTATCTCGAGTTCGGCAAGGTTCCGCGCAACGGCCTCGCGGTCGCGCGCATGGCGGCACACATCACCTATCTGTCGGAAGAGGCCTTGCACCGTAAGTTCGGGCGCAGCTTGCAAGATCTCGCGGCCAAGACCTTCAGCTTCAATGCGGATTTCCAGGTGGAGAGCTACCTGCGCCACCAGGGCTCCACGTTCGTCGATCGCTTCGATGCCAACAGCTATCTCTACATCACGCGTGCCATGGACTATTTCGACCTTGCCGCCGAGCACGGCGACGTCCTGGCCAATGCCTTTCGAGGCTGCAAAACGCGCTTTTGCGTGGTCTCCTTCACCAGCGATTGGCTCTATCCCACGCGCGAAAGCCGGGAGATCGTGCAGGCCCTCAATGCCGTGGCCGCCAATGTCAGCTTCGTCGAAATCGAATCGGACAAGGGTCACGACGCCTTTTTGCTAGAGGAGCCCGAGTTGTTCGCCACCATCCGCGGCTTCCTCAACGCGGCGGCGGCCAAACGCGGCCTGACGCTGGCGCCGAGGAGGCCTTAATGCTCGCCCCTGCCAAGCCCGCGGCGCACCGCGTCGACCATCTGTTGATCGCGGAAATGGTCAGGGCCGGCTCGCGCGTGCTCGACGTCGGTTGTGGCGATGGTGCCCTGTTGCAGCTGTTGGCGGATACCAAGAACGTCGACGGGCGCGGCATCGAAGTCAGCCGTGAACGCGTCAATGCCTGCGTGGCGCGCGGCCTTTCCGTGATCCAAGGCGATGCCGATCGGGATCTTGCCGACTATCCCGATGCGGCCTTCGACTACGCCATCCTGAGCCTGACGATCCAGGCCACGCGCTACCCCAAAATCGTGTTGGAGAACCTCCTGCGCATCGGCCACCGCGCCATCGTCTCGTTTCCGAACTTTGGCCATTGGCAGGTGCGCGGCCAGCTGTTGTTCACCGGCCGCATGCCCGTGACGGAGAACCTGCCCGAGGCCTGGTATGCCAGCCCCAACGCCCACCTGTGCACGATCAAGGACTTTGCGGATCTGTGCCGCGTCACGGGAGCCGGCGTCGAACGCGCCGTCGCGTTCAACCTCAAGGGCCAGAAACTCGGCACCTGGCTGCCGCTGACGGTGCATAATTTTTTGGGCGAAAAGGCCGTGTTCATGCTGACCCGGCACGTGTTGCCGCACCAGCCCTGAGCGGCCCCCGCGCCGCCGCAGCCGGCCTAGCCCAGGCCGGTCTGCGGCAAGACCCGCCAATCTCGGCAGCGCGGCGCCACGCCTAAACCGTGCGCGTCACCTTGTTGAGATTGCGCGGTCGGTCGATGTCGGTGCCGAGCTCTTCGGCCAGCATCACGATCATGGTGTAGAAGCTCTGGATCAGGCAGACCGCATCGCTCTCCGGTTGGTCCGCCGGCAGCGTCGACAAGCGATGGGGTGCGCTGGGGGCCGGCTCGGTGGCAAACAGGATCGACCCCTTGCTCGAGAGCCAAGTGGCGAGCTCGGCCATGCCGGCCGCGGCGGCATCGCTCGGCGTGAACATCAGCACGGGGTAACGCGCGGAGACGAGGGCCGCCGGACCGTGCAGGAACTCCGCGCCGCTGAAAGCCTCCGCGTGCAGGTTGCAGGTTTCCTTCAATTTGAGCGCGGCCTCGCGGGCCATCGCCAAGGTTGGACCACGCCCGATGGTGACGAGGCTGTTGGCGCCCTTCAGCGCGCGCGCCCCGGCCCCCCAGTCCAATTGGGCGGCCGCGGCCAGGCGCGGCGGCAGCCGAGCCAGTGCGGCCTTGAGCTCCTCAAGACCGGCCCAGGCCGCCGTCAGCCGCATCAGGGCAGCCACCGTGGCCACGAAGGTCTTGGTGGCGGCCACACTGAGCTCCGGGCCCGCCCCGATCGGCAGCACGAAGGGACACACGGCCGCCAGCGGCGCGGCCGCGTCGTTGGTGACGGCAACGGTGACGGCCCCAGACCGGTGCGCCGCAGCGGCAAAGGCAATGAGATCGTCGCTCTTGCCCGATTGCGAGATCACCAGCACCAGCTGGTCCTTTAGGCGCAGGCGACTGCGGTAGACGCTGGCGATGCTGGGCGCCGCCGCCGCCACGGGGATGCCGAGGTAGCGCTCGATCAGATGCTTGCCGAAGGTGGCGGCGTGCGCCGAACTTCCCCGCGCGCAGGTGACCACCACCTGGGGCGGTGCCTGGTCGAGGCGCGCCACCAGGCGCGCCAGGGGCTCAGCCAAGGCGTTGGCCTGCCGGGCGACGACCTCGGGGGCAGCCGCAATCTCCTGCGCCATGAAGGAGGCATGGACCATAGGGACAAACCACCATTCGCACCCGCCGCAGACAATCGCATAATGCGGGCCTTGGCACACGCGCGGCGCCTGGCCCGGCAACGCGGGAGAACTCAAATTTGGTGATGCGCGTTCCTTTTTGCAGTCCATGCCGGTGACGCCGATGATGACGGAACGCCCTAGCCCACGCTTTCAAGACATCGACGTCTGGGACCCCGGCGACGTGCTCGAGGCCATGATCGGCGGGCAGTTTGCCGCCGTCGCGGCCGTGCGCGCTGCCCTGCCGGCCATTGAACGCGCCGGCCTTGCCATGGAGCCGCGGCTCAGGGCTGGTGGCCGCCTCATTTATGCGGGCGCGGGAACCTCCGGCCGTCTCGCCGTCCAGGACGGGGCGGAGCTGATGCCGACCTTCGGCTGGCCGCGCGACCGCCTCCTCCTTTTGCTGGCCGGCGGAAGGGCCGCCATGCTTGAGGCCATCGAAGGCGCGGAGGACCAAGTCGGCCGATCGAGCGAGCTCATGCAGGTCGGCGGCAACGATGTGATGGTGGCCGTGGCGGCGAGCGGCACCACGCCATTCACCCTATCCTGTCTGCGCGAGGCCAAGCGGCGGGGCGCGCTCAGCATCGGCATTGCCAACAATCCCGACACGCCGCTGCTCAATGACGCGGAGCATGCCATCTTTCTTGATACCGGGGCGGAGCCGATCGCGGGCTCGACGCGCATGAATGCGGGCACCGCACAGCGCATCACGTTGAGCCTGCTTTCGACCCTGGTCATGATCCGCCTCGGCCACGTCTACCGCGGCCTGATGGTGGACGTGCAGGCCGCCAACACCAAGCTGACGCGGCGCAAGCGAGAAATGCTCGCGCACCTGACCGGACGCAGCGAGGCAGAGATCGAGGCCGCGCTTGTGGCCGCCAAGGGCAACGTGAAGGTCGCCGTGCTGTTGCTTAAGGGCTGTACGCTCGAGACGGCGCACGGGCTTTTGCACCGCGCGGGCGGGCAACTGCGCGCGGCGATCGATCTTGCCACCGGCAGGCACCGCTAATGGGAGCTGGCCGGCGCACGCGCCTTCCTTACCTCACTTGAGCGCGCGGCGGGTTTTGCCGGCGGCGCAGCGTTTGAGCGTTCCTTGCGCGGTAGCAAGCCCGCTCCGGCGCACGGGTTTGGCGCCGGCCGGGATTGCCCCCATCAGCTCTTTGCGCGCTTCCACGATCATCACGCCGGCGAAACCCGGCCACATGCGCGCGCCGAGCCGCTCAAACACCGTCGACCAGCGCAGGATGAAGGGCCGGTTGATGGGCGGCATGTAGAGCGCCCCCGTCCATTCCAGCGGCGTGAACAAGGCCTCATTCAACAGCCGCTCGAGCTGGCCGCGGCTGTAGGGGCGGCCATGCCCGAAGGGCGTGATATCAAGGCGCGTCCAGACCCCACGGCGGTTGGGGACGACCAGCAACAGGCGGCCCTCGGGCTTGAGCACGCGCCAGATCTCTCGCAGCAGGGGCCCGGACCGTTCCGTCGCCTCAAGGCAATGCACCGCCAACAGCCGGTCGAGGCAGGCATCCGCCAAGGGCAGCATGGCCTCCTCGACCAGCACGCTGTGCACGCGATCGCCGGCAGGCCACACGATGGCGCCCTGCGTCGCGGGCATCAGCGCGCCGATGCAGGCGGCCTCGCCGCGGAACATGCCGATGTAGGGCACGGCGAAGCCCAGGCCCACGAGCTGGGCCCCCTGCACGTTGCGCCAGCGCGCGCGGATGCGGCGCGTGAGCAGGCGGCGCACCGCGCTGCCGAGCGGGCGCCCGTAGAATTCACGCAAATCGACTACATCCAACGACATCAGCGATCAGCCGCACCACCGCACACGCCCGTGTGCGCGCGCGCCCCCTAACCTTTGCCCGTTCCCCTTTGGCCCTGTTGAATTCGATGCGCCTCCTGGTAGGGTGCGGGTTAGCGGAAAAAAAGCAAGTGAGAGCAGCGCACACCATGGCCAAGCTCGAGATCCAGCAATTTCCTTGCCTCAGCGACAATTTCGGCGTGCTGATCCACGACGCCGCGGCCAATCTGACGGCCTCGATCGACGCGCCGGACGCCGGCGCGGTGGCCCGCGCCCTCGATGCGAAGGGCTGGCGGCTCACCCATATTCTGACGACGCATCATCATGCCGATCATACCGGAGGAAACCTCGCACTCAAGGCCGAGACGGGCTGCAAGATCATTGGGCCGCGCGGCGAGGCGGGCAAAATACCGGGCATCGATCAGGCCGTCGGCGGGGGCGACACGGTGCAATTTGGCGCCTTCGAGCTCAACGTGATCGACACGCCTGGCCACACCGCCGGCCACATCACCTACTGGGGTCCCGGTGCCGCCGTCGCCTTCGTGGGGGACACCTTGTTTGCCATCGGCTGCGGCCGTGTGATCGAAGGCACCCCCGAGATGATGTGGCAGTCGCTGCAAAAGCTGATGGCGCTGCCCAAGGAGACCGCCGTCTATTGCGGGCACGAGTACACCCAGGCCAATGCGCGCTTTGCATTGACCATCGAGCCGGAGAACGCGGCCCTCAAGCAGCGCGCAGCGGAGGTCGATCAGTTGCGCGCCGCCGGCAAGGCGACGCTGCCAACCACGATTGCGGTCGAACTGGAGACCAATCCCTTCCTGCGCCCTCATGTGCCGGCCATCCAACAGCGGCTCGGGATGGTGGGCAAGCCGGCCTGGCAGGTCTTTGCCGAAATTCGAGAGCGCAAGAACCGCAGCTGAGATCATGTCAGCCAACGAGGCGCTTTCGGCCGAGGCGGTGCTGACGCTGCTCAACCTTGAGCCCCATCCCGAACACGGCCACTACCGCGAGACCTATCGCGATCCCGTGACAGTTTTTGGGGGACGCGCGGCCTCGACGGCCATCTACTTTCTGCTGCGGCATGGGGAGCGGTCACGCTGGCACCGTGTCGATGCGGCCGAGGTGTGGCACTGGTATGCCGGCGCGCCCCTCCTGCTCCGGATCGCGGGCGCGGGCGAGCCCCAGGCCATTCGCCTCGGGTCTGACCTGGCGGCCGGCGAGCGCCCGCAAGCCGTGGTGCCGGCAGGAGCCTGGCAGAGCGCCGAAAGCCGCGGCGCCTGGACCCTGGTCGGCTGCACGGTGGCCCCTGGCTTCGAGTTTTCGGGTTTCGAGCTGGCGGACGACGATTTCGATCCCATGCCCCCCGCCTGAAGCCGAGGGTCGCAATCGTGCGTCGCCCGGCCGCTAACATCGGGCGCAAGCTGCCGGCACGGCCTGGGGCGCCCGCGCCTCGCGCAAAAATCCTCTAATATCAAAGCCTTGGATATCCTGACCAGGCCCAGTGGGCGGCCGCGCGGGGGTGCGGCGCTCGGCCCTCTCGTTTCGCGTCCGGGGGCGGGCTTGAGCCTTCGTCAAGCAGCAAAAAATGCAGCTGGGGACGCGGCCCGCCTGCGCTTGCGGGGTCGGAGCGACTCATATGAAGTCCCGCGAATCGGGAAGCTGCCCGCGACTGGGGTTTGGTGCAGCGAAAAAGACGGGGCAGTGGGGGTCGGCACAGATGAAGAGGACTGCTGGTGGGGCCTGTCTCAGCGCGGTGTTCGTCGACTACGACAACATCTACTTGTCGCTGAAACGCAAAAGCGAGGAAGCCGCCAAGCGCTTCGCGCGGGACGCGCACGTCTGGCTGCGCGAGATCGAAAGCGGCCGCCTCATTACCGGAACCCATGACAGCTTCAGCGAGACGCGCCGACGGATTGTCATGAATCGCTGCTATGGCAATCCGGTGCCGCGCCGCAACGCGCACGACAATTCCACCGACATGAATTCCTTTCCGTTCGTGCGCCACCACTTTTTGCGCGCGGGCTTCGAGGTCGTGGACTGCCCGCCCCTGACAGCGCAGCTCAAGAACTCCTCGGATATCCGCATGGTGATGGACGTGCGCGACTACCTCACGCACGAAACCTATTTCGATGAGTTCATCATCCTGTCGGGCGATGCCGATTTCACGCCCGTGCTGCATCGCCTGCGCGCGCACGCGCGCCGCACGGTTATTTACGCCAACGACCATACGGCGGCGCCTTATACGGCGATCAGCGACGGGGAAGTGCGCGAATCGGACCTCATTGCCCTCATTCTCAACGGCGAAGTGCCCGCCGACGATGACGTCGATGCCCTGAGCGGGCCTGCCACGCCGGCCGCCAGGATCGAGGCCGCGCGCCGCGCCATTGTTGCCGAAATCGTCGCCGACGTGCGCGCTTCGCCAGCGCCGATGTTGCTCGAGGCCCTGGCCGACCGGACCGTACGCATGCTCGGGCACGAAAAGACGATCGCCACGGGCTGGGCCGGCGCCGGCTCCTTCCGGGAACTCCTGCGTCAGGGCCTGCCGCCCGACATCAGCATGACCGACGAACCGCCCTACGTGGTGCTGGACCGCAAGCGCCATGGGCAGGCGGTGACGGCGGCCAAGGCCCGCGAGCCGGCGCGGGAGTTGGCGGCCCCCCCGGCGCAGGCCGCGCCCCGCTTTGCGGCCGCCGCGCCCGCCTCCGGCGCAGCGGCCCCGCTCGCCGCCGGCGCGGCCCCCACCCCGCCGCAGCGCCAGGCCAGCCTACCCGCCGCCCCCGCGGCGACGCCTGCCTCGGCGGCCGTGCAGCAATCGATCACCCGCATCCAGGAAGCCTGCCAGGCGCCCGCGATGCCGCCGCACGAATATCGGCTGCTGTTTGAGCTGATGGCCGACGAGGTCAACGAGAACGACCTGATCGGCGCCCAGACATTGGCCAACATCACGCATCGTGCGCAGGAGCGCGGGCTCGAAGTCCGCCGTGACGACGTGCGCTTCATTTTGGAGGTCGTGAGCGAATCCGACCCTTGGTTCGAGCAAGGCGCGTCGGCCAATTTGTTCGCGGGACGCTTCCGCAATTTCGTGGTGGCGCGCTGTCGCGGCCAGGGCCTCAACCTCTCCGCCGACGAGCTCGACCTGGTCGATGCCTGGTTCGCCGGCGGGAACATGCCGGCTGCGCCCCAGCCCCAGGCCGCCCAGGCCACGCGCGCCCCCGCGAGCGCCGGGACGGCACCGCCCGGGCGCGCGGGCACACCGCCCGTGAGCTTGCCCACGCCGGCACCGGCCCCTGCCGCGGCGGCGGCTGGCGCGCGCTGGTGGTCGAGCGAGACGGGCAGCGCGGAGGCGGCCAACAAGGAGGCCGCCGCACCGGCGCAACCCGCCGCCGGCGCCGAGGCCGCGTCAAGCGACGAGTTTCCCCGTTTTGTCCGCAACCGCCTGCGCGGCTAAGCCGCCGCGGGCGCCGCGCCCGCAAGACGCTCAACGCCGTCGCGGCCTCAGGCCATGTATTGGCCGCCGTTAGCGTCGAGGCAGGCGCCGGTAATAAAGCCGGCGTCGTCGGCGGCAAGAAAGGTGACGCAGCGGGCGATCTCTTCCACATTGCCGAGGCGTCCGAGCGGGATCTGCGGCAGAATTTTGCTCTCCAACACCTCTTTGGGGACGGCCTGCACCATTTCGGTGCCGATGTAGCCGGGTGCGATGACATTGACGGTGATGCCGCGCGCGGCGCTCTCGAGCGCCACCGCCTTGCTGAACCCGAGCAGACCTGCCTTGGCCGCCGAGTAGTTGGCCTGCCCCGCCTGCCCCTTGCGGCCATTGATCGAGGAGATGTTGATAATGCGGCCGAAGCCGCGCGTGCGCATGCCTTCGATCACCAACCGTGTCATGTTGAAGACGGAATCGAGGTTGGTGCGGAGCACGGCATCCCAGTTCTCTTTGCTCATGCGATGCAGCACGCCGTCACGCGTGATGCCGGCGTTGTTGACCAAGACGTCAATGGGGCCCAGATCGTGCGTGATGCGAGTGACCCCGGCTTGGCAGGCGGCATAGTCGGCAACGTCCCATTTGTAGATGGGAATGCCGCTGTCCGCCTGGAATTGCCGGGCGGCGGTATCGTTACCGGCATAGTTGGCCGCGACGCGAAAGCCCTTGTGTTTGAGGGCGAGCGAGATCGCCTGCCCGATGCCGCGGGTTCCGCCCGTAACGACTGCCACCCGACCCATGCGCGTTTCTCCCATCAGCGTGTTGGATGGCCATGGAGGATAAAAGAAAACCTCGGCCGAATGAAATCCGGCCGAGGAGAAAGTTAAGAGCTGTGCTTGGCGCCAGGGTCAGTCGCGTTCCACGCACATGGCCACGCCCATGCCACCGCCGATGCACAAGGTTGCCAATCCCTTCTTGGCATTGCGGCGCTGCATCTCAAACAGCAGCGTATTGAGGACGCGCGCGCCGGAAGCGCCGATCGGGTGGCCGATGGCGATGGCGCCGCCATTGACGTTCACCTTGTCGGTATCCCAGCCGAGCCCCTTATTCACCGCGCAGGCTTGCGCCGCAAAGGCCTCGTTGGCCTCGATCAGGTCGAGGTCGTTGACCGTCCAACCCGCCTTTTCCAGAGCCTTCTTCGAGGCCGGAATGGGCCCCGTCCCCATAATCGAGGGATCAACACCCGCGTGCGCCCAGGAGACAATGCGGGCGAGCGGCGTGATGCCCCGCTTCCTGGCCTCCGCGAGGCTCATGAGCACGACCGCGGCGGCCCCGTCATTGATGCCGCTGGCGTTGGCAGCGGTCACGGTGCCCTCCTTGTCGAAGGCCGGGCGCAGCTTGGCCACCGAATCGTAGGTCACGCCGTCCTTGATGTATTCGTCGTCGGCGAAGACCGTCTCGCCCTTGCGCGTCTTGATGGTAACGGGGGTGATCTCGTCCTTGAATTTGCCGGCCTTGCGCGCGGCCTCGGCCTTGTTCTGCGAGGCAACGGCGAAGCGATCTTGTTCCTCGCGCGTGATCTGCCACTGGCGCGCCACGTTCTCGGCGGTGGTGCCCATGTGATAGCCATTAAAGGCGTCCCAGAGGCCGTCCTTGATCATGGTGTCGATAAACTTAACGTCCCCCATCTTGGTGCCCTCGCGCATATGCGCGCAGTGGGGCGCCTGGCTCATGCTCTCCTGACCGCCCGCGACCACGATCTTGGAGCTGCCAAGCTGGATCTGCTGGGCGCCGAGGGCCACGGCGCGCAAGCCCGAGCCGCACAGCTGGTTCATGCCCCAGGCGGGCGCGTCGACGGGAATGCCGGCAAGGATGGAGGCTTGTCGCGCCGGGTTCTGCCCGGCACCGGCGGCCAGGATCTGGCCCAGGATGACCTCGGAGACCTCGCCCGGCTCCAGACGCGCGCGATCGAGCGCACCCCGGATCGCCACCTTGCCCAACTCGTGGGCCGGTAGGGTCGCGAGCGAGCCGTTGAAGGCACCGACCGGCGTTCTGGCGGCGCTGGCGATGACGACGGTGGATTGGTCAGTGCTCATCATATGCTCCAAAGCGTGAGGATGGTGTAGCGTTTGGCGTGTGTTTACGGGGCCTCGTGCTCAACGTAAGCGCCATGCGCTGGGGCTTGCGACCACGATAGCAGGTCTCACTTCGCACCTGCAACACGGGGAACCCCGGGACTCGGCGCCAGCTGCAGCGGCGCACAACGCACTGGTTTGCGGTGCACCGCCGTGGTAGCTTACGCACTGCAAAATGGCCAGCCCGTCAAGCCATAAAAGCGAAGCCCATGCTCAACAAATCCGATCCGCCCAGCGATAAGAAAGAGCCGGTCGTCATCAAGAAATACGCCAATCGACGGCTCTACAACACAGAAACCAGCACCTATGTGACGCTCGATGACTTGGCCGCGATGGTTAAATCCGAGCGTGATTTTGTGGTGTTCGACGCCAAGACTGGCGATGACCTGACGCACTCGGTGCTGACGCAGATCATCGTCGAGCAGGAAAGCCGCATGGGGACGCAAACCTTGCTGCCCATTCCCTTTCTGCGCCAACTCATCCGCTTTTACGGGGATAGCATCGAGCGGCTGGTGCCCAGCTACTTACAGATCAGCCTCGATACCCTGACCAAGGAGCAGGAGCGGTTTCGCAAGACCTTCGCCGGCGCCTTCACCCCCGCCGGTGCCTTCGAGGCCTATCAGGAACAAGCGCGCAAGAACCTCGCCATGTTCGAGCAGGCGATGGCGATGTTTTCTCCCTTCAAGACACCCGGTGCGGCGCCGGCCGCCAAGGCGGAAGGTGACGCCGGCAAGATCGCCGCCAAGACCGACGAGCTTGCCGAACTGAAAAGCCAACTGGCCGAGATGCAGGCCAAGGTCGACAAGCTCTCGCGCGACCGCGGCTAGGACGCCAGGCTTCGGTGCGACCCGAGCTTGGGCGTGCGCCGCGCGGCCGACCTCAGGCGTCGGCCCCGATCGAGAGGTCGCGCCGCGCCACGCGAATGCCGATCGTGAAGCCGGCAATGACGTCGATCAGCGCCCCGACCAGGATGAAAAAGAAGGGCGAGGTCGCCGAGGCGTTGACGACCAGGAATTCGACGAGGCTGGCGATGAAGACCAGCATCGAAAGGCCATGGTCGACCAGCGAGGCCGTCGACGTATAGGTCGATTTCACCAGCTCGATGAAGAGGCACAGCATGGTCACCAGAATGATCAGGTCCCCGCGCGAGAACGACCACTGGGCGCCCTTGATCATGGTGATGGTGAGGAGCGGGCTGTGAAAGAAACTGTCCGCATCGCCGCTCGAGAACATCACGAGGATGTTGTAGAGGATGAGCGGGATCGCGATCATCGGCAGGGCTCTGAGCGACATCAAGGGGCTCCCATGCGGCGGCGATCACAATTGGCAGCGCCGGCTCATCATTGATCATGCCAGAAGGGGCGGCAATTGGGCAAAGCCGGTGCTCTAGGCCCGAACCGCGCCCTCTTCAAAGCTCCGACTTGGGCGTAAGGACCTGACGGCCCTTATATTTGCCCGACTTGAGATCGATGTGGTGCGGACGACGGCGCTCGCCGGAATCCTGGTCTTCGATATAGGTCGGCGCCCTCAGCGCGTCGGCTGAGCGGCGGTTGCCACGCTTCATGCGTGAGACTTTTTTGCGCGGGACGGCCATACTTCTTCTCCAGACCTAAGCTTACCGCCGACGCACGGTGGCACAAGCGCAGGGGCGGCCGACCGGTGGAGCGGATGGATTTGCCGGGCTTATAGCCGCATTCCCGACGGGTGACCAGCACCAAGACACGAGGCGCTCAAAGGCCGCTGCCGGAGCGCACGCAGCGGCCCATGCCGGGCGCGGTGCGCATGCGCAGCATCAAATTGGCCGCCAGGCGCTGGGTTCCCGGGCCGGGCGCACCGGCGCGGCGCTCGAAGGGGTTGGGGAGCGACACGGCCAGCAATGCCGCCTCACGCGCGCTGAGCAGCGAGGCGGGTTTGCGGAAGTGGTAGCGCGCCGCCGCCTCGGCGCCAAAGACGCCGGGTCCCCACTCGGCAATGTTCAAATAAATCTCGAGCAGGCGACGCTTGGACCAGGTCGCGTCGACGGCGTAGGCCAGTGGAATTTCCATGGCCTTGCGCACATAGCTCTTGGCCGGCCAGAGAAATAGGTTCTTCACGGTCTGCATGGCAATCGTGCTACCGCCGCGGGCGACGCCGTCGACGGACTGATCGATGGCGCTTTCAAGCTCCTCCCAATCGACGCCATGGTGGCGACAGAACCGTCCGTCCTCGGAGGCAATCACGGCCAGCTGCAGGTTGGACGAGATGTGCTCCAGCGAAACCCAATGCTGCGTGATGCCGGCGCCGCCCAGGCGTTGACCCAGCATCAACATGGAGGTGGGCGGATTAACCCAGCGATAGAGCACGATGAGCCCCGCCAGGAAGAGGACAAAGCCTAAGGCGCCCAGCGCGCTGAGCCTCAGGATGCGTCCCAGGATCAAGTGCAGGTCAAGCGGGCGGATGGTGGGCGTTCGGGTGGCCGCAGGGGGGCCTGACCGAGGCGCGGGCGTCTCCTGCCAGATGGGCAGGTCCGCCGATGGGGCGAGCGGTTCGTCCGCGCGCCGGGGCGGAAAGAGGGGCACCGTCACGGGCCCAAGCAGGCGCTCAGCCGCTGCCCCGCTCGCGGGGTTCGCCTCGGGCCGCGCGCGCGTGTCGGCGGCGGCCCGGCCTGGGGTCGGCTCGGCAGGCGGCGCGTGCGGGGCGACGGGGGCAGCACGCGCCTCCGCTCGCGTCGGCGGGGCAGCCGGCGTCGCCGCTGGGGTCGTCACCCCCGAGGCAACCGGCGCGGGCGGCACGCGCTGACGTGGGCCGACGGGCGGACGCGGTGGGGCCAAGGGTGGGGCGGGCACCTCGCGCGCGGGCCGGCCCGCGGCCCCCGGGAGCGGCGCTGGTCCTGCCGGCGCGCGCGCCACCCTCGGCTCTTTGGCGGGCTCTGCGGCGCCGAGCCGCGCTGCGGGTTCGGGCGCCGGGGCCGGCCGCGGCAAGGGGGCCGGCGCGGGGCGGGGCGGGCGGGGGTCGAGGGCGGGCCAGGTTGGGTTCGCATGCCCCGGGGCTGGGCGGCCAACGCCGCCCCCGCGCGCGAGCGGTTGCGGGTCCCCGCTCCGGGTTCGGGCTGCGCCGGGGACAGCCGGCGCCGGCCCTTGCGCAGCTGCCGGGTGGCGCGGCGCGGCGGCGGCCGGCACCGCCGGTGTCACGGGGGCGGCTGCGGGCGCCGGGCGGGCCTCGGCCGCGGCACGCGCCGGCGCGGGGGGTGGAGCACCACGCGCGCTCTCCTGCTCGGCGCGGGGGGCGGCGGGGGGCGCCAAAGCCAGGCGCGGCGCCGGTGGGCTCAGCGCCAGGGTGGCGGACACCCGCGGGGGCCACGGCGCTGGGCTCGGGCGTGCCGGCGCAGGCGCGGCGCCTTGCGCCTTGGGCGCGACCGGCCGCGGGTCGGCCGTGGCCGCCTCCGACGCGGCGGGTCGGGTGGGCGCGGCCACGCCAGCGCCTGGGCCGGGGACGGCGCCTCGATGCGAGGCGTTGCTTTGCGAGGCATTGCTTTGCGAGGCGTTGGGATGGGGAGCACTGGGTGAGCTGGGGAGGGCGGCGCCGACCGGTGCGTTGGGCGGCCCCGGGACCGGCCGATCCGCGGCTGGCGCGCAGGGAGCTTGCTCTTGCGTGGGTGGGTGGGGCCGGGCGGGATCCGGTGCCGGCTCCGGCCCCGCCGGGGTCGCCCTCACCGCGTCGGGGCCAGCAGGGCCGGGGGCGGGCGGCACGAGCTTGCCTGCGTCTGCCCCGTCATTCACGGCTGGATCCCTTCAGCGAAATCGCCATTTGCTGCTTGCGCCGGAGGGCAAAAAGAAGGCATGCACCCGATATGTCCCCGTTCGGCACGTTAGCCTCCGGAAGCATATGGGGGTTGGCCAAGTGTTCAGCCAACGACTTGAAGGCGCGGCGCGGCTCATTGAAGGCCGCCTCGAATTGCTCATGGATCAGCTCGCGGCGAGCGGCACGCCGCCGCGTCTGCTTGCGGCCATGCGCCATGCCGCCCTCGGCGGGGGCAAGCGCTTGCGGCCCTTTTTGGTGCTGGAGTGTGCCGGCCTTTTCGGCGTGCCGGCCAGTGCCGCGCTCAGCACGGCGGCCGCCCTCGAATGCGTGCACTGCTATTCGCTGGTGCACGATGACCTGCCCGCCATGGACAACGACGCCCTGCGCCGCGGCCAGCCGACCGTGCACAAGGCCTTTGATGAGTGGACGGCCATTCTGGCCGGCGATGGGCTCCTGAGCGCTGCGTTTTGGCTGCTGGGCGGCGCCGAGGCCCATCCGGATCCTCAGATCCGCGCGCAGCTCGTGTGCGGATTGGCCGCAGCGTCCGGAGGCGCGGGCATGGTGGGGGGACAATGCCTGGACCTGGAGGCCGACAAACTGCGGCGCCCCGTGGCCCCCGATCTTGCCCACGTTGAGCGGCTGCAAGCCATGAAAACCGGGGCTCTCATCAGGTTTGCCTGCGAGGCTGGGGGGCTCATCGGCGGCGCCACGGCCGAGCAGCAGGCGGCGCTTAAGCGCTACGGCGAACAGCTCGGGCTGGCGTTCCAGATCGCCGACGATCTGCTTGATGCGGAGGGCGATGCGGCGCGCCTCGGCAAGGCGACGCGCAAGGATCGGGGCAAGGCGACCATCATTTCGGTTGCGGGCGTTGCGCGCGCCAAGCAATGGCTCAGCCAACTCAAGGCCGAGATGGCGGCGACGCTCGCGCCCTTGGGGCCGCGCGCCGAGGTGCTGCTTCAGGCGGCCCACTTCGTCGCGAGCCGCACGGCCTGAGGTCGAAGAGGTGGGTGGCCCGAAGCGAGGCGGACCTTAGGCGCCATACGCGGGACGGGCGCGTTCACGCTGCGGGCTCCGTCCCGCCGCCCGCGCCGTAGCGCCGGGCCACATAGGTCTCGATAATTTCTTTGAAGGCGTCAGCGATGCCGGGCCCACGCAAGGTCATGGCTTTCTTGCCGTCGATGAACACGGGCGCGACCGGCGCCTCCCCTGTGCCCGGCAGCGAGATGCCGATGTCGGCATGCTTCGACTCCCCGGGACCATTCACGATGCAACCCATCACCGCCAGGTTGAGGGTCTCGACGCCGGGATATTGCTGGCGCCACGCCGGCATGCGCGCGCGCACGTAGCCTTGCACCTCGCTCGCCAGCTCCTGAAACACCGTGGACGTGGTGCGGCCGCAGCCGGGGCAAGCCGCCACAATCGGCACAAACGAGCGCAAACCCATGGTCTGCAGAATTTCCTGGGCCACGCGCACCTCCTGGGTGCGGTCGCCACCGGGCTCGGGTGTCAGCGAGACGCGAATGGTGTCGCCGATGCCCTGCTGCAAAAGCACGGCCATGGCGGCCGTGGACGCCACGATACCCTTAGAGCCCATGCCGGCTTCGGTCAGGCCGAGATGCAACGCCAATGGCGAGCGCTGCGCCAAGAGCGTGTAGACCCGGATCAGGTCCTGCACGGCGCTCACCTTCGCCGACAAAATAATGCGATCGGCAGCAAGCCCAAGCTCCGCGGCGCGCTCCGCCGAGAGGAGCGCTGACTGCACGATTGCCTCGTGTGTCACCGCGCGGGCCTCCTTGGGTACCGGCGCCTTGGCATTCTCGTCCATCAGGCGCGTGAGCAGCTCCTGATCGAGGCTCCCCCAATTGACGCCAATGCGCACCGGCTTGGCGTACTTTAGCGCCAGCTCGATGATCGCCGAAAACTGCCGATCACGCTTGTCCTTGAAACCAACGTTACCCGGATTGACCCGGTATTTGTCGAGCGCCTCCGCGCAGGCCGCATGCTCGCTCAACAGCGTGTGCCCGTTGTAATGGAAGTCGCCGATCAGCGGCACAGCTACGCCCATCTGGCGCACGCGATCGCGAATGTGCGGCACCGCTTGCGCCGCCGCGGGCCGGTCGACGGTAAGCCGTACGAGCTCGGAGCCAGCCCGGGCAAGATCGGCCACCTGCGCCGCCGTGCGCCCGATATCCGCCGTATCGGTGTTGGTCATCGACTGCACGACGATGGGGGCATCGCCGCCAATCGTCACGCCGCCGACCACAACGGGGATCGACCGTCTGCGGGGAATCTGAGCGCTCATCGCTTCGCCTGGGGGTCCTCAGTCTCAGCGTGCGGGCATTCTAGCACGCTTTGCTCACCGGCGCCGCAGCACCGAGGGGAACACGGCGGCCACGAAGAACACCGCCAGCATCAGCACGATCGAGGGTCCGCCCGGCGTATCCAGGGTAACCGACAGGAAGAGGCCGAGCGCAACCGAGAGCATGCCAAAGATCGCGGCGAAGACCGCCATCTGCTCGGGTGTCTCCGAAAGCGGCCGGGCGGCGGCGGCTGGCATGATCAGGAAGGCCACCGTCAAGAGCACGCCCACGATTTTGATGGCAATGGCGACGACCAGCGCCAGCAGCAGCACGAATACGGCCTTAACGTATGGAGTGCGCACCCCTTCGGCGGCGGCCAGATCCTCGTGCACCGAAATGGCCAACAGGGGGCGCCAGAGCCAGATTTCGAGCGCCAACGTGACGAGGCCGCCAAAGTAGATCCAGCGCAGGTCGGCGCGGCTGATGGCAAAGATATCGCCGAACAAAAAGGTCATGAGGTCGAGCTGCGGTCCCTGCACCAGGGACGCTATGATGACGCCGAGCGCCAGGGCGGCATGGGCGACGAGGCCCAAGAGGGTATCGATCGGCACCAGGTTTTGCCGAGCCAGCAGCAAGAGCAGGCCCGAGACCGCCAGCGTCACCACGAGCACGCTGGCGGTGAGGTTGAGGGCCAGCGCCAGTCCGATCGCAATACCGATGAGGCCGGACTGGGCCACCGCCTCGCCGAAGTACGCCATCCGGCGCCACACCACAAAGCAGCCGAGCGGGGCAGCAACCAGGGCCAGCCCCATGCCGCCGAGCAGGGCACGCATCAAGAAGGGTTCGGTCACTTGAACTCCTGCGGGCCGGGCGGCGGCGCAGCGGCCGGCTGGGGGGCGCCGGCGAGATCATGACTGTGGTCATGATGGTGTTGGTAAAGGCCGATCGCGCGCGAGGCCTGCGGGCCAAACAGGCGTGCGTACTCGGGGTGCTGTGCGACGGAATGGGGCACGCCCGAACAACAGACGTGATGATTGAGGCAGATCACGCGGTCGCTTTGCGCCATCACGATGTGCAAGTCGTGCGAGACGAGCAGCACGCCGAGGCCACGCTCGGAGCGAAGGCGGCCGATCAGGGTATAAAGCTCGGCTTCGCCGGCGTAGTCGACGCCGCGCACAGGTTCATCGAGCACCAACAGCTCAGGGGAGCGCACCAGGGCGCGGGCGAGCACGACGCGCTGCAGTTCCCCGCCGGAGAGCTCGTTCAGTTGCCGCTCCAACAGCGCCTGTGCCCCGACCTCGGCCAGGACCGCCTCGATCTCCGCGCTGCTGCTGCGCCGGCCGAGTGCAACGAAGCGGCCGACGGTCAGCGGGATGCTGCGGTCAACCTCAAGGCGCTGCGGCACGTAGCCGACGCGCAGGTCGGCCTTGCGCCGCACCTCGCCGCGATTGGGCAAAAGGATGCCGAGCAGCACGCGCACCAGCGTCGTCTTGCCGGCGCCGTTCGGACCGATCAGGGTGACGATCTCGCCGCGGCGGACCTCGATGTCGACGTCCTGCAGCAGCGCGCGCCCGCCACGGCTCAGCAGAATGGCGTGCGCGGCAATGAGTTCGGGCTCTGCGCGGGGCTCGAGGCCCTTGCCCGGCCCGCGCGCTGCGCTCGCCACGTCCCCATTCCAGGCCTGCCGATCGGCAGGACGGGCGTGCTGCCCGGCCGCAAACGATCTTGGCTGGGCCTGGCGCTCACGCCCGTCCATGACCCGGCTCCTGCGCCGCCCCGACGCAATTGGCGCACAGGCCCCAAACCTCCACCACCGCCTCCTTGGCTGAAAAGGCCGCTGCGTTGGCGGCTTTGTCGATGGCTTGGAACACGGCATCACCATCGATTTCCGCAACCGACCGGCATTCCTCACAGGCGAGCACCAGCTGGCGGCGCGTGACATGACCGACGTGACACGCAAAAAAAGCATTGCGGCTTTCGAAGCGATGCACGATGCCGACCGCCACCAAGGCGTCGATTGCCCGATACACGGAAATCGGCGCCAGCCGCTCGCCACGCGCGGCCAACCTGGCAAGCACCTCGTAGGCGCCGATCGCCTTGTGCGAGCCGGCGATTTCAGCGAAGACGGAGCGGCGCAGGCCCGTCAGTTTGAGGCCCTTATCCTCAAAGGCCTTGTGCGCGCGGCCCATGGCCTCGGCGAGACAATGGCCATGGTCGTGTTCGGGTGCGGGGAAGGCACTGCTGGCAAACACCTGCGTCATCGGCTCCTTATAGCACCCAGCCGAGGCCATGCCATCCACGCGCGGGGGAAAGATCTTATATTCTAGGGCGAAGACATGCGCTAAATAGCGGGGCTTGCGCCACCGGTGCGCCCCGGCGGCGCTGGCGTGAGGACGTCGATGCCGCATCGCCTGGCTATTCTCGAGGCCGATATCACCACGCTTGACGTGGATGCCATCGTCAACGCCGCCAATCGCACGCTCTTGGGCGGCGGTGGGGTGGACGGCGCCATTCATCGCGCCGCCGGACCCGAGCTGTTGGCCGAATGCCGAAGGCTCGGAGGCTGCGAGACGGGAGAAGCCAAACTCACCGGCGGCTATCGCCTCAAGGCCCGCGCCGTCATTCACACCGTTGGCCCGGTCTGGCAGGGCGGTAACGCCGGCGAGGCGACGCTGTTGGGCAACGCTTACGCCAACTCGCTCAAACTCGCACGCGCGCACGGCCTCAACTCGTTGGCCTTTCCCGCCATCTCGACAGGCGCCTACGGCTTCCCCGCCGCTCTCGCCGCCGAGATTGCGCTCAAGACGGTGATCGACGCCATCAAGGGCGATCAGCATTTCACGCGCGTGATCTTTTGCTGCTTCGGCGCCACCTCGCGCGCCCAGCATGAGCGCGCGCGCGACAAGCTCCTGCCGACGCGGGGCGCCGCTCCTTAACGAATCTTTAATGCGGCGGCAGCGCGCGCCCCCCGGTCGCGGCGGAGCAAGCACGCTTCTTCCTGAGCGGGCAACAGCTTGCCGAAATTTGCTGCCGCGGCGTTGCATGTTGTGGAACGCGCGCGGCCGCCGCCAGTGCGCGCAAGGTGCATTGCATTTCAGAAAGGACACAACAATATCGCCGCAAAGCAGCCTCCCTGCTGCCGCCTTGGCGGGCAATGCTGGAAGTGGTGCAACAGGTCAAGCTCGGGTCGCGGGAGACGAGAGGATGGAGGGCTTCGACGTCAAGGCGGCGCTCGATGCGCTGTTGGCGTTCCTCGCTCAGAATTACCTGGCATTATTGCTCGGGCTTGCAGCTCTCATCGTGTTCCGCCGTACCGGCGTCTTCGCCCGCGTGCGCGGTGCCCTCGAGAAAGCGCTGATCGACAATTGGCAGCTGACCCTGCTCGCCTCCACCGGGGTCGCCCTGTCGCTGGCCTCCGCCTACACCACCTGGGATGGCTTGCGCAACTTCACGCGCGCGCCGCTTTTGTCGCTGGCCATCGCCTTCGGCATTCAGGGCGTTATGCTGATCGTGGCCTGGCTGATCGGGGAAAGCTTTGCCGTTGGCATGAACCAGCGCGCGCCCGACGGTCGGCGCGCCCGCCTGCCGGATGCGCTCATCGGCATGGTCCTCGGCGTGACGCTGGTGGGCCTCATCTTCTACTGGGTCCTGCAGCATTACGATGCCATCAGGCTGAGCGCGGCCGCCGGCTTTCACGCCGACCTCGCCAAGATCGGCGAGATCGGCCTCTACTTCCTGATCGGATTGGTGCTGATCGCCATCATTGCCTTCGGCTCGCGGCGTGGCGGCGACATTTCCACGTCCTATGCGCAAAGCGTGCGCTTGATCGTCAAGAATGCCGTGCTGTGGGTGATGTTCCTCTCCTCCATGGCGGCCTCGGTCTTCTTCTCCTTCGATTCCCACTTCAACGCCATCTTCCCCGCCGAGGCGCGCACCCGCGCCGCCGAGATCCGCACCACCAGCCAGATTGGTTCCGCCATCGCCGATATCGGTGCCTTGGCGCAGCGGCGCCAGCTGGAGGAGGCCGAACGGGTGTTCGAGACGGAGGGTTGGAAGGCCTACGACAAGCAGCTGGGGCTGTTGAGCCGGCAGGCCCAGGAGTCCCAAGGCGAGATCGAGAAATACTTTGTGTCGCAGATGGAGGAGCGCCGCCGCGCCATCAATCAGCAGCAAGAGCGCATCAGCACGGCCCAAGGTGGCCAGGTCGGTCTTGCACACAAGAAGGTATCGCTGACGGACGAGCTGTCGCGCCTCAAGGCCGAGCGACCCGCGCTCGCCGCCGAATATGCCCAGCACCGCAGCGAGCTCGACGCCAAGTCCCGTGAGATCGATGCCAAGCGCATCGAGAGCATGGCGGAGGACCGCGGGGTTGAAGGCAGCATGAAGCAGGGCAAGGGGCCGATCTATCGCCAGCGCAAGAGCGAGCTCGCGCTTCTCAACGATCAGTACAAAATCAAAGAGGAGCGCAGCAAGGACGCCTACAGGCGCCTCAATGGCGTCGATACGCGGGTGACCCAGATCGAGCGCGAACTCTCTGGCATTGACGGGGAACTCGCCAAGCTCAAGGGCGAGGCGCAAACCGCCGAGCAGCGCATTAAGGCCACGCTGGCGGCCAGCAACGGGGACGCCGACGGCAAACTCGATCCCGCCCGCGTGCTGCCGGGGTTCGAGCGCGCGCGCGCCGACTTCCGCCAGCACCCGACGACCGAGGGCCTGGGGCTTCTGCAGCAACAATGCAGCAATTTGCTCGGCGCCATGGCGAGCACGGAAGCCATCAAGGGCAAGACGCGCAGCGTCGATTGCGATCCCAAACAGGCGGCGGAGGCGGCCGGGCGCGTGTTTGCCCTCAATGCCGGCATCGCCGCTTTCCAGGCACGCTGCGCGGGGGGCGACAAGCTCAACGGTCTGACCACCACCGATGCCCTGCTTGGCTTTGGCCGCAACTGCCTGCAGGAGTCGGGCCTGATCGCCAACGATTCGGCGGACGCCGGCGCCCGGCTGGCGGCCATCGAAATGAACCGGGACGACAAGGCGCACCGCTTCGTGGTGACGTGGAACGCCTTTCTCGATGGCAATCGGCTCGCCTACCTCGCCCTCGTTCTCGCCATTGGCGTTGACGCGTTGGTGTTCATGTCCGGCCTGTTCGGAGCGCAAGCGCTGCGCTCACCGCTCTCCGATGTTCCAAGCCCGAAGGCGCGCAGCGCCGAGCAGCTGCAAGCGGTGATCGACACCGCCCTTTTGCCCCACACCTACGAGAACGCCCGGCTCATCCTCAATGCCATGCGTGCCATGGCTCCGCGCGAAGGCTTCACGCAGCGCGTGATCTTGCGCGAGGATGATCCGCATGCACCCGATCTCAACCGTCTGCTCAACGCCGGGGCCACGATCGGCGCCGTGCGCCATGTCGAGGCCAACGTCTACGAGCTGCGCGCCGAGCTCTTCGAATATCTCTCGCTGGTGGCCAAGAAGTCCTTTGGTGCCGACAAGTCGCATGTGGTTCTGGCGGAACTCGAGCGCATTCTGGCGGTGTCGCTGCTGCCCAACGTGCGCGAGAACGTCGAGACGGTGCTGCGCTACGTGCACCCGATCGAAGATCGCCCCACCTTCCTGGAAAAACTCGCCCGCCCAGGAGCACGCCCCGAATTTACGGCCGAGATCAAACTCGACGACGTCGAGCGCAGTGACAAAAAGGTGGTGCGCAATGCCCTCAACGCCGGCGCCACGCTTGAGGCCGTGGAGCGCGCCAACAACAACCATTATTTGGTCAGCCGCGACTTCTATAGGGCGCTGGCCCGCATCCGCGCGCACCTGTTAATCGCCGCCGGGCCGGAAGCCCTGCAGATCGCCTCGGCCGGCGGAGGTTCTTCGGGGCCGGCGCAGCGGCTGCGGGAACCCCCGCGGCCGGCGCTGCCTGGTGCGGCGGGCGGGCGCGCCGGCGAGCCGCGGCGGCTCATCGATCGGCTGGCCAAGACGCCACCTGCCAACGAGGCGGAGGTGCGCGAGAGAATTTGGCGTGAGCTCCTCGGCGCCATGGGCCTGACGCCGGCGTCGGCGGCGCGCCTCAAGGACGACGGGGTGCGCGAGCAGGCGAGCGCGGCGTGTCGCGCGCTCGATCATTTGGCGCAGGCCAACCCGCGGCTGCGCGCCTATCTCCAGGAGCTGGAGGAAGCCAAGCGCGAGGCCCTGCGCCAGAAAGAGGACGACCTGCGCGGCCGCTTGGGCGGCGATCACTGGCAGATGGCGGCGCTCGCCGCCAGCAGGCAGGATCTCGACCGGCAATTCAAGGCGCTGTTGCTGTTGCCGGAGAGCGGACTTTTGGGCGAGCTGATCGAGCGCCTCGAGGAAGCGGGCCAGTCGGACGGCGGGCAGGCTCCTGGCGAGGGCGAGTTGCTTCAGCTCCTGCGCGCCGTCCAGGGCGAGATCGGCCGCATCGACAAGTCCCGCCCGGAGGCCTGGAAGAAGGTGGCCGAGATGATCGAGGCGCGCCGCAGCGACGCGCCGACCCATACCATCCGCGAGCTCGACCCCGCCAATAAGCAGCCGATTTGAGCCCCCGCCTTAGGCCTGGAAGGGGACGACCTTTTGCCGCTGCTCGCCGAGGCCTTCGATCCTGAGCGTCATCACGTCGCCGGCCTTAAGCCACACCGGCGGCTTCATGCCGAGTGCAACGCCGGGTGGGGTCCCCGTGGTGATGACGTCGCCGGGCTCGAGCACCATGAACTGTGAGATGTAGTGCAGGCAGTGCTGGATGCCGAAAATCATGGTTTCGGTATTGCCGGTCTGACGACGCTGGCCGTTGACGTCGAGCGCCATACCGAGCGTCTGCACATTGGCGATTTCATCGCGCGTGACGAGCCACGGCCCGAGCGGGCCAAAGGTTTCGGCGCACTTGCCCTTCATCCACTGGCCGCCGCGCTCGGCCTGGAAATGGCGCTCCGAGATGTCGTTGCAGATGGTATAGCCGGCGACATAGGAGAGGGCGTCTTTTTCGGAGACATAGCGCGCGCGCTGCCCGATCACGAAGGCGATTTCGATTTCATAGTCGAGCTTGAGCGAACCCTTGGGGATCATCACATCGTCATTGGGGCCGACGATGCAGTTGGGAAGCTTGTTGAAGAGGATTGGTTCTTTCGGGATCTCAGCCCCCGTCTCCTTGGCGTGGTCGATGTAGTTGAGGCCAATGGCAATGAAATTGCGCACGTTGCCGACGGGCGGCCCGAGCCGGACACCCGCGGGGGCGGCCGGTAGCGCGCGGGGATCGAGCTTGCGCAGGGCGTCGAGGCTGGCCGGCGCGAGCGTCTCACCGGTGATGTCCTTGACGTGCGCGGAGAGGTCGCGCACGGCGCCCTCAGCGTCGATTAAGCCAGGCTTCTCGGCGCCGGCTGCGCCAAATCGTACGAGCTTCATGCCAGTGTCCTTTCCTGGGTGAGGGTCGGGGCAACACCCCATGCCGTGCGGGCTCCAATCGGCACCTCTCCGCCCCCTCTCGTCAAGAGCCCAAGCCGCGCAAGACGCGCGCGGCCAGCGCGCGACCGACGCGACCGCGGCAGAGTTATGCACAGGCCCGGGAATTGACGGAATGATGCAGGTCGGCCACGCGGGGCGCGGCCCGCGCGCCCCAGCGGCCACACAGCCGATCCACCGCGCCAACCTCAGAAGAGGTTAACGACCAGGTAGATCCCAACGCCGAGGAAAGGAGCCATGGCACACGCCAATGCCATGATCAGGAAGGACTTATCGATCACCACACCACCCCGCACGACACAACACGCAACTAAGCCGGCTTATCCCCCCTCGCCCCAGCTCAGCGGACCGGCCCCCTCAGACCGATCCGCCCGCAGAATAATGCAAAAAGGCCAGAAATGCACGCGTTTTGCAGCCCTTAGGAGGCCGTCTCGCTTTCGCATTGCAACACCGGCGGGCGGCCCCCCAAGCGCCGGGGGCGGGCGGCCCTCGCACGCCCCAGGTCTCAGGCAAACAGCTTCAGTTGCTTTTCGTCTTGGCCTTTGGTTTCGCGCGCCAGCTGCTCGATGCGATCGAAGGGTACCTGCTCGGCCACGATTAAGGATTTCTGGGCTCGCATGGGGCGGACAAGGCCCTCTTGCACCAAATGAAATTCGCCAACCGTCTGCCCGGGCAGAACCGCACCGGGATCGAGGCCCGACTCGCTCTGGAAGGCGGCTCTGAGCTTGCGCAGGGCCGTATCCTCCCGCACGCGCCCGATGAACCAGGATGTGATCTGGTCGCGCGACTTGTAGTCAAGGTCGCCTGGCGACTGGGTCGCCAGCATGATACCGAGCCCGGCCGAGCGGGCGCGTTTTAGCAAGCTTTGCAGGGGCTCCGCGGTGGCGGGCTTGGCGTTGGCTGGAATGTAGAGGTCGGCCTCATCGAACATCACCACGGCTTGCAGTTCGTCGTTGGGATTGCGCTGGCAAAAGCGCAGCGCCTCGGACAGGAACTGGGAGACCCAGAACAGGATGTTTTCGTTGTCGCCCAGAAAGCCCGTGTAAATGATGGACAGCCGCGTGCGCCCGTCGGTGCGGCCGTAGCGACCCATGCCGAGGAGGGAATCCATGCGCAACGGCTCGCCGCCGGCCTCGAACAGGGCCGCGTTGCGATGGCGCAAGCTATCGAGCTGGGCAACGAGATCGCGGCGGATGCGCCCAGAGGGATCCATGCGCTGCGTCAGATCGCTGAGCTCGGGGTCCTCGTCCTCAAGCAGGTAAATGAGATCGGCAAGGGTAACCTCCTTGCTGAACCTGCTGCCGAGAATGCGCAGTGCCACCGAAAGGGTTCCCGACTGCTTTTGGTGCGTGGCCGAGTTCTTAAAGTGCAGCATGTCGCCGAGGGCGGCGGCCGACATATTCGCCAACAGTTGCTGCTCCTGGTCGGGCAGCTCGTTGATGCCGTTGGGGAGCAGCGTGATCGAGATCGGTCGGCCGGAGGCGCGGCCGGGCGTATAGACGGCCACGTCGATGGAGTCGGCGAGCTTCTCGCGCTCGCCGCGGCGTTCGGAAAACTCCCCCTCGTGGGCGCGCCACACGTCCGGGTTGGCGTAGGAGCATAGGTCGCCCTTGCGGTCGATCAGCACCACCGGCGTCCCCCGCAGCAGCAGCTGTTCGATGACACAGAGCGCAAGCGTGGTCTTGCCGGAGCCCGAGCCACCGAGCACCGCCGCATGGCGCCTCAGCACGTTTCGGTTAAGCGTGATGCTCTTGCTGGAATTGAGCGCGCGGCCGGCCAAAATGCTGGCGGCGGCATCGCCGGTTTCATCGAGCAGTACGGAAAGCGGCAAGTCCGCTTCTTTGCTGGCCGGCCCCGGGGCACCCCAGGGCGCGGGGCCCCACCCCGTCCAGTCGGCCGCCGAGGCGGGATAGCCGTGACCCGTCGCCGGCTCGGGGGTCTCTGTTTGTGCGGCATGAGGCTCGCCGGGCGCCTTGCCATTGAGGCTGCGGCCAAACAGCTCGAGCCGCAGGAGCTGGGCCAACGAGAGGATGTCGGAGAGCAGCTTGGTGCGCTCGAACCAGTGGGCAAACCCGGCGCTGCGCCGATGCTGGGCGTGGAACTCACACACCATCATCATGCGCTCCCAATCGGGGATCGGCACCAAAACCGTGCGCCCGCCCAGCTCGCGGAACTTGCGAAAGGCTTGTCCGGTCTGGTTCTTTTTGTTGGCCGGAAAATCGCTGGCACGCAACAGGAAGGCGCTGCCGGTGCCCATGGCGGCGAGCAGCTTATCGAGCTGGCGCTTGAGGCCCCCACCCTGGGTCGGGCGATTGCACAGGAAGACGCGCGCCTCTTTCGTCGGCCCGCCTTCGTGCCTGAGGCTCAAATCCAGGGCCGGCAGATCGGTGCCGAGCTCAGGGCGCTTGACGACGACGTCGAGGGCACCGCCCCATTCGGCCCGCGCCAACGTCAACGCGTTTGTCAGGACGGTGAGCAATTCGTGCTCGTCGGAGGGAATCTCGGCCTCCGACTGCGCCGTAAACCGATCCCAACGCTCGTGGAACTCGATGAGCGCGCTGGCGTCAGCGCCATCGGCTTCATCACGCCCACCAAACCCGAGGGCGGCGGCGAGGGTGGAGATGAAGCCGCCCTTAGCCTCCTCGCCCGCCGGGTCAGCCTCGGCCACCTGCTCGCGTACGCGCGCCTGGGCAAGTTCAAGAATGCGGCGCGTCGACAGACCGCTGAACTCGTCGAAGAATTGCGGGCCGAAAAAGAGCAGCGGATCGATGTCGCTGCGGCTGGCGTCGGCCTGGATGCGCTTGGCAATGATGAGCTGCGCTTCCTCGGCGGTGCGCGCTTCCTTGAGGGAGACGGGACCAGCCTTCTCGATGCGATCGATATAGGACTGCGCCAGCACCTCGCGCACCTTGCCGTAGAAATCACCAAGACAGGAGAGGAGCACGATGGACGTCGGCACGCGATTGGCGATCTGAATCAGGTCACGGGCGGCCTTTTGGAAGCGCTCGTGGTAGTCCTCAAAAAACCGCAGATCCTCCACCTGATCGATGGAGATGACGAGGGCCGCGCCATCGACGATCCACATCAAGCGTCCAAGCGACTCGATGATTTCGAAGGCACGCCCCTCGCCGCGATTGGGATCGAGCACCGCCACAGCTTCGGCGGAGAGATCCGTCAGTTCGCGGCCATAAAGGTATTGACGCACGCGCTGGTCGATGCGCGGGTCGGCCCGCTGCAAATAGAGCAGTGCACGCACGATATTGATATCGAGCGGCTGCCCGGCAAACCTCGGCGCCGCGACAATCTGATCTGCCAGCATCAGCACGAGCTTGGCCAGCTGTGTGTCGCTGAGTTTGGCATCGCGCAGCTTGTCGAGGGCCGTCGCATCCAGCGCGTCGGCAGCCTCGGTCAGACGCCGGGTGAGCCGTTGCAGGGCGGTCTCGCCCCCCGTATCCGGGTCGTAGGGCTTTTCCAGCGAGTTGACGAGGCGGCGCAGGTAGTAATCGGCGTAGTTGGCCACATCCGGCGTCATCTGGGCGTAACCCACGTAGGCCTTGCCCGAACGATGTGCCGAGGTGCGCAGCGCGCGGATGAGGTGCGTTTTGCCCGCGCCCGACTGCCCGTGGAACAAGAGGATGCGCGCTTGGCCCGGCGCGCCATTGAGGCCCGTCACCGCGTCGAGCAGGTCGTTGAACTTGCGCCGCGCGTGGGCGTGCACGATCTCGACGTCGACGGGATCGGCGCGCCAAATATCGTCCTCCCAGGTGATGGAGTGCTCGAAGGCCGCCGACAGGCGGTCTAGATCGGGCGCGGGGCCAACCTCCATGCGTTTGTCACCTCAACTTGGCGTTCTCTACCGGCGAGTCGCGGCCTTAGCCGTCGGCCCGGACGAAATGAAACACGGCGTTTTTGTAGACGACCGCAGAGTCGGCCACGTCTTTGATGCTCTTGTGATCTTTGAGGTCGGCGTGCGCGAGCACCAACTGGCCGGCGCGATGGGCCTCCAGCAGCATGCACTTGAACTCGATCTCGGTGAGACCCCAGTCGGCGTGCGCAGCAGCGACCGCCCGCCAGACGTGGCAGATGTAGGCCTTGCGGTTGCCGATCCAACCCTCCGCCAGGCGGCCGGCCTGTCGCCGCACCGCGAGCGCAAAGCCCGGCAGGTCCGGACGGGCGCCCACGACGCTGGCCGGCGGCGCCGGGGCAGGGCGTGGGCCACCGACGGGCTCAAGGCGCGCGCGGGGCGGCGGGCGAGAGGGCTCGCCGGCCCCACCGAGGTCGGCGGCAAAGAACCGGCCAAGAACCGCGCGCCGAAGCGCGTCCATGTCGCCGGGCTTGGCGCCCACATGCTCGGCCGCAAGCGCGGCGATCAAGCGTCGATCGGTGCCAAAATTGCGGGGGTTGCGGGCCAGCTGCGCGGCCAACAGCCGCCCCGCCTTCGCCGGCAGCGCGCTCTTGCCCGCCAAGCTGGCGCCGAGTTGGTTGCGGAAGGCGCGCTCCAGGGCCAATGCCGCTAGGGCAGCGCGCAGCCGCGCGGGCGTGGCCAGGCCCTTGATCTTCAGTTTGTAGGCGGCCTGCACAATGCCCGCGCCAAGGCCGTCGGGCCGCGTCAGGGCCTTGAGGTCCTTGCCGGCCAGGCGCTCAAGTCCGAGCGCCTTGGCGATCAGGCGTTGATCGCGCAACTCGCTCCAGACGCGCGGGAGCGCTCCCCTGGCACCCAGGAAGCGCCGCGCAGCCTCCGCGCCCCGCGCGGTCACCTGCAATCGCCCATTTCCGTCTTGGGCGGCTCCCTCGGACAGGAGCCTTTCGAGCTCGCGGTCGAGGAGCGCGCGCCAGGCTGGGGCCGCCAGGCGGTGGGGCAGCAGGGCGGCTAAGTCGTGCGCTAGCACGCTGCGGGTTGTATGGCCATCGCCGCCGGCAAGGCGCACGAGGATCAGCTGGCGCAGCCGGTCGTTTGCGCCCACGGCCGCTGCGGCCGGAACTAAAAGGGTGGCGGCCGTCATGGCCGGTGGCCTCCCATCGATTGGGCCCGCGCCGCGCCGGGGCTGCGCAGGAGGTCGCTGCCACCGCCGGACGCGCGAATCACCGGAGGCTTTGCAGACAATGGAGAAGACGGCCTTCTGAGCCAAGGGCTCTCGACCGCGCCGGCGCGAGGGCCGCGCGCCACGCCAGCGGCGGGATTGGTGCGCGGGCGGCGCGCGGCGCGCAAAACCTGAAATTGGCCCAACTCCTGTCATGATTGCGGTGTGGGATCGCGGCGGGAGACAGGGGACACCAATCGAATTCCGCAAGGGTTCGCGCGGCCTTGGGCAGGCGAGGCGCGCAACCATTGCAAGCACGGGGCCCTGTAACCCGATTTGGCAGGGTTGCGCCCCCACCGTTAACGTCGAGTTAACGGCTCAGCGCGATCCTTGTCCCACGAGTATCCCTGTTTGGGAGGCCAATATGTATCGCGTACTGGGTCCGGCGCTCCTAGCGGTTCTGCTTGCCGGCTGCGGCATGGCCGCCTCGCCCCTGACCGCGGGCTTCGCCAACTCTGGCCAACCCACCTCTTCGCTGCCGACGCGCGCGCAAAGCGCCAGCGTCGACACGGCGATGGCGAGCGACCCCGTCAAACCGGCGGTCAAGGCGGTCGACAAAGCCCCGAAGGGAACCTTTGAGAAGGCGCCACAGGGTGCGCTGGCTGACCGCGACTACAGCAAGACCGAACTCGACTTGGAAAGGGCGCGCCAGCTGATCAATGCCTATCGCAAGCAGCACGGCTTGAAGCCGCTGACCCTCAACGCGGCGCTGACGGAGGCCGCCAAGCTGCACGCGCGCGACCTTGCCAAGTGGGACCGCATTTCCCACTACGGTTCGGACGGCTCCAACCCGTGGGACCGCGTCAAGCGTGTGGGTTACAAGGCCAAAGTGGCGGCCGAAAACGTCGGCACCGGCCAGGTCAGCATCGACGAGGTATTGAAGGGCTGGGAGGCGAGCCCGGGACACAACAAGAACCTGCTGTTGCGCGAGGCCGAGCACATGGGCATTGCCCTGGTGCAGGACCCGCGCACGGAGTTCAAAACCTTTTGGACCCTGCTGGTCGGCTCGTCCCTTTAAGGCGCGACGGCGCTTGAGCGAGCCACGGCCCTTCTGTGCGCTTGCGCACACCCCGCCGTCGCCGTTGGGCCTCTAGCTTTTGGCCGCTCGGGTAGCCCAAATCGCGGTGCTCAGGTTGAGGTGTGCTGCCGGGCGAGCGCACAGGTGCCGGCCGCGGCGGCAAAGAGGCAAGGCTCGTCGCCACCACCAATTTTTGGGGTAACGCGGCCGGCGATGCCAGCGTTGCTGGGCGCTGGCCGGCTGCGCACGCTGAGGCGGGACAGGTGAGGATCGCTTAGCGCCGCGGTGGCGTGGTCTTCCGGCTCCGAGGCGATGGGGTACGACGGCGCGCCGGCCAGCGCCTGGGCCCAAGCCTATTGCGCCCGACCGCCGGCGCTGGCCGCGGCCTTATCGGGCTTGGCAGCCTTGCCGATTGGGGCGGGCGCCTTCTTCTCGGGCTTGGCCTTTTCCGCCGGGGGGGCGTCCGCACTGGCCGTGGCCTTGCGCTTGTGCACCTTGGCGACGGGACGACGCTTGCGCGTGCCGCATTCGTAGGAGACGACGGCCTGGCGCATGGTCATCGGCCCCTTCGCATCCTCTGCCATCGGCAGACTGTCGAGACTTTGCGTGGCAAACAGCGCCTTCCAGCCGTGCGTCTGGAAGCCGTGCTCCAAGAGGCTGGCGGCGCGCATCGCACGCTCGCGCCCGGTGGCCTCCCCGAGCACCACGGCGATCATGCGTTTGCCCTCACGCGTGGCGCTGGCCACGACATTGAAGCCGCTGTCGCAAATGAACCCGGTCTTGAGGCCGTCGGCACCTTCGTAATTGGCGAGCAAACCATTGTGGGTGCGCAGGTGGCGGTTGCCGATACGCACGTCCATCATCGCCCAAAGCGGTGCATACTCCGGATAATCCTTGACGACGGCCATGGAGAGCTTGGCGAGGTCACGCGCGGTCGTCACCTGCTCGGGCGCCGGCAGACCGTTGGCATTGACGAACTTCGTGCGCGTCATCCCGAGTCTCGCCGCGGTCGCGTTCATTTTCTCGACAAACGCGTCCTGGGATCCGGCAACGGCCTCCGCGAGCATAACGGCCACATCATTGGCCGACTTCACGATCAAGGCCTGCAGCGCCGTCTCCACGGTCATTTCCGCCCCGACGGGCAGACCAACCTTGCTGGGCGGCTGACTATTGGCCAATTCCGAGCAACCGATCTTGCTCTCGGGCGTGATCTTGCCGGCCTTGAGGGCCTCGAACACCACGTAGGCCGTCATGATCTTGGTCAGCGAGGCGGGATGCCACTGATTGTCTTGGTCCTCGGCGTAAAGAACCTTGCCCGTGCCCGCTTCAAACAAGAGCGCAGGCCCCGCCCCGGCGGGCAGCACCCCCAGCCCCGTGGCGAGCACCATTCCCCTGAGGATCGTCGCCAGCATGCATGTCCCTCGATCGGTCTTGAGCTCGATCAACGTTCCTGGCGCGGGATCGTTGCGATTCGCGTGTTCCCTAGCCGAATGGTCATAAACGCTGTGCTCGTGCCGCACAATCAATGATGCTCTTGGATTGCGGCCAGAGCCGGTCCAAGCCGTTCGCCGCCACCCATCTGTGGCAGGGAAGGCTCAAGCTTGGCCTTCGCCTCCCACGTGGCGATCAGTTCGCGCGCCCGCTCAAAGGCGCGCACGAAGGAGGGCTCCGCGCGCAGGGCGCGATCGAAATAGGCCTCGCCGAAATAGGTCCACTGGCGCCGGTCGTCGCAGCCAAAGGAGCTGCGATCAGCGCGGGCGGCTGCAATCACGAGTGTGGTGGGATCAGCGAGCGCCGGTAGGAAACTTCCCGCGTGGCAGGCGGACAGCACGATCACGCTGTTCTTGATGCCCGAGCGCTTCAGCATGTCTTTGAGCTGCACCGGCGTCAGCGACGTCAGGCCAAAACGCGGCATCTCCACCACGAACAGGCCGTTCTCGCCGTGCGAGGTGAGAAACAGGAATAAGACATCGCGGCTGGGGTTCATCAGCCGACCCACATGCTGCAAGGTGCGGTCCAGGTTGCCGGCACTGGCCAGCGGCAAGGCGCTCAACGTGCTCGCGTGATTGACGAGCGCCACCGAGCGTCCCTCGGTGCCGTAGCGGGCGTCGAAGAACTTGCGCACGGCGAGCACTTCGCGCTTGAACACGGCCTGCGGGCCATAGCCGGCAAAACCCACGAAATAGAGGTGCGGTCCGCCCGCCGCCGCAGGCCGCAGCGCCTTGAGCGTGCGCCCGAGCAGCTCGTCTTGCAGCTGCAACGTGCGGGTGATCTCGGCCGCGGGTCGAGACGCCCCCGCCACCGGATCAAAGCAGATAGCCCACAGCAACACCGCGCCGATGAGACCGCACAGGGCGTGGGCCCGAGTTTTTAAGGCGCCTGGTCGCGACATCGTTGCTCTCACGCAAAATTCCTTGAGGACACGGGGCTTGAGCGTCACGGCGCGGCCGTCGTCGTCCCAAGCATCCCAACTGAGGCGCCGCCTCAGGGTGGGGGCTCGCACCCTAAGCCGGTGCGCAGGTAGCGGGCTAGCGCACGAGGGGCATCACCTCTTCGGCAAATCGCTGCATGCGTTCCAGTGTCTCGGTGAGCGTGGCCGTCTGGAATGTGAGGCACAGATGTCGCACCCCGGCCTTGGCGAGGCCAGCGATGTCGGCCGCCATGGCCTCAGGGCTCCCGGTCAGCAAGCGCCGCTCGGTATCGGCGGTCCCCTGTGCCGTCCAGGCCACGGGCCACAGCACAAGAAAAGCCACATCGATGCTGGCGGGATCGCGCCCGGCGGCCTCAGCCGTGCGACCAAGTTCCCGAACCCCGGCTGCAACGCGCTCCGCCGTATCGAGCCGGTGCTGGGGATTGTTGGATGCGGGATACCAGCCATCCCCGGCGCGCACCGCGCGCTTGAGCGCCTGCGGGCTTTCGCCGCCGATCCAAATGGGGGGGTGGGGTTTGCGCACCGGCTTGGGCGCAAAAATCAGGTTCTCGAAGCTGACGTGCGTCCCGTGCAAGACCGCGCTTTCCTCGGTCCAGAGCAGCTTGAGGGCCTCGATGAACTCGTCGGTGACCCGCCCGCGCTCGGCGAAGGGCGGCGCCGAAAGCGCCTCGAACTCTTCCTTAAGCCAGCCCACGCCGCAGCCCACAATCAGCCGGCCCCGCGACAGGATATCCACGCTTGCCAGCATTTTGGCGGTGAGCACGGGCTGGCGCTGCGGCACCACCATCACCGAGCTCAAGAGCTGCAGGCGTTCCGTGCGGCCGGCGAGAAAGGCCAGCGTGGTGATGAGATCAAGGCATTCGCCGACGCTGGCGCCCGCCCACTTATGATCGCCGCTGTAGGGATACTTCGAGGCAATACCGCGCGGCACGACCACGTGGTCATTGACGCTCAAGAACCCAAAGCCGAGGCGCTCGGCGGCCTCGGCAACGGCAATGTAGCCCTCACGCGTGCTCGTTTGCCCCCGCGTTGCGGTCGCGACGCCGAAGTCCATGCGCTCCACCTTTTGTGGCCCCGGCAAGGGCAAACCTTGAGCCGCGGGGCATGCCTCCGCCCGTTATACGGCGAAGCTTGCCCGCTTGTCAGCTGACCGCCGCCCCGCCCTCAGACGTCGAGGTTGGCAACCGCCAGCGCGTTGCTTTGGATAAACTCGCGGCGCGGCTCGACGATGTCCCCCATCAGGCGCGAAAAGATTTCGTCGGCTTCGCCAAGGTCACCAATTTTCACCTGCAGCAGGGTGCGCGTTTCTTTGTCGAGCGTTGTCTCCCAGAGCTGCTCGGGGTTCATTTCGCCGAGACCCTTGTAGCGCTGCATGCTGATGCCCTTGCGCCCCGCATCGTAGACCGCATCCAAGAGGCTGCGCGGCCCGAACACCGGCTTTTCGCTATCCTTGCGCCTGAGCTTGGCCGGCCTGGCGTAGATTTCCTCCAAGTGCGCCTGGCGCTCGTTCAGCCGCCGCGCCTCGAGCGAGCCAAGCAGGGCTCGGTCGAGCATGTGCACCTCGGTCACCCCCCGCACTTCGCGGCGGAACACATAGCCTTCGTTGCCAAGGCGGCCGCTCCAGCCACGCTCGGTCTCGTCGGCCTGCATGTCGAGGCGTGCGGCAATGCTCGCCGCCTTGGCGTTGGCGGCTTCGCTCGACAGCAGCAGCTTTTGCTCGAAGGCCCCGCCGATGGCGGCCTGTTCCACGACGAAGCGCGCATAGCGCGAATGCACATCCTCGATCACCTTGGAGACGGCGCGCGCCTGCTCGACGATGTCGCGCAGGTCGCGACCGGCGCGGACCTCCCCGCTCCCCAAGGCCAAGGTTGTCTCCTCGAGCCCGGCATCGATCAAGTAGTCCTCGAAGGCGCGCTGATCCTTGAGATAGGTCTCCGATTTTCCCTTCGAGACTTTGTAGAGCGGCGGCTGAGCGATGTAGAGGTGTCCCTTTTCCACGAGCTCGGGCATCTGCCGATAGAAGAAGGTCAAGAGCAACGTGCGAATGTGCGCGCCGTCCACGTCGGCGTCGGTCATGATGATGATCTTATGGTAGCGCAGTTTGCCGAGATCAAAATCGTCGCGGCCAATGCCCGTGCCAAGCGCGGTAATGAGCGTGCCGATCTCCTGGCTGGATAGCATCTTGTCGAAGCGCGCCCGCTCGACGTTTAAGATCTTGCCGCGCAAGGGCAGCACGGCCTGAAATTCGCGGTTGCGTCCCTGCTTGGCGGAGCCGCCCGCCGAGTCGCCCTCGACGATGAACATTTCCGTATTGGCGGGATCGCGATCCTGGCACTCCGCGAGTTTGCCCGGCAGCGAATTGATGTCGAGGGCACCTTTGCGTCGCGTTAGCTCGCGGGCCTTGCGCGCGGCCTCACGCGCGGCGGCGGCTTCCACCACCTTGGTGAGGATGATCTTGCCCTCCTTGGGGTGCTCCTCGAACCAGGCGGCCAGCTGATCGCCGACCACGCTCTCGACCACGGTTTTCACCTCCGAAGAGACAAGTTTGTCCTTGGTTTGGCTGGAAAACTTCGGGTCCTGGACCTTGACCGACAAGACCGCCGTCAGGCCCTCGCGGGCGTCATCGCCGGTCAGAGCGACCTTCTCTTTTTTGGCGATGCCGGTTTCTTCGGCATACTTGTTGATGACGCGCGTCAGCGCGGCGCGAAACCCGGCGAGATGGGTGCCGCCGTCGCGCTGCGGGATGTTGTTCGTAAAGCAGAGCACCTGCTCGTGATAGGCATCATTCCACCAGAGCGAGAGCTCGATACCAACGCCGTCCTTTTCGCCACCCAGCATGATCGGCGCCTCGACCAAGGGCACCTTGGAGCGGTCGATAAAGCGCACGAACTCGCCGATGCCGCCTTCGTAGCGCATCTCCTCGCGTTTCTTGTCCGCATGGCGTTCGTCGGCGAGCACCACACGCACGCCGGAATTGAGAAAGGCGAGCTCGCGCAGGCGATGCTCCAGCGTCGTGTAGTCGAATTCGGTCACGTTGTGGAAGGTCTCAGCCGAGGGCCAGAAGGTCACTTCGGTGCCCCGCTGCCCGGCCGCAGCACCGATGACCTTGAGCGGCGCCTCCGTCACGCCGTTGCGGAAGCGGACAAAATGCTCCTTAGCGTCGCGCCAGATCTTGAGCTCGAGCACGCTGGAGAGCGCGTTGACCACCGAGACGCCGACGCCGTGCAGCCCACCCGACACCTTGTAGGGGTTCTCGTCCTCGCCCTCGCCGAATTTGCCACCGGCATGCAGCTGCGTCATGACGACTTCGGCGGCCGAGATGCCCTCGTCCGGATGGATGTCGGTCGGAATCCCTCTGCCATTGTCGCGCACGGTGCAGGAGCCATCGGGATTGAGGATCACCAGGACCTCGCTGGCGAAGCCGGCCAAGGCCTCGTCGATGGCATTGTCGACCACCTCGTAGACCATGTGGTGCAGGCCCGAGCCATCGTCGGTGTCGCCGATGTACATGCCGGGGCGCTTGCGCACCGCGTCGAGGCCCTTCAACACCTTGATCGTCTCGGCCCCGTAGCTTTGGGCACCATTGGTCTTTTTGGCGGGCTTCGCGCTCATCGAATGGGGTCTCGATTGGGGGGATTTTTGCTTGTGCGAAGTATACACTAGCCGCGCCGCGAGATCACGTTAAAAACTCCGCCCGCCTGCGCAAAATACCTCATTTATATCAATGTGTTGCAAGGGCCTTAGCGAGGGGCAAACGAGCTTCATATTCCCGCTCGCACGCGACCCTCCTCGACTTCCAAGAGCTGGGCCCGCTGGGCCAGGCCGGCAAAGGCCTTTGCATCGGTCCCGGTCATCCAGGCCTGGCACCCGAGGCGGCTGATTTCGTCGCAGAGCGCAAGCCTGCGGACGGGGTCGAGATGGGCCGTAATCTCGTCGAGGAGAAGCAAGGGCGCGGCGCCGCCGCGGTGGCGGCTGACGAGATCGGCGTGCGCCAAGATCAAGCCGATCAGCAAGGCCTTCTGCTCGCCCGTGGAACAGAGTTTGGCCGGCAGCTCCTTGTCGCCATGGCCGACCATCAAGTCGGAGCGGTGCGGACCCTCGCGGGTTCGGCCGGCGGCGCGATCGAGGCCTCGCTCGTTGGCCAACATGGCCGCATAGTCGTCCTCGACATCAACGGCGGCCCGGGCCGCCAGCGCGTTTTCGAGCAGTCCCGATACGGCCAGTTCGGCCCAGGGAAAGGCGGCGCCGAGCACGGCGCGGCGGCGCCGATCGATGGCGCTTGCCAATTCGGCGACGAGCGCCACGCGGGCGGCGGCGATCGCCACACCCGTCTCGGCCATGCTGCGCTCGAAGGCTTGAAAGCGGGCGGCATCGCTGACGTCATCGGCGAGCAAACGATTGCGCTGCTGCATGGCGCGCTCGAAGTGGCCAACGCGGCTGCGGTAACGCGGATCGAAAGAGGCAACCAGGCGATCGAGGAACCGCCGCCGCTCAGCGGCGGGACCTGTGAAAAGGCCATCGAGCGCCGGCGTGATCCAAAGCGTCTCGAGGTGCTCATCGAGCGCGGTGCCGGCCTCGGTTTGTCCGTCGATGCGCACAACCCGTCCGGCGCGACCCGCCGCGTCGGGCTCAAGCGTCAGCCCGGTGCCAACATCGACCGGCCCCAGCCTGCCGTTGACGCGCGACCATACCGACCACGTTCTGCCATAGGGGCCGGCGAGCTCGGAGTAGGGCGCACGCCTGAGGCCTTGCCCGGACGTCAGCAGTGACAGGGCCTCGAGCAGGTTGGTTTTGCCCGCGCCATTGGCCCCACACAGCACGACCGGTGCGGGGCCGACCCGCAGCGAGACCTCGGCATAATTGCGAAAATTCGTGAGCTTCAGACGCTCAACCCACAGGCACGGCGGGTCGGTGGCGTTTTGCTCGCGGTCATCGCCGGTGACCTCAGCGGCGGTGCCGATCGACGCACGTCCCACCTCGGTCACACCCGCATCGGCATAAGCACGAACAACGCTCCCTCGTCGCTCGCGTCCTTGACCGTGGTCGGCGACCCCGGGTCGGCGAGCTGGAAGTGCGCCATGTCGCTTTCAAGCTGGCTGGCGATGTCCAACAGGTACTTGGCGTTGAAGCCAATCTCGAGCGGGGCGGCGGTATACTCAACGCCGATTTCTTCCGTGGCGCTGCCCCCTTCCGGATTGTTGACGGACAAGACGAGCTTGTCGGCCCTAATGTTGAGCTTCACCGCACGTCCACGCTCGCTGGCAATGGTCGACACGCGATCGACGGCGCTTTTGAAATCGGCATTGGGAACCTTGAGGTCCTTGTCATTGCTCTTCGGAATGACGCGGCCGTAGTCTGGAAAGGTGCCGTCGATCAGCTTCGAGGTCAGCGTGATGCTGCCGATGACAAAACGAGCTTTCGAGCTGGAGACACCGACCTCAACGGTCTCGCTAGTGTCCTCCATCAGCCGATGCAGCTCGTGCACCGTCTTGCGCGGCAGGATGATGCCCGGCATTCCCTCCGCGCCCCTGGGGCTCATGAGTTCGGCCTGGGCCAGACGATGGCCGTCGGTGGCAACGGCCCGCAAGGTCGGCTGCTTGCCGCGCATGGCCGTATGCAGATAAATCCCGTTGAGATAATAGCGCGTCTCTTCCGTGGAAATAGCAAAGCGCGTCTTGTCGATCAAACGCCGCAGGTCCGCGGCCGCGATTTCGAAGCTATGGCTGAACTCGCCGGCGGCAAGATCGGGAAAATCCTCCGGCGCCAGAGTCTGTAGGGCAAAGCGGGACTGCCCCGAGCTCAAGGTGAGCCTTTCCTTCTCCGCATCGCGTTTGATCTCCACCTCGGCGCCATCCGGCAGCTTACGCACAATGTCATGCAGGATGTGCGCGGGAACCGTGGTGGCGCCCGGCTGCGACACGTCGGCGGCAGCCTGATCAAGCACCTCGCGCTCCAGATCGGTCGCCTTTAGCTCAAGCGCCTGTCCGGCTGTTTTGAGCAAGACATTGGACAGGATCGGAATCGTGGTGCGCCGCTCGACCACGCTCGTCACATGCGCAAGCGCCCGTAGAAGCTCACTGCGTTCAATGACCAGCTTCATGCTTGCCTCGCCGGTTTACCTCCCAAAGATCCCCGCGGCGGCCCACCGTTGACCCGAAAAGACCTGCGCCGAACCTTGAGCACCCCCGTCTTCTTAGGGGATTCGTACCCTCAGGCAAGGTGGACCCGGGCACGCCGGTTTGCAAGCGCGAACCGGCTGGCGCGCGGATCGGCTCTGGCAAAAACATGTAGGAGCGGCGCCGTCCTAGACGCCGCTCCTTCCCCGCCGCCTCTCCGCCCCCTAAAGGCCCCCTGGGTGGCGGATGCTCCAAGCCCTATGGCGTTGGGCCCTAGCGATGCAACTGTCGCTTGAGCTCTTCGATCTCCTCCTTCAGGCGCGGGTTCTCACCCACCTCCTTATCGATCTTGCGGATCGCGTGCAGGACCGTGGTGTGATCGCGGTCCCCGAAGCGACGCCCGATTTCGGGGAGGGAGCGTGATGTCAGGTGCTTGGCGAGGTACATGCCAATCTGGCGGGGGCGCACGACCGAGCGATGCCGACGCTGGGACAGGATATCCTGCTTGGACACGGCATAGTGCCGCGAGACGATGCGCAGGATGTCCTCGATCTTGATGCGTCGCGGCTCGATCCCTTGCACCAGATCGCGAATGATGGTCTCAGCGATGTCGAGCGTAACCGGGGCGTGCATCAGCTGCCAGGTGAGGTAGAGCCGATTGATCGCGCCCTCCAACTCACGACCGCTTTCCGTCAGCTTGTCAGCCAATAGCTCCACCACCGCGCTCGGGATTTCGAAGGAGGGGTCCGTGGCCCGCTTCTCCTGCGCCCGCTTTTCCAGGATCTTGAGGCGCAAGGCGGGATCAAGCGAGCTGATCTCGGTCACCAGGCCGCGCTGCAGGCGCGAGCGCATGCGATCGTTGAGGCCGTCGAGTTGGGCGGGAGGTCGCGCCGAGGCGACCACCACCTGCTTGCCACCGTCGAGCAACGAATTGACGATGTGCTCAAACTCTTGCTCGGTCTTTTCCCCGCGCATGAACTCGAGGTCGTCGATCAATAGAATGTCGATCGCACGGAATTTGTCCTTAAACGCCAGGGCGTCCTGGCTCTTGATGGCCTCCACGAACTGATAACGAAAGCGCTCGGCGGTCAGATAGAGCACCTGCGCTTTGCTATGCCGCTTCACCTCCCAGGCGATAGCGTGCTGCAAATGCGTTTTGCCCAGCCCGACGTTGGAATGCAGATAGAGCGGGTTAAAGGCTCTATCCTCGGCCAGCACCGTCTCGGCCACCTGCGTGGCGGCGGCATGGGCCATGCGATTGGCCGGGCCGACCACGAATGTGTCGAAGGTATAGCGGGGGTCGAGCGGAGAGCCTTCGAAGCCGCTGGCGTGCGTGCGCCCGGTCAGGAAGCCGGCGCCGGGCCGCGCGAGCGGGCGTCGCTGCTCGCTCATCGGCAGCTCGGCCACCGGCGACGCGCTGGCCTGCCCGACGGTTTGGCTGGCCTGGTTTGCCGGCTTGCTCATCCCCGGCTGGCGCACGACGATGTCGATGCGCTCGGCGCCCTCAAACTCGGCCGCGCAGCATTCCAAGAGATCGTCGGCGTAGTGCGACTGGATCCAGCTTTTCAGGAATTTTACCGGTACCGTCGCAACGACCAGCCGACCATCAAAACTCTCAAACTCCAAGGCGTTAAACCAGCTGGAGTAGATGTCCTCGCCCAGCCTCGCCTTCAGAATCGCACGAACTTTTTCGCCCCGTTCATTGCAGGCCTTGCGCTCGTTCGACTTGGCCGGCTCAGACTTGTTGCTACGCGCGTCGACCTGGGACGAAAGATGACCCTCTACGGAATGAGACATTTCCACTTCCCCGCCACTAATGGCCGCAGACTGCAGCCGTGCCGCCTCCAAACCGTGCGACATCACAGGCTCCGCCATCCGCCGTACTTGTTGGACGGAGCCGCCGCATCACACGCATTTTCAAGTCGCGCGCCGGCCTTATCCCTGAGCCCAGGGAAGCCCTCTGGCTTTCCAACCCGCTACTTGCCCTCTGTGCCGGTCCGGGCCCACTGGTCCCTCAAACCCGTCCGACACATTTCGGCAGCGACGATATCCTGCCGCTGCCATCGCCCGTGCAGCCTTTAGGCTCCGGCTGCCGGAACGACAAATGAAGAGTAGTTCGCAGTCTTTATTAGCGCCGATGTCGCGCAACGCTTCGCTGAGCCGCTCCACGAATGCGGTGTTGGGACGATCGCCTGGAAACCCCTGCCACTCGACAAGGACCGGACGTTTGCCCAATGCATCAAGGTCGGGGAGCCCAACGTAGGCCCACTCGGCGATGGTTCGCACATCGATCAGGACTGAGGCCGAATCCGCCTTTAGCCTCGCCCACGCCTCTTCTACAGAAACGCCGTCGATGTGGATCTCTTCCACGCCGCAATCCTCAACGCCGCATATTTGCCGTGAACCCCCGGCTGCCCAGTCAATCCGGATCAAGGCATCGCCTCTCCCGGTTCGCCTGAGATCTACACACGAAACGCTTTGCTACAAAGAGGCCAATAGTTGCCGAGCCACGCACACACCCAATGCTCGAACAACAACGCGGACCAACCGGATGGAGCTCTACTTAGGCCGCCCATCTATCGGGGTTCTAAACCAGACGTGCGCGGGCTGGCAACATCGCCCGCCTCCTTCACATTTTCTTGCAGGCGTTCAAGCTTGTTCACAAGGCCAGTGCAAAAACCCTGCAAGCAAACCTCAAGATTGGGGAAAAGCCTGTTGAGTCTACGTTGAGATTCACGGGACAGGTCAGCGCCACCTGCGGCCAAATTGCGCCGCACGCATGAGCGCCGTTCAGCTAAGATTCCGTTTGTGCCGAGTCCGGCCGCACAAAGCCCTAGGGGCTGGGGTGCGGCGCAAAGCCCACACAACCCGTTGGATTCACGCCCCTTCGGCGGGGGCCACATGGGCGAGGGACACGCCGCTTTTGCGACAAAAGTGCAACAGCTTCATGAACCATCACGAGGTGGGGATGGTTGTGGATCGCCCGCCATCAGCCCATGGCTTTGAGGCGTGCGGCCAGGCGGGAGACTTTGCGCGCGGCGGTCTTCTTGTGGACGACGCCCTTTTGCGCCGTGCGAACGAGGATGGGCTCGGCAGCGGCCAGCGCGCTGCGGGCAGCGGCCTTGTCGCCGGCCGCCAAGGCTTCCTCCACCTTGCGCACTTGCGACTTGAATTGCGAGCGCCGCGCCTTGTTGATCTCGGTACGGCGGAGCATCTTGCGCGCCGCCTTTTTGGCCGAAGTGGTATTGGCCATCAGGCCACCTCCTATGACACATCGCTGGTTGGGGGGCGCCCGGGGGCGCCGTCATGCCGGCTGCTATAGACTGTCACAATTGGCGGGGTCAACACGCCCCGGCGGGCCCCGCCTCGCGCGGGGCCCGTTAAGGCTCTCAACCATGCTTGAAGTCGGGTTTGCGCTTCTCGATAAAGGCGGCCATGCCCTCTTTCTGATCCGCCGTGGCAAACATGGCGTGAAAGACGCGCCGCTCGAAGCGAATACCCTCCGCCAGCGAGGTCTCGTAGGCACGATTGATGGTTTCCTTGGTCATCATGGCCGCCGGCAGCGACATGGCGGCGATGCTGCGCGCTGTTTTCAAGGCCTCCTCCATCAACGCCGCGGCGGGCACCACGCGGCTCACCAAATTGGCACGCTCGGCCTCCACCGCATCCATCATGCGCCCGGTCAGGCAAAGCTCCATGGCCTTCGATTTGCCGATCTGCCGAATGAGACGCTGGGTGCCGCCCGAGCCCGGCATGACACCCAGCTTGATTTCCGGCTGCCCAAACTTGGCCGTGTCGGCGGCGATGACAATGTCGCACATCATGGCGAGCTCGCAGCCCCCGCCGAGGGCAAATCCGGCCACGGCGGCCACCACTGGTTTGCGCACGGCCGCAACGCGGTCCCAGCGCGCGATGAAGTCCTCCTTGTAGGCCTGCAGGTAGGATTTGGCTTGCATCTGCTTGATGTCGGCGCCGGCTGCAAAGGCCTTGTCGTTGCCGGTAATGACGATACAGCCAATAGCATCGTCGGCCTCGAAGCTATCGAGTGCCTGGCGCATTTCCTCGATCAATTCGGCGTTGAGCGCATTGAGCGCCTCGGGCCGATTGAGACGGATGATACCGACACGATCGTGGCTTTCGACGATGATGGTTGCGTACGCCATGGAGTACTCCTTTCGGGCAATGCGTCGGCGAGAGCTCAACGCTGACACGTGGGGCAGTAAAAGGTGGAACGGCCGCCCTGGGTCTTGCGGCGCACCCTGCCGCGGCAGCGCGGCTTGAGGCAAGGTTGGCCCGCGCGGCCATAGACGGCAAATTCGTTTTGGAAGCGGCCGATCCTACCGTCCGCCTGCTTGTAATCGCGCAAGGTCGAGCCTCCCGCCTTTATCGCAGCTTCGAGCACGGCCTTGATGGCGGCGGCTAGGCGATGGGCAGCGGGCGTCGGCTTGCCCGTACGCGTGGCAAGACGACTGGCGCCCGCGTGGGGGTCCAAGTGCGCACGGAACAAGGCTTCGCACACGTAGATGTTGCCGAGCCCGGCGACGATGCGCTGATCCATCAGAAACGCCTTCAAGTCAGTCTTTTTGCCCAGCGCGCGGCGGGCAAGATAGTCGCCGTTGAGCGCCGCGCTCAGCGGCTCCACCCCCAGCCCTTGGAAGAATGCGTCGCGCTCGAGGTCCCGCTCGGCGATCAAGGTCATGTAACCGAAGCGGCGCACATCGTTGTAGGTGACCACCGGCCCACCCGACATGGTGAAGACCAGATGATCGTGCTTGCCGACATGACCGTGGTCGTGCACGAACTCGCCCAGTTGGATGTTGTCCTGGCGCGAGGGGTGGCGCACCAGGAAGCGCCCCGTCATGCCAAGGTGCACGGCTAGCACCTCGCCACCGTCGAGATGCACGAGGATATATTTGGCGCGCCGATCGAGGCGCTTCACGGTTCGCCCCGTCAGGCGCGCAGCAAAACTGGGCGGCAGTGGAAAGCGCAGATCATGACGGCGCTGCTCGACCTTCAGGAAACGTCGTCCGGCGAGCACCGGGGCAAGCCCCCGGCAAACCGTTTCCACTTCAGGAAGCTCGGGCATTTGCCGCTGTCAGCCCCGATAGCTTGCAAATTGGCCGCGAGGTCGGAACGGCTCGAGGTATTCGGGCACGACAATCTCCATGCCGCAGGGATGGCTCACGCCCAAAGCTGCCAGGGTGCGCCCTTCCTGGAGGGCCGCGGCACTCACCACGTTCGCGACCTGCAGCATACGGATTTGATCGACCGTCAGCGGCCGCATCCAGTGCGGCAACGGCGCGGTGAGCGCGGCCGCCAGCTTGGCAAGCGGGAAGGGGATCGGCGCGTAGAAGCGCTTGCGACCCGACCACAGCAGCGTCCTATCGAGCAGCTCGCGAAAGGTGATGACCTCAGGTCCGCCCAATTCATAGATCGTGCCGGGCTTAGCCTTGGCGGCGCAGCCAGTGGCAATCGCCTTCGCCACGTCGCCGACATAGACCGGTTGGAATTGGCTGCGACCCCCGCCAATCAAAGGCAAGGCCGGCGAGCGCGTTGCCATGGCGGCAAACCGATTGAAGAGCTGATCCTCCGGGCCGAAGACCAGCGAGGGGCGCAGGATGACGGCCTCGGGAAATTCCTGCAGCACGGCGGCCTCGCCGGCGGCCTTACTGCGGGCGTAGGCCGCATGAGCCTTGGGCGAAGCGCCGATCGCGGACACGTGGACAAAGACCTTGGCGCCTGCCTGACGCGCGGCCTTGGCGGCGGCGCGGGCGCCTTCCACGTGCACGGCCTCAAAAGTCTGGGCGCCGGCCTTGGCGAGGATACCCACCAAATTGACGACGGCGATGGACCCCTCGGCCGCGCGGCGCGCCGAGTCGGCAAACCGCAGGTTGGCCTGCACGGCCATGATTTGGCCGACGCTGCCCATGGGCTGGAGATGTCCGGCAAGATCGGGGCGGCGCACGGCCGCGCGAATGCGCCAGCCGTCTCGCGCCAGCGCGCGCACGGCGTGGCGGCCGACAAAACCGGATCCGCCAAAGACGGTTGCCAGGCTCCCCTGCTCGCGCCGCAGCATGCATCGATCTCCAGATGGCAAAGGTCTCGGCGGCGAGCAATAGCGCCCCGGCAGGCAGGTGTGAAGCGGCGCAGGCGCGCAGGCTGACGCCAGGCCTCGGCCCGGCGGCCGCCCCGCTGCGGGTTGGGCCGGCCCGGCGCCTGCAATTGACAAGGGGAGGCCCCCGCTCTAGGTGATGCCCGCCGATGCCCCGAGCCTGCCCAGGTGGCGGAATTGGTAGACGCACTAGTTTCAGGTACTAGCGCTGTAACAGGCGTGGAGGTTCGAGTCCTCTCCTGGGCACCAAGCACGTGAAAAACGCCCGAAACGCAGAACGTTAAGGTGCGGCCAGGGCCTCTCTCCGACACGGACCCAAGGCGAGGTACACCGTAATCGTCCCGATGTCGCAACCGTGCGCCGTCGCGCGACCCGTAATTGGTACGGGCAACCGCATCCCCTGCATCCGCTGGGCAACCTACCAGAGCCGGGCATTGCATCAGGGCCGCGGGCGGCGTCGCACCAAGCTCGGTGTAGGCGAGCCGCGGGACCATGGAGCCGCCGTCGCGATCACGACGGGCTCTCCGTGGCCGCGGATCTGCGGCCAGGCAATTGAGGCAGCGGAGCACCGGCAAGTGCAGCAGGGGTCCGCTGTCGCCCGTTTGTGCGCCGGCAGCTACTTCTTCAACTCGGCCAAGCGCTCTTCGAACCAAACCACGTCCTTAGGCAGCACGACATCGTTGGGCGCAAGCTGCCGCAGCCGCAGCACAATGGCGTGCCCCTGCCTGAGGGCCGCGGCCGCCTCTCGCTGCAAACCTTGGCGTATCAGCAGCATGGCCACGCGACCATGGCCCAACGCGAGTTCGCGCTGCCAGCCAGAGTTGGCAGGTTCCCCGGCCGCCAGCTGCTCGGCGATCGCAACCGACTGGCGGTAGCTCTGCAAGGCGGCGGGCAGCTTATCCTGGGACCGCAAGACATCGCCGATCCTGGTGTGCAACTGGGGCAGCATGCGCTGCCAGCGGCCATTGCCAGGATCGGCCCTGGCCAGGCGCTCGGTGATGGCAAGGGAGGCGCGATAGCTCTCCAAAGCCGCCGCCAATTTGCCCTGAGCCTGCAGAACCTCGCCGATCCTGAGATGGGAGACAGCAAGATCGTTTTGTAGGCCAGCATTGTCGGGATCGAGACGGGCCAGATGGTCGGCGATGGCGAAGGTGAAACGATAGCTCTCGAGCGCCGCCGGCAGCTGGCCCTGTTGGGCAAGCACGCTACCGATCTTCTCGTGCGCGAGCGCCCTCAGGAGTTGTCCGCCGACATTCTCTGGGTCGACTTTGGCCAGCCGCTCAAAAATCTCGAGCGAAGCTCGGTAACTCTTCAATGCCGCGGCCAGTTTGTTTTGCTCGACGAGCACATCGCCAAGTTTTTCATGCGACATCGCTAAATCGAGCTGCCGGCCAGCATTGCTCGGGTCCTCCTTGACCAGTCGATCGGCAATCGCGTGCGACGCGCGAAAGTTTTCTAACGCGGTCAGCAGATGGCCGCGCTCAGCAAGGACGTTGCCAATTTTTTCATGTGACATCGCCAGTTCGATCTGCCGGTAGGCATTGGCCGGATCGGCCTTGGCCAAGCGCTCGGCGATCGCGAGGGAGGCGCGAAAGTTGGCCAGCGCGGCCAATAGGTGACCTTGGTCTAGGAGAGCATCGCCAATTTTCTCGTGCGACACTGCTAGGTCGCGTTGCCAGGCCGCGTTGGCCGGGTCCGCATCGGCCAGACGCTCGGCAATGACGAGGGCGTCGAGGTATTTCTCGAGGTCGCTCGGCAGACTTCCCTGTCGCACGAGGACGCTTTCACCCTTCTCGGGCACTTTTTCGACCGCGCTGCGGCTGTCATCGGCGGAGGCCGCCTTGGCGGCCGGCTCTGCGCTCGCTGCTGCCTCGCTCGGCGCCCCCGCGTCGACAGCGAACGACTGGGCCATCTTGGGCTGACCACGGAGCAGCGCATCTTCTGGCATCGAGCGGGCTGTCCGCTGCGGCTCGACATCGACGCCGGCGAGAGCGCCCTCCATTTTGGCGGAGCCTCTTTCACGTTCCTGCGAGGTGTTGAGTTGGGCGCCCGCGAGCGCACCGACGCTCAGCAGATTGGGCGCCGTGAGCGCGGCGACACAGATAAGACCACGCCAAAACATGAGTGCCCCGCCCACCTACGACATCGGCAACGCGCCGATTTCGCCCAGCCCTCACCTTAGCCTATAGGAGCGCCGAAAACTTGCCTATGTGACGGCGCTCCACGCCAGACGCGGCCCCCGTTGCTCCGGGTCCCGCCTTTTGCTGCCGAAATCTCTTGCTAGCGACGGCGAACGCTCAAGGCGCCCGTGGGTCCCGGCCTCGCCGTAAGCAAGCCAGGTGTGCGGTCGCGGCAGCCACAGAGTGCCGCTCCCGAGGCAATGTGACGTGCAGCACAGCACGCCCTCGTCGTCGGCCTAGCATCGCGCTGGCTATCGGGCTTGGGACGTGCAGTCGACCGAGCACCGCTTCGCGCAAGTGCCTGCCTTGGCACTTCTGCCTGCCGCCCCATCCCGATAGTCGCTTTTTTTTGGCGCTTTACCGCTCAGAATTTCCGCCTCCGCCACACGCTTTGCCTTGGGAAATAAGGCCTAAGATGCCGAGGGCCGCCACCTCCCTCGAGGTGTCCCAGTCGGGCGCGCGCCCGCCGGAACTTCCGGCCGGCTGCGTGGGACCGCCCGCCCGGCTCGCCCGGAGCGGCCCACTCTCCCGGTTGGCGCGTGTCCTGGCGATGGGCACCATTCTGGGACAGCTCCACATTTTGGCTCCCGCCTGTTCCCCAGTTAACAGCGCGACCGAGCGGGCTACCGCACTGTGTTCCCAATCAAAACCGGTTTCCGGTCCAGAGCGGGAGCAGACAATGAACAAGAACCCGACGCACAAAAATCCGACCTCCGTTCTTGAGCGCCTGGGCAAGTTCCTCAACGGCCAGCGGCACGCGGCCAATCTGCAGGAGCACCGCGAGTGCTCGCACAGGTTCGCCGTCATTGCTCCCCTTGGCGCCGGCGCAGTGGTTGCGATGCAGGCTCTCCACCAGGCCGAGCAAGACGAGCTTGCCTCGGCTGGGGCCCGCCACCGCCGTGGCCGCTCCCGTGCAGCCATGGGAATGCTCGGCGTGGCCCTGGCGGTGTCTTTGAGCCTGCCGGCGATGCCGTCGCAAGCGGGCGATGGAAACCTGGCTCAACGCCTCGAGCCCACCGGCGTGATGGAGAGCCGGACCGATAAAGCCGACGTTAGCGTGGCAAAACGCACACTGAGGCCCATTACGGCCGGGATGCGCCGCCCCTCGCACGCCGAGAGCGCCGATAGGGATATGCAATTAGCCGCGTTCAATCCGGCAGGCGTGGCGTTAGCAAACCCGGGCCTTCCCAAGATCGTGCTCGAGGACGTGGTGATCGATGTGATCGTTGCGTACACAAAAGCCGCGGCCAACAGTTACGCGAATATCGTACGCGAGGTTATCGAGCCCGCCGTCGAAGCCGGCAACGCCTCCTTCCAGATGAGCGGCATCGGTTACATAAAATTGCGCCTCGTACACACCTATCAGACCGGCTACGTGGAAACCGGCGATCAATTCGTTGATCTGTGGCGGTTTGCCGATAAGGGCGACGGCCATATGGATGAGATCCATGAATTGCGCGATCGCTACCGGGCTGATGTCGCCATTCTTGTGGTCGATGATGCCGACGGCTGCGGGCAGGCCACCCGGGTCCAAGCCGACGAAGACGATGCCTTCGCCGTCGTGCACCACGCGTGTGCAAAAGCAAACTTCTCGCTGGTGCATGAGATTGGCCATCTCTTAGGCGCCAGCCATGAGCGCGGCTATGTCTATGGCAATGAGTGGCGGGACATCATGAGCTACAAGGCCAACTGCGGCGGCTGCCTGCGCCTGCCGGTGTGGTCCAATCCAGATGTTCTGATCCGTGGCGTACCGGCCGGTTCGGCCAGGCACGACAATGCCCGCGTAATTGCCGAGAATGGGGTGCGGGTTGCGGCATTCCGTTAGACGCACGCGCTGCCCTGGTCTCGGGCCGAAGAATGGATGGCGCCCACAACAAGTGATGTCAGAAGCGCCGACGAATTAGGTGCGGAGCCACGCCGAGCTAGCCACTTTCGGACAGATCGTCCAACATATCGACGCTGCAGACGATCTCGCTGCCATCGCGAGAGATTGCCCCTAGCTCCTCCAACATGGTGAGCGCGGTGTTCACCTTTGGCCGGCTTGCGCCGACCAGCAGAGCCAGCTCGCCCTGCGACATACCGAGCGTAATCCGCACGCCACCACTGCTCTGGCGGCCTCGCCTCGAGCACTCGTGCAGCAGAAAGCGCGCAAGTCGTCTCTCCACCGAAAACAGCGCCACATCCTCCAAATGATCGCTCACGTCGCGCAGACGCGAGCACAAGAACTCGATGACGCTCTTGGAAAGGACCGGATGGGCGGCGATTAGCCGGTGTAGGGCCGCGGCGGGAAGCGATTTCATCCTTACGTCCGTCAGCGCGCTGGCCGTGGCGCTCCTTGGCGATCCGTCGAGGGCGGCAATTTCGCCAAAGATGTCTCCGGCAACGGCGTGGGTAAACGACAACTCGCGGCCTTCGGCGGTGGAGACGGAAAGCCGGACCCGGCCTTCCAACACGAGGTATATCACACTGCCGGGATCGCCGCGCTCGAAGATCGATTGACCGGCCCGATAGCGGGCATCCCGCATCTCTTGCGCTATCGCTTCGCACAATGTCGGGGGAATAGGGCCGAAGAGGGGTGTACGGGCCAATAGCTCAAGGACATTAGCTGAAGCGGCCATCGTTGGCATCTCCCCGCAGTTACCAAATCCCGCCGGTGCTCCGCGGCCTGGCCGGCGCATCGGTCATGAGAACGGATGAGGCAGCGTCGTCTTCCCCAGCGCTCGCGACAAGAGCCGAATCCGTGCCCGAATCTTGAAGCTAGCGCCAATGCCTAGCAATTCTTCGCTTTTTGAGTAAGAGGGCGGGGCAGGAAACTCGGAAGGGACAAAGCCGTATTGGGGGACCGGTCGGGGATCGCAGGAGCATCGGGGTCCTATTTCGCCCATACTTGGCCGAACCGGTAGCCCTAGCATCATAGGGGTGGGGGGGTGCGTGCCGCCTTCAATAGCGCCGTGACTGCCGTCGAGTTGCGCCGTCGCCTTCCCGAATGAAATGCACAAGCGCCACGCCGCAATCGACACTGATCGACTGCCCTGTTGGATCGGCACAATCCTCAATCAGACTTTTGCTGTGGAGCACACGATGGCGATGGCAACACCGTCGCTGCACACTTGCAAAGCCTGGCAAACCTGGGATCTGCGGACGGCAAAGAATCCGCCAAGGGGACGGCGCACAAGACATCGCTCTTGGCGCGTCCAGGCTGCGCGATGGTTGGGATCGCTCGTGCAAATGCTCAGGGTAAAGCCTGAGTGTGGTGGGGCATAGGCACTGCCAACCTGAGGCCGCCGGCTCGTTCAGGAGGTTGCGATGCAGCGACAGATTGCGGTTGGGCTAGGCCCCTTGCTTGGTCTCGTTATGAGCAGTGGCGCGGAGGCCGCGCCACGCGATGGTCGCTACGTTATCGGCCATGGAGCCGGCGCGGCTCGGATATCCGGCGGGGTGCAGGGCTACGGCGCGCTGGCGGTTCGAACCGGTCGGCCCGCGGCTGCCGCTCACGTGGCGGGCCGCTTCTATGGCCCGGTGGCCCGCGCCGACGGCTATCGAGCCGCGGCTCCAGGGTGGGGTTACGCGCGACAGGGCTATGGTGACATCCAGGGCGGCTACGCGGCCAATTCGGGCTGGGGCTACGGCGGAGGCCCTGCCTACGGCTCCATCGCAGCACCGAACTTGGGTTACGGCGCCACACCGACCTGGGGCTACGGTCCTGGCCCAAGCTACGGCTTTGTGGCGCAATCCAGCTACTTTTACGCGCTCCCGCCAAGTCGGGGCTATGCCGCCGGCCAAGTCTCGGGCTACGTCGCAGGACCGGGGTACGTGGCCATCCCCTACACGACGGGCCCAGCCTACGGTTACACGACCAAGCCAGCTTACAATCGTCCCTACGCCGCTGATCCGGTGTTCGGCTACTACCCCGTGCTTTACCCCTGGTAGGCGGTGGCTCGCCTTGACCTAGGCCCCGCGGCCCAAACCCCGCTCACGGCATCGGACTTGGGCCTGTGTAGATGGGCCCTCCACGGCGCTGCGCTGACCATGACAGCGGGCACAGCCTCAAGGCCCATCACGGGATGGGGCAGATCCGGTCTTGGGTTCCGCGCAACCGGCAAGCTTTTCCAGGATTGTGGCGCGATGGCTTTGCATCAAGTGCAGGCTCTCTTTGAACAGGGCCAACAGCGCCGTCGCTGTGCGCGTGTCCTGTCCATGCTGTTCGAGATCCACAATGTGCTCCTTTTGCCGCGCGAGGCACTTACGCGCCTCGACGATCAGCCGATCGGCCATGGCAAGATGACGATACCAAGTCTCCTGCACCAACGACTGACGTCCCCTTAAGCGCGATGCACGGGCCGCTGCCTTTGGCTGGCATCGTGCGCGGACACCAGCGGCGAGATCCGCGCGCGGTCGCCGCAGTTTGGAATGGGGTTCGATGAGGATCATCCCCCATTTGGGGGACCTGACGGCACCCCAGCGCGCAGGGCGACGCGCACGGATCACCATCTCCGGGGGGTCTGCACCCCGGTGCTGGAGCGAGCGCCTTTCATTGGGCTGTTGGTGGCGCAAACGAGCCTGCTGCTGGCGCGAATGAGGCAAAAAAAAGACCCGAAGCACGCAACCGCGCTTCGGATCACTCGCACCCCAGGAGAAAGCGTCTGCTTTCTGCACCAATCCCGCAACGGGGTCTCGAATAGCATGGCGATTATGTGGCCGCCTGTCACCTAGGGGACAGCGGGCGACGCAATCGCGACCGTGTTGTTCTTGCGCAACGCATCGGGCGGACCCGGCCAAGACGCAGCTTGAGGGCATTTCGCCGCCGCGACCCGGCCTCCTCGTGGCTTGGCTGCGGGTCGCCCTGCGGCGAAGGTGCAGATTTCTCCTGATACCCGCCTGCCCGGCAATGCGCCAGGCTCGCCCGCCGACTGCTGGCGCTGGAGGGATCCATGACATCGACGGGACTACTCAACGCGCAGCCGATTACGCCCGTGCTGACAGAGTTCACCGACTGCATGGATCGGCGCAAGACACCCGCCGAAGTGCTGGAGACCTTGCACACGCTTGCGTCGAAGTATCTTAGCCTCTCGGTCTTAGGTGCCGCGCGTTTTCCCGTCAGGACGTCGGATTGGAAATCAACGCGGCTCGGCAGGGATGCGTTTCTGCATCCTTCGGTGCCGGAAGGCTGGTGGGAAGAGTACAGCGCCATGGCGGGCCGCGAGTATGATCCCGGCGTCATGATGGCGCGCTCAAGCCTGATGGCGTGCACCTGGACCGAAACCATGCAGATGCTTGAGCCCATTGGCATCGATCGGTGGCCTTACGAGCTCTCGCTTAAGTACGGCATGCGCGACGCGCTGACATGCTCTGTGGGACGACGTTGGCTGGTTTCCTACTGGTCGCGCCAGCCGCTCGGCAACATCCTAACGCAGCCTGGTCGCATCCTGCTTTTCGCGGCTGCAAGCTTCGCGGCGCTGCGCTTGGAGCAGTTGATCGATCACGATCCGAGGTGGATGGGAAAAGTCGCGCGTATCACACCGCGCGAATTGGCAGTGCTAAGGCTTGTTTCGGTGGGGAAGCAAACCGAAGAAATGGCGAAGCTGCTCGGTCTCGGGGAAGAAACCGTTCGCTCGCATCTTAAGAAGGCGCAAAACAAGCTCGGCGTGCGCAACCGATCGCAGGCGGCCTGCGAGGCGATCCGCCAAAACTTAATCCCCTAAGGTTCCTGCCTCACGGCCGTTCGATGCCCACACGGTCGGGAGGCTAGGACCATTGGCCGATGACAGACCGCTCTGCCTCTCGCACCATTGCATCCGCCGCGGGACGATCGCGCTCGGCGTTCGAGAGGGGGTGGCCATGTCGAAATGGGCGGAGCGACTGAACGAGAATAGCCAGCGCGTACGGGAAAACGAGAAGCGCGTGGCAGCCCAGCTTGCCTTTGTCGAGCGCCTGCAGGCTTCTGGCAGGAATACGCGATCCGCCGAGGAAGCCTTGGAAGTCATGCGCCGGCTCCTGAGCGACCTTTACCAGACCCGGATGCTGCTGCGGCAGCAGGCCAAGGGCCCCGATCGCGGCACGGCTGTCGGCCCGGCGGCAAAAGGCAAGCGGGTGGCGCGGCCAAAGGCAAGGCGTAAGCCTCCGGCGTAGGCTGCCGCTCGCCAACGCGCGAGCCCGCGCGCCATGGCAGTGAGCATTGTGCACGGGGCGCGCGCGCATCGAACCGGAGCTCACCGCATGCCTGGGGCGTGGCGCATCGAGCGCCGTGGCGCCACCCTCGGCACACGTTCGCAAGCACGCCTCAGTGGCCATGGATGCACCCGCCCCGGCAGCACCTACGCGAGACCACCGCGCGTTCTCGAGGCTAGACGGGACGCTCTTGTCGGCGCGGCCCTACCAACGCCGCCAGCCCCCCCAGCGTCGTCCACCCCAGCCACCGCGCCAACCCCAACCGCGATAACCCCACCCGCGCGAACCCCAGCCGCGCCAACCCCACACCCGGGGGCGATAGAAGGCAGAGCCATAATAGAATCTTGGTGCGTAGTAGGAGCGAAAGCGCCATGGCGAATACCCGTAGCCATAGACAGGCGCGGCGTAGCCGTACCCATAGCCTCGGAAACACCAAGCGGAGGCAGTATTGGTACTCGCAATGACGGCCAGCAACGTCCCAGCAAACAGCAAGCCGATTAGAATGCGTTTGCGCATGCGAAGACTCCTTTTGCGCGATTCCGGCTCGCATCAGAATGCCACCTCGGCGTCGTGCGGAAACTCGGGCAGAACCCGGAGAGTTCGGCCGCATTCTCCGGACCACAGACCGTCCGCGCAAAGACCATAGGGAGGGACGGGAGACGGGGCGCACTCAATCCGAAGTGGCGCCGCCATCATTCGAGGACCCGTTGGAGGTCTCCGCGGGCCTCAACAGGGCTTCGACACTGGCCAGCAATTCGGCCTCGCCGGTCGGCTTGGCCAGGGTTGGGATCGAAGCCCATTCCTTCAAGACATCGTGGCTGTCGAACCCGGTCAGGAACATGAAGGGCACGTCCTGTGAGGTGAGGGCAGCGCACACCGCACCACAATCCGCCGCTCCGAGTTGAACGTCGAGAATGGCGGCTGAGACGCTGCTATTGACGGCGGCTTCCAGCGCCGAGGTGAGGTCGTGCGCGGTCAGCACCTCGGCCCCCGCATCGCGCAACGCGTCGTTAAGCCCGATCGCGATCAGCGGCTCATCGTCCACAACAAGAATGGAATACCCACCCAGCGGTCCCACCGTCATCCCCATCGCTTCCACCACCACGAGGGTTAAGGGCTGGGGCTTGGGCGTGGAATGAGGGAAAACCCTGGCATGGCTTGGCGAAACTAGGGGTATGGGCGCGGCTTGTGTTGGACAGCCCTGGCGCGGCGGATCCGGCACGGCAGGCGTGCCAACGCCCGGTTCAGCATCCTCTCCGCGACCGGACCTCGGCCTGCTTTCCAGTGCTGCGCGTTCGCCGTTCTAGCAAAGCCAGGGCGAGCAAAAGACTACCTGCGAACAGGATCATGCCGGCCAAGAGAGTGCCGAGAAGTAAACTGAACGGGGCCATGCTGCCACGATCCGTTGTTGCGAGGCTCACACGAGGATTGAGATGGGCGCGCCAGCACGGCCCGCGAACCCCGCTTGGGGGGACACCCAGCGTGCCGCGCCGGGCAGCGTGCCCGCCCGCTTTCGCGGCGCCGCAACATGCGAGTCGCAACGATGTGGGGTGCGCTCCTCCCCTCAACGGTAAGACGAGGACAGCGCAACCGCGGACGGTCGAAGGTGGCGTGCGCGCCACATCGCCGGTGCGCGCGCCACCGAAATCTCCCCCGTAACGGGGAATGTGCGAACGGCCTTGCCCGGCCATCTAGCGCGCATCGCCACCTTGAACGTTCCCAGTCGCGATGCCACGGCCTCATCTGGTGGGCGCATCCTTCGCCGGGACGGTTCGAAGCAGGGCAGGTCCCGTCTCTGCCTAGCGGCTCAAAGCCAAGCAGCAAGATCGCTCAGTGTCACCGACACGGGCGCAGTATTAGGAGTTTGTACCATTGAATAAGGCTTGCCCCCACCACAGAGTCATGACTGGAAAGCTTTGGCGCGCGGTGCGCACCGCGACGCTGTTGGCCGGCGCCAGCTTCTCGAGCGTCTTGATGGTCAATCTACCGTCCCAATCCGCAGCTCACGCCCTCGGCCAGGCTGAAGCCCCTCAAGCCTTCGTGCCGGCGTCCGACAAGTGGATAAGCCTCGGGACTGGGGCAGGCGAGGCACGCGAGCCCGTTCCGGCAAGCGCCATCGATGAGCTTGAACCGACGCAGCCATCGCGCTCACGCCAGGTGCCCGCAATTCAACTCGCCAGCCTGGGGCCCAATCAGCCACATCAGGAGCGGCCTGGCCGCAGTCTGTCGGGCGGTCAGGTGCGCTGGACCGCCTCCGCGGGCTGTCTCAATGCCAGCTTACGTAGTGTCGTTGCCGAGGTCAGCGCCAATTTCGGCCCTGTGACCGTCAACTCCACGTGTCGCAGCCGGCATCGCAATGCGGGTGTGGGCGGAGCACCGCGCTCGCGCCATCTGACCGGCGACGCCGTCGATTTCAAGGTGGGAAGCAACGCGCGTGCCGTGCTGGCCTTCCTCAGAGGCCACCGTGCCGTCGGCGGTTTGAAGCACTATGCCGACGGACACTTTCATATCGACATGGGACCTCGCCGCGCCTGGTGAACTGAGCGCCGGCACCTGAGGCCCACCAAACCGACCCCCCGGTGGGCAACCTACTGGCCATCAGCCCGCGGCGGCCACCGCCGCGGCGCGGCGATTAAACTGAGATAGGCGAGACCCCCTGTCGCGTTTGCCTCGCCGCCGCGGATATTCAGCGCCCGACAAACTGTCCGGTGCGCCGCTCGAGGAAGGAGCGCACACCCTCGGCGGCATCTTCGCTGTGTATCAATTTTGCCTGTTGGGCATTGAACTCGCGAATGGCCGCGTGCGGCCCCTGGGCAACAGCAAGGGCCGAACTGGCAAGGGAGGCGCGCACCGCGAGCGGTGCTTGCTCCGCAATCCGCTGCGCGATGGCGAGGGCACGCTCCTTCTCCCTGCCCACGGGCACGACCTCCTGCACGAACCCCAGGCGCAGCGCTTCCCTCGCACCGAACTCATCGCCCGTCAGCAGGTAGCGCTGCGCATTCCCCCAGCCCGCCCGCTCGACCATGCGGATGGTCGCGCCGCCGGCCGGCATGATGCCACGTTTGACTTCGATCTGGGCAAAGCGGCAGTCCTCGGCGGCCACAACGATGTCGGCCGCCAACATCAATTCGATGCCGAGCGTGAAGCAGATCCCCTGCACCGCGCACACCAGCGGCTTGCTGCGCACGGGGGGCCGCAGCGACAAGGGATCGATGCTGCCGACCGGGAATACCGATCCCCGCTCGCGCATCACGGGGGCGACCTTGTCCAATTCGAGACCCGCCGTGAAATGGCCGCCCTCGGCACATAGCAGACCGACCCAGGCGTTCTCATCAGCTTCAAAGGTTGTGAACGCCTGCGCCAATTCGCTCAGCATCTTTGGCGAGAAGCCGTTGAGTTTTTTGGGTCGGTCGATGCCAATGGCAAAGACGCGACCCAAGTGCTGCGTAACGATGCGGCCATCGTCGGGCGCCGACTGTGCAACCATCCTTCAACCTCCTGGCGTCGCGCATGAACGTATCGCGCACGCTTGGGCAATCTCCTCTCACGGCCGCGACCGATGCCTGCCCGCGGGCCAGAGACCGGCACGGCGCATGACCTGCGCTTAGCGCCCGACCTCCTCGAGTGGCACCGTGAGCCTGTACTCGAAGCCCTCAGGGTTATAGGCGAGGTGAGGCTTGCCGATCAGACTGATCAATTGCGTGCCAAACCCGGTACTCACCGGCGGCCTCACGATTGGCCCACCCCGCTCCTCCCAGCGCACGAGCAAGCTTGGCTCTTGCTCGACATGGTTGGTTCTCCAGCCCACCGCAACCTCACCGCGAGGTCCCGACAGGGCCCCGTGCTTCATGGCGTTGGTCGCCAGCTCGTGCACGATCAGGGCGAACATCTGGGCGAAGGAACTACCGGCCATCAGAAACTCGCCATCGACCTTGGCGCGCGCGCCAAAGGATGCCAGCTCGGCCTCGACAAGGTCCCGCAACGGCGCGCCGCCAGTGCCGGAAGCAACGAACTCCTGCGCATGCGCGAGGGCGTGCAGCCGGCCGAACAGCGCCTCGCGCGCGCTGTTCAGATCGGAGCTGTGCAGCAACGTGTTACCGGCAATCGACTGGATCACGGCCAGCAAATTCTTGGTGCGATGCTGCAGTTCGCGCACCAGGATCTTCTGGCGCGCCTCTGCCGCCTTGCGATCGCTCACGTCGCGGGCGATGGAGTGCAGCCCAATCGGCTGCCGATCGGCATTGAACATCAGGCGCGAGTTCACCTCGAGGGTATGGCGCTGGCGACCGCCCTTGCCGAACACCTCCATCTCGTAGCGCGTCGATTCCTCGCCCTCGAGCTTGCGCTTCAACATCGATTCATGAATTGCCAGTTCGTCTTCCGGAATGATAGCGCGCAGCGGCATGCCGATGAGCTCGTGCGGCTTATAGCCGAGGATGCGATCCACGGCGGGATTGATCGAGGTAAAGCGGCCCTGAAGATCAAGGGTCGCCACGATGTCGTTGGCCGTGTCAACCAACAGGCGGTAGCGCTCCTCACTGTGCGCCAGTGCCTCTTCGGCGATCCTTCTTTCCGTGATGTCAAGCACAAAGCCAAGACCGCTCTTTGGCGTGCGCGCGCCTGACTCGCCCGTGAAGGACACGCGACCTTTGACGAAGACCCACCGCACCGAGCCGTCCGGGCGCATGATGCGATGCTCGTCCTGAAAGGTACCGGAGCCCGCTGCATCGAAGCTCTTGCGCCGCAAGGCCTCGAAACGCGCGCGATCTTCCGGATGCACGTGCTCGGCAATCTCCTGGGGCACCGGCGCATCCGCGGGCAGGCCAAAAATGGCCTTCAGCTCCGCCGACCACGTGTGCTGGCGTGTCTCGAGGTCGAAGCCGTAAACGCCGAGTTGCGTCGAGGCCGCCGCCGAGCGCAACTGCTCGGCGCTTTGCTGCGCCAGCAGGAGGGCGAGCTGCAGATCATGAATATCCGTAGCGGTCGCCAGGCAGACGTCGGGCGTTTGCGCGCTCGGCAGAACCGTGAAGCACAGGCGATGCCAACGCCAGCTGCTGTCGGGTGCGGCGAGGCGCGCCTCGATCGCTCGCGTGCCGGCGCCGGCGATCGCGGCCTGGCGCGCCCCGAGCACCGAGGCCTGATCGTCAGGATGCACGAGCGCCCGTTCAGGGCTGGGCTGCTCGTCGAGCTCACGACGAGCGGCACAGGCACGCACGGCGCCGTTGCAGTATAGGAGGGGGCCACCCACTTGCCCGAGCCACAGTTTGTGCGGTAGGGCCTCCAGGAGGTGACTGAGGTCGGCCGCCTCGAGTGGGCCATCGGCCGCCATTGCCACATCGCGCGAATTTGCTGCCATCGAGCGCGTCCCCGCCTCAAGGCAGCAGAGCTTAGTGATATGGCGATTTGACGCAACACTGCTGAGATCTGGCGTCAACCTTTGGCTTGACCCCCCAAGAGGAGGGGATGCGGTGCGCGACGAAACGTGGCAGCCTCAAATTCGCCGAAGGAGGCCAGCATAGCCGTTGCTGACCAACAGTTTCTGGAGGAGCGCGTCATGCAGTTTGTCTGCGATGCCCCGCCGAAAACTTGGTTTCGGATTGAGACCGAGGGGGAAGCCGCGTTGGAATCCCGCGCCATGGACCACGCGGTCGAGAAATATTTTCGGCAAGCCAAGGAGCAGGCCGCGCGCACGTATATACCGCCGCGCTCGGCGCGGGTCTTTGAGCAAAACATTGGACTTAAAGAGCACATCCAGCGCGTGATGCCGATGTTCGTGACGCTGCGCGATGCCGAGGGCAAAGCCCTCGTCACCGGCATGTTGCCGCCGGCCGGCCAAAACGAGCAGCAGTTTCGCCCGATCATCGTTGGCCATGGCAACGGCGATCCCTACCCCGAGCACGGGCCCGCCATTCGCGCACTCGCCGAGCACTTGGGCCTGACGCTGGACCCGGCCTATTGTTTTCCCTACCGGCGCACGTGAGACGGTCGATTGGGGTTACTTCCAAGCGAACAGGTGCTAGACAGCGGGCGAGTGGGGCAGAGCACCGGATCGGCGAAGCGAGGGTTTCGTGCTGAACGTCTTTTGCCTGTTTCTTCTGCGGCGCGGCGCGCTCGTTGCCGTCCTCTTTGTGGCAATGTCCTCGGCGGCTTCGGCCGCCGACTGCGGCGAAAGCGGCGCCGGTTTCGATGCCTGGCTGCAGCGCTTTAAGGCCAAGGCCGCGGCCCAGGGAGTTTCGCCCGCGGTGATCTCCTCCGCCCTCGCCGGCATCAGCTACGATCCCACCGTCGTGCGCCTCGACCGCTCGCAGCGCTCCTTCAAACTCTCCTTCGAGGAATTCTACGCGCGTCGCGTCGGCGCTGGGCTGATGCGACGTGGTCAAAGCCTGATGCGCACGCACCAGGCCACCCTGGCACGCATCGAACAGCGTTTCGGCGTGCCACCTCAGATCCTGATTGCAATCTGGGGCCTTGAAACCAACTATGGTGCCGATTCCAGCGGCAAATACTCGATCCTGCGCTCATTGGCGACGCTTGCCTACGATTGCCGGCGCTCGGAATTCTTTACCGCGCATCTGTTGGATGCCTTGCGTATTCTACAGCGCGGTGACCTGACGCTGGCCCAAATGCGCGGCGGCTGGGCCGGAGAAATCGGACATACCCAGTTTCTGCCGTCGGGCTACTACAAGTACGCGGTGGACTTCGACGGAGACGGACGCCGCGATCTGGAGCGCAGCGTGGCGGACATGTTGGCCTCGACCGCGAACTTTTTGAAGGGTCACGGCTGGCAAGCGGGACAAGGTTGGGAACCGGGTTCTGCCAACTACGCCGTGCTCAAGGAATGGAATCGGGCGGAAGTTTACCAGCGCACCATCGCCGTAATGGCCTCGCGGCTGCGCGAGGGACCCTAGCCGGCACGCCCGCGTTCAGTTGATCCGGCCGATGCAGAAGGCGATGGCATCGCTCAACGCGCGCGTGTGGCGGTCGGCGCGGAAAATGGCCAAGGCATCGCGCGCGATCGCACCATAGTGCCTGGCGCGATCCAGCGTGTCATCGATCGCGCCATGCTTTTTCATGAGCCGAATGGCGTGCTCCAGGTCATCGTCCTCGATCTTGCTTTCGGTCAGCGTGCGGCGCCAAAAGGCGCGCTCCTCATCGCTGCCGCGGCGAAAGCACAAGATCACCGGCAGCGTGATCTTGCCCTCCCTGAAGTCATCACCCACCGCTTTGCCAAGCCGGGTACTGTCGCCAGAATAATCGAGCGCGTCGTCGACCAGCTGGAAGGCGACCCCGAGATTACGGCCGTAGGATTTGAGCGCGGTGTGTTCCTCGGCCGGGCGATTGGCGATGGCGGCACCGACTTCGGCGGCCGCCGAGAACAAGGCGGCCGTCTTGGCATTGATGATCGTGAGGTATTCGTCTTCCGTAGTGGCGGTCTTTTTCGCCGCCGCCAGCTGCATCACCTCGCCTTCGGCGATCACCGCGGCCGCGTTCGATAGAATGCGCAGGGCGCCGAAGGAGCCGACGTCAACCATCATGCGGAACGCTTGCCCCAGCAGAAAATCGCCGACCAGCACGCTCGCCTGATTGCCCCACAATAGGCGGGCGGAGGCCTTGCCGCGCCGGTAGTTGCTCTGGTCGACCACGTCGTCGTGCAGCAAGGTGGCCGTGTGCATGAACTCGACAGCCGCCGCCAGACGAACGTGACCGTCACCGCGATAGCCGCACAGCTTTGCGGCGGCAATCGTGAGCATTGGCCGCAGCCGCTTGCCACCGGAGTCAATGAGATGATGCGCGATCTGAGGGATCAGCTCGACCTCCGATACGGCCCGGTCAAGGATGATACGATTGACGCGCTCCATATCCTCGCTGGCGATTTCGAGCAGCCCCTGCAGGCCCTCCCCAGGCTCGCGCGATTCTTCGAATGGGACGACGACACCCAAGGTGTGCTATTCCTCGCTCCAATACCGTTCCCGTATAACGGGCAGCCACAAAGAACAGTCAAGCGTGTTTTCCGCGACAGAGCGCCCGACAGCTTCGCAGTGGCTCGCCTTGGCGCGTTGCGCCAGCCGGGAGCTCGAGGATGCGTGAAATGCTGCGCAGCAACGATGCCGTGCTCCTCAGTTACGCCGAATCGGTGCTGCAGGAACGGGGCATCACCAGCCTGATCGCCGATCAACACATCAGCGTGATCGAAGGCTCGATCGGGGCCTTCCCGCGCCGCCTGCTCGTGCAGGAGGAGGAGTGGTCCGCCGCCCACCGGGCGTTGCGCGAAGCGGGATTGGAAGCCTGGTTAATCGGCGATGGGGAAGCGCACGCGTGACGGGCGCCGGCGACAGGGCGGCGAGCAGCACCGAGGATGCGTTTTTGGGCGGGCGCTTGCGCATTCTGCAGCCCGCCGCCGGCTATCGGGCCGGGCTTGATGCCGTGCTGCTGGCAGCGGCTGCACCGCTGCGGACGGGCAAGAGCGAAGAGGTTCTCGACATCGGCGCCGGCGTTGGCGTGGTGGGACTGGCGGTGGCGCGCCGTGCCGCCGATGCCCGCGTGACGATGATCGAGCGGGAGATCGCCGCAGCGGAACTCTGCCGTGCCAACATTGAGCGCAACGGCTTATGCGAGCGTGCGCGTGTGCTCGCTGGCGATATCAGCCGACCCCTGGGCGAACAGCCCGCACTGCAGCGGCTCGCCGGAACCTTCGACCACGTCCTGGCCAATCCACCCTACCAGACCGAGGGCGCCGCCAGTCTTGCCCCGGAGCCCACCAAGGCCGCAGCCAACGCCATGCCGGCTGGAGGCCTTACGCATTGGCTGCGGTTCATGGCCGCCATGGCCCGGCCGGGTGGCACGGCCACCATGATCCACCGTGCGGATCGTCTGGACCATGTGCTCTCGGCCTTTGCCGGCCGTTTCGGTGGCATAGTCGTCTTTCCCCTCTTTCCGCGCCATGGCGCGGCGGCACAGCGCGTCCTGGTGCAGGGGATCAAGGGTAGCCGAGCACCCTTGCAGTTGCGGGCCGGCCTCGTTTTGCACGACACGGGACACGGCTTCCGGCCCGAGGTCGATGCCGTCTTGCGCGCGGGAGGTGCCCTCGAGCTCGCGCAAACCGGCGGCGGCTGAGCGCGCCTGCCGCGGCCGCGACAAAGGTGATATCTAGCCGGCGGCCGCGATTTGGTGCTAGGCACGCAAAAGCCGGCGCCGCAACCTCCCACCTCCTGCGTGCCCATCTGCTTCGCGAGGCAGCCGATGCTCTTCTTTAACCGTGGCCCGATTGTTCCGGTTTTGCGCTTTACGGGCGCGATCGGCATGGTGACGCCGCTGAGACCGGGCCTGGCCTTGGCATCGCTTGCCGGTGCCATCGAAAAGGCCTTCACCGCCTCCAAATTGCCGAGCGTGGCGATCACGGTCAATTCGCCGGGTGGCTCGCCCGTCCAGTCGCACCTGATCTTCAGCCGCATCCGCCAGCTGGCCGCCGAAAAAGACAAGCGTGTCTACGTGTTTTGCGAAGATATCGCCGCCTCCGGCGGCTACTTCTTGGCCCTTGCCGGCGACGAGATCTATGCCGACCCCTCCTCGATCGTGGGCTCGATTGGCGTGATTTCCGCGGGCTTTGGCCTCCACAAGTTCATCGAGCGCTTCGGCATCGAGCGGCGCGTGCACGCAGCCGGCAGGGACAAAGGCGCGCTCGACCCGTTCCGACCCGAGCGCCCCGAGGATGTGCTGCGCCTCGAGGAGCTGCAGCGCGAGGTGCACGACACCTTCATCGGTATCGTTAAGGCGCGCCGCGCGGGCCGGCTGAAGGGACCCGAGGAGGAAATGTTCTCGGGCAGCTTCTGGTCCGCACGCAAGGCGCTGGAGTATGGATTGATCGATGGCATTGCCGATCTGCGCAGCAAAATGCGCGCGCTGCATGGCGACAAGGTGCGCCTGAAGGCCGTGCCGATGGCACCGACTGGCTTGCTCAGCCGCCTGCGCCGCATGCCCGGCCTCAGCGCCGGCGGCAGTGAAAAATTTGCTTTCCCGGCGTCATTGGCCGATGATGTCATCTCGGCGGTCGAGGCGCGCGCTCTGTGGTCGCGCTTCGGCCTGTAGGTGTCAGCGGGAGGCAGCCTCTTGCCCCAGCTCATCGTCATCGCCCTGATCGGCGCCGGCTTTTATGCGGCCTACCGCTGGATGCGGCAAGCCTCGGACGCCATTAGGGCCGAGTTGAACCGGGCCGAGGATGAGCTGCGGCGCCAAAGCGCGGGCGGCCGCGTCGAAAAGGACCTGGGCCGGCTCGAATATGATCCCGCAACGGGTGTCTATCGCCCGCAAAAACGAGGCTGAGGGATTGAACGCGCGCGCGTGGCGCAGCGCGCACGCGATTAGAGCGCCAGCACCTCAACCGCTTCTCGCGTAACTCAGCAATCCCTGTTGGAATTGTGGTGACCGATCCCAGCATTTGC